>Ga0209415_10010850_pt1 | contig 15426 bp, 15 predicted proteins | sample PeaSoiSIISIP2007_FD_187696 | JGI IMG/M metagenome (GOLD analysis project Ga0209415, IMG submission 187696) | Peat soil microbial communities from Weissenstadt, Germany - SII-SIP-2007 (SPAdes) (version 2) | ecosystem: Environmental > Terrestrial > Soil > Wetlands > Peat | place: Germany... | reverse complement strand
CTCAGCAGGCTGCCAGCCGTGCCGCCAGGCGCCGGTCACCGAGACGCGCAGGTAACTGACCAGCTCACGGCTGACGGTAGCGTCCCAGCCGGGCACCTGGCGCTGGCCGGCCAGCGCCTCCACCCATTCCATGAACTGGTCCTGCAGGCCGTGCGCAAGGGCGTGCAGGGCCTCGGTCACGCCCACGGCTGCAAGCTCCCGCTGAGACGGCTGCTTTGCCTGTGGCGGCGGCTCGTGTCGGATGTCGCGCCGCGTCCCGCGCCCGTTCCGGGTCGGGATGTCATGCCGCTGGGTCTTGTGCGGCGGTCGCGACGGAGCGGACGGCGATGACGCGGACGGCTGCGCCGCGCGCCGCTGCTTGCGCTCCCTCTCCTGCTTCAGCCGCCGCTGCCGGCTCGCCTTGCCCACGAAGCAGACCTCCCTGGCTTCGATCCTGCGGAAGATCCTGCCACGAGGCACTGACGAACCCGCGAGAGGCGCGCCAGCGGCTTAAGGATTCCGGCGTGCCCGCTCGGCTGAAAAATCAGAGAGCAACCGGTCACCCACGGAAATCGTTCCGTCGGACAGGATGTCCGGGTTCAGGCCGCCGCGAGGCCACGGGCACCATCCTTGGCGAGTGGGGCCGCGTGAGAATCCGGCGGTCCGGCGCACCGTGATCCGGCGCCCGGGCGGACGATTCTCACGGTCGAGCACCTGCACAAGACCTACGACGGCGCGGTCGCCGTGTCCGACGTGTCGTTCTCCGTCGACCGGCGCGAGATCTTCGGCATCATCGGCCCGAACGGCGCAGGCAAGACGACGACCGTGGAGTGCCTGTCCGGCCTCAGGGTCGCCGACGCCGGGACCATCAGGGTTCTCGGCCTCGACCCGCAGGCCGATCGCGCGGCACTGCGGGAGCGGGTCGGTGTCCAGCTCCAGGAGGGCTCGATCCCGGCCAAGATCAGGGTCGGCGAGATCCTCGATCTCTTCGCGGCCTTCTACGACCAGCCAGCCGTGCCAGCGGAACTGCTTGACACGCTCGGCCTGGCGGACCGGAGGCACGACTATGTCAAGCGCCTCTCGGGCGGCCAGAAACAACGGCTCTCCATCGCGCTGGCCCTGATCGGCAATCCCGAGATCGCCATTCTCGACGAGCTCACCACCGGTCTCGACCCTGAGGCCAGGCGCGAGACCTGGCAGCTCATCGAGAGCATCCGAGACCGCGGCGTGACCGTGATCCTGGTCACCCACTACATGGACGAAGCCGAGCGGCTGTGCGACCGCGTGATGCTGGTCGACCATGGCGTCGTCGTCGCCATGGATACCCCGGCGGCTCTCGCCGCGCGGGCCGGCGGCGGGCCGCACCTGCGATTCGTGCCCTCAGGCCCGGTCCCCGACCTGACCGCTCTTCCCGAGGTGACGGCGATCGAGCACCAGGGCAAGCACGTGACCGTGACCGGCACCGGCGAAGTAGTCGGCGAGGTGCTCAGGGCGCTCACGGCCGCCGGTGTCGAGGCGACCGACGTCCAGGTGAAGAGCGGCAGCCTGGAAGACGCGTTCGTGCGGCTCACCGGGCACGGGGCCGGCGGCACGGACGGAGGGCGGCAGTCATGACAACGGCGGCGATAACCAGGCGGGCGCACCGTCCGGCGAGCACGCGGAAGGCCTTCATAGCGCTGGTCAGGTCCGAGGCCAGGCTGGCCTGGCGGGCGCCTGTCGGGCTCGTGTTCGGGTTCGGGCTCCCGGTCATGCTGCTCGTCATACTCGGCAGCGTCCCGGCGCTGAGGAAGCCCATTCACCCTGGCAGCACCCTCACGCTGTTCGGCGAGTACATCCCCGTGCTGATCGGACTGGTGCTGACCCTGATCGCGCTGGTGAGCCTGCCGATCCCGCTGGCGGTGTACCGGGAGCGCGGCTGGTTGCGGCGCTTCTCCGCAACGCCGGTCGGGCCGTCGAGGCTGCTGGCAGCCCAGGTGGTCGTCAACCTCGTGATCGCCGCGATGGCGATCGTCGCCATCCTGGCCGGCGGCACCGCTTACGGCGTGCGCCTGCCGTCGCAGCCGGCCGGCTTCGTGATGGCCCTGGTGCTGGTGACGGCGGCCATGTTCGCTATCGGGCTGCTCGTCGCGGCGATCGCGGGCACCCCGCAGGTAGCCGGCGTCCTGGGGAGCGCCTGCCTGTATCCGATGCTGTTCTTCTCCGGGCTCTGGGTACCGAGGCAGGACATGTCGCCGATGCTCCAGCGGATCGGCGACTTCACCCCGCTTGGCGCTGGCATGCAGGCGCTGCAGGACGCCATGACCGGGCAGTTCCCTACGGCGCGGGCTCTGCTGGTCATGGCCGCCTGGGCGGTCGTCTTCGGCGCCGCGGCGGTGCGGTTCTTCCGCTGGGAGTGACGGCGAGACCGGGCCGGCCCGGGCCTAGCCGCCTGACCAGCCGATCGGAAGCTCCTCGATGCCGTAGATGCCTTCCACGCCGCCGAGCCGCTCGGGCCCGGCCATCCGCAGGTCCGGCATTCTCGGCGCGAGGAAGCCGATCGCCTCCTCGAGCTCGGCCCTGGCCAGATTCTGTCCCAGGCAGAAGTGCGGGCCCGCGCCGAACGTGAGCACCCGGTCCCCGTCGCGGCCGGCGGCGATATCGAATACCTCGCCCCCGTAGGCCTCCCGGTTGGCCCGCTCGGCGCAGATCGCCACGATCGTGCCGACCGGGAAGATCACCCCCCGGTGCTCGATCAGCTCGGTGCAGATCCTGGCCGTGAACGGGGTGATCGGCTCGAACCTGAGCACCTCGTCAACGGCGCCAGGGATCAGCCCTGGCTCCTTGCGCAGCAGCTCCCACTGGTCATGATGGATGGCGAACAGCCGGATCGCATGCGCGAGCTGGGCCGCGGTGGTGTCGACACCGCCGGCCAGCACGTTGAGCACCAGGTTGACGCACTCGGCCCCGGACAGCCGCTCGCCCTCGGCCTGCACCGCGAGCAGCGCGCTGATCAGGTCCTCGGCAGGCTCGCGGCGGCGCTGGTCGAGCAGGCCGGCCACATAGTCGTACAGCTCGCTGACGGCACGCTCGATCCGCTCCGGCTGCTCGGACAGCGCCCGGATGTCGAACTGCTTCTGCACCCAGGTCGACCATTCACCCAGGGCGGCGGCGTCCTGCTGCGGCGCCCCGATCACGGCGGCGATGCTCCGCGCCGGGAACGGCCCGGCGAACCAGGACACGAACTCGCATCCGGGCTGGCCGGCCAGGCCGGCCCACAGCTCGGCGGCGATCTCCCGCATGACCGGCCGCCAGCGGGCAGCCGCTCTGGGCGTGAACGCCGGAGCCACCAGCGACCGGATCCTGCGGTGCCGGTCCCCGGTGAGGTTGAGGATGTTGGCGTCGATCTGCTCCCTGAGCCGGCCGCCCGTGATGCCGAACAGGTCGGCGATCTCGCGTCCGGGGAAGGCGGTCTGCCTGGCGCGCAGGAAGAACTCGCCAGCCTCCCGGTCGAGCACCACGTAGGAGATCGGTGACCTGGCCAGCCAGCCCTGTCCGCGCACCGCCGCGAGCTGCTCGTGATAGCCGTCGCCGGACAGCCCGGAATCAAGGGGGTCGAACTCCGGCAGCTCAAGCTCTGCTACTAGCGTCGGCATCTCACCATCACCTTGTCGATCGCCGATCCATGAGCCGATCCAATACTCATCTGCGACGCGGCGCAACGATTCGCCCGGAACGCCCGCGGCTCCGGCGTCGCAGGAACCCAAGTCGGCCCGAGGCAGCCGCTGAGGCTCAGACGCGTCCGCGGGCCAGCGCGTCGGCGATGGCTGCGACGGCGGCCAGGGTCATGGCCGAGCAGGCGCTGGCTCAGCGCCTGCGGCCAGGAGGACAGCGCCACGGCCCGGGCCGACGTCCTGCCTGCATCTGCCTGCGTTCCAGGTTACATCCTGGTCAGCGCGTCGGCGGCGAGCTTCTTCTCGGCGGGCAGCGGGTTCGCGATGCCGACGGCGATCCTGACGTACTCATCGCCCTTGAGCACGCTGATCGAGGCGTAGCCATCGTAGAAGGCCTTGTCGCCCAGGCCGGGGATGGTCTGAGCGCCAGCCTTGACCTTGCTGCGGTAGTCGTTGAAGTACCTCACGGCCTTCGGACCAGTGACCAGGACGACCCGGACGCTGTCACCGACCGGGATGTCCGGGCTGGTGCCCGGCGGAACCGCCGGCCCGTAATACACGCACGCGACGCCGCCCTCCACGGTCGCGTGCCCGCGCACGGGCGCCCTGACCGTCTGCCCGAGCGCCGCGCCCGCCTCCGCCTGGGTGATCACAGTGCACGAGTTCAGCCCGCCCGACACTGGCGCCGACGACGGCGCGCTGCTGCCCGTGCTCGGCGGCGTGGCCGGCCCCGAGGCTGACGTGCTCGACGAATTGCAGGCCGTGACGCAGGCGAGCACGGCGAGCGCCAGCAAGGCCGATGCGGCGCGAACGCGCCGGAACCGAGAGAATTGCATAACGGCCCTCCCGCCAGCTCTGGTAACCAGGCGAATCATCCTCCCTGCGAACAGGGGCGGCAACCGATAACGGCGGAATGCCCGAGCTGGCCAGCACCGGCCGGCCGGACCGGCGCAGCGCCAGGCCGGTGCGAGACACTGAGCCAGGACGCGTCCGGTGAGCAGAGGCGACGAGGAGCAGAACACGCAGACCAGCCACGGCGCTCAGCCAGGTGACTCCGGCCGACCGGCCGACGGCACGGAGCCCGATGCCCGGTTCACGCTGGCCAACGAGCGGACCTTCCTGGCCTGGAGCCGGACATCGCTTGCCCTGGTGGTCGCCGGGCTGGCGATCGCCCAGCTGCTGCCGCCGTTCCCCGGCATTCCGTGGGGACGGTCCGTCATCGCGACGCCGCTGATCCTGATGGGCGCGGCGGTATCGGTGATCAGTTACCTCGAGTGGACGGGCAACCAGCGCGCGCTTCGTCATGGCAGGCCGCTCGGCCGCTCCCGGCTTCCCCGGATCCTGTCCTGGACGATCGCCGTGATCGCGCTGCTCGCCGCCGCCCTTGACCTGTACTCCCGGGCGAGCCACCGTTGACCGCTCCGCCCGATGACCTTGAGGACGCCGATCCGGTCCTGGCCCGCGAGCGGACCGAGCTGGCCTGGACCCGGACCGCGATCTCGTTCGCGGCGGTCGGGATCGCGATACTCAAGTCCCGCCCGGCGGCAGGAGCGCCTGTCCTGCTCTTCAGCGCGGTGATCTGGCGGATCGGCCGGCTGCCCAGGGCGCCGGGGCAGTCACGCGCGGCGGCCAGGCGGGTGCTGCTGACCGCGATCGCCATCACCGCCATGGCACTCGTCGCGCTGGTGATCGCGCTGCTCGGGCACGGATCGGGCGGCCTGCGGCTGTGACCGGCCTGACCGGGCCGGGCACTCGGCGGCGCGGCGGGCCAGGCTGCTGGCAGGTCCGGCGCGCCGCCGGGCACGGGCGGCAAGCCGCCCGCGCCGCATAACGCCTTGCGGCGCGGGCGGGACCGAGGCGCGTCGCGCGCGCCCACCGTCTGATAGGCCTGGGTTCCCGGCCAGGCCGCGGCGTGCGCTCCGGGGCCTGGCTTGTTTCCTGGCACCTTCAGCACGAGCGCGACGGCGTCGCCGCCGATCTGGCCGCCGCTGAAAGCGGCCGCTGCCCGCAGCAGGTCGTCGGCCGCTCGCGCCGCCGACCCGCCGCCGAGGCCGGCCACGACCTGCCGGAGCCGGTCAGCTCCGAGCGGGTCCGCCTCGGCCGGGCCGCAGGCATCGGTGACGCTGTCGCTGACCAGGATCAGGCTGTCACCGGCTCGCAGCAGCCTGCGCGAGTCGCGCAGATCGGGATCCGGCCGCAGGCCGAGCAGCGCTCCCGGCTGCCCGAGCGTGTGCATGCTCCCGTCGGCGCGCCGCACCAGCGCCCCGGTCCGGCCGGCCGAGCTGACCTGGACGATCGTGCCCGCCAGAGACGGCCGGACGATAGCGCAGATCACGGCGAGCAGCCGCCGGTCGGCCGCGGGCCAGTCAAGGATCTCCTGGTTCAGGCCGGCCAGGATGGCGCTCGGCCTGGCAGCTTCGCGTGCCTGCGCGGCAAGCGCGCGACGGGCCAGCGCGATGCTCCTGGCCGCGATGCTGACCTGGCCGGATACCTCCCCGACCAGCAGCCCCCAACGTCCGCCCGCGGCGGGGACGACATCGTAGAAGATCCCGGCGAGCTCGGCGCCGGGCCGGGCCGGCAGGCAGCGCGCGGCGAGCCGCAATCCAGGAAGCGACGGCAGCCGCGCGAGCCGCCGGTTCCGGCTGTCCTCGCTGCCCTGCTCCATGGCGAGCTGCAGAGCGGCTTCGCCCGAGGCGACCAGGGCGAGGGCCGCAAGAACGTCAACGTCGTGCTCACTCCAGCGCCGCGGCAGGTGATCAGCTACGCAGAGCGCCCCGGCCACGTGGCCGTCCTGATCGCGCACCGGGACGCCGGCCCAGGCCACCGCCAGCCTCGAGGCGCCCGCCCGGCCCGCCATCGCTGGCGGGTTCATCCTGGTGTCCTCGATGATCAGCATCTCGGCGGATTCGATCACGTACCGGCACAGCCCGGCCTCGGCCAGGTCGTGGCGATCGGCCGCGGCAGCGGCGTCGACCCAGGTCCGGTTCGGGGACCGGGGCTCGGTCACGATCGTGACCGAGGCGAACGGCGCGCCGAACAGCGTCGCGGCCAGGCGCGTCACCCGCTGCATAGGCGCCTGCGAGGCGCTCACCGAGCCGGGCGGACGCGCTAAGGCCGGCGCCGGCGGCTCCCGCTGGCGGAACTCAGCCAGGTTCCCTGGGCCAGCCGGATCTGGATTGGCAAATGCGCCGAGGTCTTTCATTTCTTCCGCTCATGCCGAAGTGCCGATATCTCGACGGATATCCGGGCGAGCGGGGTCTGGGCCTGCTTAAAGCGAGTCAATCACACGGCAGGTTAGCGGGCGCTTACTTCAGTTAATCTCGCGCCAGGCCCGGACGGGCGCGGACGTTCACTCAGGCTTGCCGCGCACGGCCGCCTGCGACCCGAGCAGGTTCAGCACGTCTGCCGTGCCGGACGGGCTGCCGGCCACCTCACGGGCGACGTCGGACAGCAGCATATTGCGGGATCTGGCGCCCCCCCGCAGCACGGCGAACGCCTCATCGACTCCGACCCGCAGCCGCTCGGCGAGCACGCCCTTGGCCTGCTCAATCACTATCCGGCTGGTGAGCGCGGCCTGCAACTGCCTGGCCACGACCTCATTCTGGCGGACCGAGCGCTGCTGCAAGATCCCGATCGTCGCCGCGTCGGCCAGCGCCTGGGCCAGCCGCAGCCGATCGGCGCCCAGCCCTTCCAGGCTGGCATCGAACAAGGTCAACGCTCCGATCACCTGACTGCGCAGCCGGAGCGGCAGCGCGTTCGCTGACCGGAATCCGCCCCTGATCGCCTGCGGGGCAAACTGCGGCCAGCGCTCCCTGGCCGACTCCAGGTCGACGTTGACCACCGCCTCTGCGAGCCGGTAGCAGTCCCGGCACGGTCCCTCGCCGTTCTGCACCTCGAGCAGTTCGAGCAGCCTGGCCCGCTCATCGGAGGCGGCCACGGTAATCAGCGCGCCGCTGGAATCGGCAAGCACCACTCCGGTGGCCGTGACCTCGACCAGCTCCACGCACCGCGCCGCGACCATCTGAAGGAAGTCGATCACATCGAAATCGGCCACCAGCGTGTCCGCTAGCTCCACGAAAGTCTCCGCGATCCGCTGTTCCCGATTATTAATCACTACCTGCTTGCCTCTCACTTATCGAAGCCGAATTACTAGCGGCTAGGAAATGCGGTGCTGTTGTCTGGCGTCGTCTGTCATTCAGCATCCTGGTCGAACCTCAGCCGCCGCGCCACCACCTCGGCCGCCACCTCAGCCAGAGCGCGTCGCTGCCCGAAGGCGTATGCCCGCAGCCGCACCAGCGCATCGCCCTGGCTCACCCCGAGCTGGACGCTGACCATGCCGGTGGCCTGGTGGATCTGCGCCGTGTATCCGGCCGACCCGTCTGAGAGCCACCGGGGCCGGTCCAGACCGCTGGCGGCGGGTCCGAGCAGCGCCCCGGTCGCGGCGTCTGCGAACGCCAGCGCGTCGCCGAGCACGCCGTCGCCCATCGGGCCAGCCAGATCCCGGTGAGCAAGCAGTACGCCCAGCCTGATCGCGCCGATCTGCATGGGGACGGCGAAGACCGCGCGCACTCCCAGGTCCAGGGCCGCGGGGGTGAAGACCGGCCATCGCTCGGGCGGAACGGCAGCCAGATCGGGCTCGAGCACGAGCTCGCCGGACGCCGCCGCGTCCACCGCCGGCCCCTCGCCGAGTGTGAAGTGCAGGTCGTCCAGGCGGGCGCTTGGCCCGTCGGTCCGCCAGATGACCTCTCCGGCCGAGCCCGGGGTCAGCACGGTCACGGCCACCCCGCTCATTCCGAGCACCTGCGCGCAGCGCTCGGCAGGCACCGACGCCAGGCCGCGGGAGCTGTCCCGGGACAAGGAATACACGATCCCGGCCATCCCCGCGCTGACCACCTACCTCGCCTCCGTTCCCGGGCTCGGGAACGCGGCCGATCCGGGGCGAGATGTACCAGTCCTGGCGCTTCGGACGGTTATCGCTGCGGTCATGTATCCGGCCTCGTCAGCTGGGAAGCGCAGTCAGGCAGATTCGGGACCGGCGATCAGGTCCAAACGTTGGCCCGGAACTAGCACAGGCTGCTGAGTAGATGCTCGTGGCAGCATAACCCCGCGCGCGCTACCACGACGAAGAGCGATCCGGCTAGAGCCGGACCAGGACCCAGCGCGCCCGTGCCGCACAGTCCGGGCCGCGCTCAGTCGGCCGTGTATCGGGGACACTGTCACGTAACGCTGCTACGATATTGCAGCCCGGAAGAGAAGGGCCGGAAGAGAAGGGACTGCCCATGGACGCGCTCGTCTCGTATCAGCTCGACGAATCCGTCGCCACGGTCACGATGGACGATGGCAAGGTGAACGTGCTGTCACCGCGGATGCTGGCCGAGATCGGCGCCGCGCTCGACCGGGCCGAGGCAGACCGGGCGGTCGTGCTGCTCACCGGCAGGCCTGGCGTGTTCTCCGCGGGGTTCGATCTGGCCGTGCTCAGGGCCGGCGGGCCGCCGGCGCGCGGCATGCTCCGGTCGGGGTTCGAGCTAGCGGAGCGGATCCTGTCGTTCCCGGCGCCGGTGCTGGTAGCGTGCACCGGCCACGCGGTGGCGATGGGCCTGTTCCTGCTGCTGTCCGCCGACTACCGGGTCGGCTCGGCGGGCCGCTACCGGCTCACCGCGAACGAGGTGGCCATCGGCCTGACGATCCCGCAGGCCGCGGTCGAGATCTGCCGCCAGCGGCTTGGCCCGGCGTACCTCACCAGGGCGGTGATCCTCGCCGAGGTCTTCGCGCCCGATGACGCCGTGGCGGCCGGGCTGCTCGACCGCGTGGTGCCCGATGCTGAGCTGCGGCCCGCGGCCTGGGCTGCCGCCACGGCTCTGGCCGGTCTCGACCTGGCCGCCCACGCGGCGACCAAGCTGCGCACCAGGCACCGGACGCTGGTCGCGCTGCGGGCTGCGATCTCCGACGACGCGGCCGAGATGTCAGCCTGAGCCGATCTCATGCCCAGAGCCAAGCAGCGGACCGGGGAACTGCGGGACCACATCCTGGCCGTCGCGGTCGCCGTGCTCGCGGCCGACGGGGTCACCGGGTTCACCACCAGGAAGGTGGCTCAGCGGGCCCAGACGTCGACTCCGGCCGTGTACGAGCTGTTCGGGGACAAGGCCGGGCTGGTCCGCGAGGTGTTCTTCGAGGGCTTCCGGCTGCTCGGTGATCGCCTCGGCCAGCTGCCGGAATCCGGCGACCCCCGCGCCGACCTGGAGGAGGTTGTCGGGACGCTGCGGACGTTCGTGCGCGAGGACCCGCCGCTCGCCGACGTGATGTTCGCCCGGCCGTTCGCCGACTTCGATCCCGGGGCCGCCGAGCTGCGGGCCGGGGCCGCCGTCCGGGAGTTCATCGTGGCCCGGGTCAGGCGCTGCGTCGACGCAGGGCTCCTGAGCGGCCAGGAGACGGACATCGCCCACGTCCTGGTAGCGCTTGCCCAGGGGCTGGCCGCCCAGGAGCGCGCTGGCTGGCTCGGCACGTCCCGCGCGTCGGTCGACCGGCGCTGGGATCTCGCGGTCCGCGCCGTGCTTGACGGGCTCAGCTGACGAGCTGAGGCTGGCCGGTCGAGCTGAGGCTGGCCGGTGCCGGAAGGGGCCAGGCGAGCCGCGGCGGCTAGGGGTGGGACTGCTGACCGGCCTGGTAACTGGCTCGGATCAGCGCCACGAGAGCGCTCACGTCATCCTCGATCGCCTTGGCCTGGGCGAGCGCCTCGGCGCACGGCACCTCGCCCTCGTCCCTGGACCGCCGGCGCAAGTCCGGTTCCGCACTAGTTGCGCCCCGTTGACAGATTCGAGCGCCAGGAGTACAAACAGCCAGACGTGGGCGCGAGCCGACGTCACCGGGGCGGGAGATGAGGATCATGGCGACTGACGGGCCCCTGTCCGGACGTCCGCTCAACCGGCGCGCGTTCCTCGGCGGCGGCACCGCGTTCCTCGGCGGCGCCGTGCTGCTCGACGCCTGCGGCTCGTCACCGGGCCCGTCGCCCGGCACATCCCCGACCAAGAGGCCTCCGCTCAGCAAGGAGTCAGGCAGCCTGTCCATCCTGGAGTGGGGCGGCTACGAGGCAGCCGGCACCAAGGCGCAGACCAACGGGCTGGAGGCCGGCAAGACCTACACGGCGAGGTTCGGCACCAGCGGGATCACGTACACCTACATCACGAACGACGACCAGGCGCTGGAGAAGGCGACGGCGGCAGGCCCGTTCGACATCATGCACCCGTGTCACGAGAACCTGCCTGACTATGTCTCCCGCGGCCTCGTGCAGCCCTGGGACACCTCCCTGATTCCGAGCTTCGACCAGCTCAATCCCTACCTCGTCCGGCAGGGCCAGCTGAACGGCAAGCAGTACATGATTCCCTGGGACTGGGGTTACGGGAGCCTGACCTACCGGACGGACAAGATCGCGGCTGCCGACGCCACCGGCTGGGAACTGGCCTGGAACAAGAAGTACGCCGGGAAGATATCGCTCTGGGGCGGGGCGTCGACCGACTTCGAGATCGCGGCGCTGAAGCTCGGCTTCCCGCACATGGACAACCTGACGACCGGCCAGCTTCAGGCGGCGAAGGCGTCGCTGCTGGCGCAGAAGCCGCTGAACAAGTTCTACTGGGAAAGCGAGTACAGCCAGATGCAGCCGGCCTTCAAGTCGGGCACGATCTGGGTGGCCTACTCGTGGCAGGACACCCTGGTGGCGATGCGCAGCGCGGGGCTCCCGGTCGCCTTCATGAACCCGAGCCAGGGCCGGCTGTCCTGGCTCTGCGGCTTCATGCTGGGCGCCAGGACCCAGAACTACTATCACGCCCACGATTACGTCGAGTCCTACGTCAACCACGATGCCTGCGCCCAGATGACGAACCTTTACTACTACGGCACGTCCAACGCGACGGTGAAGCCGTCCGAGATCAAGAACCAGGCGCTGGTGACCGCGCTGAAGCTCGGCGACCCCAGCGCGATCGCCGCATCCGACGTGCACCTGCAGGCCTGGTCGCCGAACCGGGCCGCGCTTGAACTGGCCTGGCAGGAAGTTGTCGCCGCCTGAGCAGCGGCGCCGGAAGGCGCGCTGATGTGCCCCGCCCGCCGCACCCTTTCCGCCCGCCGCACCCTGCGCGCCCGCCGCGCCCTGCGCGCCTCCCGCGCCCGCCGCACCCGTGACGATCACCGCACCCGGAGCTGGCCCCGCCCTGACCAGCGCGCGCTCGTCCTGCCGCCGCTGCTCTTCGTCCTCGTGCTGCTCGTCCTGCCCGTCGTCTTCATCGCCCTGTACAGCGTCGGGCTGCGGACGAACATCCCGGGCACGCCCACCGCGTTCTCGCTGTCCGGCTGGCAGGACTTCCTGTTCGGCGGCGGCAGCGCGTTCCGCGGCCGCTTCGTCTACTCGATCGAGATCGCGCTGATCGTCTCGGTGGCCACCACGCTGGCCGCGTACCCGCTGGCCTACTTCCTGGCCTTCGTGGCGCGCCGCCGCCGCTACGCGCTGCTGCTTGTGCTGCTCGCGCCGTTCTTCACCAGTTACCTGCTCCGGGTGATCGCCTGGCAGATCATCCTGAACAACAACGGCGTGGTCAACTCGCTGCTGTGGGCGCTGCACCTGCGACCGCACGGGAGCGCGGTCTCCTGGCTCATCTACTCGAACTTCTCGGTCGCCCTCGTGCTTTTCTATACCTGGATCCCGTTCGTGGCCCTGCCGATCTTCGTCGTGCTCGAGAACATGGACCACCGGCTTCCCGAGGCCGCGGCCGACCTTGGCGCCAGCCGGGCCGCCACCTTCTGGCGGGTGACGCTTCCGCTCAGCCTGCCCGGCGTGATCGCTGGATTCGTGTTCGTCCTGATCCCGACCACCGGCGAGTTCATCACGCCCTTGCTGGTAGGCGGCCCGAACAACCAGCTGTTCGGCAACTCCATCCAGGCCTTCTTCGGTGACACGCCGGACTGGAACTACGGCTCGGTTCTGGCGATCACGCTGATCGTGGTCGTCGTCGTCCTGACGCTGGCCTTCGGCCGGTTCCTCCAGACCGACCTGCGTGCCGACGCCAGGCCGCAGTCATGAAGCCGGTCGGCCGGATCGGGGCAGCCGGGCTGGCGGTCTACTTCTGGGCCTTCGTCATCTTCCTGTTCGCGCCGCTCGTGGTGCTCGTGATCTTCTCGATGAACTCCAGCGCGACGCCCACGCTGCCGCTGTCCGGGTTCTCGACCCAGTGGTTCCGCCAGGCGTTCAGCAACACCGAGCTGACCGGCGCGCTCGTGCGGAGCGTGGCGATCGCGCTGATCGCCGCGGCGATCGCCACCGCGCTCGGGATCATGGCGTCGCTCGGCCTGCTGGCGCTGCGCGGGCGGGCGCTGTCGCTGGCCCTCACCATGCTGCTGCTCCCGCTCGTCGTGCCCTACATCTGCCTCGCGGTCGGGCTCCTGATCCTGGTGCAGGAGGTCGGCACCCAGCCCACCCTGGCCGCCGTCGTGCTCGGTCACTGCGTGATCGTGCTCCCGTTCGCGATCCTGGTGATCATGCCGAGGCTCCGCTCGCTCGACCCGGCGATGAACGAGGCCGCCCGCGACCTGGGCGCATCGGAGTTCGCCGCGCTGCGCCTGATCACGCTGCCGCTGCTGATGCCCGCGCTGGTGTCGAGCGGCATCATCTGCTTCGTGACGAGCTTCGATGAGTTCGCCATTGCCTCGTTCCTTGCCCCCTCCGGTCAGCCGACCTACCCGGTCTTCCTGTACGCGAGCGCGCGCACGCCGGCGCTGCTCCCCGAGGTCATAGCGGTGGGCGCTATCATCATCGCCGGCTCGATCCTGCTCGTCGCCGGAGCCGAGGGCGGCCGGAGATGGGCCGAGCGGCGGCTGGTTGGAGGCGCTGGCTAGTGGCACAGACGACGGCCGGCCCGGGGGCTCCCGGGCGCGGCCCGGCCAAGGGGCAGGTCAGCCTGGTCTCGCTGACCAAGCGCTTCGGGGACTTCACCGCCGTCGACGCCATCGACCTGGAGATACCGCCGGGCGGATTCTTCTCGCTGCTCGGCCCGTCTGGCTGCGGGAAGACCACGACGCTGCGGATGATCGCGGGCTTCGACCAGCCGTCATCCGGCCAGGTGCTGCTCGACGGCGAGGACATCGCGAGAACGCCGCCGAGCAGGCGGCCGGTCAACACGGTGTTCCAGAGCTATGCGCTCTTCCCGCATCTGCGGGTCTTCGACAACGTCGCGTTCGGCCTCCGCCGGGCCGGGGTCGCCAGGAGCGAGGTGCAGCGCCGCGTCGGCGAGGCACTCGACCTGGTTCAGCTCTCCGAGCTGGCCAGCCGCAAGCCAGGCCAGCTCTCCGGCGGGCAGCAGCAGCGGGTCGCGCTCGCCCGCGCCCTCGTCCTCGCACCGGCCGTGCTGCTGCTGGACGAGCCGCTCGGCGCGCTCGACGCCAAGCTCCGCCGCCAGCTCCAGGTCGAGCTGAAGCAGCTCCAGGCCCAGGTCGGGATCACCTTCCTGTACGTGACTCACGACCAGGAGGAGGCCCTGACCATGAGCGACCGGATCGCGGTGATCAACCGGGGCCGCGTCGAGCAGGCCGCGACGCCGCGCGACCTGTACGAGGAGCCGGCGAACGCGTTCGTCGCCGATTTCCTCGGCGTGTCCAATCTGATGGACGCCACGGTCATCGGCCCCTCGGGGTCGGGCGCCGAGGTCCGGCTGGCGGGCAACCAGGTCGTCGAGGTCGCGCGCGGCGCCGTCGCGACACGCGGGCCGGCCAAGGTGGTGATCAGGCCCGAGCGGATCGGCATCGAGCCGGCCGACAGCGCCGGGCCGAACCGGCTGCCCGGCATGGTGACCAACGTCGTCTACCTGGGCAGCGGCCTCCAGCTTGCGGTGCACCTGGCCAGCGGCAGCACGGTCACCGCCCTGGTGCCGAACAACGCCGAGGAGTCGGCGTCGACCTGGACCCCAGGTCTGCTGGTCACCTGCCACCTGCCCGCCACCGCGCTGCGCATCCTGGCCGCCGACGATGCCGGCCGTGAGCCCGCGGGCGACACCGCCGGCCGGCCGCCCCGGCTGGCCTGACGTGATGCCCCGCATCCGGCCGCGCCCGCCGACCAGCGCGCCGCGCAACCTCGCAGCCGGCGACCTGGGCGACCGCCTGCCTTCAGACGGCATGCAGTGAGACCCCGGCTCCGGCCATGTTTCCTGGTGTGCGCGCTGGCTGCGTCCGTCGCCGTCAGCGGCTGCGGCAGCGGGCCGACTCATGGTCATGCGACCCCCGCAACCGGAGTGCTTCCCGTGACCGCCCTGTCCAGGCTGGCGGTGGTGACGGTGCCGCTGACCGCCCAGGACGTGCAGAAGGACGCCGGCCTGCGCGGGCTGGCAGCCAGGCTGAGCCGCTGGGGGTACGCCGGCGGCTGGCAGCGCACGTTCCAGGGCGAGTCGCGCCGGCTGACCCTGGTGGTCAGCCGCTCGCTGCGGTTCCGCTCGCACTCGGGCGCGGCCGGATTCGTCGCCTACCTGGACCGGCACGCCGGGTCGTTCTACCCGTTCGCCACCATCAGCCGGCTGACCCTGGCCGGCCAGGCGGGCTGGCTGATCAAGCCGCCGATGTGCGCCTGCCACCTGGCCGAGCCGCTCTACGCCGGCGTCACCGACAGCGGCCGCGTGGTCCGCTGGCTGGAGATCAACGGGCCAGTCGCCACCGGCCACCTCGTGGCCCGCCTGCTCGCCCAGTCCTCGTGACGTCAGCCTCATGCGGGTCTTGGCCATGATCGTGGAGGATCAGCGGCGGATCACGCGAGGGTACGACCGCCTAG
>Ga0209415_10010847_pt1 | contig 15428 bp, 13 predicted proteins | sample PeaSoiSIISIP2007_FD_187696 | JGI IMG/M metagenome (GOLD analysis project Ga0209415, IMG submission 187696) | Peat soil microbial communities from Weissenstadt, Germany - SII-SIP-2007 (SPAdes) (version 2) | ecosystem: Environmental > Terrestrial > Soil > Wetlands > Peat | place: Germany... | reverse complement strand
AGGACGCCCCGCGTCAGGCAGGCGTGCCGGCGAGCCGGGCCCGCAGCTCGGGCTTGATGACCTTGCCGGTCGGGTTGCGGGGCAGCTCGTCGACGAAGATGAACTGCCGGGGCACCTTGTAGTCGGCGAGGTGCTCGAGCCCGAAGGCGCGCAGCGCCTCGGCATCGGCCACGGCGCCGGGCTGGAGCACGACGAAGGCCACGACGTCCTCCCCGAGGACCGGGTGCGGCGCGCCGACCACGGCCACCTCCTTCACCGCCTCGTGCTGGACCAGGACGTGCTCGACGTCGGTGGCGTGCACGTTGTTGCCGCCACGGATGATCACGTCCTTGGAGCGACCGACGATGTAGAGGTAGCCGTCCGCATCGAGCTTGCCGAGGTCGCCAGTGACCAGCCAGCCATCTCGCCAGATCTCGGCCGTCGCCTCGGGGTCCTCGTAGTACTCGCGCTGGCGGCCCGGCATCTGCAGCCGGACCTCCCCGACCTCGTCGGGCAGCAGGGTCCGCCCCGCCCCGTCGACGATCTGCACGACCGCGGGCGGGGCGATCTGGCCCACCGAGCCGGGCCGCTTGACCGCCTCGCCCTTGGGCATGATGCAGTACGCCGAGCCCGCCTCGGTCATGCCGTAGTTGTTCGACACCAGGGCGTCGGGCATCTTGTCCTGCAGCCGCTCGAGGACGTACGGGGCGAGCGGGGCGCTCCCCACCGAGCACATCTGCACCGAGGACAGGTCGGCATCGGCAAAGCGCGGGTGGTCGATGAGCAGGTGCGCCATGGCGGGCACCAGGAAGACCGCCTTGGGATGCTCCCCCTCGACGACGCGGAGCCAGCGTTCGGCGTCGAAGCGCGGCTGGTAGATCACCTGAAGGCCGAGCTTCATGGGCGTGTAGACGAGCGCGATGCCGGCGAAGGTGAACAGCGGGCTGGCGTGCAGCCACCCATCGCCCGTCCAGTTGGGCTCGACCGCACCGATCATGGAGCCGTTGGAGTGGCGCACCGCCACCCCCTTGGGCCGGCCGGTCGTTCCCGACGTGTAGAGGATGTCGGCCAGGTCGTCGGACTGGCGTGGGGCTTGGAACGGGGAGCCGTCGCCGGCGGTGGCCTCGGCCCAGCCGAGCAGCAGCGTCGGGGAGCCCTCGGCGGTCGTGGTCCCGTCCTCCGCACCGGCGTCGACCAGGGCGACGAGGCGGCCCTCGGCTGCCTCGAGGTCGCTCCGGACCAGGTCGCCGTCGGCCACCACGACGGTGGCGCCGGAGTGGGTCAGCACGTGCGCCACCTCGGCCGGAGCCAGGCGCGGGTTCATCGGCACCGCCACTCCCCCGGCCCGGTGCGCCGCCGAGTACGACACGAGCCAGCGCAAGGCGAGCTCGGGTCGCAGGTGGATGCCCACCCGGGCGCCCGGCTCGAGGCCGGCGTCGAGCAGGCGGCGCGCCATGGCGTTGGCGGCGCCGTCCCACTCGGCGAAGGTCATGGACCCGACGTCGACCACCTCGAAGGCCGTGCGGTCACCGAATTGCTCGGCCATGCGGGCCAGGTGCTCGTCCATCAACACGGATGCGGATCCCCCAAGAGGCTGGTCGGTGCGTGAAAGTTGACGCCGGTGTCAGGTTCGTTGCAGCATGGCCGATGCGCCTCCGGGGGTCAATCCCCGGGGGTGACCACCCAATTTTGCTTGACCGAGTTTGCTTGCCCGGGGGCGCGGCCCGCCGAGGCACGACCTTTAGGATGAGGCGCCATGACCACGGTCCGTTTCGACCTCCCGACGCCGGAGGGCGACACCATCGAATTCTGGGAGGCGGCCAAGGAGGAGCGACTCCTCATCAAGCACTGCCTCGACTGCGACGCCTACTCGTACTACCCGCGGCCCTTCTGCCCCAAGTGCTGGAGCGAGCAGGTGGAGTGGTTCGACGCGAGCGGTGACGCGACGCTCTACACCTGGTCGGTCATCTACAGCAACGACCAGCCCCCCTTCCGGGACCGGGTGCCCTACGTGGCGGCCATCGTGGACCTGGCCGAGGGCCCGCGCATGATGACCAACGTCGTCGACTGCCCCTTCGAGGAGTTGCAGGTCGGCATGGCGCTGAAGGTGACGTTCCAACCCATCTCCGACGATTTCACGATCCCCGTCTTCGTGCGGGCCTGAGGAGGACAACATGAGCGATGCCACCGATGCCGTCATCGTCGCCGCCATCCGCACCCCGATCGGCCGTTCCGGGCGGGGCCTCGCCGGCCTCAGCATCCAGGACATCGGCATGCAGACGGTGGCCGGCGTCATCGCCGCCTCCGGGCTCGAGCCCGACGACATCGACGACCTGATCCTCGGCGAAGTCCTCCAGGGGGGCGGTTGCACCGCCCGCTACGTAGCCAACGCGCTGGGCCTTCCCCCCGACACGCCCGGCGGCACGACACAGCGTCAGTGCGCCACCGGCATGATGGCGGTGCAGGAGGCGGCCGCCAACATCCGCTCCGGCATGGCCGAGGCGGTCATCGCCGGAGGCGTCGAGTCCATGACGCGCTCCCCGCTCCTGTTCGAGAAGTCGCCGTTCCCCTTCGGGGGCGTGGAGCGGTTCCTGCCGCCCAGCCACCCCGACTCCCCGGACGCGCCCAACATGAACATGCTCATCACGGTGGGCGAGAACACGGCCCGCGAGTGCGGCATCACCCGTGAGGAGTCCGACCACTGGTCGTACCACTCGAACATCCGCGCCGTCGCGGCGACCGACGACGGGCGCTACGCGGAGGAGATCGTGCCGGTGGTCGTGCCGGCCGGCCGTCGTGAGACGACGACGGTGAGCGTGGACGAGCACCCGCGCCGCGACACCACGCTGGAGAAGCTGGCGGCGCTCCCCTCGCTGACCGGGCCCGACGGGACGATCACGGCCGGGAACTCCTCGGGCATCGCCGACGGTGGTGCCGCCCTGGTCGTCGTCGCCCGCTCCTACGCCGAGGCCCACGGGATGGAGCCGCTGGCGACGGTGCGTTCCTGGAACTCGTGCGGCATAGAGCCGGCCCGCACCGGACTGGCCCCGACGGTGTGCGTCCCCCGAGCCCTGAACCGGGCCGGGCTGAGTGAGTCCGACGTGGACCTGGTCGAGATCAACGAGGCCTTCGCATCGATGTCGGTGGCGTGCGCCCGCAAGCTGGGGTTCCCCCACGACATCGTCAACGTCAACGGCGGGGCGGTCGGGATCGGTCACCCCGTCGGGGCGTCAGGAGCCCGGATCCTCGTGACGCTGATTCACGAGCTACGCCGGCGCGGGGGCGGCATCGGAGTGGCGACACTCTGCGCCGGGGGCGGCATGGGGTCGGCCACCGTGGTGGAGGTCCACACGGCCGCTTAGGGCACGGCGCGGATCCCGGTACGAGACTCGCACCACTCCCACAGCCTCCGGCCGTCCGTCGGGGAGGCGGCGCGGGCCGTCCAGGGCAGGTGGTGCTCGCCCCGCAGGTGCCGGTCGTGGAAGAAGCCCTCCGTCAGCGGGGCGGGGCGGCCCTCACGGCGCGCCTCTCCCGCCGCGAGCCAGACCACCGTGTCGGCCCCCTCGGCCGGGGTCCGCAGCAGCGGGCCGAGCTTGGCGAAGGAGGGCAGGCCGCTGGCCAGACCGGGGGTGTCCACCCAGCCGGGGTGCGACGCGTAGCTCGCCACGCCGTCGGCGCCCCAGCGACGGGACCACTCATGGGACAGCACGACCTGGGCCCGCTTGACCCGGGCGTACGCCGTGGTGCCACGGAAGGACTCGGGCGACATTTCGAGGTGCGGGAGATCGAAGCGCTCGGTGTACATCCCCCCCGACGACACCGTCACGATGTTGGCATCGCCGGATCGGCGGAGCAGCCGGCTGAGCATCCACGTGAGGCGGAAGGGTGCCAGCAGCCCGGTGGCCACGGTGATCTCGGTGCCATCGGGGGCGCTCCGGTACGTCGGGTACAGGGCACCGGCCGCATGCACCAGCCCGTCGAGGCGCTCGTGCACCGCGGAGACCAGCTCGACGAACTCTTGCACGGCCCCGGCGTCGACGACGTCGAGCACGACCGGCTCGACGGCTGCGCCGTCTCCGAGCTCGCGGGCCCGGCGCGCCGCCGCCTCGGTCCGCTCCCTGTCCCGGCCGACCAGCCACAGGGTGGCGCCCAGACGCGCCAGGTTCTCGGCGACCGCCCGGCCGATCCCCGAGGAGGCACCGGTCACGACCACCACCCGTCCGGAGAGGCCCGCCGGTGGGCGCCAGTGCTCCAGACGCGAGCGCGCGGCGTAGCCGGCCCGGCTGAAGCTGCCGGCGACACTCGCCTCGAGCGCGGTGTCGACCAGGCCGGACAGGCGCGATCGCCTCATGCCAGGGCGCTGCGCAGTCCGGCGGCGGCCCGGTCGGCCATCTTGGCGAAGGACCTCCCCACCAGCGGTGCGGCCAGGCGGAGCACGCCCCGTGGCTCGAGCACGGCGTCGTAGCGGACGCGAGAACCCGTTCCGGCACGGTCCACCCTGATGGTGTCCGTCGACACCATCAAAGGATGCCGCGCCTCGAGCACCACGCGGTAGGGCCGTTCCAGGGCGACCACCGTGTAGTCGAACGACACCACCCGGCCCGCGACCCGCACGCCGAGCCTGTACACGGAACCGACCTGGGCTTGGCCCGGGGACAGCGCCTCGGCCTCGGTCACGGAGGGGTCCCACTCACGGGCGTTGGAGAAGGTGGCCAGGTAGTCGAAAGCCTCCACCCGATCCCTCGGTGAATCGATCTCGGTGCTGTACGTCGCCATGGGATCCCTCTCGTACCGCGAACGGCGTGCCCGCTCGACCACTAGTTTAGTGATAAATAGAATCCCTCGATCCTCGGAGGACCCCTTGCGTATCGCCATCGTCGGAAGCGGCATCGCCGGCATGACCGCGGCCCACCTGCTGCGCCAACAGCGGCACGACGTGCACGTCTTCGAGGCCGACGGCCGGCCAGGTGGGCACGCCAACACCGTCATGGTCGACCTTCCCGGTGGCCCGGTCGCCGCCGACACCGGCTTCCTCGTCTACAACGAGCGGACCTACCCCCTGTTCACCCGGCTCCTGGCCGGCCTCGGGGTGGCGACGCACCCGAGCGACATGAGCTTCAGCCTGTCCGACGCCCGCTGCGGCCTGGAGTGGCGGGGGACGTCGCTCTCCACCGTGTTCGCCCAGCGGCGCAACGCCGCCCGGCCCGCCTTCCTGGCCATGCTGGCCGACGTCGTCCGGTTCAACCGCCTCGCCCGCCGGCTCCTCGCCGATCCCTCAGCGCCGTCCGGCAGCCTGGCCGACCTCCTGGACGGCCACCGGTGGTCGCAGGGATTCCTCGACTGGTACCTGATCCCTCTCGGCTCGGCGATCTGGTCGGCCGACCCCGAGACGTTCACACAGATCCCGGCCCGGACCTTCGCCGAGTTCTTCAGCCGCCACGGGCTGCTGGGCCCCGGCGACCAGCCCGCCTGGCGCACGGTCACGGGGGGATCGACCCGATACGTCCAGACGATCCTGGAGCCGCTCCGCAACCGGGGCAGGCTGCACCTCGGCGCCGCCGTGTCCAAGGTGCGGCGCCAGAGCGAGGGCGTGGAGATCCTCCTCCCGGAGGGACCGGCAACCTTCGACCACCTCGTCATCGCGACCCATAGCGATCAGGCGCTCGCGCTCCTCGGCGACCCGAGCCGCGAGGAGCGGGCCGTGCTCGGCGCCATCCGGTACCAGCCCAACCAGGCCACGCTGCACACCGACACCACGCTCCTGCCCGCGAATCGCCGGGCCTGGGGGTCGTGGAACTACGTGCGTCCCGAAGGCCCCGCACGCCGGGCCACCCTCACCTACTACCTGAACCGGCTGCAGGGGTTCGACGCCGACCGTCCCGTGCTGGTCACGCTGAACCGTGACGACGACATCGACCCCGGAAAGGTCGTGGCCCGCTTCGACTACGCCCATCCGGTGATCGACGAGGCCGCGGTGGCGGCGCAGCAGCACCAGCGTGCGCTGAGTGCCGGGTCGGTGTCCTTCTGCGGTGCGTACTGGGGCTACGGGTTCCACGAGGACGGGGTCAGAAGCGCACTGGCCATCTGCGACCGCTTCGGGGCTCGTCTGTGAGCCATTGTCCAGCCGGGCCGCTCCGCAGCGCGCTCTACGAGGGCACGGTGACGCACCGGCGCGCCGACCCGTCCCACCGGTTCACCAACCGTGTGGCGCTCCCGCTCCTCTTCCTCGACGAGCTACCCGGGCTCCGCTCGGTCCACCCTCTGGTGGACCTCGATCCGTCCCCCCACCGCCGCCCGTGGCCGGCCGCCATGCGGTTCCGGCGCGGCGACTTCCTCCCGTCGGACTCGGCGTCCCTCCTCGAGGCCGTCGCGGACACGGTGGCGGGGGCCGGGGGCTCGGTGCGGGGCCCGGTGGCGATGCTGGGGCACCTCCGTACCTGGGGCTGGCTCTTCAACCCGCTGACGCTCTACTACTGCTTCGATCCGTCGGGCGAGCACGTCGAGTGGACCGTGCTCGAGGTGTCCAACGCCCCGTGGCACGAGCGGTGCCGCTACGTCATCGGACCACCGGGTGCGCACACCTTCGCGAAGGCCATGCACGTGTCACCCTTCCTCCCCGACCAGGCCACCTACACCCTGCGCTACTCCCCGCCGGCCGCAGGCCTTCGCGTCGGCCTCGATCTCGAGGCACCCGCCGCGCCCGCGCCCTACAGTCGATGGGACGAACCGGAGACGCAACGACCCGCACCGCAGCTCGCGGCCTCGATGGTGCTGCGACGACGCCCGCTCGACCGGGGCGGCCTGGCCCGCCTGCTGTGGACGTACCCGCTCATGACGGCACGGGTCTCGGGGGGCATCTACGCGCAGGCGCTGCGCCTGGGACGCAAGGGCGCACCGTTCCACCCGCACCCAGGCCGGGGCGGGGCGTGCCCTGCGCTCCCGGACCCGGCGGTGGCGCCCCTGGGGCACGCGCATGGCTGACACCGGTGCACGCCTCGTCATCGACCTGGTACGTCGTGCCGCCCGCGACCGTCCCGGCACTCTCTCCTTCGAGGGAGCCGGGGTCCCCGGCGGGCGCCCGACCGTGACCGGGACCGGCGACCCGGTGGCCACGGTCGTCGTGCACGACGCGAGGGCATGGCGAGCCGTACTGCGCCGCGGCTCACGCGGCCTGGCCGAGAGCTACATCGACGGTTGGTGGGACACCGACGACCTGACCGCCCTGGTCCGCGTCGCGTTCCGGCGCACCTCGCCGCTCCGGCGGCTCCTCGACGCATCGGCGAGACACGCCGGTCCCCTCCTGGCGGGGCTGCAGCGGCTCCGGCCACCGAGCAAGAGTGACGACCGGCACAACATCGCCGCCCACTACGACCTGTCGAACGAGTTCTTTGCCTCGATGCTCGACCCGACCATGGCCTACTCGTGCGCGTACTTCGCCGACGACGGTTTCACGCTCGAAGAGGCCCAGGTGGCCAAGTTCGAGCGGATCGCCACCAAGCTGGCGCTGGGGCCCGAGGACCACGTGATCGAGATCGGCACCGGCTGGGGCGGGTTCGCGATGTACGCCGCCGAACGTCACAGCTGCCGCGTCACCACGACCACGATCTCGGAGGCCCAGCGCACGCTGGCGGAGAAGAGCGTCGCGGAGCGCGGGCTCGCCAACCGAGTGACCGTGCTGGGTTCCGACTACCGGGACCTCGAAGGCCGTTACGACGCGCTGGTCTCCATTGAGATGGTCGAGGCGGTCGACTGGCGGCGACACGACCAGTTCTTCGCCTCCTGCGCCCGGCTGCTGACGGACGGGGGCCGGATGGCGCTGCAGGCGATCACCATCGCCGACGGGAGCTTCCAACGAGCCAAGCTGCACGACGACTTCATCCGCGCCATGGTGTTCCCGGGCGGGTGCCTACCATCGGTGGCGGCGATCGCGGCGTCGGTCGCGCGCACGTCCGACCTGCGGATCGTCGACCTGGAGGACATCGGCCCGCACTATGCCGAGACGTTGCGGCGCTGGCGGGCCAACCTGGAGAGCGGGCGGGCGGCCGTGGAGCGTCTCGGCTTCGACGAGCGCTTCTCGCGGTTCTGGACCCTGTACCTGTGTTACTGCGAGGCGGCGTTCATGGAGCGCCACGTGTCGGACGTGCAATTGGTGCTGACGCGGCCCGGGTCCGCGTTCCGCCGGGTCGACGGGCCCGCCTGACCCCAGCCTGCGCCCGCTCAGCGGGCACGGCGGTCAAGCTCCTCGATGACCTCGCCGAGCTGGCGTGCATCGCCACCGCTCCACCGCGCCCCGAGCCGAGCCGCGTGCTGCTCGCCCGCGATGCCGGCACCCCCGACGAGTACGGGCAGCCCCGGGCTCGCCTTCTCCACCGACCGCACGATCGCCCGCACAGACCGGTCGTGGTTTCCCGCGGTCACCGCGACCGCGACCGCCAGGGGTCGCGCCGTCTTGGTGACGGCGGCGCCGAACGCGTCCGCCGGCACATCCGCACCGAGGTCGGCGACGTCGTAGCCGCGACCACGCAAGACGTTGGCGGCCATGGCGGTGGGCAGCCCGTGTAGCTCGTGCGGTGGAGTCCCGAGTATGACGCTCCGCCGCTTGGGCCCACGCCTGGTGAAGCGGGCCCCCAGCCGAGACACCACCCGCGTCGCCACGCCCGAGGCACGGTGCTCGTCGTCGACGGTGTAGTAGCCGGCCTCCCAGCCGTCCCCCACGGAACGCATCGCCAGGGCCAGCTCGTCGAGCAGGACGTTGTCGGGGTTGGTCCCCGAGCCCAGGCGCGCCTCGACGATCGCCCACGCCCCCGCCTCGTCACCGGCGACGAGCCGGGATTCGAGATGGCGCGCCGCGGCAACCCGCGTCGACCGCCGGGTCTGCGCACGCGGTCTCCCGGCCACGGCCGCACCCTCCCTCGCTCCCGCCAGATCCCGCGGGTCGACCCACCACTGCGCGCCGACCTGAGTGGCGGGCAGGCGGCCCGTCCGCACGTAGCGGTAGGCCGTCATGTAGTGCACCCCGAGCCGCTCCGCGGCCTCGTGCAGGCTGAGGAGCCCCGAGCGGGAGCCGGAGTCTGGGTCGCGCGGGGCCGGGGTACGCATCATTTACCGATAAACCCTAGCCCCGGGTTGCGTGAGCGCGCGCCGGGCGGACGGCCTACTCCTTCTCGTCGCCCCCCTCGGCCATGTGGTCCTTGATGGCATTGACGACCGTCGGGTCGAGCAGGGTGGTGACGTCGCCGAGCGGCCGGTCGTCGGCGACGTCGCGCAGGAGGCGACGCATGATCTTGCCGCTGCGCGTCTTAGGGAGCTCGGGGGCCAACATGATCTGCCGCGGCTTGGCGATCGGCCCGATTTCGCGCGCCACGTGGTCACGCAGCTCCTGAACGAGTGCCTCGCCCTTCTCCCCGTCTGCCGCCTCGGTCCCCTTCACGGTGACGAAGGCCACGATGGCCTGGCCCGTGGTGGCGTCGTTAGCGCCCACCACGGCGGCCTCGGCCACAGCCGGGTGGCTCACGAGTGCGTGCTCCACCTCGGTCGTGGAGATCCGGTGCCCCGAGATGTTCATGACGTCATCGACCCGCCCGAGGAGCCAGAGGTCGCCGTCCTCGTCGCGCTTGGCCCCGTCCCCCGCGAAGTAGGACCCGGGGAAGCGCTTCCAGTAGGTCTCAAAGAACCGCTCGTCGTCCCCATAGATGCCCCTGGTCATGCCGGGCCACGGCTCGGTGAGCACGAGGTAGCCGCCCTCGCCGTTGCCGACGGAGTTGCCCTCGTTGTCGATCACGTCGGCCGACACACCGGGGAAGGGCCTCATGGCGGCTCCCGGCTTGGTGGCGGTGATCCCCGGCAGCGGCGTGATGAGGATGCCCCCGGTCTCGGTCTGCCACCAGGTGTCGACGATGGGGCATCTCCCGCCACCGATGTGCGTGCGGTACCAGATCCAGGCCTCCGGGTTGATGGGCTCGCCCACCGACCCGAGCAGGCGCAAGCTCGTCAGGTCGTGGGCGGCCGGGAGATCCTCTCCCCACTTCATGAAGGTCCGGATCGTTGTCGGCGCGGTGTAGAGGATGTTGACCTTGTACTTCTCGACGATCTGCCACCAACGGTCGCGGGTGGGCGTGTCCGGCGTGCCCTCGTACATGACCGACGTCGTGGCGTTGGCCAGCGGCCCGTACACGATGTAGCTGTGCCCGGTGACCCATCCGATGTCAGCCGCCGTCCAGAAGACGTCCGTCGCGGGCTTGAGGTCGAAGATGAGGTTGTGGGTGGCAGAGACATGCGTGAGGTAGCCGCCGCTGGTGTGGAGGATGCCCTTCGGCTTCGCCGTCGTCCCGCTGGTGTACATGATGTAGAGCGGGTGCTCGGCGTCGAAGGACTCGGCGGCGTGCGTCCCGAGCTGGCGTGGCACCAGGTCGTCCCACCACACGTCACGCGACTCGTCCCATGCCACGTCCTGGCCGGTCCGGCGCACTACCAGCACGCGCCGTACGTCGGGGCACTCCTGCACCGCCTCGTCGGCCGCGGGCTTGAGGGCACTCGGTGCGCCGCGGCGGTACCCGCCGTCGGCAGTGATGACGAAGTGGGCGTCGCAGTCGAGGATCCGGCCCCGCAGGGCATCGGACGAGAAGCCGCCGAAGACCACGGTGTGGGGTGCTCCGAGTCGGGCGCAAGCCAGCATGGCCACCACCGTCTCGGGGATCATTGGCATGTAGATGGCCACTTTGTCCCCCGACCGCACACCCAGCTCCGTCAGCCCGTTGGCGGCCTGGCACACCATGGTCAGGAGGTCGGCGTACGTGATGATGCGGGTGTCCCCTGGCTCGCCCTCCCAGTGGAAGGCCACCCGGTCACCCAGGCCGGCCTCGACGTGGCGGTCGACGCAGTTGACGGCCACGTTGAGCTTGCCTCCGACGAACCACTTGGCGAAGGGCAGATTCCACTCGAGCACGTCGGTCCACGGTGTGTCCCAGGTGAGCCGCTTCGCCTGAGAGGCCCAGAACGCCAGGGGATCGGCATCGGCCTCCGCGTAGATCCCCGGCTGCGCATTGGCCTCCTTGGCGAGGCCCTCGGGAGGGGGGAAGGTCCTCGTCTCGTGGAGCAGGGCCGACAGCCCTTCCTCTCGGGTCTCGCTCATGTCGCCTCCTCGTGCGCTTCGGACGCTCGCATCCTGCCTATCAGACGGGCGAACCGACCGGCCACGGAGTCAGGTCCCCTTCCGGAGCTCGAAGCCTTCGAAGCGAAACGCCGGCGTCACCGTCGCCCCGACAAGCGTGAACCGGCCCAGTGGTCGAGCCGACTGCCAGACACCCGGCTCGACCACGACCTGGGGCACATGCCCTGACGCGACGTCGGGGCCAACGACGTGGACGCGCTGCGACGTGTCGGGCCACTCCAGGGTGAGCTCGAGCGGATCGCCGGCGTAGAAGTGCCACAGCTCGGTGGCGTCGACGCGATGGGGCGCCGAGACCTCGCCCTCGAGGAGGAGGTAGTAGATGGCGCTGCCTTCGGGCCGCTCGCCGTCCTCCGCCGCAGCCACCCAGGTACGGCGGTACCAGCCGCCCTCGGGATGCGGGGCGAGGTCGAGCGAGGCGATCAGGAACTCCCCCGGGCGCATCGCGCCAGTCTGCCCCCTTACGGGGAGGTGACCCCCAGCGCAGTGGCGACGGCGACCGAGTGCTCGGCGGAGCCACCGAAGAGTGCCCCCGTCGTCTCGGCCCGCTTGACGAAGAGATGGCCGTCGTGCTCCCAGGTGTAGCCGATGCCGCCGAAGGACTGGATGGAGTCGCGGCACACCATGCGCTGGCAGTCGTCACTGGCGGCCTTGGCCATGGAGACGGCGGTGGCACGGGCCGGCGTGTCCTCGTCGATGGCGGCGACCGCGAAGTAACAGAGGGAGCGGGCGCGCTCGATGGCGAGGAACATGTTGCTCATCTTGTGCTTGACCGCCTGGAAGGACCCGATGGGCACCCCGAACTGCTGGCGGTCCTTCACATAGGTGAGGACCATCTGGAACAGCGCGTCGCAGGTACCGACGGTCTCGAGTGCGAGCGCGACGGTTGCCTCCTGGAGGGCGCGGCTGACACCGAGGGTGGAGGCCACGCTCCCGGGCTCCCCCAGCGCCCGGTCATCGGGGACGAGGACGCGGTCGAGCGTGGCTGTGGAGAGGGGCCGGCTCGCATCGAGTGAGCGCAGCGTGGCCAGGCCGGCCTCGCCGGCGGGCACGACGAACGCTCCGACGCCATCGCCGGCGCGGGCGACGACCGCCACCTCACCCATCCCGGCGTCGCCGAGGATCCCGAGCTTGGTGCCGTCGAGGGCCCAGCCGCCCTCGGCACGCACGGCGGTCATGGTGACCGCGTCCAGCGCCCATCCGCGTGGATGGTCGGCGAGCGCCACCGTCCCCGTGACGGCACCGGAGGCGACGAGCGAGAGGAACCTCTGTCGCTGCTCGGGGGTGCCGACCTCGCGCACCATGGGCGCGAACTGGGTCACGGTGGGCAGCAAGGGACCGGGCGCTATGACACGGCCGAGCTCCTCGGCCACGACGGCGGTCTCCACAAAGGAGAGGCCCAGACCGCCGTTGTCCTCGGGGACGGCCAGGGCGGGCCAGTCGAGTGCGACCATGGAGGCCCACAGGTCCTCGGGTGGTGCGGCGGTCTCGACGACGGCACGCACCAATTCGATGGGGCATTCCTTGTTGAGGAACGAACGGACCGAGGATCGCAGCTCTTCCTGCTCGCTCGTGAACTCGAGCTCCACCGCCCTCCTTCCCCGGCGCTGCCGGTTGCTCGTTCGACGTCCGTTGCAGTTCCGCCGTACGGCGGCAGATCGGGGGCCGAGTGTACCTGACGCCCGTGTCAGCCTCCGAGCCCTGTGCTACCTTCACGGCGCACCGTTTTCTGGGAAGTTCGTCGACGGGTGTCCCCCGGGGGGATCGCCGGTCCGGGTCAAGCCCGGGCCGGCGATTTCGGGGGATCGTTGCGCCGTTGCCGCCACCTTCAGGACGTCGAGAGTGACTCGCCTACACTCTCGGGTGCGCCTCTAGCTCAACGGCAGAGCAACGGACTCTTAATCCGCAGGTTTCGGGTTCAAATCCCGAGGGGCGCACTCGAGTGGCCAAAACATCCTGATCAGGATTCGTTTCTTGAATCGCGTCATTTTCGTCTGAAGGTCGTCGTGCGCGCTGCGTGCGCGAACGTGCGCGATCCCCACGGTCGCCGGCGGTCACTGTCGGTCGGTTGGGTGCCTCTCTGGCCGACTCCGCCAGCGCCTCGAGGGCGTGGGCGATGAAGCGGTCACGGTCGCGGGTGGCGTGCTCGTAGCGGAGTGCCATCTGCGGCGATGACCATCCGCCCCGGGCCATCACCTCTCTCGTCGACGCTCCCGCAGCGGCTGCCATGGTGCCGGCGAAGTGACGGAGATCGTGGAAGCGGAGCTCCGGCAGGCCGACCTCCTCCCGGGCGCTCCTCCAGGCCTCCTCGAGCCCCTGAGGGCGCTGCGGAAGCCCGGTGCGGCCGTTGAACAGCGCAGCGTCGGCAGCGGGCCCCACGAAGGTCCGTAGGTGCTCCTCGATCAGTGTCATGGCGCTCGCCGGCATGTGCACCGTTCGAACGCCGGCGGCGGACTTCGGCGGGCCGACGATCACCGCGCCGTTTCGCCGCTCCCCCAGCGACCTCTCCACCCGGACGGTGCCAGACGCGACGTCGATGTCGCACCTGCGCAGCCCAAGCACCTCGCCCCGTCGCAAGGTCCCCCACGCCGCCAGGACAACGGCCGCCCGGAGCTTGGCGGGCATCGCCTGCATGAGCGCTTCGACCTGGGCGACGGTCGGGATCTGGCGCTCCTTGGAGCGATCGGCTCCGGCGCCCCGAATGCGACAGGGGTTCTTCGAGACGAGCTCGTCGGTGACCGCCGTGTTGATGATGGCACGGAGGAGTCGGTAGGCCGAGGCGGCGGCGCCCGGTCGGCGAGCCGACGTCACGGCGTACCAAGCGCGGACCTGCCCGGCGCTGATCCGAGCCAGCTCGACGTCGCCAAAGGCGGGCCCGAGATGGTTGGCGATGAGCGAGGCGTACTGGTCCCGACTGAGAGGCCGCAGGTCGGTCCGTTGGGCCAACCATTCCTGCGCGTAGTCACCGAACCGGCAGCGACCGGCATTCGGGTCGGTCCACTCTCCTCGGGTGATCGTGGCCGAGACGCCGTCGAGGAATAGCTGGCCGTCGGCCTTCGTCCTGAAGGTCCGGTCGGCGACATGCCGGGCGCCTTCCCACCAGTAGCTGGCCTGCCAGCGTCCACTGGGGAGCCTGCGGACGTTGCCGAAGTGCCGGCGGTTCGAGCTCATCGGTCTCGGCGTCCCGAATGGAGTGCGTTCACCGGTTCGGCCTCAGCTTTCCCTCGACACCGTGTCGTGCGTGCACGACTTGGAGGGTGAACGCCGACGGAGCCGATCAGATCCACGAGCTCCAGGCCACCGGTATTGACAGACACCAGATTATCGGTTGGCTGTACGACCACACGGGCGTACCGGGTCTACCCGCTGCTCCTCGAGCCACACATTGAGAACTGCAGGGTCGAAACGGACGAAGCGACCCACCTTCAAGAACGGGATCCTGCGCTCGGCGACCAGGCGCTGCACGTGCCGGGATGTGATCCCCAGCGCCTGGGCGACAGCGTGGATGTCGAGCAGTGGAGGTTGGTGCAGGGTGCGCATAGCGGGTACGCCAGAACGGTTCCTCATGACGGTCCTTTCGAGGGCCAGGAATCTCCTCCCCTACCTCTAGATGGGCAATTCGCGCGCCCAAACCGAACACGCCCAGGTCAGAGCATCCACGAATTCACGGTCAGAACGACATCGACGACTCACACTTCACGCACACGACCCGAACGATCCTGCAAACAACGACACCGAACGAGGACCACGGAAGAACAAGGAGCAAGAGAGCACAACAACGAGCACCAGCGAGCAGTCGAAGAAGATGACGAGACCCTTAGAGTTCACCCTCAGAACGATCCGATAGACACCGCCCCAGGACCCAAAAGGTCAGGACTCCTCTGTACTTGCTTCAAGCCGCCCGCTCCGTCAGCGGCGGCTTCGCCGCCGCCTCGGCGGGCGGTCGGGGCCTTCAGCCCCTCTTCGCCTTCGAGGTTTCGGTCTCGAGGATCGGCGCTGTCCGTTGGAGTCCCATGATGCCTCGGTCCGCCCCGAACCATCCGAGAAGATCGGTGAGGGGGTCAGTGATTCTGTGCAGGGGCTCCAGAGGGCATCCAGGCCAACCGCTTGGCGGCCGGCCATTGTCATTGTGGAACTTGCCTCGAGCTCCTGACGCAGCCGTCAAGGGTCCGCTTCGCCGGCCTCCGGCCGCCCCTGACTGCTGCTTGATGCGGCGTTCCGACCCTGCCCCATACCGGCACTTATGGGCGTGTGGATAACCGCCTCGGTGTTCCCGAGGCCC
>Ga0209415_10010846_pt1 | contig 15429 bp, 16 predicted proteins | sample PeaSoiSIISIP2007_FD_187696 | JGI IMG/M metagenome (GOLD analysis project Ga0209415, IMG submission 187696) | Peat soil microbial communities from Weissenstadt, Germany - SII-SIP-2007 (SPAdes) (version 2) | ecosystem: Environmental > Terrestrial > Soil > Wetlands > Peat | place: Germany... | reverse complement strand
ACCCTCCATAGCTGGACCTGGTTGCTCAAAGGCCGCAGCATGATCTCCCACCGCAGGGCGCGGCCGACGTACGTAGCCAGGATGAGCGCCATGGCCAGAATCAGCCAGGTCCAGTCGACATCGCTGAATACACCTACGAACTTTTCCCAGGCGAAACCGGAATGGCGCCACCGGTAGATCACGAACAGCACGGCAGCCAAGATCGCGAGAATACCCAGCCCAGCGCCCAGGTGATGCTTTTTCAATCTTTTACAGCTGCTCCCTTCGGTCGTCCTGGATTACCGGTGCGTCCCGCCCTACCCCCGCGTGTGGATAGAATGTAGAGCGAACTTTCTATGCGGGGACTTCGTTCTCATATCAGGAACCTCATACACCGGAACGGTATCCGGGAACATATCGAGACACAAGGGTTCGTTCGCACAACGCAACGCCATGGCGGCAATCGCTACAGTCCGACAGATTACCACGCCCAGCCGCTCGGCCGCCGGACAGGGCTCATTATGGGCTCAGATATCGAATAGGATTTCGCCGCCACGTGAGATCCTGGGACGTTTCTTGGACGCCGACAATCAACTGGTGGAGCGCTGTCTGGGCGGTGACGAGGCCGCTTGGGAAGACTTAGTGAAGGTCCATACCCGGCGTGTGTACTCGATCTGTTACCGCTTCACCGGCTCGGATCATGAGGCGCAGGACCTGACTCAGGACATCTTCCTGCGCGTGTTCCGGTCGCTCAAAAGCTTCCGGGCTGGCGAAGGTTCTTTTTCGGTATGGCTCTCCCGGTTGGCGCGTAATCTGTTGATCGATCACTACCGTCGTACCAAGCTGGAGCGCGCCAGCAGCTCGATTGAAGAGCAGCTACCGATGCTGGAGGAAAAAACCGCTTCCATGGGCCGCACGGAAGGCTTGCTGGCCGGACGGGAAGCGAGCGAAATGCTGCAGGCCGCGCTCCAGAAGCTTTCGCCAGATCTGCGGGAAACCGTGATCCTGCGCGATCTGGAAGAGCTGGAATACCGGGAAATCGCTCAAGTGCTGAATGTGCCGGAAGGCACGGTGAAGTCGAGACTGAATCGGGGGCGCGCCGAATTGGGGCGGATCCTCCGCAAGCATAAAGGAATTTTGTGAACTGCGCGGATGTAGAAATCCTGCTGGCCGACTACGTGGACGGAACGCTCGACGTTTCCCATAAGGCCGAGGAAAAGCTCGCGCTCGAAGCCCACCTGGCGGGATGCGCAGCCTGCGCGGAGTTGGCCCGCGATTCCGCCGGAGCAGTCGCCTTCATGGAGCGCGCCGCGACCGTGGATGCTCCTCCCGAGCTGGTCACGCGCATTCTGTTCGAGCTGACCGCCGGACCCAGCCGCGCCGTCATCAAGCCTTCGCTGGCGCGCCGCTGGTTCGGCCGCTGGCTGGAGCCCATACTGCAGCCGCGCTTCGCCATGGGAATGGCGATGACGGTGTTGTCTTTCGCCATGATCGGCCGCTTTACGCATGTGCGGCAACTGACGCCCGCCGATCTGGATCCGGTGAGAGTCTGGACCGCGGCGGAGGATCGGGTGGTCCGCTGGTATAGCCGGGGCGTGAAGTATTACGACAGCCTGAAGGTGGTCTACGAAATCCAAACCCGGCTGAAGGAGTGGGCCGAAGAGCAACCGGCGACGTCACCCGCTCAGCAACCCGCCAGTCCCGCAGGAGAAACCAAATGAACCCGGAAGCCCCTCCCTCGATTCCACCCGAAACCCCCATCGTTGGCTATTGCCGGGCCTGCGGAAAAGCGCTCGATGCGTCCAGCGTCCACACCGCCCATGGAACCATCTACTGCGCCGAGCACGTACCAGCAGAACCCCCACCGGCTTCCGCGGCGGCAGAATCTCCGTACGCCAGCCCCTACACTTCTGCCGCCCCACCTCCCGTTCCCCATTCCGATGTATCGCCGGGCGTGGCTTTTGTCCTGGGGCTGATTCCGGGAGTGGGCGCCATCTATAACGGCCAATACGCCAAGGGTCTGATCCACGTTTTTATCCTGGGGATGCTGTTCACGATTGTCGGCAGCAACGAAATGGGAGGGTTTGAGCCGCTGTTCGGCGTGCTTATCCCGGGATTCTGGGCGTATATGGCTTTCGAGGCGTACCACACGGCTAAGCTGCGCCAGCAGGGTCAGCCGGTGGACGAATTCTCCAGCCTGGTGCCCCAGGGCGGATCGCGGTTCCCGGTGGCGCCCATTCTGCTGATCGCTCTGGGCGTGGTATTTCTCCTCAACAATCTCGAGATCTTCGAACTCCGGCGCATGCTGCGCTTCTGGCCGGTGATGCTGATCGCGCTAGGCCTCTACATGCTGTATCTGCGGATGACCGGAACTTCATCGGGGGTCAATCGTGAACGGCAGTAGTTTCCTTCTCGCGATTCGAGGCCCGGTGATGCTGGTCACGCTGGGGTTGCTGATGGCCGCCGATCAACTCGATCGGATGAGTATCTCGCGCACCTGGCCGGTGCTGCTGATCCTGTTCGGGCTGTTCAAGCTGGCCGAGCACCTGGGTTCGAAAGACGCGGGTCCCTCCGACTTCAATCGAAACGACCAGGGAGCAAAGAACCTATGAGACGGGCTTCCCTGGTTGCGCCGCTGTTGCTGATCGGGATCGGGCTCTTGTTCCTGGCGCGCAACGTTTTTCCCGACATGCAGCTGCTGGACTATCTGGCCAAGTACTGGCCGCTGCTTCTGGTCGTGTGGGGCGGACTGCGGCTGCTCGAGATCCTGTTCTGGGCGGCCACCGGCCGCGCGCTTCCCCGATTTGGAATCAGCAGCGGCGAGTGGGTGCTGGTGATTTTCCTCTGTTTTCTCGGCTTCAGCCTGCACGCCGTCCGCGGATTTTCCTCCTGGCTGCCGGGCAGCCGGATTGAACTGGGCGGCCTGGACATCTTCGGAGAGAGTTACGACTATCCACTCGCCGCCGAGAAAACCTCGAGCAAGTCCCCGCGCGTGATCCTCGAAAGTTTTCGGGGCAACGCCCGCATCACCGGCGCCGATGTCCAGTCGGTGAAAGTGACTGGCCATTCGACTATTCGAAGCCTGGATCAGGCCTCCGCGGACCGCAACAATAAAGAAGCTCCGCTCGAAGTCGATGGAGACGCCAATGAAATCCGCATTCACACCTGGCAGAATCGCGTTTCCGGCAACAATCGCCGCATCTCGGCCGACCTGGATATCGTGATTCCCAAAGGAGCCACGATCGAAGCGCACGGCCGCTCCGGAGATTTCGACATCAGCGGCGTCAACGGCTCCATCGACATCAACTCCGACAATGCCAGCGTGCGCCTGGAAGACATCGGAGGCGACGTGGTCGTAGAGGTGCGCGGCAGCGACATCCTGCGCGCGGTCAAAATCAAAGGATCCGTCGAGCTGAAGGGCCGCGGCTCCGATATCGATCTGCAGGACATCGCCGGTCCGGTGACTATCAACGGCTCGTGGACCGGAAATTCCCAGCTCCACAACCTCGCCAAGCCACTGAAGATCGTCACTCCTTATACCGAGTTTTCGGCTGAGAAGGTGACTGATATGCGAGTCACGCTGGGCAATCTGAATGCATCGGATCTCACCGGTCCGGTGCGGATGTCGTCCTCGCGGTCGTGGGACGTGAGCCTCACCAATTTCACCAATTCCTTGGACATTAACCTGAACGGAGGCGACGTGGACCTGCGTCCAGGTCTGCTCCCGCTGGCGAAAATGGATGTGCGCAGCCGCACCGGACAAATCGAGCTGGCGCTGCCTGCGGCCGCCAAGTTCGACCTGACTGCCACCAGCAGCCGCGGTTCGGTGGACAACGAATTCGGCGCGCCACTGAAGCTGGAACCGACCGGGCGCCGCGGATCCACCCTGCGCGGCTCAAACGGCGGACCCTCCGTGAATATCTCGACCGAAAGCGGCCAGGTGGTGGTGCGATCGGCATCGGCTGCCGACGCCCCGCCGCCAGCTGCGTCTAAGCCACCTCAGCCGGTCGAGCAGTAGCTATGTGGATCCCCCGCCCTCATGGGCGGGGCTCAATCGCTTTCGGCCCAGCCCCGCCCGTCAGGGCGGGGGATCTATTACGGAACCAGCAGAATCCGTACATCCATCACGTTCGTCCCCGTAGGACCCGTCTTAACCAGTGCGCCGAGCCGTTCGAAGAAATGGTACGAGTCGTTGTCGTCCAGGAATTCGCGAGCGTCCGCCATCGGCGTTCTTTCATCCGCGATCGCCCCCGCTGCATCCGTGGGACCATCCAGACCGTCAGTGCCCGCACTGAAAATCGTTACGGGACCGTGACCTTCCAGGGCAATCGCCGCTGCCAGAACGAATTCCTGATTCCGTCCGCCGAGTCCCGTGCCGCGCACCGTGACCGTAGTTTCGCCCCCCGAAAGCAGGCACGCCGGACGCCGCACAGGCCGGCCGGCGGTCAGGATTTCCTTCACGATGGCCGCGTGCATTCGTGCGATCTCGCGCGTTTCTCCCTCCACGGAACTGGAAAGCACCAGAGTTCGATATCCCAGCTCCTTGGCCTTCGAAGCCGCCGCGTCCATCGCCAGCCGGTTGCTGCCGACAATCAGGTTCTGCACTTCAGTAACTTTTGGCGTTTCGAGAAGAACGGCCAAGGGAACGGAAACACCAAACTTTCCTAATACGGACTCCGCATGTTCCACCGTGGAAGAGTCTCCGACCGTAGGTCCTGACCCGATCACATCCAGATCGTCCCCGATCACATCCGAGAGGATCAGGCTAAGCACACATGCCGTAGATGCCGCGGCGGCGAGTTGTCCGCCTTTGATCAGACTCAGATGCTTGCGGACTGTATTGAGTTCGTGGATCGTCGCGCCCGCGTTAAGCAATTTGCGCGTGATCTCCTGCTTTGCGGCCAATGTCAGGAGCGGAGACGGCGCGGGCAGCAGAGCCGACGCGCCGCCCGAGATGACGCAGATCAGTAAGTCCCGCGGCCCCGCTTCGCGCGCGATTTCGAGGATGCGCAGCGCTCCTTGCCGGCCACGTTCATCCGGAATCGGATGGCCCGCCTTATTCAGGTCGATGCGCCGCAGCTTGGCTACGGTGCCGTCGGGTACATTGACCACTCCGCCCTTGATGAACCGCCCCAGCACGTGCTCGACGGCGCGAGCCATCGCGGCGCTGGCCTTCCCCGCTCCGATCACCTGAATCCGGTCGAAGTCGGCCACCCTGTACCGGCGGCGGCCCGCGATCAGCGTGCGTCCGTCGAATTTCAGATGACGCAGAACCGCCGCATAAGGGTCGGCAGCTTCCAGCGCCGCGCGAAAGATCTGAAGAGCATGTTTACGCACTTGATTAGCAGGCCGCTCCATGCCTGTCGCGGTTCAGCAGGACGCGTTCCGAACCGCGAGAGTTAACGAGCGGCATCTTAGAACAGCGGCAGTGCGAGTATTTTCGCCGTCGTCGCGGCCGCGTCGTCATTCTCCACGGCGATGCAGTAATCGGCGCGAGCGTATCCCTCGCGGCGCAGGGCGAACAATTCCCGTAGCTTTTCCGGATCGCGCGCCAGCGGGCGATGATCGTATCCCGCCAACCGCCGCTCCACCGTCGAAAACGGACAATCCAGCCACACGCTCACGCCGTTGTTCGAGACCATCTCGTAATTCTCTTCGCTTAAGAACGCCCCGCCTCCCAGCGCGATCACCCAGGGCTGCCCGCGCTCCACCAGGCGCACCCGTTCCCGCAGCGCGGCCGTCTCGGCTTGCCGAAACGCGGCTTCGCCCCGAGCATCGAAAATCTGGCTGATGGACTCGCCTTCGCGCTTCTCGATGTCTTCATCCAGATCGGCGAATCTCCAGCCGAGCTCCTCGGCCAGCGCCCGGCCGACCGTGGATTTGCCGCTTCCCATGAACCCCACCAGATAGATTCCCGGCGTTCGCTTGAGCTTAAGAATCATTTTTTTTACTCGCGCAAAACGGAGCGCGGCGCGATCCGAGCTACCTCTGCTTGTGCGCGCCGCGCCCTTTGCGCTTAAGCAGACGGCTAGTCGCGAACGCCATAATAGTAACATGCAGGACGGCTTACTGCCGCTGTTTCCGCTTCAGGTCGTGCTACTCCCGGGCTCGCAGCTCCCACTGCATATTTTCGAGGATCGCTACAAAGAAATGATTGGGGAAGTGCTGTGCGACAAGCGTGAGTTCGGAGTGGTCCTGGCCAGCGAGAAAGGCATCGTCAACACTGGCTGCACCGCCACGGTGGATCGCGTCCTGCGCGAATACCCCGATGGCCGGCTGGATATTTTGACCCGCGGGCGCCGGCGCTTCGAGATTCTTCTGCTCAACGAGGAGCGCTCCTTTTTGCGCGGGGCTGTCGAATTTTTCGATGATGACGAGCCCGATCAGGCCGAGCCGGCGAGCCCGGATCTTCTGAGTAGCGTCATCTCCGGATTTAGCGAGCTGAAGGCGCTCGACTCCAACGATCCAAATAGGCGTGATCCGCGCCTGAGCTTTCGCCTGGCGCAGGAAGTGCCCGACCTGGAATTCCGCCAGATCCTCCTCACCATGCGCAGCGAGGCCGAGCGGATGCGCCGCATCGCCGATTTCCTGCCGGGATACTTGCAGCGCCGCCGGCTGGTCCAGCACGTCAAAAACGTGGCCGCCAGCAACGGCCACGGGCACCAGAAACCCGAATGAGTGTCCTGATTTTCGACGCGGACGACACGCTGTGGGAAAACAATATCTACTTCGAGCACGCCTTCGACGATTTCGTGGAGTTTCTCGGGCACTCCTCGCTGACGCCTCCGCAGGTCCGCGAAGTGCTCAATGAAATCGAGCTGGTGAACTCCAAGATCCACGGTTACGGATCGCTTAATTTCGGCCGCAATCTGCAGCAGGCGTACCAGCATCTGGCCGAGCGTGAAATCCAGCCGGACGATCTGGAACACGTCATGTCGCTGGCCGAGCGGATCCTGCGGCAGCCCATGGAGCTAATCGAAGGTGTGGAGGAAACGCTCGAAGATCTGGCCCAGCGGCATCACCTGGCCCTGTTCACCAAAGGCCATCCCGACGAGCAGCGTTTGAAGGTCGACCGCTCCGGTCTGGGCCGGCATTTTTCTCACACCGCCATCGTCAAGGAAAAAGACGCGCCGGCGTACGTGCGTCTGATCGAGGAGAAAGGATTCCCGGCGGCGACTTCCTGGATGATCGGCAATTCGCCCAAGTCCGACATCAACCCTGCGCTCGAGGCTGGTCTAGGAGCCGTGCTGGTGCCTCACGCGCGCACCTGGGTGCTGGAGCATCAAGAGCTGCGCACTCCGGCAGGCTCACGCTTCCTGCAAGTCGAACGATTCGCGGATCTCACGAACCACTTTTAGGCGAGCACGATGGTCTGCTGCCGGGGCTTGCCTGGTGTTCGGGAAAACTCCAGCGCCATGGCCGGTTTTTCCGCTTCGACGATCATCCTCTCGCACGGCCCGAAGAACGCGTCGGCCTCTTCCGGCGGCATCGCGGGGACCATCGCCCTCAACACACGCGGGTCCCAGAACCGGAAGGTCATCGCCGCGCCAGAGGACGTCTGCACGCTCACGAAGCTGGTGAAATGCGCCCGGACGGTCTCCAGGCTGGCTCTGGACGTTCCGTAAAATCCCCAGCCGCGTCCCCACCCGTCCTTGATCAGCACGTGCGCCAGCCGAGCCTCGGCCGGCAGCGCGACGACGTAGGCAGCCGCCCGGCCCGAAGTGTCTAGAGAAGTGTAAGTTTCGCCGGCGGCGTCCAGAAAAGCCGAAATGCGCGAGTCGCGGGAGGCGTCCACCACCGCGAACACTTCCTCGCCTTGGGCATACAGCGCCTTCAACAATGCCATTTCAGCCGGCGAGAATCCACTCGTCTGCGGCGCGGGCTCGTGCATGACCTTGGTCGCTACCGAAATCGCCGTAGGCGCGGTGACGGCCTTCGGCAGCCCGACGCCGGTAATGTCCGGCAGCAGGTCGACGTGAATGCAAAACGTGGATCCGCCCGCCACCACGGAATCGCCTTCCTGAACCACCTGTTCCGTGACACGCGACCCGTTCACGAAGGTTCCGTTGCTCGAACCCAGGTCGCGGATGCGGCATTGCGTCCCGTCGAACTCCACCGAAAAGTGCAAACCGGAAAGGTACCCGTCTTCGGGGATCGGATAGTCGGATTTGCCGGTGCGCCCGATGCGTACGATGCTGCCGCCGCGCACCTCGATGCGCCGCCCTAAGACAGGTCCGGAAACCGCCTCCAGGATGACGACCATTCCATGGTTATACCTTATCTCGCCACATCAGTTCCGCGTCGGAACGGCGAACGTAGTTCGCGTCGATCTCGGCTGGGTCTTGCGCCAAACCGGCTTCGAACCGTCCCGCGGCAATGCGCGCGATGGCGCCAGCGAGATGTTTCGGGACTTGGTCGATCACTTCCACGTCTGCGGGCAACGTTCGCAACCAGTCTTCGAGCTTCATCACGACCTCAGGAGCCACCAGCCGCAGATCCGCGTCGTAGACCGCGCCGAATATATCGCCGCGCCGCGCGTCAATCACTGGAGCGCGCAAAGCGCGCGTGCCGAAGGACGCGATGGCTTGCAAGTTCGAAACCGCGACTACTTGGCGATGGGTCGCTTCCGCCAGACCTTTCGCGGCGGTCAGCCCGACCCGAACGCCGGTAAACGACCCCGGTCCTGCCGCCGCGGCAAAACCCTCGATGTCGGTGATCTTGAGATTGTGCCTCGCCAGCAGCGCTTCGATCTCGGGGAACATAACGTGCGCGAATCCGTCGGGCGAATCGAGAGCGACTTCTTCGATTATGCGGTCGCCGGCCGCTAGCGCGAGGCTGCCGAATTCGCTGGTGGTGTCGATTGCCAGAAGACGCACAGTCTCCAGCTTACGACGTGGGGTCGGCCTTTCAAGGCTGCGGCCGGGCTTCTGCCCGGCGCTACGGCCCCAACCGATACACTTTATCGATCGCGTACGCCTTGCCGTTTGCATTCAGGATCGACACTCGCAGGCTCAGCGTGCCCGGCAATTTATGCACGATCTCCTTCGGAATGCGCAGCATCCCTTCGCGGCCCGTTCCTGCCACCCGGTACCCTTCCCCGTCGAGCACCACCTCGGCCGTCCATTCGGCCAGCAGCTCCCGCGTGGCCCGAGTCGGCCGAACGATCTTCAGTGAATAGCGCGGCTGCAACGCCATGGAAACGTCTCCATCGGGCTGCGCCACCTCGAACGGCATGTTCTTCGGATTCGTCTCGATATCCTGAATCGGCACCCGCCGCGATTCGAATTTCCAGGACTTGAGCATCCCTTCCTTAGTTCCTTCGCGCGACACTTGCAACACCCAATCGTGCGATTTGTCTGGCGGCTCGCCCGTGAAATGCTTGCCTTTGTAATTCTTCGCTTTGATTCGCTCGCCGGTCGCCGGATTGATCCACGCCACGTCGTACCCGTGATCCTCGACAGTCAGCTCCACCGGCCCGGGCTTCTCCACATAGACGATGTACTCCACATCCTCGAGCGCCACCGCTCGCCCGCCATCCACATCGAAATACGGCTCCAGCTCCCAGTAGCGATTCCCCGACATGAACTCGAACCAGGCCGTCATGTACTTGCCCGAGCCCGACGCCGGATACTGCCCATTCATGGTCGCGTTCCACAAATCGCGTTCCGACTGGATTCCCGTGTTCACCGCCGGCATCGCGTAAAACTGGTGCTCTACCGCGCCGACGTTCGGATCGGAGGTGCCGTAGCTCAGGAAAGTCATCCACTGATCTCCCAGTAGTGCTGAAGAGGTCGTCTCGGCCAGGGACGTGCGCGGATGGTTATAAGGATCAAGCTTAACGAGAAGCGTTCCCGCGTCTTTCAGGATCGCCTTCCCGTTCGGAATATTCTCGAACGCAGGCGCGCCCATCCAGGTGATGTTCAGCGCGGAGAAACGAGCCGCGATATCGGTCACGTATCGTTCCCGTTCCAGCCTATCGGAAGCAAGACCGGCGGGAATGCCCCCCAGCACCACGTCGGCGACTACACCCCGCGCGTTGATCGCCCGGATGCGTTCCGCAGCCTCGCGCAGATCGGCATCCTTGGCGATGGTCACCCGCAAATGCGTAAACTTCTCGGCGGACCTTTGTGTAACAGCGTTGTCGAAGTCACTTCGTGGAATTGTGGTGAAATCCTCGATCGCCGTCGCCATCCACAGATGTTGTTTGCCGGTTCCCTCATAGGCAAAGTGATGAACGTTGGCCACTTTGACAAAACCCGGCGAGTCCGAAGCGGTGGCCGTGGCCTTGCCCAACTTCCCATCCAATCGCTTGAGGTTGCTGGTTAACCGATAATCCCATTCGCCGGGCTCGGTGGGCGCGAACCGCAACACGTAGCGCCGGTCTCCGTCGCGGAATGCCTGAAGCAGCAAAGTGCGTTTGGCGGACCGGAACTCGCCATGCAATTGGACCATGGCCGGGTTTTCGCCGGCCTCAAGATCGAACGCCAGATCGCAGGCGCTCCAGGTAGGGACCGCGCAGGTCGGCAACTGGCCCCACGTCGGGATCGCGACGAATACTCCAACGACTATCGCCCAGCGAAACCCACCCATTCTAATCCCCACTATAACGCGCTACAATTTGCTTCATGAAAACTGCCACCCTCGCCCTGTTCTGCGCGGCCGGGGCGCTCGCATTCGGCCAGAGCGTTCCCGAAATTCCGTTTGACTCGAACCCCGATTTCTTCAAACTGCCCGACGATCTGCACTTCGGCGAAACTGCCGGCGTCGCGGTCAATTCCCAGGGTCAGGTCTACGTCTTTTCGCGCGGCAACACCACCGGCCCCGCGTACGGCGCCACCGCCTCCCAGGTCCTGCAATTCGACAAAAATGGAAAATTCATGCGCGAAATCGGCCACAACCTGTACGCCTGGTCCTTCGCGCACACGGTGCGTGTCGACCGCCAGGACAATCTGTGGGCCGTCGACAAAGGCTCGGACATGATCGTCAAGTTCAATCCTCAGGGACGCGTCATGATGGTGTTCGGCCGCAAGTCCGAAGCATCCGACGAGAACGCCAAGCCGCTGGAGCACCCGAATCCACCGCGCCCCGCGCAGGACGGCCGTTTCCGGCAGCCCACCGACGTCACCTGGGACCCCGAAGGCAACATCTTCATCAGCGACGGCTACATCAACTCGCGCGTCGCCAAGCTCGATAAGAATGGCGACTGGATCAAGTCCTGGGGCGGCCCGGTGATGAACCGCGCCATGCCGGCTCCGGGCGAGTTCAACACGCCCCATAGCATTGCCGCGGACGCGCAAGGCAACATCTACATCGCCGATCGCGGAAACCGCCGCATCCAGGTCTACGATCACGACGGCAATTTCAAGAAGATCATCACCATCGACGTGCCGGTCGCGCCCGGCGCCAAATCATGGTTCAGCAACGCAGGGACGCCCCAGGACGTGGCGACCGCGGGTGCGCCCTGGGCCATCTGCATCACGCCCGGACCCGGTACGCAGTACCTCTATAGCGCCGACGCCTTCCCGGGCCGCGTCTACAAGCTGTCGCTGGACGGAAAGGTGCTGGGATGGCTCGGCCGCTCCGGCCGCCAGCCGAAGGAGTTCGGCTGGATCCATGAGATGGCGTGCCCCTCGGAGAACGAGTTGTACGTCGCCGAGATCCTGAACTGGCGCGTCCAGAAGCTCACGCTGAAGCCGGGTAAGTAACCACACCGATCGCATGAAACTCGCAGTCCTATCCTGCGCACTCGCCGTTTTCGCGGCCGCGCAGGAGACTGCGACCGTCGAAGGCGTGGTGGTGAACAAGGTCACCGGCGCTGGCATCGGCGGCGTCACCCTATGGTTTTGGAGCAGCGGTACCAACAGCTACAAGGCCGTTACCGACGACGCGGGAACTTTTCACCTCTCCGGACTCACGGCAGGCGACTATAGTTCTTCCGTCCAGAAGACCGGATATTCTAACCCCGCGCTCAACGAGCTTGACCCGCTCGCCGACCCTCCCAAGCGCCACATCGTCCCAAGTGCCGAACCGGTTCGCTACCGGTTCGAGTTGGTCCCGCCCGCTGCTCTCCACGGACGCGTCATTGACGCCGATGGAAACCCGGCGAAAGCGGATGTGGAACTCGCCCCGGGACAGCGTGTCAGCACCAACGCGGACGGTTCCTACACGTTCGAAAATCTTGTTCCCGGCTCATATATGCTGCTGGCCCGGCCCAAACTAACCGAACACGCTTCGGTCAAGGATGAAGTCCGCACGGAAGTCGTTCCCACGTACTATCCGTCCGCTCTCGACCGATCTCAGGCGGAATCGATCGCGGTTCACCCAGGCGCAGAGTTGGACGGGTATGAAATCCGATTGCAGTCCGCGGAGGTCCACCGCGTACGAGGCATCGTGCTGGACCCCGATGGCAAACCGTCCGCCAAAGCCAGAGTCCAGCTCAACGCCAAGGTTTCCGGCTACACCGGCCTCACTATCAATGGGTCCGCCAGTAAAGGGCTCACCTTTTCCTTTAGCAAGGGTCCACGTGGAGGGCAAGCGGACGAGCAGCCCGTCACAACGGCGGAAGATGGGGCGTTCGAGTTCCCTTCGGTCCGGATGGGCGAGTGGACAGCTCAAGCGACCTCGGACTGGATTCGCGACGAAGTCCAGAATCGAAACTTCCTTAGACTTGGCGGCGCCGCGTTCCGAGTGGAGCACCAGGACCCGGAGGAACTGAAGATCCAGTTCGTGACACCCGTCAGTCTCTCTGTCCCTGTATCAGTCGTCCTGAGCGACGGTTCTCTTCCAGCTCCTGGGGTTTCTGTGTCTGTGACCGTAATGTCGGATACCGCCTCCGGAATGATGAGGGCCCCGATCGGCCCGGATGGCGTATTGCGATTCGGTGAGATGATGCTTCCCGGAACCAGCCGAATCCAGGCCGACGTCGAGGTTGGAAACTACTACGTTGACTCGATATTGCTGGGATCCACCGACATCACGGGGCAGAGCGTCGAGCTAACACCTTCGTCCCCGCCGCTAAAAATCGTCCTCAAACCGGCGGGCACCGTTCGCGGGACCCTTGAGGACGGAGATACCGCCACCGTCGTTCTGTACCCGCCCAATTTCACGGGGACAGGCTACTCGATTCAAGGTGCCGGTAAGGCTTTCGAGCTTACGGGGATTCCCCCAGGCGAGTACAACGCGATCGCGCTGGATAAGTTCGATCCGCCCACCATGACGGATCCTCTACGTCTGAACGGCCTGATGTCCCGCGCGACCAGCGTGCGGGTGGAAGCAGGCTCGACCGCTTCCGTGCAATTGAAAATGAATCACGTGCCGGACTGAGGGCCCTCCACCGCCTTGACTGCCGGAGTCCGCTCAGGTATAGCTAGGTACAGTCATCGGGAGGGTATACGATGAGAACGATGGTGAAGACCAAGGTTATGCTGGTCGCGGGGATCGTTTTACTGCTGGCGGCCGTGCCGGCTCGGGCGCATCATGGTCTGGCGTCGAAATACGACACCCACAAACCCATCACGCTGACGGGCACCATCACCAGGATCAGTTGGGACAATCCTCATGTCCATCTGTATCTTCAGGCCATGGATAAAGGAACGCCCGACGCAGCCTGGGAATTCGAAATGGGTAGCCCGAACTTGCAGATTATGAACGGCTGGAAAATCGATACCTTCAGGGCTGGCGATCACGTAGTGGTCACCGCATACCCCGCCCGCGACGGTTCGAGGTTCGGGTACGCAAACAAGGTCGCGTTAAGCTCTCACTGAGCGACGCCTGGCGGCACGCTTAGGCGATGTCGCAGAACTCTTCGTACGGGAAATCCGAGCCGATCCGTTTGAGCTCACCCATGAAGTACGCGTCCATTTGGCGCTGAAGTTCGCGGCTGAGAAGTTCCGAAGATCCGCCTTGGGTGCCCTTCCGAATCATGGCTCCCTCGGGGCGCCAGGGAATGATCTTTCCCATTCGAAACTTGTGATCGATCCCCTTCATGTACTCGAATGACGATTTCTCACACACCGTGTCAAGGAGCGATTCCGGCGCCTGAATGTCCAGGAATTGCGCAACTTTCCGCACAGTTCCCTTCAGATCGCGTTTCATCGACTTGAACGAAACAATCATGACGTTCGGCCGATGACGCTGCGCCCAGTAGCCGGCCGTATTAGCCGCCCACGATCCGCCGATCATGAATCCGTCCGACATGAACAGCTTGCGCCAGGTGTCCACGGAAGGCATCGCCGGGCCCAATACGCCGTCCTTCAGGAAGAAGTAACTCGACACGAAAATATCCTTTGGGTCGCGGATGACCATGATGTAGCGCGCATCTTCCGAGTACGGCAGCAGCTCCCAGTCGAAATGCGTCTTGATCACGCGTTTCCGCTCCGGCGACGTCTCCCAATCCCGGGCCTCTTGCAAGGGAATCGCATAGTCCCGCATAAACGGCGGCATCGCCTGGGTGTCCGGCCAGGGAATCACGGAGTGAATATGGTCGAATTCGCCCGCTCCGTGCCAAGTGAGCTGGTGAGCGATCTGCATCATCCAGTTGGTGCCGCTCTTGGCAAACGTCGCCACAAATACGTCCTGCTTGCCGGGGACATAGCCGCGAAAGGGATTCTTCTCCGCGAACGTTTTCCTTTGCTCGGCGCTCCTGCGGGCAAGTGCACGCTCGAGGCGGCCGGCCTTTTGGAAGGCCCACATCAGGGGTGCGACAAACCCATAGATCACCACTCCCATGGTCAGGCGAACAGCCACGGGTGGCGACTTCCGCTCGAACTTCTGAACCGACGGACGAGTTGCGGTGGCCGTACTCATAACGAATCCATCTTACTGGATTGGTGCGGAACGCGCGAGGGCCTTCAGGTACACTAAGAACCATCCGGCGATGTGCCGCTAAAGGAGTATGACCGTGAAATCCAGGCTCTTGCTCATGCTGTTAGCGGCGGCATCCGCGGTCTCCGCGCAATCCAAGCTGCACCTCAGGGTATTTACCTCTGGCCCCAACGGATTTTCCGTCAATTCCACGCTAATCTATGGCGACAAGGACGCGATCCTGGTCGACACGCAATTCGTCATGAGCGAAGCGTATCGCGTCGCGGCCATGATTCTGGAGAGCAAGAAGACCCTCACCACCGTCTACATTACGCACGGCCATCCCGATCACTATTTCGGGATCGCGGCCCTGAAACAGGCATTCCCCAAGGCGAAGTTCGTGGCGCTCCCGGAAACCATCGCCGCCATCCGCAACGGATGGGAAGGCCGCCTCAAGAATTGGACACCCGAGTTTGGCTTCAATCTGCCCACCACCGGCCCGATCCTGCCGGACGAGCTGCAGGGAAATGCACTCAACCTCGAAGGCGAGGCGCTGCCAGTGGTCGGAGGACTCACCGGCGACGGGCCGAATAACTCCTATGTGTGGATCCCGTCGCTGCGCGCGGTCTTCGCCGGCGACATCGTGTT
>Ga0209415_10010845_pt1 | contig 15429 bp, 15 predicted proteins | sample PeaSoiSIISIP2007_FD_187696 | JGI IMG/M metagenome (GOLD analysis project Ga0209415, IMG submission 187696) | Peat soil microbial communities from Weissenstadt, Germany - SII-SIP-2007 (SPAdes) (version 2) | ecosystem: Environmental > Terrestrial > Soil > Wetlands > Peat | place: Germany... | reverse complement strand
TGCACTTCTCCGGTGTGAACCCTTCGTGAACGAAATAAATGCCAATCGCCATATCACCTATCCCCGTAACTTGTTTTACGACACGTGCCGCGACCATATCGGTACGCCAGCCAAGGCACGGCATGACTACCTCAAGGCGAGTAATCCGTCATTCCGACAATGGGCTGGATCAGATGGCAGAGGGATCTTGCGGAGAGCACTAACGCGCACTCGGCATTAAGAGATCGACCTGGTAGGTCCGCTGAGGATCGAACTCATGACCGCGGGATTGTGACGCATGAGCAATCGGTCGGTCTGATCCGGTAGCGCCGGATCTGCCCAAGGTCTCAGAGTCCTTCGTCCAGTGGAGTCCGTTTGGCATTTGGTTCGTAACGTTGGAATTTCTGACGGCCAGAGGCCCCCTGCGAGCTCGTATGGCAGCCGAGTCCAACGATTTCCGGTGAACCGAACGAGCCGTAGTCACATCGACGCTGCACTGGCAATTTGGGACGCGCCCGCCCAAGCTTGCGCGACGACACTCGGCAGTACCATTTGACGTGCTCGAACTGGCTCGGGGACTTCCCCTCGAAAAACTTTCGGAAATTGCGGCGTTGGAGGCCGACACGGTGTCCGCTGATGGTGGGCGACTCAAGTTGGAGTGGAGCATCCTCAAGTCCCGCTCCCGCAACGACGTTCAGGATGTCCTCTGGTGGGAGGAGGAACGACTCGCTGGGTTCCTTGGCCTCTATGACTTTGGCGGCCACACCGTCGAAGTCGCCGGAATGGTTCATCCGAACTTTCGACGACGTGGAATCGGGAACAGATTGCTGGATGAGGGGATGAAGTTGTGCCGAGAGCGCGGTCACCTCAAGCTCCTTCTCGTGGCTCCTCGAACCTCGCCTGGCGCACGGGATTTGGCGGAGTCGCGTCGGGGGTTCCTCGAGCACTCCGAGCACGCGCTCGACCTCTACGGTGTCGTAAACGAAGGCCCGTCCGATCCATCTCTTACGTTGCGGCCGGCTCAGAAGGACGACATCGCAAGTCTTGCCCGCATTCTCGAGGAGGCATTCGGAGAGCCGTGGCGTCCACAAGACCTCGAAGCTCTTGGTGATTCAACCCTGGTGGCTGAGCGTGACGGAATGGTCATAGCGACGCTTCGAGTGCACCAATCTACCGAGGAATGGAGTGTCTACGGATTCGCCGTCGAGCCTCAGCACCAAGGCAGCGGCGTTGGACGTGACCTCCTTCGACGAGTCAGTCGTCAAGCCAACGAGGCCGGAGTGGAGCGGTTGCATCTCGAAGTCGAGGTCAACAACGACCGGGCGCTGGGCCTCTACACGTCATTGGGCTTCACCCGAACCTCGACTGAGGATTACTTCGAGATACCACTTTGAGTCTCGGATCCCGAGAGGGCAAACGAAGGCACTCTCGACCGGGAGGCAGGGGCTTGTCTCCGAGGCGCCGTTTAGCCTTTCGCGCGAGGGCGTTGGTTACGCGCGACAAGTCTCTCTAGAAGGGCGAGATGCGTTACCAGTGACCGGGCACCTGGCCGACGCCTTCAATGAAGCAGGGCCGGTAGGGGGAACAGAAATGCCGCCATGCAGTAGCGATTTCCTTCTCCAAATGTCCGACCCGAGTCGGACTCGCGAATCTATGAAGGCAGACTTCCTAACAGCACCGGAGGGGACATTGGCAAGACGCAAGATCAGGTGTGAGAACAAGGGCACGTGCCTAGGGAGGAGTCTGCCATTGCGAACGGGGCTCGCGTGCCCATTCCGTCCGCGCTCACTGGCGCCCATACGGGGCGCCTCCCGGAAAACTCTCATTGCCGTAATACTCCTGTGCGCCGCAGTCATCACTTGTCCGGTGCCAGGAATCGCGCAAAACGCCAACGCGACCAGCACGGGGGTATCAACATGTTCGCCGACGGATGTGAGCGAAGCGGTTTCGACGAGCCAGCAAAGTTACGGACCTGGAGTGGTGGTGGTGATGAAGTCGTCGGTACGAAATACGTCGAGCAAGACTTGCGCTGTCGCCGTGGGTCCGACTTCTCCCTCGCTCACCGTGACCAACTCCAGGGGCGTTGTCGTTTGGAACAACTGCTACGCCAGCGATCAACCCGGAGCATGTGCCCTTTACCTGATCGCGCGAATGCTGAAACCTGGGGCTACTTACGCCGAGACCTTCGCATGGGACCAGCGATCAGGGCAGTCACGGGCTCGTGTCCCGAGGGGTACTTATCAGTTGACCTCGCAGTTCAGCAGTATTTCCGGCAACCGTGCAACGAGATTCCAACTCACGACGACGACTTCACCCAGATCGATCACCGTCACAGAGGCAGACAACGGCAGGAGTTACTCCTTGCACGAGGGCGATCGTCTCTTCATTCAGCTCATGGGTCCGGCGATTTACACCTGGTCCGAGCCAGTCTCATCCAATGGAGCGGTGCTCGAGCTGTCGGTGGGCTCCCCCGGAAACATTGCAACGGCCACGTTCGTCGCGAGGTCAACTGGTCAAGCTCGTGTGACCGCGGTGGGAAATCCGAGCTGCTACCCCCAATGTCTTGCTCCGAGTCGCCTGTTCGTCCTCACGGTATCTGTCGTCAAGTGATTGCGCCGGACTGAAGAGTACGACTCGAAACTTGTAATTTGAAGTCGCGTACTGAGCCTCATCACACCAGTATCGACCGTTCGAAGACCTCTGCGACTGGGCTACACGCGCAGTGCCAAACGGCCCAACCTTCAGCGCACCCGGAAGCTGCAAACGGATCTTTGGTAGGGCCGGTGGGGATCGAACCCACCGCTGGAGGATTGTGAAGTGGTTGCAATCGTTCGGAGAGGTCCAGTGGTGTTGGGTTAATCAGAGGATCTCCGAGCTCTCTGTCCCGTGATGTCGGCTTGGTCCGGCGGTGTCGGCTTGGAATGTGGGATTACTGAGATCGACTTGGGTCGCGTGCAGGTTCAATTCGGTCGCCCTAAGCAACAGGTCTGCCAGAAGTCACTTGCAATGAGCGGCGCGTCATCCCGGTGACATCGCCGGACATCCAACCGATCCTGCGCTTATGGTGAGAAGAGTCACCTTCGTCGCCGGCTTTTGATTCGGCTCGGTCGACAGATAGCCACGAATCGTTCCGGTCTTCGTGACCGCTGCGTACACGCCGCCCTGCGCACCGTCTGTCGAGATGGCGGATCCATACAGCTTCTTCGCCCGCGCGAGGCTGTCGCCCACGCGAAGGCCCTGGGGGGTCGCGCCGTTGAACGTCGGCACTGACTTGCCGGTCACGGAGTTTCCGGTCTGGTACCCATCAAACCTGCCACGGTAGAAGAAGGCCGCGAAGTTTGACCAGTACAAAGCAGCGGAGATGATGCAGTCACCCTCATTTGCCGATTGCACGCCTCGTTCGGACTTGCCGATCAGCTTCACGAGGGATGCCGCTGCGACGCTCTGCGTCTCACCGAAGCGAACCGGCCCGACGGCGTCACCGCTTAAGATGATCGTCTTTTTAGGGGACGCGGCACCCGCGCTAGGGCCGGCCGCTGCATCTGACGCGGCGATAAGCGTCAAGAGCATCAAGGTGAAAGCAGCGAGACGGTGCACAGCGGGATTATGACACGACTTCCAACGCGGAGGCTTGTCGCGGCTCCGTACCGTTCAAGATCGTAGAGACGCAAAGAACAGTTAGAAGAGCCCTTCCTTCAATTCGTCCCTGAGACCACTTTCAGCCGCTGATTCCGCAGCCCTACGCTCAACGGGTCTGTTAAGAGGGGCCGGTGGGGATCGAACCCACGACTGGAGGAAAATGAGGCCACTGCAAACGGTCGGGCGATTCCGGTGGAGTCGGCTCGGTCCGAAAGTGATCGCACTCTTCGTCCGGCGGCACATCTGACAATGGCAAGGCCCTAGCTGGGGTTCACTGTGGTGCCACGCCGGCGCGGCTTATGACCTTCGGCCCTTACGAATGGCCCGCGGAACGCACATAATTGCTCTGTGGCAAGTGACAATCATGGTGCAGGGGGCGCTAAGCGCGCAGGGAGCATTCGGCGGTGCCCGGCGCACTTCTGACCGACCTCTACGAACTCAACATGGCCGCGAGCTACCTGCGCCACGGCATGCGTGCGCCCGCGACGTTCAGCCTCTTCGTCCGCAACCTTCCGCCGAATCGCGGCTTTCTCGTAGCTGCCGGCGCAGAGAGCTGCTGTGAGTGGTTGGAGCAGTTCGGCTTCGAAGACGACGACCTTGCGTACCTCGCGCACCTCGGCTTTGACGACGCGACACTCGAGTCGTTTTCGAAGCTGCGCTTCACCGGGGAGGTCGTCGCGGTTCCCGAAGGTCGGATCATCTTCGCCAACGAGCCAATCCTCGAGGTCACCGCTCCTCTCCCCGAGGCGCAACTCGTCGAGACATACCTCCTCAATCAGGTCAGTATGCAGACGACGCTCGCGACGAAGGCCGCGCGCTGCCGTCTGGCCGCGGCGGGGAAGATCGATCTCATCGAGTTCGGACTCCGCCGGACCCAGGGAATCGAGCCGGGGATCGCCGTGGCACGCCTTTCGGCAATGGTGGGGTTCTCCGCAACCAGTAACGTCGAGGCGGCCCGGCGCCACGGGCTCGTCGCGGCCGGGACGATGGCGCACTCCTACATCGAGGCCTTCGAACACGAGGTCGACGCCTTCTCGACCTTCGCGAGCGACTTTCCCGACCAGACCACCTTCCTCGTCGACACTTACGACACCCTCGCCGGCGTCGCCCGCGCGATCGAAGTAATCAAGAGCCTCGACCTTGGGCACCACTCCGGCATCCGTCTGGACAGCGGTGACCTCGTGGAACTTTCCGTCGCTGCGCGCCGCCTTCTCGACGCCGCGGGCCTCGTCGACGTCCGCATCATTGTCTCGGGAGGTCTGGACGAGTACGAACTCGCGCGCTTGGTCGCCGCCGGCGCCCCCATCGACGCCGCGGGCGTCGGGACCCGCCTGGGCGTCTCGGCGGACGCCCCCTACCTTGACTCCGCCTACAAGCTCGTTGCCTACAACGGCCGCCCGCTAGCCAAGCTCTCAGAGGGAAAGGCCAACCTTCCCGGCGCGAAGCAGATCTTCCGAAGCGCTCACCTTCACGATGAGATTGGCTGTCGGGACGAGGTTGCCCCAACCGGCGCAACCACTTTGCTCGAAGAGATGATGCGGTCGGGTCGACGCCTCGAACGTCTGGACACTCTTTCTGCCGCGCGCGTTCGCTTCGAGACCGACCTTCGCGAGTTGCCCGAAGCCGCGCGCCGCCTGGCTGATCCGGTCGCGCCGATTTCCGCCATCACGCCGGGACTCTCACGCCTCACCGAGCAGGTTCGAGCCATCGCCCGCCAACGGGCCGGGGTCAGAACCGGGCCGCAATAGCGCCGTTCGGCAATGGCGTTGCCCTCTATCGCGTTGTTGCTAGGGGTGTCGACAAGTGGCCGTACAGTTCATTCAACGAGGGTCACACTACTGAATTCGTGCACATCCACACCATGACGAACGCGCGGCGTGACGAGTTCCCCCTCGTGAATTAGTAGCCCATGAAGACTGCCCTCGTCGTGGTCGACCTACAGAACGACTTTGCCGATCCGTCCGGTTCGCTCTACGTGCCGGGGGGTGAAAAAATTGCCATAAAACTGGCCGGGGCCATAAGGCTTGGGGACACGCGCGTGGACGCCGATGTCGTTGTCGCAACCAAGGACTGGCATGGAGATCATCCTGGCGATCACTTCGATGTGTGGCCGGTCCACTGCGTTGCCTCCACGTGGGGAGCGCAGTTTCATCCAGCAATCGATGCCGTTGCCGGAATTGACCAAGTCTTCTACAAGGGCCAATTCGCTGCGGCTTACTCGGGTTTCGAAGGCGTTTCAGCCAACCACGAATCGCTCGACGCTTACCTAAAGTCAGGGGATGTCACCGATGTCATGGTTGTCGGCCTCGCCACGGACTATTGCGTGAGGGCCACTGCACTCGATGCCGTTCAACTTGGTTACAAGACCACTCTGAATTTGGAATTTTGCGCGGGAGTGACGCCCGAAACAACTGGGACGGCCATCGCCGAAATGCGCGCTAGGGGCGTGATCATCAAACGCCCCAGCGCAAGCCCATAGAACCGCTTAGCGGTCGAAAGACGTCTTGTGGCTCGGTTTCAACCACCCTGAGCAGAGCTTGCACACTGACTCAGTAGGGCGCCTTGTAGGGCCGGTGGGGATCGAACCCACGACTGGAAGATTACGAGGTGGATGCAATCGGTCAGACTGGTCCGGTGGTGTCGGATTGGTCCGAGATTCTCTCCGAAGTTCGTCCGGTGGTGTCGGATTCGTCCGGTGGTGTCGGATTGGTCCGGTGATGTCCGAATGGTTTGTGGGATGAAACGTGGGATTGCTGAGGTCGAATTGAGTCGCGTGCAGGTTCAAATCGGAGACCCGACGTGACAGGTCTGCAACCTTGCACTGGAGGTTGGCGGGTTAACAAGAACTGTGTGGGAGATCGGACCGGCCAGCTCGGCCACGCCTGCGCGCCGCACGGTGTTTCAGTCGTTGTCGAAGAAGCGCCGGAGTTCGCTGACGATCAGGTCCGGTGCCGAATCGATGGCATCGTGTCCTTCACCGAGAAGGCTCACGAGATCAGCGATCGGTAATGTCGCCGCGAGCGCGCGAGTGATTTCGCCTGCCCACGGTGGGCTCTCTGTACCGAGTAGCAACAGCACCGGAGTCGTGACCTTTGCGGCAATACGGGCAAGATCGACATTCCCGAGCGCCTCGGCCTCGCGCGGAAGCGTTGCCGTAACGATTGGTAGGACGTCATATGCTCCCGGCGCATTCCTGTACTCCTCGAACCGCTCCGCACTGAGACCTACGACCTCGGTGATGAAGCTGAACATCGCTCGTCCAGGTTTCCCATCAGCTATCAAGCCGGTGACTCTCTCGGCCCATTCTCTCGGAGCCGCCTGCGGCCCGGGCGGCTCGTAGAGCGCCATCCGTCGAAATGGGACCCCTTGAGCTGCCGCTCCGAGCGCGCAAGTCGCTCCGTAGCTGTGGGCGAAAACGTCGACGGGGGCCTCTTGCCTCGTTGCCAGGTAATTGGCGACCGCCGCCACGTCGTCGAATTCCTTCCCAATTGAGTAGGGCTCAGCGTCACCACTGGAACCTCTCCCCCGACGATCCAGCGCCGTCACCTGCCAACGTTCGGCCAGCGCTGACCATATGGGTTCCCACTGTTCGATCCGGCCCATTCCACCGTGCACGAGTAACAGGGCTGGCCCAGCGCCCGAAGTCAGTATTCCGATGCTGACATGATCGGCGCCAATTACCGAACGCCTTTGTCCCTCCATCGAAACTCCTCTTGACTATGGGCGCCGAGAGTTTAACGTTGCGGGGTTCCTGAGTTCGAGTACCGAGGTTACGCGTACGGTGCCAAGCACAGGCAGTTGGTCAGCTAAGTCTGGCCGGTGTCGGAGACCCGACGTGAACGATCTGCTACTAAGCATTGGTGGCTAGCTAGTTGAACTGGGCTGGTGTCGGAGACCCGACGTGACAGGTCTGCAGTCTTGCACTGGCGACTCCGTTAGATCGGGTGGCCCTCCACCTGTGGCTCAAGGTCAGAAGCATTCCTCGGTGTGTTGGCGAATCGCCTATCTCCCGCCTCAATTGAGCGGCTGACCCCTCACCGGAGCCGACGAGAGTAAGACGACTTGGCCGTGGTAGGCGGTGAGCAGCGTCTCTCGTGAGAGGCGCCTTGAACCGGACTAAGGATCTGAAGTGGGGAAAATTCGTTCTCGCGTGAACAAATATCGCCGCAATTACGCCGTTTACGCCATCGGGTGCGCAATCGCCTGGGGCATTCTGTTGAGCATCCTGGCGTCAACAGAGTCGAGCCACCGCATGGCGTTCGTTTGGTGCATTTTCTTTGGCTGGATAATCGGTTGGGTTTCGGCAACGATCGCGCGCTTCGTGTACACCCCTCCCGCAAAGTGGCTGCGTAACGATGGAAAGAGCGAGGGCATGTCTACCTAGCGGACTGCCCAAGCTGCGAAACGGGATTCGCTTCTTGCGTCACGAGCGAGTGCTGAAGTCCTTGGTGGCCCGAAGTTGCCTAGTGTCCGAGACTCGACATGATCCGAGCCAAGGGCAACTGCTCCAGAACTTTGGCTACGCTGATCGCAGCGTAGGGAAGGTCTCATGTCCGCCATCGACGAGGATATGTGGGACCTCGTTCAGACCAGCGAGCTCCCACTTGTGCTCACCCGCTTAAGCGATTTCACAATCCAAGCGGCAACTGAAGCCTGCTTCAACGAGATTGACGTGCCCCCCGAAGACGTACTCGGGAGCTCCGTCTTCAGCTTCATGAACGTCGACGAGCGACCCCGCGCCCGCCAGGCACTCCAAGCCCTTGCTGACGGCACCATCGACTTCTACCGGACCTACAGCCCTTTGTCCTACGCGCGCACGCGCCAGCCCGGTGTCTATGTGTGGTCGCACGCGATCGACGTTGGCCAACGCCGCTACGCGCTGACCCAGATCCGAGTCACCGAAGAGCTGACCGAGAGCCCGTTGGCTGAGAGCTTGGGCTACGAACCGATCAAATTCGCCATCGGGGTGATAGACCACTCCGGAATCGTTACGTCCGTGAGTAACGACGTCGGCGAGGTTGTTGGGGTCATGGCGAACGACCTCATCGGTCGCCGCCTCCTCCCCCGGGATCAACACGATCTCTGGTCGCGCCTCCACTCAGCGCCCTTGTCGCATGGCGGGTGCTCGGTGTCGCTGCCCTATCGGCCCCCTGCACCTTGGCCGACGACCGTCGGAATGCAGTGTCTGCTGGTATCCCTGGCCGGATCGGATTCCTTTTGCTTCATACTCTCGCAAGAGCCCCCGCAACGCACCCAGGCAGGGTCGAATCGGACCGCCGAGCTTGAACGCCATCTCCGACGAATTGCCCAGGAAGTCCAAGCCAGCGGGGTGATCGGTGGCATGGGGAGGATTCCGGATCCCGCTCGCTTCCCGCAACTGCGTTTGCTCAGTTCTCGACAATGGGACGTGCTGACCCATCTTCTCCGTGGCGACCGCGTACCGGCCATTGCCGATGAAATGTATCTAAGCCAAAGCGCCGTTCGAAACCATCTGAGCGAGGTGTTTCGAAGGTTCGGCGTCCACTCCCAATCGGAGCTTCTGGCTCTTCTCCGCTCTTAGGATGATTCGTCCGGCCACTTCGAGGCCCGGACTGCACCAAGTGCCGTCATCGTCCCGACTCAGCCTGGACGCGTCCGGAGCGGATGGCTTGCAGGAATGCAGCAAAGTCTTGGTCGTTCTGGTCGGCGTAGGCCAAGGCGAACGCAGCGACGGCTTCGTCGAAGGCCGCGCTCGAGCCCAAGTAGCCCGAAAGGAGCGCTGGCTGGCCTGCTCGAGCGTGGGCGCGGGCCAACGTGGCGCCGCAGAGCCGCCCGTACTGGACCAGGTCATCGGGGCGGGCAACTTCCAGAGGCACCGACCCTTTCATGTCACGCAGTTGGCGCACGTAGGTATCGAATCCGTCGGCGCGTGCCCAACCCAAGAACGCATCGCTCGCCGCTTGCATGATCCGCTGGCCAACGACGACCCTCTTGCCTTGATTCCTATATCGAGCCCCGCCGACGTAGGGCGCTAAGACGGAAGCCTTGGCCTCTTTGACCTGGAGAAAGAGAGGATCGAGATCCGCCTTACCGGCAAGCAGGACTACAAAGCAGCGGGTGCCGACACTACCTACGCCCACGACCTTGAGCGCGGCATCGACGAACTCATAGTGATCCAACAAGAGAGTGCGATCCGGTTCCAAGGTGGCCAAATAGGCCTTGACGAATCCCCGGGCCTGTTCCAGCTGCGCATCGCTGAGGCGGACCACCACTGGGGGGTCTTCCACGATCACGCGGCGGCCGTCGAGGACCGTGGTGAGCTTGGACAGTGCTTGCAGACTCGTGCGTTGCCGGGCCTCGGCCACGCTCCGCTTGGCCAGGGTGCGGGCCGGCTTATTAGGAGCGCCGGCGATGACCGACTCCACGTCAAGCCGGGAGTGCCACACCTCAAATGCGGACAGTTCCGCCATCTTCGTCATCTCGCAGCGGTACTCCGCCGTGCAATCCAGTGCGGCTGTCACCCCGTCGCTGTCGTCGAGTCCAGCTGTTCTTGCCGCCACCACCAAACTGGCAGCTAAACGCTTGATATCCCACTCCCAGGGCCCTACCTGGGTCTCGTCGAAGTCGTTGAGGTCGAATACGTGATAGCGCTCGGGCGTGGCGAAGGTGCCGAAGTTGAGAAGGTGAGCGTCGCCACAAATCTGCAGCTCGATCCCCGTTGATGGCGTCCGATAGAGATCTGCCGCCATGACCGCGGGAGCTCCCCGGTAGAAGGCGAACGGCGATGCCATCATCCGACCGTTGCGGACTGCGGTCAGGTCGTGCAAGCGATTCGCGTTCGACCCTTCAAGGATGTCAAGGGGATCGGGACGATCGGGGTCCGGTCGCCAGCCACCATGGCTCCGCCGAGGCACTCGAGAGCGCATCGTGCGGCCGGCCTCCACCATCTCAGCGCGAGTCCTCGGCGCCGCGCGGGGTGGCGTCACCGTGGTGCCTGCCAGGGTTCGGTCGCCGGAAGGGGAAGTCCGGCCAAACGCTTCGCTTTGGCGGCGGGAAGCCCGAGCAGCCGGAGGCACGCCTCGGCGAGCTCGTTGACAGATGTCTCGTCGACCCGCGCGGGATCGCTCTGGCGCCTGCGCAGCAACCCGATAAGACCGCCTGCGACGGCACTGAGAGCGACACCCGCGTCGCGTACCGTGAACTGCCCGGTGGCCTGACCGGCCTGGATGTCCCGAAGGGCGCGCGGTGCCAAGCCACCGGGGGCGTCGAGCAGATCCAAACCGGCCCCAGTGATGAACCGACCGATGTCGGGATGCGTCCAGCCGAGCCGGGCCGATATCCGTAGCGAGTGCGAAAAGACTTCTGCCGGATCAGAGATCCCGGCGCAGGCTCGGTCGAGCATTTGCCCCCAACGTTCGAGGACTTCACTCGACGCAGTCTCGAACAACTGCTCCTTACTCTCGAAGTGGTTGTAGAAGGACCCGAAGCCGATGTCGGCGGCTTCGGTGATCTCCTGGATGCTCGCTCGCTCACCCCGGCCCTCCGCGATCAGGCGGACGGCGGCGTCGACGAGCGCTTGCCTCGTGCGGGCCTTCCGACGATCGAGTCGGTTGGCCGGAGCTGCTCCGTTCGCCTGCGCCGCGTTCACGGTCTTCCCCTCTCTTCTGTTCGGGACCATCACTACTGATCCCAAAGTACAGGACTGCGTTTGTCGACGAAGTCGCCCAGCGGCGGGCGCCTCGCTGGCGCCCGCCGGGCTTTACCCGTCGAGGGCGGTTCACGCCCTCAGGCGGCGACCTTCGTCTTAGTCGGCGGGACCAGGGCGCGCAACTGTGCGTTGGATCGGCGCAGCTCGATGCCGCGCGCCAACATCCAACTTCCCGAGATCAGATTGAACAGCCCAAATACGAGGGCGAGCGAGATGGCGCCCATGCCGGGGCGAGCGAACAGTACGACGCCGAACGCCGCCGACACCAAGCCGCCGAGGATGAACATCGCGCGGGTCCCGGCCTCTTCGTTCCTGCGGAAGGCGGCGACGATCTCGAGCGCGCCGATGACGACGGCCCAGCTGGCCACAACCAACACGAGGACTAGAGCGGTGGGCACCGGCCAGGCCAGGGCGACCACGCCGGCGGCAATGTCGACCAGTCCGAGGAGCAGGTGACCGACGACCGGCCCGGCGGAGCGGCTACTAAACGCCTGGAGCGACTGCACGCCCGCCGCCACGAAGGCGTAGACGGCGAAGAGCACGACGAGGGCAAGGACGGTGACCCCCGGCCAGGCGAGGGCGATGCCCCCGACGACGAGGGCGACCAGGCCGCGAAGGATGAATGAGGTGCTGAGTGACTTGAACATGACAACGGTTCCTTTCGTGAGGGTTTGGATGTGGTGAACCGATGGACTGTTCCAGACTTGATGATTCATCACAGTTCTGACTATAATGTCCAGTGACCGGCCTGTCAAGGGGCCGGTCCGAAACCCAAAAAGGAGTTCCCATGTTCGTCGCCCTCTCGGTTCTGCTGGCGGCCGCCTGCCTCGTCCCCGCCATCGCGAAGTTGAAGAGCCACCCGAAAATGCTGGCGTCAGCCAACCACTTCAGCATTCCGTTGGCTCGCTACAGGCTCATCGGCGCCGCCGAGCTCGCCGCCGCCGTCGGTGCTCTCGCCGGACTCTTCTCGACTGCATTAGGCCTCGCCGCCGCGTCGGGGATGACCCTGCTACTTATCGGCGCCCTGGCCACCCACCGGCGGGCCGGAGACAGTCTGAAGCACACGGCACCGGCAGTCGTCGCGCTCGCGATCAGCCTCGCCTACCTGGCGGCGGCCCTAGCCCGCTGAACTTGCTGAGCCGCTCCAACGTCGATCTTCCTGGATATTCTCAACGTCTTCTTCTTCTTTCTCGGTCTCGGCAACCGGCGCCGCTAGCGGACGTCGTAACTCGCCAGGGGGCCCACACGGAGGGTGACCTCGCGCACGAGCGTGCCCACCGAGAGGCCGAGGACGCAGCCCGCGATGACGTCGCTCGGGTAGTGCACGCCGGCGTGGACTCGGCTGTAGCCGACGAGCGAGGCTACTCCGAACAGGGGCAGGGCGAGCCACGGGGTGTCCGACGTCATGGCCGTCGCGAAACTGAAGGCCGACGCCGTGTGGCCCGAAGGAAACGAGCTCGACGTCGGCATGGCCACGCCTCGCACGGCGTCTTCTGAGCGCCCCGGACGGCGGCGGTCCGCGAGGCCCTTCACCGCCAAATTCGCGGAGGCGGAGGCGACCCCGAGGGCGAGAACTGCCCGCAGCGCCGCACGTCGACCGCGGCGGCCGCCCACGACCGCGACGAGGGCCGCCACGACGAGCCAGAGCCAGCCGCCGTTGGCGGCGTTGGAAAGACGCGAGATCGGTCCGTCGAGCGTGGGTGTGTCGGTAGTCGCCACAGCATCGCTGATGGCTCGATCGAGCGACGAGACCTCACGGCCGGCTCGGCTCAACCAGTCACGTCCTGAGCATTCGCCGCTCTCGCCCTTCTCACGTTCTCGAATGGTCACGTCACTCCCCTCGGTCGGTGCCGGTGGCGGGCACGATTCCGCTCGGGCGACCCCACAGGACGCGCCAGAGTCCCACCACAGTCGATGATGACAGCGGAGCCCACCGAAAGGCCGGCGAGGCGCCGACTTCGCCAGCCGCGATGCGGACCCGCAGCGCGCGGGGACGACACGAAAAACGCAGCGGAGACTCGAAGGTGCGCGCTTCACCGTCAAGTCCCACGCTCAGCGTCGGCGGCCCCAGGACCTCTAGCGCCGTCGTCGACCACTGACGCCATCCGGGGTACCGCTCGGGGTGGCCCGCGATCTGGAGCGCCACGAGACCGTGCACGTCGGTCTCGCGCTCGATAGTGAGGGTCGCCACGCCGAGCTCGCCCCCGTCGAGCGCGGGGCGCGACCCGAAGCCGATGAGACTCGAGAGGCGGTACGGGTTGTTGGACACGAGGACTACCTGAGCGTCGCTGATCGGCCCGAACGGGCTCGTGAGGTCCAGTGCGGACGGACGCGCGTGGGGCCCGACCAGGCCGGGAAGCATGCGGGCGATTGTTTGGCGCTTGGCGTTGCGGTAGGCATCGGACTGGATGATCTCCGCGTAGAGCCCCAGCGAGACGTTGTTGACGAAGACCACACCATTGACGTCGCCGAGGTCGATCGCGGACTCGCGGGCCTCGCCGAAGGCGTTGAGCGCCCGCACGGGGTCGTCCCGGTCGATCCCGAGGTCGAGTGCGAAGTGATTCCGCGTTCCCGACGGCACGCAGACAAACGGCACGTTGCGAGCGGCCGCGACCGCCGCCACCAGGGCCTGGGTGCCGTCGCCTCCCGCAACGCCTAGGGCGTCCGCCCCTCGAGACAGCGCGGCCTCGGCGAGTTCGCGCAAGTCGTCGCCCGGTTCAAGGAGCACCACTTCGACGTCGCGCCGACGGGCCTCGTCGACGAGAGCGAATCGCGCGGCCCTGCCGTTGCCCGACTTCGGGTTGACGAAGACGACGCCGTGGCGGGTCGGGGGCACGCGAGACCAACGCGATTGCAACGCTCGACGGACCTCCCAACGCAGGGCCAGTGTACCGAGCGCCCACGCTAAGACGAGACCGACGATGGCCGCCGCGATGCCGGCGGCGCTCGATCCCTGGGCCACGAGGATTGCAATCGAGGCCCCTAGAAGAGCGAAGGTTGCCGGCACGGTCACGGCGCGGTGGCGACGGTTGGTCGTCGCCAGCCACGCGGTCGAGATCGCCAGCGCACTCGCCAACACCACGCCGGCGGCATAGAGCAGGCTCGCAGCAGTGAGGACGACGAAGGCGACCAGGGTGGCCCCCGCAACGAGGATCGCGCCGCCCGCGGCCATCCGAGACCCGATTGGCGGCCGCCGCAGTCGGTGGCCGGGGCGGGCAGACGCGTTCGTACTCCATGAATCCTGTCGTTTCACCCCGGCCATCAACTCTCTCTCGACCCGCAAGCATTCAACTCATGGCAAGTGGCACGAACTCGTCGACAGCGCCGACTCTCCCGGCCCCATCACCACGTTCGTCCACGAGGCACAGGCATACTCCGCAAGCATCTCCCTGCGGGTCCTACCCAGCGTCGCGCCCTTTGAGCGGGCGGGACGGCCTAGGTCCCGTCTGATCCAGCCGCGGAGTCGTCTTTGGAGTTCGCAACGCTGCGGATGTAGTCGTCGAATGCCTTTTGCTGATCCTGCGCTTCCTTCACTTCATGTTGTGCCATCTTCTCGCCTCGGGCGACCAGGTAAACGAGGGCCCCAAGAAGCGGCAGCACCAGGATGAAGAGCACCCATAAAGCCTTCTGCCAGCCCTTCATATCCCTGCTGCGCACTATGTCGTACATAATGTGAAAGACGAGGATGATCCAGTAGACAAAGAGGACCAAGTACAGGATCGACACAAAGACGTCCAATAGCGGATAACCGGTTCCAATCACCACGAGCACTCCTTCTGGCTTGACGGCCGAATCATAAACTTCGGGCGCAAAGCGCGCCCAGGGCTAAAGTCACAACATCTCCACCGCGGGGTGCACCTTCGATCCGGCTAGCCGGAGACTCGCACCGAGGGTGCCGTAGTCAAGCAATAGAACCGATGGGTCGTGTTCTATGGCGAACCATGCCCTCTGTCCGCTTAAGCGACAGCCAATATGGACGTGAGTACCTGGCCCCCGGATTGAGGGTCGGGACAGGTGATAGGGCCGGTCGAAACTTCCGCTTCGGCGCATCACCGCCTTCTCTCGGTACTTCGTTCCGGCGCGTGGGTTCGCATTGAGGACCCGACGCGACAGTTCTGCAACCT
>Ga0209415_10010843_pt1 | contig 15430 bp, 30 predicted proteins | sample PeaSoiSIISIP2007_FD_187696 | JGI IMG/M metagenome (GOLD analysis project Ga0209415, IMG submission 187696) | Peat soil microbial communities from Weissenstadt, Germany - SII-SIP-2007 (SPAdes) (version 2) | ecosystem: Environmental > Terrestrial > Soil > Wetlands > Peat | place: Germany... | reverse complement strand
TTCGGATGATTAATCATTTTCGTTTCTCCGCCCCTGAAAATCCCCGAGGCGCGGGATCAACATCTAGTGGCTCTCAGAGTTTGTGTGTGGCAACCGGATAAGCATGCTACGACTCATCGTCATCGTCCTGTGATGATTTAACGACGATATGCTCGGTGACAATCTCCGAGCCGCCACCGCCGCCCGGCACGATGAACCATCCGCCCGGCGGCATGTTGTCGTCACGGATCACCGGAATGCCGTTCCAGGATGTTTCCGGCTCCCGCCCGGATGCGGTGCGAGTTCGGAGAAGTCCGGCGTCGCAGAGCTTGTTATACTGACGTGTGTGCATGATGACCGTGCCGGGCTTGAGCCACCGGAGCCAATGATAGGTAGCGTCGGGTACGGGCGGCTCCATTACTTACCGTATCCCATCTGTGTCAGTGCCTTTGCGACGAGGTTCCAGATATGCTCTGCCTCGCGCGGGAAATCCTCAATCTCAGTATGCAGCTGAGTCTGTCGGCGGTCAAGCATTTTCTTGCCTCGACCGTGCAGCGTTCGCGCGGTATAGTTACCGTAGGATTTACGAGGATGGTCGCCCCGGTTCGCAATTTCGAGCCGGGCAAGCTCCATGTCTCGGCTCGGGTGGATGGCGGAATCAAGCTGAACGCTTACGACGATCACGGCGTATCTCCCTGCGCACCAAATCAAGACGCACATCGGTTACCGGAGCTACTCTCGGCCAGCGCCAGCTAAGCGCAACCACGCCCTTCACGATGTCCGCTTCTATGTGCGTGCAGCCTTCCAGAAGTGCCGCCAAAACTCGGTGGTTTCCGTCGCTTATGACATAGAACTTCTCCCGGTTCTTGCCCCACAGCAAGATCGGCGGAGGCTTGCTACCCTCGCGGAGAAGCGCGCGATAGTGCGCGACCATCATAAGATCGACACCCTCTAAGCATTCGGCGTTCGATGCGATGGCGTCAAGTCTAACGAGCTTTGTCATGGCGTTTCAGTTCCTTGAACATGAGGCGGCACTTTTCTTCGCCGTGTGCTTTGATAAACTTTTCGGTTTCCAAGCGACCGTGGATACGCTCCATTTGGCTCTGACTCGAACACATCATGGTAAGGTGGTCGAATCGGAGAAGCTCTCGTTTGGTGTATGGTTGCTTTTTCACACCCGGATGCCCTTCTTGCGTAGATGCTTCAACGGGTCTCGACGGACATCGTAGAGCTTAGCCTCGGTCGCCTTGTCGGTCTTGATCTTATCCAGGCGACGTTCGGCTTCGCGCATCATATTGTCTCTGCGCTCGGTGAAGGCGTGTTTAGTTGTACCGATCCGATCCTGCTTGCTGCGCACGATGGTCGGACACGGCATATGGAAATGCTCGCAGTCGTCGCGCCCCGCAAAGAGCCAACGACGAGGGTCTTTTGCGGCGAGTGCTTCCAGCTTTGCACACTCGCAGTAGTCGCCAAGATCACAGGTACGTTCGTCCACAGGTGAACTCCAAAAGCTCGCGAAGGAAATCCCGTTCGTCGTCAACCATTCGGCACCAAATACCGTAGTATGGTGACACGACCCGAATGTTCATGTCAATAAGCTCGTGGAGCTTGATGTAGGAGGCGATCAGGGGGTGCATTCTGTCGCCTTCCCGCCGACCGCGCTGAAAGCGACAGCGCACGCGACCGGCGTTATCTTGTTGGCGGGGAGGTAAAGCCGAGGCAGAATGCCCGCAGCCGTCATACTGGCGACTTGAAGCTCAGGTCCGGTGTACTCTCCGGCGGCGGTCTGTAGCTCGGAGCAAATCCAACTGTCGTCCTCGCGCCAATCTCGGTTGAAAAGGAAACCCAAAATGGCTCGGTGATCGTATGGCTTGCCGAGTTGCATCATCAAATAGTCGTAGAAGTTTTTGGTTTGGACTGACGTTGCCGGCACGTCCATCACGACTCGGCGGCTGAACTTCCGGTAACCGGGCGGTCGAATGCGAACGCCGGGCGGGACGACCGCCGCACCCTTGCCGGTCCAATCATTGCGGGCACCGAGCAAGTAGCCGTTATGCAGTACGGCATCGACGTGGCTGAAATGCCCGGAGCTAAACCACGCGATGATCTGCGACGACAGCGCAGCCTCGCAAACGAATTGCAGCTTGATGCTCACGATTTTTCTCGTCTCTTACGCCGTATGACGCGCGCCTTCAACATGACCTTGCGTGCCGACTTCGGCGGCTTGATCGGGGCGAGCCGCTGTAGCGTGCGCTCACCCCGCTTCTTGAAGATGCGCTTACGCTTCACTGTCATTTACGTTCCGGCCAGCTAACCCACTTGGTATGCTGCTCGGCGCGCTTGCGACCTTCGAGGAAGATTTCCCACCGCGCCGTGGTGCCGTGCTCCGGATGATTGAACCAAAGACACTGCGACGGGCGACTGTAGGGCGCGCGCAGCCCGTGGGCCACATACTCGTCGAAGCCTTTGAGCGAGTTGTTGACGGTGACGCCGGGAAGCCACAGCGTTTGGTGCCAGTGGCACATGATAAGCTCGTCGAAGTCGAGACCGATTTGATGTGTCTGCCGACCGATCTTGATCGAACCACGCATGATCGGACCAATTGCCCCAATAATACCGTCGCCGCCCTTGACTCCAAGCAAGTCGCCATGAGTGAGCATGTAATGCACACCATAGCTGTTGAAGTGCATATCGGCGCCTTCCGGCGGGTCGATGCGGATGAACTTCTCTTTGCGGAAGTAGCGGGCGAGGTTACAGTAGATCGACCAGTCGTAATTGTGGTAGACGAGACCCTTCATGTGGGTCCGCTTGGTCGAACGACCGTGGTTGCCGACGACACACGGCACATAAACTTTGCCGAACTTCGTCGCCATCTTTTCGATACCGGCGGCGAGGATGTCGGTCAGATCATCGACCGCTTGCTGTGGCGTGCGGTCGTTGGTCGCCATCAGTTCTTCGTGAATGTCGCCTCCGACCATATCGCCGCCGAGACAAACGATGATGCCCGGATAGACGGTCTTGGCGCGACCCATGTGATTGAACGCAAGATCAGCCGTCGTATCGAACAGCCGATACGCGCGCTTCCTGCCGATGTCCATGTTGTATTTGTTGACGCGATTGACTTGAGCCGGGTCCACGACTTCGCCATAGTGCCAGTCGGACCAAACCGTGATCGGACAGCCGCGCGAGCCGATCTTGCCGCCATCCCCGGTGATCCAGGTCGGGGGCGCCGGGTTGTGACCGGCAATCCGCCAAATCTCCTCGCGGATTTTCTCCGCTGTATCTTCTTCGTGACGGGCTTCTTTGAGTTCGCGCCGGATTTCGATGTTCTCTTTGTTTCGGCGGTCTTTGATTTCGGTGAGGGCGGCAATTTCTTTCCTCAAAGCGTCGATGGTTTGCGTCTGCTTAGCCATATGCGTATCTCCATGCAGTGTCTTGGCCCTTCACCGAGCGTTGATACCGCCGTTTCACTTCGAGATACTTGGCTCCGAGTCGATAACGTCTCGACCGCTCAAGTCCTTTCGCCGAAGTGTTGTAACGATGGTGTGCCTGCAACCCCCTCGACGAGCGACCATAACGCCGCTTATAGGCGCGACGCTTTTCCAGAGCCTTGCTAGTGGATTTTCGCTTTCGGGTCAAGGATTTCATTTCTTTTTAGTGATTTTGACCTTCGCTGTTTTCCGTCGTGGACGAAATGGGAGCTTGACCCCCAAGCCGCCGTCCACGCCAAACGTGTCACCTTGTTCTTAGTGACACCAACATAGGCAACCGCGTAGTCGTTGACCGGCAAACGGATAAAATATAAGTGCCAAGTTGTCATTTCTTTTTCACTACCTTCTTCGCCGTCTTTCGTCGAGGCCGGAAGGGAAGTTTTACTCCATTCCGATTCAGTTCGCAAGCAATCTCGTGTAGCTCTTTAATAGGCATTTTCGTAACTTTCCCTTTGTGCGGACCGTTGTTCTTGACAGTCGGAAATTTGCGCAGCACAGCCGCATGGATGTACCCGTAGTCGAAACCGATGTCTCGTCCGTCCGCGTCGCGATGGCGGACGAGCTTGATTAGCTCCGTGGCGAATTCACGAATCGTCGCGTAAGTACGTCGAAGGACCAAGCGCCGAGCACGGTCAAACTCCGGGGTCACCGGCAACATTACGTTCTTGGGCATAGTTCACCATCCTCTGGTAGCCCTTATCAGAACGTCGGCCGGGGTAGCGGTCGGGGAAAGGACGCTCAGTTCGGTAAGCTCAAACTCGGTTACAGCCTTAATGTCATCATAGCGGTCTCCGGGGATCAAGTAAAGTAGGGCGGTGCGGCTCGATCCGACCTGCAATAGCACCCAATTATACCGGAAGCCAGCCGCCGCACGCTCTTTATGCCACTCGGACTGCGACGCCCGCAGCTTCGGACGGATCGGCGTGTCGAGACGCTTCGGACGCGCCTCTGATTTAAGCTCGATCCAGACCTGTTGCGAGTCGATGCAGCCTTCAACGTCGGGATGGCCGACGCCCACCAAGTTTTCAAGCCGCTGTAGATCGACCTTGTGACCAGCCTTGATAAGCGCCGGGATCGCGGTGTCCTTGATGCGGCCCCAAAGGGCTACTTCCCGGCTCATAAAAGTGGCTCTAATCGGACGACATACTTCTTGCCATCAATGTCAATAACCGGATCGACAGTTTTCTTGCCCCAACTAAAAAATGTTGCCGACCAGCATCGTTTTGGCTCTACCAAGACGTAATCGACATCGTGTGCATCTTGGCGGTCGTCCAGCGTGATGCGGATAGCCTCGCCTTTTTGACGGATCAGCATGATTCTATGTCCCTCGATACCGCCCCACGGCTGCGGCCTCGATCAACTTCTCCCCGAGCCGGTCACACGCCTGGGCGACGATCAACGCCGCAACCACTACCGGGTCCGCGCCGACGCCCGCCATGGCGGTCGCCTTCATCAGTAATGACGGAGGCGGTCCACGATCAACCGGCTGCGGGAGCGGCGTGCGTGGCGACCGCCATTCCGGGGCGGCAAACGGCTTGTCCCGTGGCGTATCCTTCGTCGGTTCTGTTTTGGGTCTACGAGTTGCGACCATCACGCCACCTTCGCCTCTCCTAGTCGGGCTGCCGCGAGCGTTTCGGATGCACGGGTAACGATTGGCGGATGCCACACGCCTGCCCATCCCGGCGTTGGCGGTCCATTTGCGGCATCGACGACCCGCTTAAGAAGCGCCTCGCTCTCAGCTTTGGTCATGAGTTCGGTTTCGATCTTCTTGGGTTTGGCATTGGCGGCGACGAACAGCGTAAATTCAAGCCAATCGCCTCGGTGCAACGAGTCGTCATTGAACTTCGTCATACCGCTCGGGTCGTCGTTGAACTGTTGTGCGCTCGTATCCACTACTAGGATTTCGGCGACGAAACGAGGATTGATCGAGTAGACGACATTGACCGGGATGTACGTCAGTTCATTTATGGGCCAGCCGCCGCCAATGTATGTTGTGTCACTCATATCCAGCCTCCGAGTCTGTAGCCGACCGCCGCACAAAGACCGACAATAATAACAATGCGGACGATACCTTCGACCGCATCGCTAGTCCTATCGCTCCATAGCATGTATGCAACGTATCCGAGTATCGCAAAATTGAGGGCGTTCATGACTTCATCCTCTCGTCGCCTTCGATGTAAGGCGCAACCTCTCGACCCTTGTATTTTTCGAGAAGCGCCTTGACCCTGACATTAAGAGCTTCCTGCCATCCTGCCGGAGATTTTGGCGGACGGTCGTCGATGAACTTACCTTGAATCATCGCGTCACGGATCACGCAAAGACTAGCGATTGCCTTGACGATGTGGTGCATACCGGAGTCGGGGTCGATGTCCTCACCTTCCCACCACGCGGGCAAGTGCCGCGCCATCACAGCATCGAAGTAGACGCTCGCACGCACGCCGATGGCTCTGTAATTATGCCTTCCATATTTGAGCGCACCTTCGAGCATTGCAACGCCGGTCTCGGCGATCACTGGCTGCGAGATTGTCGAGTAGGGAATTTTCAGGATGCCGAGTGCATCCTTCGGATTGCTCGGCTTCGCGTTCGGATTCGCAGCGACGAGACGGTTGTTCTCCGCTAGTGCGGCAGCACCAACGACGATGCTCTTGCAGGTCCGCTTGTGGTCCTCGCCGGGTCTCGCACCGCACCACGCACACGTGGCTAGTTCCTTGAAGTCCTCGGAGATTATCGCTTCGTCGTCCATCTTAGCCGCCTCGAAGTGAGAAGATGCCTTGAAGGGAGAAATTGAACCTACTCCGACCGTAACCTTCGGCACCCACGGCACTTCGAGTTTCATCAACTCAACGAGCGCCTTGGTCGGCTTGCGTCGCTCGGCAGCGGCAAGAGCTTGCGCGAATGTACGCGGCTTCTTACGCGATGACGGCGCCCGGCGGGATTTCTTGACCATGAAGTTTCCTATAATGTGGGCAAAATGGATCGGCGTACCCTTTCGTGTCTTTACACATACACTGCGGGGCGTAGCACATCGGGTCCGATTCGGGAATGAGTGGCTCCGGTTTGGGAGTCTTAGCCGGCGGGTCATTCTCGTCACGCGAATAGATGACCTGACCGTCTACCGTGCGGGCGATCTTCATCCGTCCGGTCCTTTCGGGAACATGAGCAGGTTGTCGATGCGGCGGATTGCCGCGAACACGCCGTCGAGATAGCCAAACATAAGCGATGAGGATTTCGAATCGTCGTCGAGGTTCTCAACTTGCTCAATAATCGGGCGCAAGCCAATGCCGCGTGCGAACGCGTTTTGACCTTCGATGAACTTGTCATTATCGAGCTTGAGCATTCAGGGGGTCTCCGGGGCGCCTCGGATCGTCTACTTGAATTTTTCCCAAATGTAAAGCCCCTTCGGTTCCGGCGAGTACGTCGTCCAAATTGCAGCGGTGGCAAAGCCACCCCCGGAACCGCCCGGTTTCGTGGTCGTGGTCCAGGCACAGCGGTCCTAGATCGGACCCGCAATACTCACATCGGCCGTCCGCCGGTCGGGGCGGGCACAAGTGCTCGGGAGGGGGCGGGGCGTGACCCTTGCGCTTGGCGTGAAGCTCGCGGCGTCGGTCGCGGTGGCGGACCTGCCGTTTCTTGCGGGCGCGCCAGCAAACGACACATTCGCCGTTCGCTTGTCTTGCGTTCGGTTCCGTGGTCGGGGTGACGGCAGGGTCGCCCGTGGTAACGGGACTTCCCTGCCGCCTTCGCTTGTGCTCTAGGTGACCACTCAGTCATCGCTCGGTCGCATACAAGAAAACCTCGGTCACTGTCAAGTGACCAAGGTTTCCGGTAGTGCCTCAGTTTGAATTAGGCGTCTCCGCCGCCCTTTGAGGGGTCGAGCGGCATTCCATCGTTGTCGTCGATGTATTCAGTTTGCTCTGGATCGGGCTGTTCCGGCATCGCCGGAAATGGCGATCTGACCCCTAAGCGGCGGTGTAAATAAGAGACCTCTGAAGGCGCCAAACGCTCTTGTAAGTCAGGATTGGCTATAGCGACTTGCGCACCATCTGGTCCAGTAATTTCCAAGACCCCATATGTGCGCCGATGGATTGAATGTGCGCGTGTTTTTCGCACGGCCTTGCAGCCATTCTTGGTCGCCCATTCAAGAAATTGTTCGAGTGTAGGATGTCCACCGAAGGGGACGGCCACAGGCTCACGCAGCCTGAGCCAGGGCGACCTCAAGCCGAAGGTGGTGATCCACCGGGACATGAAGATGCGTCAGTGCAACTGACCGCTTCTCCCAGAGGTCATGATAATAATTCGGCGCAGATGGAATGCCCTCAAATCTTTTGCCGCCGCGTTCAAGGCTCATTGCGCATTCGGCGTCGATGGTCAGGTCAAGCCGCTTAATCAAGGTATCGATGTCTTTCGCTTGTGTAGAAATATCCAATTCGATGCCTTGCGCGACATAAATATCGTCTTCGCGGAACACGATGACACGCAACGTGTGCAGCAGCTCATCCTTGGCGGATTTTGCAGCGGTTGGCATTGGATTGCTCCGATCGGGACTTCGACGCATACTAGAATCTCACGTACCAGTGTGGCAATAGTTAACACTGATATAGATCAATCGTTCCTGAAAATAGAAAATATATATGTGATTGCAAGTGTTTATCACTAGTCCGTGACCTCCCATTTTTCTAGGATGGCCCTCCTTTTAACCCGCCCAGCCGAGCAAAGGCAACTTCGGCCCTTTCTACCGCGTCGCGCATGGCCATGTTTGATAGGCATAACCCTCACCCCTTATGATCGTGCCACGTGCCGCCGCCGTCGTGTGAATGGTGACCTTGGGCGAGCGCCTGCCGGTCAACCGACCGACCAGCCAATTGTTCAGCCTTCATGATGGCGAGCTTCGCTTGTTGTGAGCCGGTCGCCATGATGCGGCGGTACGCGCACGCGTCGGTCACGCCGTCTCGGTCCGTGCCGTCGAAGCCGACGAAAGTGATCGCACCTTGCGGTCCGATCTTGGGCTTGATCCGACCAGCGGCGAGACCTTGTGAGAGCTTCTCGACCGCCTTGCGGACTTCCGCAGCCCGCTCCTGGATCGTCTGACGCGGTTTCAGTCTGGTATCGCAGGGCATGATAGCCTCCCTCAAGCCGCAGCGGTTTCAAGGTCGAGTTCACGACCGACCAGGATCGGCTCCGCAACTTCGCGAGCGGGGTCCAGGTCGAGGAACGCGGTGCGTGCTTCGTTCAGCGTGGCGATAGCCCGCTGGTCGATTGTGATGGCGGCTGTCTCGCCAGCCTTGACGATCTTCCGCGCCTGCTCGCGAACCGCCTTGACGGCGAGTTCGATGCGGACCTGTGCCTCGGGAGACAGCATGTTGCCGATTTGCTTTAGCTCGTTGGCGCTCTTGCGAATCTTCTCGACATCAAGCGCCTCAAGGCCTTCCTTCATGTCGGCGATCAGGTCGCGAACCTCGCCGCTAATCGCCTGCACGGCTTTCACGTCATCGGACGCGACGCGACCGGTGAGAACAAAGCAATGCACGCGGGTCAGCTTGGCTTCGCGATTGAAGTCCTCGCAGAGCTTGCGGGCTTCGTCGGCGGCGCGGTCAAGATCGGGCGCGCCGGTCTCCGGACACAACAGCCCGAATGCGGTCTTGGTGCAGACGGACGTAACGAGCGCCCGCGCCTTCGAACGAACCTGAGAGGCACGCTCGAATTCCGCCGCATCGGTGATAGTGCGTTCGGTTTCCCATTTGGCCTTGAGACCACCTTCGGTCTCGTGCTCGGCCTCCAGGGTGTTCTTCACATAGAACACGTTGCCCTTCACGCTGGTATTCAGAGCGACCAGCAAGCCGGGACGCAGCGTGTTGGAGGCTGGAATGTTCGTTGTCATTTTCGTCGTCCTTGTGCTGTAGTGTTGGGGTTATAGCAGACCGGCGACGCCCTGTGTGGAAAACCGCCGGTCTTGGTTACTCAAATGCCAAGGCTCCGAACTGGCGCCTGGACCTTGGTTTGGATAGCCTTGGTCGCCGGGCGCGCGCGACCCTTTGCCCAAGTCCGCAGAGCTTGAATCTTCTCGGAGGCAGTCGTGGTCAATGGGACAACGGTGCCAGCCGCTTCGATCAAGTCGGCGGTAGTGATTTCGCGAGCGCCGTCATTGAACGCCGTAAACAGGGCGTCCGGGACGATGGCAGCAATTTCGGCGCCCGTGTATTCCGGACACTTCTCGGCGACGGCTGCGAAGTCGATCTTGGCTTTGGGGCGTCCGTACTTGACGAGAGCCGCCTTGAGCACCGCCTTGCGTTCCTCGGCGTTCGGAACGTCAACGAACCAGATTTCGTCGAAGCGGCCCTTCCGCAACAGTTCGGGCGGAAGGCTCGTAATGTCGTTCGCGGTCGCGAAGATAAATGCTTGACCGCGACGCTCTTGCATCCACGTCAGGATCGCGCCGAGGGCGTCGGCGGACACGCCGCCGTCAGCCGAGCCGCTCGTGGCGCCTTGCAGGCTCTTTTCTATTTCGTCGAGCCACACAACGCATCTACCTACGGCCTCAATAACCCTGAGCGCCTTACGCAAGTTGCCTTCGGACTCGCCGACAAACTTGCCTTTGAGCGCGCCCAGGTCGAGCTTCAAGAGCGGAATGCGATAGGCGGTCGAGGTAGCCTGAGCAAGCAGTGTCTTGCCGCAGCCGGAAACGCCTACGGTCAGGACGCCTTGCGGAGCGGGCAGACCATATTCGCGCGCCTCTTTGCTGTAGGCGCTCTTGCGCAGCATGAGCCACGCCTTGATGTTTTCGAGTCCGCCAACGGCGTCCAGACCGTTCGGGAGCGGGTCGTACCATTCGAGTACCTTTTCCCTTGCGATCACGCGCTTTTTCTCGGAGGCGACAAGCACCGGGTCGATCTTGCGCGTCTGTACAAGCGAACGCGCGAAACAGCCTTGTGCTTCCTCGCCGCTCAGACCGATGGCGGCTTCGATAGCAGCTTCACGCACGCCATTCGGCGCAGCGACCGAGCGCAACGGGTTGCCTTCCTTGTCGGTCTCGGGCAACGTGCTGATAGCGGTGTCGAGAATGGCGGCGATTTCCGTGCGATCCGGCAGCGGCCATTCAATAACGGTGGCTTGACCGGTCAAGTCCGGCGGCACGTCAGAGTTCGGGGTAAGAACAATGATCGGCTGCGCGCGCTCACGCGGGGGGAACAGCCGGGCGAGGTTGCGGAGTTGACGGAGCGGCTTGGCGCCCATCGGACCAGCGAGCCACACCGGCAAGTCGCGAAGAATCCACACGCCGCGCTCGGAGCCTTCTTTCGTGGCGCGGTCGCCGATGGCATTCAGCGTCGCTTCAAGGTCCTCTGAACCGACCGACTCTTTCTTGCCGGCGATATTCGTGACGCCTTGCGCAACGTCCCAAAAGTGTGCGGGGTATCCAGCCGCAGCGGCGGCTTCGGCGATGAAGCCCTCAACACGGGCTTCCTCCTTGGTCACAATCCAGATGAAAGGATTGCGCGCCCTCAACAGTGCGGACAAGTCAGCCGCTTGCTGTTGACCTTTGCTCAGTGTTGTCGTCGTCATATCGTCCTCATGCTGGTTAGAGAGAGAAAATCTCGTGGGTGGAAAATATCTTCTCCCGTAGACGCTGGCAATAGCTACGTGGGGAGATTTGCCGGTCCTGGTTAACATCCGGTAAAAGCGAAATTTTCCACTCGGCGACCGGTTTCCGGGTCTGACTGTGGAAAACCTCGGCGCTGGCGGGGGGATAGCTGAGCAAGCGTGCGCCTGGGACCGGGAGCCGGTATAGGAGAGCCAAGCGGACAAAACGCATCCAGAGGCTTCCTTACGAGACTGCGGGGCGTATCCGGGATATGCCCCAAATTGGGACGACTCGTACCCGATCCGGGGGATGTTCCCGCTCGGGTCCTTTTGACTCCCGGAGGGGCTTTTCAAGCGGAATTGTTCCTGATAGGGTACACGAATGCTGTTGCGCGACAAACCCCCGGCGGCTCAAGCGGCCGAACGACATCGAAACCGCCGTAATAAGGCGGAACGTAAAGGCTTCGTCCCGCCGCCGCCAGAAAGCGAATGCCCGCCTCGGCCTGCTGACAATCGCTGTCAAATCCCTTCCTGTCGGCGGCAGGTCTCCTACCCCCTGACAATGGATCACGATCACGAAACCGGCCAGTTTCGCGGATGGATATGCCAGCCGTGTAATGGCATGTTGGGGTGGTGGGGTGACAACGTTGCAGGCTTAGAGGCAGTTTTAGCCTACCTAAAAGCCACCGTTCGCTGACTTTACCAAATGTCAACCATAGCTGACAAATCGCCTGTCAGACCCCCTAGCAGAGACCCTCTTTTCGTGCCATCTTCGGGGTGTCGAAACGGACTTGAAGGACGCCACCGGACGAGGCGGAAATCTCCGGGGTCTGAATGCGGCAAGGGTTCCTGGCCCGAACCGATACCTAAAAGCTCCCAGGAAGCGCCGCGAGGGCGGCGATCTAATCGGGCCGGTCTTTGGTCCGTCACCCGAACCCTCAAGAATCTGGAAGGCGGCGGCAATGCACCTTCCGAGCCTCTCAGGGGGCTTTAAGCGGCGAGACCAGCGGTCGCTCCGTAGACATCAGGGCAAGGCTTCCCGTGTGAAGCCGCACCGGCTTAACTGCCGGGCTTGGTTAGGAGCTAGAGGGATCGTAGACCCGCACCTGAGACTTACGGCGAGGCTCTAGCCTCGAACCCCGTGTCGGGCACATGCCGGTTCTTACCGGAGCCGCCTGCCCCGACAGACCCGAGAGGGCGTCGCGATTTGCATCCCGGCCGGATGCCTTGGTGGCGCGAGCACGGGGTTCGAGAGTAGAACTAGGGAAGTGGTTTCGCCATACTCGGAGTGCGGATGGGAAGTTCCTGCTCTCCGATCTAAACACGGCTCCCGGCGGAGTGCGATTAGCGCAATAAGTCGCGCCGCCTGGACCGTGCCTCGGAGCGGGCCGATCAGGGACCATGCTTTGTCCCGGCGCCGCTCTCAGGCACGGTCCGAACTCCCCTTCAGCGACTCCAGCGTTAGGAGGAATCGGGCACATCGCAGGGGACGGCTGCGCAGCGGGGAGACAACCCCGCCCGCCCCAAGAGCCGGGATCGCAACCCGGTCCACTACATCATCGCTCGCCGAGTGTTCTGTCCGGCGATCAGCCGATCAAACACATCCAGATTGCCGCACGTCGGTCGGACTGCGTGCGCGGCGGCGAGCCGCGTTTCGAGCGCCTCATAGGCTTCGGGATCGACGAAGTGACAACCACCGTGCGAGCACGGCCAGCCATAACTAGGACTTGTCTCCCCGCACAGGCAAACTTCCTGCGCCATTGTACATAACCTCCTCGGCAATTGCGTCGAAGCGTTTTCCGGCGGTGGCGGCTCTAGCCTCGGCGCGATTCTTCGCGAGACGCGCCTCAAAGTCTTTCCGCAGCGGTGTCGGGTCTTTGTTGATTCGTTGCCGAAAAGCGACGAGTCGCTGCGCCTCAAGCTCGGCTTTTGCCTGCTCAAATGATCTATCCGGTTTGTTATACCAGCGGTCGGCCATCGGGCGCATACCTTTGCGCGGCTTCCCATCGCCGCTTGAAGCCTTCGCGCTGGTCGGCACGGGCGAAGGGACTGTCGTCAAGGGCGTACCAAAGCCGCGAGTAATAGCACTGACCGCCAGCTTCAATAAAGACTTCGGAGAACGGTTCACGTTTGACACCCTCCCAATGAACTTCGCGCCGGACGATCCGGATGTCCGTTATCTCCGGCGGCAAGGTAGTCACCCTCACGGATACCACCCTTGTTCGATGTCACACGCACAGTGCAGGATACTCTCGTGCGCGAGTTGCACGAAGCCATACTCATGCGCGGGCACATAAAAGTTGAGGTTGCCAAGTCGGCGCAGCGGATTGTCCGGCTCGAAGCCGGAGAGCGTGATAACTAAGCAATCGAAAGCGCGCGCAGCGTGCACAGCGTCAAGAATGTTCGGCGACTTGCCGCTGCACGACATAGCGACAACGATGTCGTTGGAAGTGCCGTGCATCAGTTCAAGTTGCTTAGTGAAGTTGGCTTCGGGACCAAAATCGTTCGTATGCGATGTGAGCGCCACAGCGTCGGTGAGCGCAATAGACGGCCAACCGGCGAGCGAGAAGTCGGTGGCGATGTGCATGGCGGTGGCGAGCGACCCGCCGTTGCCGAATAAGATGAAGCGCCCCGGTCGAACGCTATCTTTAATGCGTAACTTCGCCGCCCCTCGGATCGACAGTATGCCACTGTCCAGGCTCAATGCGCTCGACTCCATTGTCTCGGCGTTGAGCGGGACCGTCACCAAGGTCGAAGCGGTCACCTGTTGCAACCGGGCGATCCATGATTGCGTGAAGTCGATCATCGGTGGGTGCCTCGGGCACGTTTGCGATCATCGCCTTTGCCCCTATTGCCAGAAGAAGCATCAGGATCATGTACAGTTGCAACGCTGTCAACGGCGACATTGCTCGACTCTTTCGATGGGATCGGCTCGATCTTGATTTCCTCGACGAGCTTGATAGCGCGCCGACGCTGAATGCGCAAGGGTAGAATATAAACATTGCTCTTGGGGTACGAGACGATGCGGGTCTCTTTCACCATGCGCCGCCGGAACATGGCAGTTGACCGCTCATTGCGCCACACACGTTCGATGATCTTGCCACTCTCAAGGCTGTATGCCGTCGTGTGGACGAGACCGCAGTCGCAGCACACGGAAAAGCGGACGCCGCCGAGCGGCACGACACGCGGCTCGCCCGGCTCGGGGCGATAGTAGTTCGACGCGCGCCCGAGCTTCGGTTCGGTCTTGTGTTTCTTGCCGTAGTTAAGTTTGCTCACCCTAGCATCCCAAGCGCCGCCAAATAGGTTTCGAGAATCGCCTCGGCTTCCTTGCGCTCGTTAATGTCCAGCTTGCGCAGCCGAACGACGGTGCGCAACGCCTTCACATCGAAGCCATTGCCTTTGGCTTCCGCGTATACGTCACGGATGTCGTCGGCGAGAGCCTTCTTCTCCTCCTCAAGTCGCTCGACGCGCTCGACGAACGCCTTGAGTTGATCCTTGACGACTCGACGCGCGGTCGGTTCGTCCATGGTCGCGGTTCCGGTTGTGGCGGTTGCCATCGGGGACTTCCTTTCGTCGAGGTTGCTATGCTACACGCTTCAAGATTTCGGCTAGAGCCTCTTTATATCCTCCGATCACGACTTGCATGTACGGGAAGTCGGGACCGAGATAACTTTGTTTTCGAGTCCTATTGTCTTGCCAATACCAGTATTTGTGACCCTTGACAATCTTCGACACGAAAGACCCATACTCCATCTGAGCTTCGTTGCAATGTCAATGGCTTCTTTCGGGTCACCGCCGACGCCCCTTGACTGTTGCGCGGCGTTCTTTGTTCGCTGCATACATGCGGTTCAGTTCCGTGCACCAACGCTCGGCTTGCGCGCTGCTCTTGGTGGTCATGGAGACCGGATACTCTTGCCCGTCCGGACCGGCGGTCACCACCCAATAGTCAACGCCGCGCGCACCGCTACCGGACTTCACGACATACGGGTTGCTCATGCAGTCATCCTCGCTTCCATGACGCGGCGGAGCCGCACATCCATGGCGTCGGTGCCTTGGTACGGAGTCATGTCCAGGTTGAACGGGACGCGGCGAATGCGCTCGTCCTCGGCTCGTTTGATTTGGGTGAGCATGAAACGGTTGTAAGAGACGAGACCGCTCGGACCGTATTGGAGCCTCACGCCGTATTCCTCGGCGCATGTGGCGACGCCGTGCGCGGGGAAGTATGGTTCGTCGTTGGCTCTCAGCATACACAAGAGACTCAGCAATAGTTCAAGCTCTCGGCCTTGAAGTTCGTTCAGGGCGTCGAGAATAGCCTTCTCGACTTTCTCATGGAGGAACAGGAAGCGATCACAATCTATCAGCTTGCCGAGCCACTGCCACTTTTG
>Ga0209415_10010842_pt1 | contig 15431 bp, 12 predicted proteins | sample PeaSoiSIISIP2007_FD_187696 | JGI IMG/M metagenome (GOLD analysis project Ga0209415, IMG submission 187696) | Peat soil microbial communities from Weissenstadt, Germany - SII-SIP-2007 (SPAdes) (version 2) | ecosystem: Environmental > Terrestrial > Soil > Wetlands > Peat | place: Germany... | reverse complement strand
CGTGTTCCGGCACATAAGATCCAAACTAATTGCCGCCTTCGCCGTGCCGCTCGCCATCTTGGTTGCGGTCGCCGGGCTGGAATCAGTGTCCGCCCTCGGCCAGGTCAACAGCGTCGACCACCAGACCGCCCTTGCTTCAGCGTCGGTAGGCCCAGGCGGCGTCGTGCAGGCACTGCAGAGAGAGCGGGAGTTCGGCGAGCTCTCGATTTTCGCTGCCGCACATAAGCCGGCTGCAGCGCTGGTCGGGTTGTCGCCGTCCGCGGGCGGCTTCAACCAGCCACCCGCTGACATCCTCGAACAAACCGACGCCGCGCTAAGCAGCTTCCGCACGACGGTGGACCACGCGGGTTCGCAGGCCGAGCAGATTTACACCGGCGCTTTTGGCGCGTTGGCGGCGCTCCCGACCGCCCGGGCCTACTGGGCCAAGGCCGCAACAGACGTCACGACCAAGACCACGAGTCTCGTCGATTACAAGAGCCTGGCGACACAGACCTACCAGAGCTACACGAAAATGATCAACGCGCTCGTTGATGCCACAGCTCAGGTACCCCTGCTCATCAGCGACACCACGTTGCGCACTGGCGTCGAAGCGCTCTACACAGGCCTGCAAAAGACCGAGTCTGACTGGCAAGTAGTCGAGGACTTGGTCGTCGCCTCATGGGAAACGGGCTCGGCACAGACCGCGCAGTTCGCCACCGCAAACGAGGACTGGGGTGCCGACCTTTCGTGGGCTCAGCGCCTCGGCTCCCTAGGCACCGGCGAGTTCCAAACCGCCATCGGCAACCTGAGCCTGGACCAGGTCGGCAGTGCCCTCGCGTTTGACATCGGCATCATCCAGACCGGTATTGTCCCGCTGCTCACCAACGTGCTGGACGCATTCACGGCGCCGGCTGGCAACACTGCGTCGACGGTCAACGTCACGTTCACCCAGCTCGGCGAGAACCAGATCGCTGCAATCGTCAACGACCGTGCCAACACTCTGCACAACAACGCGGTGATAGAGGCGATCGAGTTCGCCGTCCTCGGGGCATTAGGTACCATCCTCGGTTTCCTTCTCATTGCCCTGGTCAGCCGCTCGGTTTCCAAGCCTCTCATCGACCTCGCGAACCAGGCTCACAATCTCGCCACCGAGACGCTTCCCGCCACCGTCAAAGCCATCTTGGAGGCCGCCAGTTCAGGTGCGGAACCGCCCAAACCGCCAAAGGTCGTTGTCAACAGCCGTGATGAAGTCTCGGAAATGGCAAGGGCCCTGGAAGCGGTCAACAAGACTGCCGTCGAGCTGGCAACTGGCCAGGCCGCCCTGCGGCGCAACCTTTCCGACGCCTTCGTCAACCTTGGGCGGCGCAACCAGAACCTGGTGACCAGGCAGCTCGAGTACATCAGCGAGATCGAGCTCAAAGAGGCGGACCCCGAATCGCTCGAGGAGCTCTTCCGCCTCGACCACCTCGCGACGCGCATGCGACGTAACGCAGAGTCCCTGCTCATACTCGCCGGGAGCGGGCCCGCTCGCCAATGGAGCGCCGCCGTCCCAGCAATGGATGTCGCCCGCGCCGCGTCGGCCGAGGTCGAAGACTACAAGCGCCTGCGGCTGCACCACTTCGACCCGGCGATGATGACCGGGGCCGTCACTACGGACCTCGTGCACATCATGGCCGAGCTTGTCGAAAATGCGCTCACCTTCTCGCCCCCGGGATCCCCTGTGGACGTCTACGGCCGGTTCCTCGAGGGCGGTTACGTGATCGTCATCGTGGACTCCGGTATCGGGATGTCGGCTGAGGACCTCGACCTCGCGAACCACCGCCTCGGAGGCGAGGGCTCCGAAAGCGAAGTCCCGGGCCGCTATCTGGGCCACTTCGTGGCCGGGCGCCTGGCAGCTCGCCACGGCATCGTCATATCGTTGCAGTCCTCACACTCCGGCGGCCTTGTCGCCCGCGTCAAGATCCCCGCCTCCCTGATCGAGGAGCCCGTACCCGACCTTTCAGCCGTCGCGGAGGTCCGTTCCGCCCTGCCACCGTCCTACGAGCCGGCCGCGCCCGCGCCGCCCACCCCGTTCGAGGACAGGGTATTCGAGTCCCCCTTCGTCCCATTGGCTCCCGACGAAGTCGATAGCCGCGACGAGGTCGATAGCCGCGACGAGGTCGATAGCCCCGAGGAGGCGGAGAGCCCGGCCGAAGCTTCGGCCCTGTTCGAAGCTCCATCGCCGTTCGGATCACTGCCCGGGTTCGAAGAGCCATCAACGTTCGAGACTTTGCCCGCGTTCGACGCTCCGCAGGCATACGAAGCCCCGTCGGCGTTCGAAGCCCCGTCGGCGTTCGAAGCCCCGCCGGCATTCGACGCTCCGGTCGTGTTTGAAGCTCCGAGCGACTTTGAAGCTCCTGCCGTGCCGGAGGCCCCGCCGGCATTCGAAGCCCCCGCGGCCCTTGAAGCGACGCCCGTGCTCGAAGCTCCGGTGGCGCAAGAAGCTCACGCCGCGTACGAAACTCCGGCCGTGTTCGAAGCTCTCGCAAATTTCGAAGCGGCGAGGCGTTCAGCAGAGCCGGCTCCCCCCGTAGAGAGCGGCACCGCACCGGTGGACCCGTTTTTCGCCAGCGCTTTCGGTCCCCCCACTCTTGCCAGCCGATTTGGGCAGCAGCCCGATGAAGAAGTTGCGGCCGGACAGGGCGTAGACGAGGTCGTCGCCGAGGCTCCCCCCTCAAGGGACACCGCCTCCAATTTCGAGGTTGGCGGCGAATTTGGCTACAGGGCCGAAGAGGATTACGACGCCGCCGTAGGCGCTGAGGCCAGCGACGACAAGTCCGGTTACCTCCCCGCCTGGGCCGGAGAGATCTCCGATCCCGCCTGGGATTACGGCGAAACCGAGCCTGAGGAAGACGCCGCCCAAGTCACGAGCGCCAGTGAGGCCACCGCAGCCCCAACAATTGCACCTTTCGACTGGGCGGCACCGGCTGCCCCGCCGAAGCCCACCGGCTCCAATGGCTCGTCGAGCGCGGCCCCGACGGCCCCGGCCGCCCCAGCGGTCCCGGCACCGGCCCCGGACGCCTGGGACCCGATGGTGACCCAGAAGAGCGCAAGCAACCGGTTTGACACAGAGCCGTCCACGGCCGCCCCCGCGGGGGCCGCTCCGGAGAAGCCTTCCTGGCTCTCCTCGATCGACCACGGTGTTTCGATCGCTTCTACCATCCCGCCTCCTGACCCTGGAGCCTGGGCCCCAGCCGCTCCAACTGCGCCGCAGTCAGGCAGGGGTTCTTCGGAGACCAAGCCAGCGAGCTTCACACCAACGTCTCCCGCCGAGATCAGCCCGGCCAGTTTCGCGCCGAAAACGCCCGACCTCGGCGTAGCCTCCCCCCTCGTCACCGGCCCCGCGGTCGACCCGAGGTCGCAGCCGACGGCACCCGGACAAACGCTCCCGGCAACGCCGGCCTCGGCACCGCCCTCCACGGCACCCATCATCCCCACGGGCGCTGCGGCCCCTGCGCCCACGACGGCTGCAGCCTCGTGGGACACTGTGCCTCCACGCGAAGCTGCACCAACTGCGAGCGGCCACGCCATCGGCCCGGCAGAACAAGCTCGCAACACCGCCGACGGCCTCCGCCGGCTAACCCGGCGTGTGCCGGGTGCATCGCTGCCCCAAGAGGACGGCTCCCTTCGGCGGCCAACCCCAACTTCGACCACCCGCAACCCCCTTGGGCTGACAGGAGCCCTGTCGCAATACCTGTCGGCAACCGCTAATGAGGGCCGGCCCGAAAAGGAGCACAACGCAAGATGAGCTCAGACACGCTCAGCACGGACGTCAAAAACTTCAACTGGCTGCTTGACAATTTCGTCACGAGCAGCGCCGGTGTCTGTGATGCCGTAGCGGTTTCTTCGGACGGGTTGCTCATGGCCATGTCCCATACGCTCGACCGTGCCGGGGCCGAAAGGGTGGCCGCTATCATCTCCGGGATGGTTGGGCTTTCCCGAGGCGCTGCCAAGGCTTTCGGTTGGCACCCAGTCCAGCAGATCATCATTGCAATGGACGGCGGGTACCTGTTCGTGTCGTCGATCTCCGACGGCAGCAACCTCGGTGTGGTCGCCAACGCGGGTTGCGACATCGGGCTGGTTGGCTACCAGACCAACCTGCTCCTCGAAAAGATCGGCGCTCTCCTGACCCCCGCGCTCATCGCTCAGCTGCGCGCGCAAGTTCTAGTCCACTGAGCGACACGAAAGGGCCGCAGTGAGCGGACAGGATTCACCAAGGCAGTTGGGTCTCATCCGGCCGTTCATAATGACGGGCGGCCGTACCGCCACGACCCGGCCCGGCCTGCGCTGGGAGACCCTCATCGAGGTCCTTGGCGACAGGTCCAGGCTTGCCAAGACCACAGAGCAGCGAACGGTCCTCTCCCTTGCAGGACGGCCCATATCGATTGCCGAATTGTCAGCGTATATGCACCTGCCGACCCAGGTCGTCGCCATCCTTGTCGGGGACCTGCTGGACACTGGCGCTATCCGGATCCACCAGACAGACCCCGTCGAGATCGAACTGTCCGCCCTAACAAGGATGATAGAACGTGTCCGTGCTCTCTGAAACGTCCAATCGCCACATCATGGCGGTCAAATTCGTCATCGCCGGCGGTTTTGGCGTTGGGAAAACGACATTCGTCGGTGCCATTTCTGAGGTGGAACCCCTCACGACCGAGGCGGCTATGACGGTCGTGGCAACGGGCGTCGATGACCACAATGCCGTGGCTCAGACGACCAAGTTGACGACCACCGTGGCTATGGACTTCGGGCGCCTCACCGTCGACGAGTCCCTCGTCATGTACCTTTTCGGAGCGCCAGGGCAGGGCCGTTTCACCTTCATGTGGGACGACCTCATCAACGGGGCGCTCGGCGCAGTCGTTTTGGTCGACACGCGCCGGGTCGAGGATTGCTTCGCTGCGGTCGACTACTTCGAAAAGAAGGAGCTCCCCTTCGTCGTCGGTGTCAACTGCTTCGACGGCGCCGCTCACTACTCCCTGGACGAGATACGTGAAGCCCTCGGTATCCCAGTAGGCACACCGGTTTTCGAGATGGACGCACGCGACAAGACCTCTTGCCGCGACGCCCTTTTGGTGCTGCTCGAGCTGCTCGTCGCCCGTCTTACCGCCAAGTCGCCCTCGTAGCCTCACCGACAAGTCCAGCTCTCAGCCCCGCAGGGGGACACTCCACAGCCACCGGCTAGACGCTTCTGGGTGTGGCTTTTCTATCTCGGTGTGCCACGAGCCCAAAACTGCGTCCGTTTACGCCGCGGACACTGGGCCACGCCAAGAAACACCTAACTACGCCGAGAAACGTGTGGCCAACCGACACGAGACACCAGATGGATCGCAGGCCTGCCGATGTGAGACATCGCGTGGGACGGCGATCCTGCCCGAGCCCGAGCGGCGATCTGCCCGAGCCCGAGCCCGAGCCCGAACCCGAACCCGAGCCGGAGCATCTTAGGCAAAGGGGTCTCGGTCCCGGGCTAGCAGATGGGCTAAAGGTCGTATTCCAGCAAGTAGTGGTGGGTGCCGTCCGCATCGATGGTGAGGTGGAGTACGCCGGCGATGCCGGCCAGCTCGCCGTCGCCTGACCCAGGTACCACCTCATAGTGGAGCGTCTGGTGACCACCGCTCATGGTCCCGAACTGCTGTAAGGCGAAACTCCCTTCGAGGTCACAAAGAAGGCCTTTCACCGCCTCGATGGCCACGTAACCGGCAGTGCCGGCCTGCGGGTCGCCGGCCGAGAGCATCACACCGGTGCCGGTCCCGTCGAAGTCGCCGTGGAACCGCTTGGTCAGCTCGAACCGCCCTACCGCGCCGTCCAGTTCCGCCAGCCCGGGCGCCAAGGTGACCTCGAAGGTACCGCTCGCAGTTCTACCCACAGTCGCAGGATAGCGCCAGGGTTAGTCGAGGGAAGGACTAGTGGACCTGGATCGTCGACGCGTACCAGTTGACGACCGGAGCGCCGCAGAGGGCTGCAAGAACGGCCCCGGTTGCCAGGAAAGTCCCAAACGGGATCGGGGTGCGGCGGCCCGCCTTGCCGAGCGCGATCATGGTCACGCCTACCACCGAGCCGAGCACGCTGGCGATGATGAAGCCCAAGAACGCATAGCCCGCTCCCAGCCAGCCGAGCCCGAAACCGATCAGCAGGGCAAGGCGGACATCGCCAAACCCAAGCGCTTTAGGCGACACGAAGTTGATGGCGAAGAACAACGCCCAGGGCACGACCGCCGAGATCGCTGCGATCAAAAGCCGGTGCCACTGGTTCCCACTGACCGTGCCGGCTACGAGGACCACAGCAAGGATGGTCAATGTCGCGTAGACGACCTTGCGCGGGAGGAGGAGGTGGTCGAAGTCTATGAACGCGAGAGCTACCAGGCCTCCCGCCAGGACTGCTTCCCCAACGCCGGTCCACGAGATACCAAAACGCAGCCCGATCACGGCATAAATCACGCCGACAAGCGCCTCGACGAACGGGTAGCGGGGCGACACCGGCGCCTTGCAGGCTCGGCAACGCCCTCTCAGCACAAGCCACGAAACAACGGGGATATTGTCGAACGAGCGCACCCTGGCCCCACAGCTCAAGCAGCCCGAGGGCGGTTTTACAACAGAACGCCCGGCTGGGACACGGTAGATGACGACGTTGGCGAACGACCCGACCAGCAGGCCGAACACGCCGAGTATTAGAGCGGCTAGAGCCCCCGACGCCAGGAGCATCAGAGGCCGCCCTGAGCGCGCTGAGCGCGTGGGGACGACACTTTCATACCACTGGTGATCGGCATATTTCCTTCGGCGACTTAATCGGGCGCTTCACGGGCCTACTGCAGTTCGGCCAACGTTGCCAAGACGGCTTCCGCAGGTACACCTTGCACAACTTCGAGACCGGCCGGGCCGTCGAGCACGAACGTCAAACCGCCGCCCGTGACCTTCTTGTCACGTCCCATCGCGGCCAAGAGCGTTGCAAAGTCCGCCCCACGCGGCAGCGATGAGGGAAGGTCATACCCCGACACCACGCGGTAGTGCTCGGCAACCCGCTCGTCGCCGATCCTGCCGAGCTGGCGCGCCAAACGGGCGGCGAAAACCAGGCCCACCGCAACGGCCTCGCCGTGGCGCAGGTCGTAGTTGCCCGTTGTCTCGAGCGCGTGGCCAAGGGTGTGGCCGTAGTTGAGCAGTGCCCGCCCTCCTGTCCCCGTTTCCCGCTCGTCGCCGGCGACGGTCCTCGCCTTGCACTCCACGCAAGATGCGACTGCGTCCTCGAGTTCCATCTCGGCAAGCCCCGGCACTCCGAGGAAGGCGTACTTCGCCATCTCCCCGAGCCCGCTGCGGTACTCGCGCGGGGGCAGGCTGGAGAGCACCTCGGTGTCGCAGATCACCCCGACCGGCTGCCAGAACGCTCCTACCAGGTTCTTGCCCTCGGGCAGGTTGACTCCCGCCTTCCCTCCGATCGCAGCGTCCACCTGGGCGAGCAGCGTCGTTGCCACATGAGCGACGGCGACTCCACGGTGGTAGACGGCCGCCGCGAACCCGGCGACATCGGTCACCACTCCCCCACCCACACCCACGACGATGTCTGCTCTTGTGAGGCCGAACTCCGCAAAGCCGCTGCAGAGCTCCTCGACGGTGCTCATGGACTTAGCTTTTTCGCCATCGTCAATGACGAACGTGTGCTGCTCCGCGCCGGAGTCAACGTCCACGCCCACGCCCGGCTGGGTGACGATCGCGGCTCTCGTGGAGCGGCTCGGGACCACGCTGCGCAGCCCGTGCCGGGCACCAGGTCCCACGAGCACGGGGTAAGACCTTTCTCCCAGGTTTACCGTCAGCTCTCTCACAGCAACTCCAACGGTAATGCGGACCGGCGTCAGACCGGCGCCAGCACCTCAAGCAGCTCGCGCGCCACCTGTCGAGAGGAAAGGCCGTCGACGTCAACGACCAGGTCTGCAACCTCTTGGTAGTAGGCCTGCCGTTCCTCGGCGATCTGCGCCAGGACCTCGAGAGGCCCAAGACCGGCCCGCCTCAACAGGGGGCGCCCGGCGCCCCTGCCGACCCTCCTGGCGAGGGTGGCTGGCTTGGCACGCAACCATACGACCGTGCCAATTGAGTGGAGGGCGGCACGGTTCGCCTCGCTCAGTACGGCTCCGCCGCCCACGCTGGCAACCAACGGCCCTACGACGGCACCGATCTCGTTGATCGCCTGGCTCTCGGCGGCCCGGAACGCATCTTCACCTTCACCGGCGAACATCTCCGCAACCGTCCGGCCAGCCCGCCGCTCCACCATCTCGTCGGTGTCGAGCGCGGCGCAACCGAACGCCTCGGCGAGCAACCTTGCGACCGTCGACTTGCCGGCACCCATCATCCCGACGAGAACTACACGCTGCGAGCCACGGTGGGCTGCTCCAACAGGCGCCGTCACCCTCGCAGCTTGCCATACAGGGCAACGAGGCTTGGGCGTGCGTGGCTTGGCGCCGCGAGGCTTCGCCGGCGGTCGAACGCATTGCGTCAATCCCCAAGGCGTCGCTCCCAGGGCTGGGGGGCGCCGAAGAGGTAACCCTGGCCATGGGTGCAACCGAGGTCGCGCAGCACGTTCGCCTGCTGTTCGGTCTCTATGCCCTCGGCGATCGACTTGATGCCGAGGTCGCGGCACAGCTCGACCACGCGGTGCACTATCGCAGTAGTGCCCTGGTCGCGCGAGATGGGTGCGACGAAGCTCCGGTCGATCTTCACTGCGCTTACCGGCAAGTCGCGGAGCATGGAAAGCGACGAGTAGCCGGTCCCAAAGTCGTCGAGGGCGATCGACGACCCCATGTGGGTTACTTCCGCCAGCTCCCGTAAGACCGTCGTCGTCGTTTCCACAAGCGCCGACTCGGTTATCTCGAGGTGCAGGTTGGACGGGTCGATCCCGCTCGCCTGGACAGCGCGCCTTATTGCCGGCGCCAGCTGGCCACGTCCGAGCTGGCTGCCCGACACGTTGACGGACATGAACCGGGGAACGATGTCGGGCCGTTCGGTTGAACGAAGAGCCTGAGAACAGACGTCCAGCATCCACCAGCCAAGCGGCACGATGAGGCCCGAGCGCTCCGCGAGCGGCAAGAAGTCGGCGGGTGCCACGAGGCCCCTTTGCGGGTGCTGCCAACGGACCAGCCCTTCGTGGCCTACCACCGTAAGGTCGGATAGCTGGACGATGGGCTGGAAGAACGGCACGAGCCCGTGCCTGTTCTCGAGGGTCGAGCGGAGCTCGCCTTCCAGTTTGAGGTCGGCGACGGTGGTCGGGCTGTCCTGCGCCGGGTCGTACACCTCGACGCGGCCCCGGCCCCTCGCCTTGGCCCGCAGCATGGCCTCGTTGGCTTCCCGTAACACTTCGTCGGGGTGGCGGTGCCACGGCTTGCTGGCTGTGACGCCGATGCTCACACCAACGGCGTGCTGATGGCCTCGGACGTTGAAAGGGGCGGCCAGCACCGAAGCCACCGACGCCGCCATCTGGCGCAAGCCCGCAGGGTCCGAGGAATCCAGGCACACCAGGACGAACTCGTCGCCGAAGAACCGGCCTAGGGTGCACCTCCTCGGCAAACTGCTGATCAGGCGCCTGGCTACCGCCTGCAGGAGCTCGTCGCCGGCGCTCCGCCCCAGGCTGTCGTTTACGGTCTTGAAGCGGTTGAGGTCGCAGTAGGCAACCCCGAAAGAGCGGTTGACGCGCAGCAGCTCAGAGATGTAGTTGTCTATGAAGGCGCTGTTGGGCAGGTCGGTGAGCGGGTCGTGGAGCGCCTGGTAGGCACGTACCTGCTCGGCGAGCTTTCGTTCGGTTATGTCCTGGACTTGGGCGACTATGCGCCTGAGCACCCCTTGGTCGTCGCGGGCGACCGCCACCTCGATATGCGCCCAGAGCCCTCCTCCCTCCCGGCGCTGGAACCGCCTCTCCAGGATGAGGCTGTCACGGGAGCCTGCGGTGAGGTCGTCGAACAACAACGTAAGCGCTGCAGCATCGTCGGGTTGAAGGACCTCGGCAAAGCCGAGACCCTCGATCTCGGCGCGTGTGCGGTCCAGCATGTCGGCAAGGGACTGGTTGCAACGCGCAATGGTGCCGCTCGGGTCCAAGATGGCGGCGCCGATCGGGCTGTGGTCGAAGGCAAGTTGCCAATGGAGCTCGGCCTCTTTCAGCCGGAACCGGTGTTCGCGCAAGACAGTTTCGCTGACCCGGTTCAGCCTCATGAGCCTGAGCAGTTCCTCCCGGTGAGCGATCAGGCATGCGCTGACGATTACGAACGCGGCGATTGAGGTCCAACGCACGAAGGCGCTGGGCGCTCCTCCACGGGCGAAATAGTTGGCCGCCACCGCCACGGCGCTGAGCAGCACGATGTACGGCACCACGGCTTGCAGCTGCCCTTCCAGCTGGTCGCGCCGGTCGGACCAGGCAACGCGAGGCGCCGAGGTCGAAACCGCGACGAGGAGGAGCCCGGCGAACCAACCGGTGTCCTCCCAACCGCCCGTGTGGAACGAGCCAGAAAGAACATCTCTCACGTAATGGCCATCGCCGATCGCCAGCGCGGCGAACCCTACCCCCAGGACCAGCAAGACCTGCCGGGCTGGAGCAGTTGCCCGGCTCAATGCGAACAACACCGTGGTCGCGACCACCAGCTCTGCCACCAGACGCGCCACCGTTGCGGCGACGGTAAGGCCCGAGGTCCCCGTTTCGACGTGCAGCCCCTGCACGACCAGCAAGTACACGATTATGAGCACAGAGGCGACGATGAGGAGCCCGTCGAGGAGCGATGTCAACACTGCGTCATTGCGGCGAGCGACGACCGACAGCGACATGGCCGCCGCCACTTCCAACGGGGCCGCGGCCAAGAACCCCGTCGTGGCCATGGACCCCGCGCCCACGTGGTTACTCAGGACGACCTCAGCCACCGTCCGTGCGACTTCGCTCAAGGCCCACACTGCAGCCGCCGCGGCCATGAGGGCCCAGCCGGTCCGGGCGGTGCCCGAGGCTTTCCGGGCTGCGTTTGCGGTCGCAGCGCTGGCCGCAAGGGCTGCGAGGACCAGGCCCCCGTCGTCTACCGCCATGGTTGGCCTACCCCCAAGGAGCCGGGTAGTTATCACCAGGGCAAATACGCCCGTCAACGCTGCCGCCAGCACCAATGACCTCGACTGGTCTGTCCAAGCGAGGATGCGGCGTCCCATGTCCTGACCGCGCCCCTTCAGCGGAGGCTCCTCGGCAGGCAGCGCGTACAGGGCAGCTGCTGGTGAGGCCTCACTACTGGACATCATGTCTATTATCATACACTTGATCTAGTAACAGTCAAACTGTAAGATAATGTTCCATGGACCAGATAGTCCTTTCAGCGTCGACCGGGGGGCAGGTGAGCCGGGCTGCCCAACGGGCCGGCTCATCCTGAGCACCGTGGCAGATCCGCGTTCGGGGACAGGGGACCGGCGGGTGCGCCGGACGGAGCGGATGTTGAAGGAGGCCTTCATCGCGCTGGTGCTGGAGCGCGGGTACGACCAGGTCAGCGTCGAGGACATCACCAGTCGAGCTGACGTGGCACGTGCCACCTTCTACGCCCATTACGCCAGGAAGGAGGACCTCATGACGTCAGTGTTCGGCGAGCTCGTGGACGACGTGATGGGCCGCTTGACGCTGAGCGTAGGGCCATGGGACACGATGCGTACCCGGATGGTCGAACAGTCCTACCGCCACGCCGACGCGCTGCGTGACCTCTACCGCGTCTGCCTTAGCGGGGCCGGCGAGGGCAGGGCGCGCGACGCCTACTTCAACGCCCTCGTCAGGTCGGTTGAGGCAAACTTCTCCGATCGCAGCCGCGGTCTCGGCCGGGCCCCCCTTGTACCCGAAGCGGTGATGGCGCGGGTGTTCGCCGGCGCCCATATCGCGCTCCTTCAGTCATGGTTGAACGGGGAACTGGATTACCCCCTAGAGGAGATAGTGCTGATGGAGGTGCAACTTCTCGTCCTCGGCACGGGATGGTCGCATGGCCTTTCGCCCAGCGAACTGAAGATCGATACGACGCCCGCCAGAGCCGACGAGAGCGTTGTCCCAGCCCGTTAGACCAGCTACCTAGGACAGCCTCCAGGGGACGTTGCTCACTGGAGCAAGCTCGCCAGGTAAGCGTCCTTGTTGCGGGTGAGCTCCGCCACCGAGTCGCCGCCAAACTTTCGCAACGCCTCCGAGGCGATCACCCAGGCCATCATCGTCTCTGCGACAACGCCCATGGCGGGCACCGCGGTGTGGTCAGTTCGTTCCTTGAACGAGACGGTCTCTTCCTTGGTCACCACGTCGACCGTCTTGAGAACGGGCCGATTGAGCGTTGAGAGCGGCTTCATGTAGCAGCGGGCCACGACCGGCTCCCCGTTGGTTATGCCACCTTCCACACCGCCAGCGTGGTTGGAGGAGCGCCGGTAAGTTCGCTCCGCCGGATCCCACTCGATCGGGTCGTGCGCCACCGAGCCGCGCAGGCCCGCCACCTCGATGCCCTCCCCGATCTCTACTGCCTTGACTGCATGGATGCTCATGAGGGCCTGGGCCAGCAGGCCGTCGATCTTGCGGTCCCAGTGCACGTGGCTCCCGAGGCCAACCGGCACACCGTAGGCGATCACCTCGGCGGCACCCCCGAGGGAGTCCCCGTCCTTGGCTGCAGCCTTTATGGCCTCGATCATCTCGGCCTCGACCTCGGGGTCGAAGCAGCGGACCGGGGAAAGGTCTACCGCCTCCAGGTCACCCGCGAGCGGACGGCTACCGGCCTTGGCTAACACCGGCCCGAGCTGGACCACATGGCTCACGATGTCGATGTCGAGCTCGCGGAGCAGCAATTTGCACACCGCCCCCGCCGCCACCCTTGCCGCGGTCTCCCGGGCGCTCGCCCGCTCGAGCACGTCGCGAGCCTCGGCTAGGCCGTACTTCTGCATGCCTGCCAGGTCAGCGTGGCCGGGCCTCGGCTGGGTCAAGGGTTTGGTCGTCTCGCCTGGGGCCGGGGACATCTCCTCGGTCCATTTCGGCCATTCGGAGTTCCCGATCTCGATCGCCACCGGGGAGCCGAGAGTACGCCCGTGGCGGATACCGCCCAGCAACGTGAGCTCGTCGGCCTCAAAACGCATCCGTGGGCCGCGGCCGTAGCCGAGCCGCCTCCGGGCCAGTTCGTCTGAGATGAACTCAGCATCGACGGCGAGCCCGGCCGGCAGGCCCTCGATGATGACTACGAGGGCTTTGCCGTGGGACTCTCCGGCAGTCAGGAACCGCAACACACGAACGATCGTAACGGCTGGCGAGACGAAGGAGCCTGGGCACCCCTGTCGCGACCAAGAACCCTTAGGCCTCGGCCGCCTGCCTCAGAGCTGCGCTCCAGTACCCGCGCTATGGGAGCGCTGCTTGGCAACCCGCGACGGCAGCCGGGCAGCCGCCGCCGGACGAAGCCACGGCACCGAGCCCCCATGCCGACGTCCCGGGGTTGAGGTAGTCGGGCGGCGACAAATAGGTCAGCATCTGGTCATAGGTGTACTGCTTGATGTACCCGGTTGCACCACTGGTACCGACCGGGCCTCGCCAGTCCTCTGAGATCGCGCCCTCGATGCTGATGTTGCCGAGCGTGGCGCCCTGATCGAAGTTGTGCGCGTCGAACTGGTGGTTGAGCGCCAGGATCGTCGCGTCGATGATCGGGTTCGTCAGGTCGCAGTCCGGTGCTGTGGTAACACCTCCGACTACCCCGAACGGTGCGTACTGGCTCGGTGAGGTCCCGGGGCACTGGGCGTCGTTGACCCAGTTGCCATGGTTCTGAGTCATCGGGTGGTTCAGCTCGACGAAGTTGTAGGCGACCAGTGCCAAAACGTCGGCATTCCCCGGGGACAAAGGTTGGGTCGCGCAGTTCGCCCCCCACGACTGGTAGCAGATGTCGCCATCGATTATCACGTTGTCCGCAGCACCTATAGTCAATGGGCCCCGGTCGGTGCCCTCCACGATCGCGTCGCCCTCCTGCGGGCCGACCGATTCACCCAACGTGTCAGGCTCGTAGACGCTCGTTGCCAACGTGGCACCGAGGGGCTCGTAGAGCGGTACCGTAGCGCACGCCGGGGAACAACCCTGGACGAACACAACGCCATTGTTCGGGCCTGCCACGGCACCACCCCCGCCCGCCCAGCCCCCAGACGGCACGCACACGCTCGAAGTGTTAGTGCTGGCGTTCAACGAGTCGGTGGTACCACTGGTCGGGGTGTCCGGGCTGTAGACGTCATAACCCCCCGTTGAAAGCAGGTCGATCTCCGTGGGCCCCTCGTAGAGGCACCCGCTTTGTTGCGCGACCGAACCGAGCACTGCATCGTCTGTAGGCGCCGTTTCGGTCTGCGTCTCCTTTACCCAGTCGGCAGCCGGCACACCCTGCGTGCAACCACCGCCCGGATCCGCTATAAGGCCCCCAACCGTATAGATGGTCCCGTTGATCGTCGGACTGCCACATATGAACACGTTGTCGTTGACCCACATGTTGCCGGTGATCGTTTCCCCAGTGATGAGGTCGATCGCCTGGCAACCGGCCACGAGCGAATTGGCTGGCGTGCCGGGTGGGCTGCCCGCCCAGTACCAGTTACACCCAGGATCACCCGTTAGGGTCGAAGGGTCGCTCTGGTCGTAGTTCAGCCACCACAGGCTCAAGAGAAAGTTGTTCTTTGGTTGTATGAGTATCGTCGCCTGCTGGAAACTCGATTGGTGCTCCGAGGTGGCGTAGCCAACGACTTGGATCTGTTCCCAGGTAGTATTCGATGTGCAGTGGGCGGGGACGTTGCAGTCGTAAATTGCCGGAGTGCCGTACGTGAACCAGGCTGATACGTCGCCGGTTGTGGATACGTCAGCCACCTTGGTCCATGCTGTCAGGTTTAGGCCAGAGCACAGCCCTGCGTTGAGGTTGGCATAGCCGGTGTTGACCCAGGTATTCGGGTTAACAGACGGGTAGCCCGTGTAAACGTCCGCGTCGTTGCACATGACGTAGTTGGGGTTCGCGTTAGCCTCATAGAGGTACTCGTCTATCCCGGACTGCATCGCCCGGTACGCCTCGTGGCCAACCAGGTCCTGCTCCAAGATAGGGAAGTGCTGAACGACGTTTTGCGACATGGCCAGCGTGCCCAACATCAGCAACATGATGATACCCAAGACGATCATGAGGGCCACACCGGATTCGTCGCGCGTGTGGGCCTTCGTTATTCGGCGCGCGCGTTCCACTTTGCCGCCGCCTGGGCGTCGCTTCATCGCAGTTCCTCCAGTACTTGCGCCGGTAACTCGTTGCATCCCGCTCACCCCACGTTGACGTTGTAGCCCGGCGAGAACATGTAAGCGAGCGATTGATAACCCGTAGGCTGGCCGCCCTTGAGCACCGCGTTCAGGTCGATGCACATGGCGACGATCTCACTGACCTGAGTGGGAGAGCCCATAGTGCTCGG
>Ga0209415_10010841_pt1 | contig 15431 bp, 11 predicted proteins | sample PeaSoiSIISIP2007_FD_187696 | JGI IMG/M metagenome (GOLD analysis project Ga0209415, IMG submission 187696) | Peat soil microbial communities from Weissenstadt, Germany - SII-SIP-2007 (SPAdes) (version 2) | ecosystem: Environmental > Terrestrial > Soil > Wetlands > Peat | place: Germany... | reverse complement strand
ATGACGAATGGCTGGATCGACATCAAGAACACCGACATGATGTTGATCATGGGTGGGAATCCGGCGGAGAACCACCCATGCGGTTTCAAGTGGGCCATCGAAGCAAAGCGGAACCGCAACGCCAAAATGATCGTCGTGGACCCGCGCTTTACGCGGACCGCCTCCACGGCCGACCTCTTCCTCCAGATTCGCGCCGGTGCCGACATCGCATTCCTTGGCGGCATGATCAACTACGCGATTGCGAACGATCGCATCGCAAAAGACTATCTTCTCAACTACACGAACGCCGCCTTCGTGGTCAAAGAAGGGTTCAAGCTGCCTGAAGACGGGCTTTATTCCGGCTTCGATCCCGCAGCCCACACCTACGACAAATCCACGTGGAACTACGAAGAAGGCGGCGACCTTACGGGCAAAGCAGTCGCCCCTGAAGCTCCGCACAAGCCGGCGCCTCCGCCGGCTCCGTTAAAGCCGGGCCAGGCTCCTCCTCCGCCGCCCGCCCTGCCTCCCAACGTGGCCCATGATCTGGCGTTGCAGCATCCCCGATGCGTCTTCCAACTGCTGAAAAAACAGTATTCGCGCTACACGCCGGAAATGGTCGAGCGCATCACGGGTATTCCGAAGGATCAGTTCCTAAAGGCCGCCGACCTTTTCACTTCGATCCGCAAGAACGGGGATATGAAGAAAGCGGCGACCATCATCTACGCGGTCGGCTGGACGCAGCATACGTACGGGACGCAAATCATTCGCACCGCAGCGATGCTCCAACTGTTGATGGGGAATGTCGGTCGGTCCGGAGGGGGCGTCAACGCGCTCCGCGGCCATTCGAATATTCAGGGCGCGACAGACATGGCCGGCATCTTCGATAACTTGCCGGGATATTTGAAAGTGCCCACTCCCGCCGACGCCGACTTGGCGGCCTATCTCAAGCGCATCACGCCAACGCCGTCGAAACCCGGGCAGTGGGATTCGTTCAACTACTGGTCCAACACGCCCAAGTTCGTCACGTCGCTTCTGAAAGCTCTGTACGGCGACGCCGCAACGAAGCAAAACAACTTCGCGTTCGACTATCTCCCGAAAGTGGACCGCAACTACTCCTGGACTCAGATCTGGGACAACATGTACCGCGGTTCGGTGAAGGGAATCTTCGCGTTCGGAATGAACGGCGTGATGATCGGGCCGGACACGAAGAAAAATATCGATGCGCTCAAGAAGGCCGAATGGCTTGTCGTCGGCGAGATCTACCCGGATGAAACCAGCGAATTCTGGCGAGCGCCGGGTACCTCCACCGATGAAATGAAAAGCATTCAGACGACGGTTTACCGCCTGCCTTGCGCCGGCTTTGCCGAAAAAGACGGCAGCATGACGAATTCGGCGCGCTGGCTACAGTGGAAGAATGCGGCGCTTCCCCCGCCGGGCGATGCCCGCCTGGATCAGGACATCATCGCGCAGATATTCCTGCGAGTGCGCGATCTCTACAAGAAAGAGGGAGGCAAGTTCCCCGATCCGATTCTGAATCTCACGTGGCCGTACACCGATCCGCAGCACCCCGCGCTTGCCGATATCGCGAAAGAAATCAACGGCAAGGCGCTCGCGGACCTTACCGACCCCGCGACACAGCAAGTGACAAAGACAGGTCAGCAGCTTCCCGGCTTCGCCTGGCTGAAGGACGACGGGACCACTTCCTGCGGAAATTGGATTTACTGCGGGTCTTGGACGGAAGCCGGCGCTCAGATCCAACGTCGCGGCACTGAGGATCCGTCCGGCCTGGGAATCTATCCGAACTGGGCCTGGTCGTGGCCGGCGAATCGCCGCGTCCTATACAACCGCGCCTCGTGCGATTTGGATGGCAAGCCATGGGATCCGCAGCGTCGCCAGGTTTGGTGGAGCGAAGCCGCGCAGAAGTGGGTGGGGAACGATGTCCCGGACTTCAAAGCGGATTCTCACCCGAAGGACCACCTCGGCCCGTTCATCATGAATCCCGAGGGCGTAGGCAGGTTGTTCGTGCCGCTCGGCGGTCTGGCGGATGGACCATTCCCCGAACACTACGAGCCGTTTGAAAGCCCGATCAAGAATCCGCTGCATCCGAACCAATCGAACAATCCCGTCGTGAAAAAACTCACGACGCCCGCGGACAAGTTCGGGACTCCAGAACAGGGTTTCACGGTTGTCTGCACGACGTACCGCCTGACCGAGCAATACCACTACTGGACGAAGAACAATCCGATGAACGTGCAGCTGATTCCCGAGGCGTTCGTCGAGATTCCGGTGGAACTTGCGGACGACTTGGGAATTCGCGGCGCGGAAAAGATCAAGGTCACGAGCGCCCGCGGCACGTACATCGCGAAGGCGTTTGTCACGCGGCGGATCAAGCCGATGACGATCGACGGGAAGAAGGTCTATCAGATCGGGCTGCCGATCCACCAGGGTTTCCGCGGAATCGCCGAAGATGCTGACCGAAACGCGCGCACGCCGGCGAATCTCTTGTCGCCGACAGTGATCGATCCCAACGCCTTCACGCCAGAGTACAAAGGCTTCCTGGTGAAAGTCGAAAAGGCTTAGGAGGCGACGATGAGCCAGGTGTCGAACGAAATTCGGCGGATTTCAGGGCACGCGGGCTCCGTTCCCGGAGAGGGTTTCAGCCGGGATTACGACGTCTGCAAGCTGATCGACACGACCACGTGCATCGGGTGCAAAGCCTGCGAGGTGGCCTGCCTCGAATGGAACGGCTACTCCTTCAGCGAGACCACTTTCGACAACTCCTATCAAACGATGCCGGAGACCTCGTGGAACTACTGGAACCTGATCAAGTTCAACGAACACGAGCGCGAAGACGGCACCATGCAGCTCTTGATGCGCAAGGATCAGTGCATGCACTGCGAGGAGCCCGGGTGCCTCGCGGCGTGTCCTGCCGATGGAGCGATCGTTCAGTACGCGAACGGCATCGTGGATTTCCAGCAGGACCATTGCATCGGCTGCGGCTACTGCATCACCGGATGCCCGTTCAACATCCCGAAGTTCAGCCCCACGGCTCGCAAGGTGTTCAAATGCACGCTCTGCAACGATCGCGTGACGCAGGGACTCGAGCCCGCTTGCATCAAGTCGTGCCCAACGGGCTGCCTGCACTTCGGCTCCAAGACGGACATGAAGGAGCTTGCTGAAAATCGCGCAGCGCAGCTTCGCGAACATTCCGGCTTCGCGAACGCGGGCGTTTACGATCCGGCCGGAGTGGGTGGTACGCACGTGATTTATGTGCTCCACGATGCAACGAATCCCGAGGCCTACGGCGGCCTGCCAAAGAACCCAACGATCCCTGTCACAGTGCGGCTTTGGAAGACGCCGCTAAAGTGGCTCGGCAATCTGGCGATCATCGGCGGGCTTGTTGGAGTGTTCGCCCATTACTTGCGGTTCGGACCGAAGATCGTTGAGGAAGACGAGAAAGACAAGCAAGGAGTGCGACAATGAGCCGCGAACCCTACCTTCTGCCCAATGGGCGTGTGCTGCGCTATTCGTACCGGGAGCGGCTCGTGCACTGGCTTGCGGGCGTCTCCTATGTGTATCTCCTTCTGACCGGCCTTGCGTTCTGGTCGCCCTGGCTTTTCTGGATCGCGGTGGTGCTCGGCGGCGCGACGATTTCGCGCGAATTGCACCCCTGGTTCGGCCTGGCATTCGTCATCGCCGTTGTAATGATGGACCGGATGTGGGGCAAGCAGATGAAGGAAACGCCGGCCGACAAGGAATGGTGGGCGGCCGTCCCGCACTATGTCCGAAATGAGGACGAGCAGATGCCGTCGGCGGACCGATTCAATCCCGGGCAGAAGCTTCTCTTCTGGGGCTTTTTCTGGAATGGGCTTTTGCTGCTGCTTACCGGCCTGATTCTCTGGTTTCCGCAGCACATCCCCTGGAGTCTTCGGTTCCTGCGATATCTTGCCGTGATCGTTCATCCTGTGTGCGCGCTGCTCACGATCGGCCTGTTCATCATCCATGTTTACATGGGGACGGTGATCGAGCGCGGCGCATTCGGCTCCGTCATCCGCGGGGACGTCTCACGCGCCTGGGCAAACAGGCACCATCACACGTGGTATCAGCAACTGTTGCGAGATTCCGAAGCAAGAAAATGAACGGCAAGTGGGACGCTCGCATCCGCCGCGCCGGCGAGCTGGCTCAAGCCCATCCGTTCGCCTCCGAAGGGCTCCGTTTCTACCAGCGCCTCGCTCAGTTTCAGAAGTTTCTTTACGGAAGTTTTGAGACTGATTGCGGCCAGACCACGAGGTCCTGCGCCCCGGGTGCGTTGCGCGATGAATTTGACCCGTTCGTCCTGCTGCCGCGATTCCCTTCGTTGCTGGGCCTCGTTGAGGCAAGCGCGCCTGCGATTCTCGCGCAGTCCGCGCGCGCGTTGCAAAACGAGGGCGCAAAGCGCTGGCAGGCGATGCTGGAGAGGTTCTGGTGGGATGGCAAAGAGTCCGCGGAACACGCCGCCGGCGCGGAAACCGTCATTTCGTGGATCTTCCTCCAGCCCTACGCGGAATATCTGGCCGACTATACAGAGCGCTCGGCACCGAACGGAACGCCATCCACGTGCCCCCTCTGCGGTGGGAAGCCGCAGGTCGCGGCGTTTCGTCCGGAAGGCGACGGCGCCAAGCGCTCGCTGATTTGTGCTCTGTGTTCCACCGAGTGGGACTATCGCCGCCTCGTGTGCCCTTCGTGCGGCGAAGAGGACGTGCACAAGCTGGCGGTTTACTCGGCCGCCGAATTCAAGCATGTGCGCGTGGACGCGTGCGATTCCTGCCGGACCTACCTGAAGACGGTCGATCTTACGAAGAACGGCCACGCCGTGCCCGTCGTGGACGAGCTCGCCATGATTCCGCTCGATCTTTGGGCTGCCGAGCACGGGTACGCCAAGCTGCAAACCAACCTCCTCGGCATCTAGCGCTTTCCAAGTAGTTCTCCAATCAGCTTCTAAGCCGCGCAACGCCAATTTGCTCGAGCCGCTCACCAAGTTTTTGCCTGGCTGTAACCGTACGGCAACAAGCCTCCACCAGAGTACCGGCGGTCGAGCTAACGCCAGGCGAGAACGTGCGGGCCGACAATCTCTTCCCCAAAAGAAGGCTAATCGACATGCTCAAGAAGATCGCGACTGTTTGTCTGTTTGCTGTATCGCTTGCGGGCGCGCTGTCCGCTCAGGAGGGGTCAATTCCGAAGGGCGTTCCGCATCTGGATCACGTTTTTGTCATCATGATGGAGAACCACGGCTACCATCAGATTCTCAATAACCCGAATGCGCCATTCATCAACCAGTTGGCAAAGTCCGCCAATGTGGCGGCGAATTACTTCGCCGTCGGCCATCCCAGCCTGACCAACTATCTGGAAACGGTAGGCGGCTCGAACTTCGGTGTGCGGTCGGACAATTATCCCGACTGGCACTCGGCCACGCCCTGCACCCCCAATCTCGCGTCAGGATTGACCGCAACTGATAACCCGCCAAGCCCGCTCATTTGCCCAATCTCGGGCAGCGGCACGGACGCGGCAACGCCGGCAATCGACTGCACGAACGAAGTGCAGACGACGCCGCCAAACTGCTATTACGACCTTGATGGAACGATCTCCATTGCAGCGGCGCCCAACACGATTGGCAAGACGATCGCGGACCAACTGGTGGAAACAGGAAAAAGATGGAGAAGCTACCAGGAGAACCTGCCTATCGGTGGCGCGGATCTTGTGAATATCAGCGACGGATACTTCACGAACAACACGGATTTCACATCGTATATCAATGCGCCGACGTCGTTCACATCGTGGACAGTACAAGGTACGCCGGTTCCGGCGATCACCACGCAAGGCCAAGCGCAGGGCGACATTGTTTATCTCTATGCGGTGAAACACAACCCGTTCGTGTATTTCCAAAACGTGCAGGAAGGTACCGAGCCGCACAGCAGCCTGAATAACGTGCATGGGTTTGACGGTCCGGAAGGCTTGTATGCCGACCTCGCCTCGGGTGATGTGCCGGATTTCTCATTCATTGCGCCGAATCAGTGCAATGACCAGCATGGACGAGGCAACGCCGGTCCGTTCTGCAACTTCGATGCGGCGGATAACGGCACGCAATCGGGACTGAACGAGGCGCTCATCTACCGCGGCGACGTGACCGTACAGCAGATCGTGTCGGCGATCAAGAAATCCCCAGCGTGGCGCGACGGCAAAGACGCCATCGTCGTGATGTGGGACGAAAACGACTACACTGCAACGCCGAATCAGGTGATGCTGATCGTGGATAAGAACTACGGCGACAGCGGCGTGCAAAGCGCGAAGTTCTATACGCACTTCTCTTTGCTCAGGACGCTCGAGGGAGGCTTCGGGTTGCCGTGCTTGAATCATGCGTGTGACCAGAACGTCAGCGTAATGTCCGACCTCTTTGCCGACGGCGATCACGATCACGGAGACCACCACTAAGGCTGGAAGAACACAAATCGCCGCCCGATTGCGCGACGTTGAGTGACGCTTCGCGCAACGAGCGGCGATTGTTTGTTCGCAAGCCACCAGCGCAAATCGCGTAGCTGCACTTAGTCTCTTACTTCTTGCTGTTTTCCTCGCGGCTCGGGCGATGTCCAATTGCCCGTTCGCTTCCTTCTTCGTATCCTTCGCGCACTGATGCCCCCACGTTCGCCTTCGGTCGCGGCACCAGATTCTGGGGTCTTCTGTACAATGGGCCTGCTATCACCGCGCTGTCGGTGGCTGAATCATTGAGGGATTTCAATGAGCAACTTTCTGGGATCAAGGCGCCGATTTCTGAAGGAAATAGGTCTTGTGGCCGGAGCCGGGTTGGTTTCTCCGCGGGGCATTCTTTCCCAGGCGGAGACTCTGGTGCCGCCGACCGAATTCGGCCCCGACGCGAGCGAGTCTGCCTCCGCGGATTACACTTTGCACATCAAGAACTCTCCCGTTGAAATCGCCCCGAACCGCATCATCTCCGCGACCACGTACAACGGCCAGTTTCCCGGGCCGCTGCTTCGCTTCCGGGAAGGCCGGCAGGTCACGGTCGACGTGTACAACGAAACCGACACACCGGAGCAGTTGCACTGGCACGGACAAAAGATTCCAACCGACGTGGACGGGGCGGCAGAGGAAGGCACTCCCTTCATTCCCGCGCAGGGCAAGCGCCGGATCGTGTTCACGCCCAATCCTGCCGGCTTCCGCTTCTATCACACGCATAATCGCGCCGGCGCAAACCTCGCCGCCGGCCAATACAACGGCGAAGTGGGGCCAGTCTACATCGAACCGAATCACGAGCCGGGCCGCTACGACCGTGAGGTTTTTCTTGTATTGAAGGAGTTCGAACCCACCTTCAGCCGCGGCGGCGACATGGCTATGGATTTCCTGTGCCCGGCGGCTCCGGTCAAGCCGCTCGAAGAGGAAGGCGAGTCCGCGATGAAGGCTTCGCTCGCCAAGGGAATGCCGCACGGATACGAAGTCGGGTATCGGTCGTTCACAATCAACGGACGCATGCTCGGCCACGGCGAGCCGGTTCGCGTAAAGCAGGGCGAACGCGTCCTGTTCCGTATATTGAATGGAAGCGCCACGGAAATTCGCAGCCTCGCTCTTCCGGGTCATTCATTCGAGGTTGTGGCGCTCGACGGCAATCCCGTGCCGAATCCGGTGCACGTGCCGGTGTTGTGGCTGGGCACGGCCGAGCGCGTTTCCGCAATCGTGGAGATGAATCATCCGGGAGTTTGGATCATGGGCGATCTCGCCGCCGACGACCGCAGCCACGGCATGGGGATTGTCGTGGAATACGCGGGCCGCAAGGAAAAGGCCCAGTGGATTGCGCCGCCGCCGTTTCGGTGGAGCTACGCGCGTTTCGCGAAAGCAGGCGCTGCCGCCCCAGCGCCGGACGAAACGATCGAGATGACGTTCCGCAAGGATAACGCCGCCGAGGACGGCTTCAACCGGTGGACGATTAACGGCGTCGCCTTTCCGATGTCGAATGATATGGTCCCGGCTTCATTTCACGTAAAGCAAGGCAAGCGTTACCGCATCCGCATGCGCAACGCGAGCGACGACATTCATCCGATTCACCTTCACCGGCACAGTTTCGAGCTGACGAACGTGGCCGGGAGGCCGGCGGCAGGAGTATGGAAAGACGTCGTGATGCTGGGAGGCTACCAGGAAACCGAAGTCGATTTCGTCGCCGACAATCCCGGCCTGACTTTGTTTCATTGCCACCAGCAGCTTCACATGGACTACGGTTTCATGACGTTGTTCGACTATGTCTAGGCAATCGGAACGTGAGGCGGCCCCGGAATCCGTGCCTGCGCCAGGCCGAAGCTCCCTCCGCGAGCTCGCTGGATTTTTTCTTCGACTGGGCACCACAGCCTTTGGAGGCCCGGCGGGGCACATCGCCATGATGGAGGATGAAGTCGTCCGGCGGCGCAAATGGCTTTCGCGCGAGAAATTCCTCGATCTGCTCGGCGCGAGCAATCTGATTCCCGGTCCGAGCTCGAGCGAGCTCGCCATCCACATCGGATACCTGCGCGGGGGTTGGGCAGGGCTTCTGACCGCGGGCGTGTGCTTCATCCTTCCCGCGGCTTTGATGGTTTGTGCGCTTGCCTGGGCCTACGTGCGTTTCGGGAAACTGCCCGCGACTTCGGCGCTTCTCTACGGCGTCAAGCCCGTGGTGATCGCCGTGATTCTCCAGGCGCTTTTGGGATTGGGTCGAACGGCGCTCAAGACGAGGTTTCTCGCCTTCGTAGGTGTCGTCTCCGTCGCTCTGGCTGCCATCGGTCTGCACCCGCTTCTATTGCTCGTGATTGCGGGAGCATCCGCGGCGCTCGCCGATCAGATTGTTCGCGCCATGAGAGGTGGTCGCGCGGCCTCGCTGGCTCCGTTGGCTGCTCTGCGCTCCCTCGCCCGCTCCTCCGCACCGCTAGCCACGGCTTCGGGAGCGACGGCGATCGCGGCTCCGTTCGGCCTTGGAGGGCTCTTTCTCGTTTTTCTAAAAATTGGCGCGGTCGTCTTTGGGAGCGGCTACGTATTGCTCGCCTTTTTGCGCGCGGACCTGGTCGCCCACCGCGGCTGGTTGACCGATTCGCAGCTTGTGGACGCAGTTGCGATCGGCCAGGTGACGCCGGGGCCCGTTTTCACGACCGCCACGTTTGTCGGTTATCTTCTCGGCGGCACCCGCGGAGCAATCGTCGCCACGATTGGAATATTTCTTCCAGCTTTCTTGTTGGTTGCGGCCAGCGGACCGCTCGTGCCGCGCATCCGGCAATCAAAGGCTGCCGGAGCCTTCCTCGACGGTGTCATCGTGGCATCGCTGGCGCTGATGGCCGTCGTCACCTGGCAGCTCGCGCGAGCGTCCATCACAGATCTAGCGACGATCTTGATTGGCGCGGTGTCTTTGGTCGCGTTGCTGCGATTTCGCGTGAACTCCGCGTGGCTTGTATTGCTCGGGGCGATCGTTGGGGTGCTCACTCACGGCCTCTACCGCCACTAACGCTTCCCGTCGCTGGCTAAGACGGCAGCTGTACTATTCCGGTACTGCCCGTCGGCGCTACGCCTCTGCCATCAGCAAATTGCCAAAACAGAATTCGCGGTTTACATGCGGAGGTCACACATGTAGTATGGCGGTTTCGTAAGTCAACTTGCTCTCATAAGGTGATTTTTCGTTGATCTTGCTCCGTCGGAACCTCTGGCTTCGAGTTGGAATTATTCTCGGCGTAATTGTGTTGGCGGCCCTGCTCGAGCGGGCATTGCCCGCCGAGAGTCCGGACACGGCGCCCCAGTCGTCGGCGGAAGTGTCGTCGGTCTTCACGCCGGCGCACCGCACGGTCCTGGAAGCGGTCCGCGAGTTTTTCAGCAAGCGGCCGGAGCCCGTTCAGCCGATCGCTTACACGCACAAGGTTCACCTGGCCAACGGCCTGCAATGCCCGTTCTGCCACGTCGGCGTGGACCAGGGGCCCGACGCCAGAATCCCAAGCGTCAACTTTTGCATGACCTGCCACCAGGCGATCGCCACGGACAAGCCGGAAATCAAGAAGCTGGCCGCTTACATGGCGCGCGGCGAAGATGTGCCGTGGCAGCGTGTGTATGGCTTCGTTCCGTCGGCCCACGTGAAATTCAATCACGCGCCTCACATTCGCGCGGGAGTGGATTGCGTAAAATGCCACGGCGACATGACGCAGCGGACCGTTGCCATTCGCACGGTGGACCATACGATGGGCTTCTGCGTCGGGTGTCATCGGGAGAAGAATGCGTCGGTCGACTGTGTGACGTGTCACTACTGAAGATTCGTTGCGGAGAGTTCGCGGCGGCTTGAGGCCGCTGCAATAAGGGATTCATGGAACGTCGTGACTTTTTGAAAATCTCGGCCCTGGGTGGGGCCACTGCGGCACTCGAAGGCTGCGGCAATCCCGATCACCAGCTCATCCGGTTCGTGCCGGAGGAGGATCTGGTTCCCGGCCTCGCCACATGGAAGCCGAGCATCTGCACGCTCTGTCCCGCGGGCTGCGGCTTGATTGTGCGCGTGATGCAGGGTGAAGCTGAGGTCGTGCGCCATGGCCAGTTGGGCCTGTTGAAAATGGGCCTCGCGAAGAAGCTCGAAGGCAATCCCGCGCACCCCATCAATCAGGGAAAGCTGTGCCCGCGCGGCCAGGGAGGTTTGCAGGTTACATACCACCCCGACCGCATCAAGAATCCGCTCCAGCGCACCGGTCCCCGCGGCTCAGGGCAATTTCAGGAGATCACGTGGGACGAGGCGCTCAAGCAGCTCGTGTCGCAGCTATCGCCATTGCAAGCGAACAAGAGCGGGCAACTCGCGTTTGTCACAAGTCCGCTCCACGGACTCCGGAAGAACATCGTTGGCAATTTCACTGCGAGCTTCAAGAATGCACAGGTTGTGGAGTTCGCACTCTTTGATGGCGGCGTGATCCGCGCGGCAAATTCGGCGAGTTTTGGCGTCAATGCGCCCCCGACGGTGAATTTGAGTCAATCCAACTACGTCATTTCGTTCGGCGCGGATTTCCTCGGGACTTGGAACTCGCCCGTCGCCCAGTCGATCGGATACGGTCAGATGCGCCAGGGGCGTCCGGGCCAGCGCGGCAAGTTCGTGCAGGTCGAGCCCCGAATCTCCCAGACAGGCGCCACTGCCGACGAATGGATCCCAGCGCAGCCGGGCACGGAAGGGATTTTTGCGCTGAGTCTCGCTCACGTAATCTTGCGCGAGAAGTTGCGCCCTGCGACCGCTGCGGGCCATGCAGGTTCGCTGATCGAGGGCTGGTCGCAAGGCCTCCCGGACTACGCGCCAGAAAAGATTGAAACGCAGATCGGTGTTCCAGCAGCCACTATCGCAAGAATCGCGCGTGAGGTTGCCGGGCACGAGCCCGCCGTTGCCTTGATCGGTGACGCGGCGACAGCGCAAACCAATGGTCTCTTCAACGCCCTAGCCGTGAATGCCCTGAATGCCCTGCTGGGCAGTGTGGGCAAGCCCGGAGGGATTCAATTCGGTCCGGCCTGGACGCCCCAGGTCGCAAAGTCGGCCTCATCAGAGTCGGAGAAGAGCGTCGCGCACTCGGTTCAAAAATTGGCGGAGCAGATTCATTCCGCTCCGGACGCCGTGAAAGTTCTGCTTGTTTACAACGCCAATCCCGTGTTCGCAACTCCCGCGACGTGGCAGGTGCGCGAAGCTTTCGAGAAAGTGCCCTTCATTGCGAGTTTTGGCAGCTTCGTTGACGAAACAAGCGCCCTCGCGGACTTGATTCTGCCAGACAGCTCACCACTCGAGTCCTGGCTCGACGACGCTCCCATCTCCGGAAGCGCAAAAACCGTCGCGAGCCTCGCGCCTCCGGCGATGAACCCGCTGCACAATACGCGGTCCATGCCGGATGTGCTTCTCGACGTGGCACATCAACTCGGAGGCGATCCGGCCAAAGCGCTGCCGTGGAAGACTTACGATGAGGCGCTGAAGGCCGCATTCGCTGCACTCTACAAGGAGCAGGGAACCAGGAGCGCGAAGGACGCCGACGAGTTCTGGACGAAAGCGCAGGACCAAGGCGGCTGGTGGAGCGCGGAAGAGAAGGGAATCGTTCCCTCCGGCGGCAAGGCGGGTGGCGCGCCGGCGAAGAGTGCCGCTCCTGAATTCGACGGAGCGCCCGGCGAGTTCTCATTTCACTTCCTGCCCTTTGCTTCGCAGCTGTTCTACGATGGTTCGCTCGCTCATCTGCCCTGGATGCAGGAAGCGCCCGATCCGCTTTCAACCGTCATGTGGGGCACATGGGTTGAGATCAATACGCAAACGGCGGCGAAGCTCGGGATCCAGCAGGGCGACCTTTTGGAAGTCGCATCGCAGCACGGCAAGCTTCAGGCCCCGGCGCTGGTCACGCCCGGAATTGCGCCAGATGTGGTGGCAATGCCGGTCGGCCAGGGCCACGAAAATTTCACGCGCTACGCAAGCAGTCGCGGCGCGAATCCGATCTCGATTTTGGCTTCCATGACTGTAGGGAACACAAGCTCGCTTGCGTGGGCGGCCACGCGCGTGAAGGTCTCGCCCGTGGGCCGTGGAACCATGGTTCTGTTTGGCGGCAGTATGAGTGAAGCGCCGCCCGAACTCAGACACCGCTAAGGAAGGTTGAAAAGCCAATGGCGCATCAGTGGGGCATGGTGATTGACCTCGATAAGTGCACGGGCTGTGAAGCCTGCGTGGTCGCGTGCCATGCCGAAAACAACATTGCCACGGTTGGCGAGGATCAGGCCGGGCGCGGGCGTGCCAAGCATTGGATTCGAGTCGAGCGGTATTACGAAGGCGAGTTTCCGGACGTGAAGACAAAGTTCATGCCGGTGCTTTGCCAGCAGTGCGACGCCGCTCCGTGCGAACCTGTGTGCCCCACGTTCGCCAGCTATCACACGAGCGAAGGCTTGAACGGGCAGGTGTACAACCGCTGCATCGGCACGCGCTATTGCGCGAACGCCTGTCCCTACAACGTGCGCTTCTTCAATTTCTACAACCCCGTTTGGGAAAAGCCGCTCCACCTTCAGCTCAATCCCGACGTATCCGTTCGCGAAGTGGGTGTAATGGAGAAGTGCACCTTCTGCGTGCAGCGCATCAAGGCGGGCGAGATTCAGGCGGCAGCTGAAAAGCGCGATGTAAAGGACGGCGAAATCCAGCCGGCCTGCGTGCAGTCGTGCCCCACGACAGCGATGGTTTTCGGCGATCTCAGCGATCCCCACAGCCAGGTTTCGCGGCTCGCGCGCTCAAACCGCGCCACGAAACTTCTCGGCGAGCTTGGCACGCTGCCCAAGGTAACTTATCTACAAAAGGACTCATGGCATGGCGCAGAAGACGCCTGAACAGATCAGTGACGACCTGCTGCGACCACTCTCCGGGGTCTCGGCGCGCTATCTGGCTGCCATGGCCTGCCTCTTGGCCATTGTAATTGCAGCCGCTTTTGCTTTCGGCTGGCAGGTGTATAACGGTCTCGGCGTTTCGGGGCTGCGCTCGCCGGTCTATTGGGGTTTCTACATCACGAATTTCGTTTTCTGGATCGGGCTTAGCCACGCCGGCACGCTCATTTCCGCCATCCTACGCCTCGCCAACGCCACATGGCGGCGTCCCGTCACGCGATGCGCGGAAGTCATCACCGTTTTCGCGCTTTTGATCGGCGCGACCTTTCCGATCGTCCACCTGGGCCGCCCGTGGCTCGCCTTCTGGCTCGCTCCCTACCCGAGCGAGCGGGGCATCTGGCCGAACTTCCGCTCGCCGCTACTTTGGGACTTCTTCGCGATCAACACGTACCTGATCGGCAGCGTCACGTTTCTGCTGTTACCCATGATTCCGGATTTTGCACTGATCCGCGACCGCTCCAGCGGATGGAAACAGAAAATTTATGGGGCCGTCGCCCTCGGTTGGTGCGGCACGCCGCGGCAGTGGCACCGTCTCGAGAAGGCCATGCAGATCATGGCGGTCGCCATCATACCCGTGGCGGTTTCGGTCCACAGCATCGTCTCGTGGGATTTTGCCATGGCCATCGTCCCCATGTGGCACTCGACCATTTTCGCTCCTTACTTCGTTGCGGGCGCGATCTTCAGCGGCATCGCCGCGCTGATCCTGGCCATGGCCCTCTTGCGGAAGTTCCTGCACCTCGAAGAATACTTGCTCCCGATCCATTTCGAGAATCTGGGCAAGCTTTTGCTGGTGATGAGCCTCCTCTGGGTCTATTTCGTCTTCGCGGAGCGTCTGACGACGTGGTACGGCAATGAGACTTCCGAGATGGCCGTCTTCTGGCTCACGCAGACCGGTTCCTACTCGCCGCTTTTCTGGACCATGGTGACCTGCAACTTCCTGATTCCTTTTCCCATCCTGGCGATCAAGAAATTGCGGACGATCACGGGAACCGCGATTGCTTCGTTCACTATCGTGATTGGCATGTGGCTCGAGCGCTTTCTGATCATCGTGCCTTCGCTCTCGCACAAGTATCTGCCCTATAGTTGGGGCACCTATCGTCCCACATGGGTCGAGATCACAATCACCGCTGGGACCTTCGCCGCCATGGGGCTTCTATACATGTTGTTTTCGAAGGCGGCCCCGATCATTTCGATATGGGAACTCAAGTGGGGACGTCACGAGGAGCCCGTTCACGATCCTGTGCTGGCACGAAGGGACGAGGAGGCGATGGCCTAGCATGGCTACCGTCAACAGCATCTACGGGCTTTTCCCCGGACCTCATGCGGCGGAGCGCGGAATGAACGCCTTGCGCGCCGCAGGCGTCGCTCCGGACAAAATCGTTGTCATGTCTCCGGAGCCTTTCGAGGAGTACGGTTTTGCGCAGGCCGACCGCCCGAAGTGGATGCCCTGGCTGGCCCCGCTGGGAGGGTTGGTTGGCGGCGTCTGTGGTTTCTCGCTTGCGTGGTACACACAGACAGCCTATTCGCAGATTACCGGAGGAATGCCGATTGTGGCCCCCTGGCCCACGGCAATCATTGTCTACGAGCTTACGATGCTGGGGGCGATTCTGACCACAGTACTCACCTTGCTAATTGGTTCGCGCCTGCCGAACTGGAAGCCCAAATTGTACGACCCTGAAGTCTCGCACGGAAAAATCCTGATCGGAGTCTTGGATCCCTCGGCTGCTGCGCGCGCCGATCTCGAAAACAGACTGCGTGGCGCCGGCGCCGGCGAAGTCAAGGTTACCAGCAGCTCCGCCGCGGACTAATTCCAGCCGTCCTGTATCAAAATGTCTTTACGTGCCCGCAACTTAGCAGGATGGAGGTCGCCGTGGCGACGCTTCGAAGCAGAGGTGATTCAGACTCCCGCGCCGCCTGCGGATTTTCTGCCATCCCGGCGAAATCACTTCGCGCTATCATAGTTGCAACGCGCCCGTAGCTCAGCTGGATAGAGCATCTGGCTTCGAACCAGAGGGTCGGGAGTTCGAATCTCTCCGGGCGCG
>Ga0209415_10010840_pt1 | contig 15432 bp, 13 predicted proteins | sample PeaSoiSIISIP2007_FD_187696 | JGI IMG/M metagenome (GOLD analysis project Ga0209415, IMG submission 187696) | Peat soil microbial communities from Weissenstadt, Germany - SII-SIP-2007 (SPAdes) (version 2) | ecosystem: Environmental > Terrestrial > Soil > Wetlands > Peat | place: Germany... | reverse complement strand
CTCCGGCCAAGAAGGCGGCCAAGCGCACCGTCAAGAAGCGCGCCGTCAAGCGGGCGCCGGCCAAGAAGGCCGCCAAGCGGACCGTCAAGCGGCGCACGCGGCGGGTGGCCAAGAAGGCTTGAGTCACCCTGCCGGGCGACCGGCGGTCTCTGTCACGCGGACGTGAACCGGGGGGCCCTGCGGGGCCCCTCGGTCACGCTCCGGTCGAGGCCGACGTCCCCGACCGTGGGTGTCGCTCTGATCAGATCTCGGTGATGAGGCGAAAGGCCTCGGCCGCCGCCATCCCCGCCAGCCGGCCGTGCGCGGCGAGCTGTTTCTCGACGGAGCTCCGGAACGCGGCGATCTGATCCGACGCCCACTCCCCGGCCACATCCCCCGTGCTCTCGGTGCCGGCCTCGTCGATTCCCATGGTGGACCGGTACTGGCTCCGGTGGGCCAGGAGGGCGGCCACCTTGACGTCGAGCATCCCGTCGGCGTTCTCGACGTGGTTGGGCTCGTCCGCCTCCCACAGCAACATCGATGTGGGTCGGTGGGGCGGCTCCGCCAGGTCGGGGAAGAATTTCGGATCCCGGGCGGCGACCACGCCGTCGGTGAGGAGCCACCCCGCGTGGCGGTGGTCAGGATGCAACCGGTACCGCCGCCACGGGTCGTGTCCGAGAACCACCTCGGGCCGGACCTGCCTGATCACCTGGCACACCTGACGGCGTTGCGTGATCGCCGCCTCGAGCTCGCCGTCGGGCCAGTCCAGGAAGTGGACGTCGCCGCCTCCGGCTCCGCCGGCGAGCACCCTCGCCGCGTCGCGCTGCTCGTCACGGCGTCGTTCCACCAGTGCGGCCACGTCGTCGTCGGCCGCCCAGGTCCCCTTCGACCCGTCGGTGAGGATCAGATGGTGGATGCGGCACCCACCCCTGGCCCACTTGGCCAGTGTCGCCCCGCATCCGAACTCCACGTCGTCGGGATGAGCGGCGATGGCGAGCGCCACCGACGGGACGGGCAGATCGACGCTGGTCGCGCCCCGCCACGGAAGGTTCCCCACGGGCAGGACGTCGGATGTCTCGCTGCCGTCGACCACCGGTGTCAGAGACGGACCGGCGGGACGAATTCGGCGGGAATGTCGGCGGGGACGTCGACGTCCCACGCCAGGTCCGGCTGCCGGATCACCCGGTACTCCAGTCCGACCCGTCGCGCCTCGGCCCGGTGCCGGTGGAACGACCCCGGACCGTAGGCGAACCGAAAGGTGGCGCCCGCCGGCACACAGACCACGTTCGTCCCGTCGTCGCGCCGATCGGGCACCAGGGTCACGCCACCGAACCCGGCCAACCGGGACAGGCCGTGGGCCATGGGGAGATCGGCGTGGGCCACCATGACCTCGCTCGCCCCCAGAGCGGCGAGCCGCGCCACCCCCGCCTCCACGGCTCCGTTCAAGCCGCGTCCGGGTTCGGGCAACACCATGGCCCGGTTCTCGACGGCCCACGAGGCCACCTCGCTGTCGTCGCACACGACGGCGACGGGTAGGGGAGCCGCCGCCTCGAGCACACGGGTGGCCATCATCCGTGACAGCTCGGCCCGCCGGTCGCGATCCAACGTGGGTGCCAGTCGGGCTTTTCCCTCGGCGAACGCCTTCACGGGGATGAGGACAACACAACCGGCGAGGTGGCGAACCCCGGACGTTTCGGTTGTCACGACCCCAGTGTAGGGCGGCCCCGACGGTCATCCCCCGGGGCGTGAGGTCGTAGGGTTGACGGATGCTCGACAAGGTCGCGGTGATCGGCGCGGGCTCCTGGGGGACGACGGTGGCGGCCATCGCCACGCGCTCGGCCCCGACGGTCCTCTGGGCTCGTCGCCCCGAACTGGGTGCGGCCGTCGACCAACACCACGAGAATCCCGACTACCTGCCCGGGATCGCCCTCCCCGAGAGTCTCCGGGCCACGTCGTCGCTGGAGGAGGCGGTGGACGGGGCCGCGCTCGTCGTCATGGCCGTTCCTTCCCACGGGTTCCGGGCCGTCCTCACCGACCTGGCCCCCCATCTGGGTGGTCTCGTTCCCGTCCTCAGTCTGGCCAAGGGACTCGAACAGGGGACACACCTCCGGATGACCGAGGTCATCGCGCAGGTCCTGCCCGACCATCCCGCCGGAGTCCTCACCGGTCCGAACCTGGCGCGCGAGGTGGTCGCCGGACAGCCGGCGGCCACCGTGGTCGCCATGACCGACGAGGCGATCGCCCGGGAGGTCCAGGAGCTCCTGCGCACGGAGACGTTCCGCGTCTACACCAATCCCGATCTCGTCGGCTGCGAGACCGCCGGTGCCACCAAGAACGTTCTCGCCATCGCCGCCGGCATGATCCAGGGCCTCGGACTCGGCGACTCGTCGTTGGCCGCCCTCATCACCCGCGGTCTGGCCGAGCTCGGCCGGTTCTGCCTGGCCCTCGGTGGTGACCCCATGACGATGGCCGGACTGGCCGGGGTGGGGGACCTCGTGGCCACCTGTACAAGCCGCCTGAGCCGGAACCGGATGGTGGGCGAGCTCCTCGGGCAGGGTCGCTCCCTCGACGACGTCCTGGGCGACATGCGCATGGTGGCCGAGGGGGTGAAGACGGCGCGTCCGCTCCTCGAGCTGGCGGCCGCGCAGGACGTCGAGATGCCCATCGGCCAGCAGGTGACAGACGTCCTCGAAGGTGTCCGCTCCCCGGCCGAGACCATCCCCGCCCTGATGCTCCGTTCGGCCAAGCCCGAATTCCAGGGCCTCGAGGGGCGCGGTGACCGGTCGCGCCGCGGCGCCGCCCCCGGTCCGGCGTGAGCACGGCCCCGGAGCACTCCGGCGGTCCGGCGGACGCCGACGCCACGGTCTCGCACGCCGCCGCCCTGGCCCGAGTCCGGGCCTTTCTCCTCGAGCACCGCGTGCCGGAGGCCGACATCGCCCGGGCCGAGGCCGAGGACGTCCTCGACCTCCTGGTGGTGGACTGCCTCCTCGTCCCCGGTGAGCGCTACACCCAGAGCGAGGTGGCCCAGATCACGGGAATGCCCGAGGAGATGGCCACGCGTTTCTGGCGCGCCCTCGGGTTCGCCGACGTCACCGCCCATGACCGGATCTTCACCGACCTCGACATCGAGGCCATCGGCATCCTCCAGACCATGATCGACCTGGGCGCCGCCGACGTCGACACCGCGCTCCAGCTGGCCCGCGTGATCGGCTCCTCGATGGCCCGCATCGCCGAGGCCGAGGTGGCCCCGGCGGTACGCGGGATGATCGGGGCGCCGGGGCCCGGCGAGGGGTCCAGTGTGGAGGCGGCCGACCGCTTCGTCCGTCTGGCCGACCGCTCGCTCCCGGCTATGGCCCGTCTTCTCGAATTCACCTGGCGTCGCCATGTCCAGGCGTCGGTCCGGCGGGCCATGCTCCAGCGCTCGCGCCACGACCAGGGTGCGCTCCCCGATCTCTGCGTCGGTTTCGCCGACATGGTCGGGTTCACCATGCTCAGCCAGCAGCTGTCAGAGGAGGAGCTGGCCGCTCTGGTGAGCCGCTTCGAGGACGTGGCCCACGACACCGTGACGGCCCGCGGCGGCCGGGTGGTGAAGATGATCGGCGACGAGGTCATGTTCGTGACCGATGCCGCCACCGATGCCGCCCGGATCGCGCTGGCCCTGGCCGAGGCGTACGCCGACGACGAGCTTCTCTCCGACGTCCGCGTGGCCCTGGCCGTCGGTCCCGTCCTCGTCCAGGACGGTGACTTCTACGGCCCCGTTGTCAACCTGGCCAGCCGGGCCGCCGGCATCGCCGCGCCCGGGAGCGTCCTCGTCTCCGACGAGTTCCACTCCGTGCTCCTGCGCGACATCGACCGGGATCCGTCCTCGGCGGGGGACTTCGCCTTCAAGGCCTTGCGACCGCGGCTCGTGAAGGATCTGGGTCGCGTCCAGCTCTGGGCACTTCACCGTCCCGGGTCGGAGCCCCTCACCCTCGACCGCCGTGCCTCCCGACGCTGGGAACGGCTCTCGGAGGTCCTCCACGAGCTCGACGATCTCCGTGAGCGCGGCGAGCGTCTGCTCTCGGGGAGCATCCGCTCCGAGACGACCTCGGTCGACGACGAGGGTACCTAGTCCTGGCGCGACCGGAACGTCGCCACGGCGGAGGCTCCCAGCTCGAACGATCCGTCGAAATCGTCGAGGGTGCGACCGCGCAGGTCGACGAGCCACCCCGACCGATCGCCCACCCGGACCGTCGTCGCTTCGTCGGTGGGGTTGAACACCCGGACCTCGAGCATCCCCGCCTCCCGGCGGACGGCGGAGACCTCCGCCCCTTCGATCTCGAGCGCGCTCCCGGTCGACGCCCGCCCGCCGCCTCCCGGCGCGTGGACCAGCTCGAGCGGCAGGAAGGAGTCGTCGGCCATGGCGTACGGGTCGTCACATCCCGTGCACAGGGCGTAGCGCGCCTCGATCGGTCGGCCCTGGAGCTGGAGTCCGGCGACGGGCGTGATCGGTCCGGCCGGGAGGGGACGGTAGGCCATCCCGAGTCGCGACAGCATCCCCGTGGACCGCAACAGCGTGACGGCGATCGTGTGCGCCGATCCGGTGTCGTCGATGTCGACGAGCTCGTATTCGAGCAGACCCTCGTGGGCCACCGTGAGCCCGCCGGCGGTGACGAACCTCCGCGACGGGAACGTCGGCAGGCCGAACTCGTCGGGTCGCCCCTCGGTTTCGAGACCCCGCCGCACGATGGCGAAGGCGCACTCGGCCTCCGAGTGCTGTGCCGGTTCCGGCAGGGGCAGGTGCACCCGGAGCCGGTGGTCCCGACTCGGGTTCACGAACCCGGTGACCACCCGGACGATCCGCTCGTCCGCCCGCACCTCCACCGTGGTGGTGACCTCGACCGTCCGTTCCCCGGACCGGGTCCTGCTCATCCCGTCGACGTACTCGGGCCATCTGTACGTGGCCGTGATCTCGGCTCCGGCCGCCACCGGCCCCCGATCGGTGACCCTGACGGACACGGCGTCGGCCGTGTCCACCACCCGGTCGTGGCGCGGTGGCGAGTAGTTGTACGAGTCGCCGTGGTCGCCGTCGTCGACCAGTCTCCCGAAGCCGGCCACACCGTCGAGCGAAAAGGTCCCCGACACGGGGTCGACGGTCACCGTCACCAGACCGTTCCCGAGCACGACCGTTCCCGCCGCCTCCTCCCCACCGACTCCCTCACCCTCGGAGACGGTGACCGGATGGGCGAGGGCCGCCGGCGTGCACGGACGCCAACCGAATCCGGGGACGTCCGACACCCGGGCCAGTACCCGCCGTATGGGGGGCTGGTCGATCGCGATCCGCACCGCCGTATCGGGTCGGGCGCCCAGGCGCGTGTAGAGGTCCTGCTTGATCGACGCCAGGGGGACGTCGAAGCGCTCGTCGCTCCCGAAGGCGATCGTGATGTCGATCCCGGTCTCGTCCTCGGTGACCTTCACATCCTGGATCCATGTGTGGGCGTCGATCTGACTCCCCGCCGGGAGCATCCCCAGGATGGTCTTGACCGTGGCGGCGTCGAGGGTCAGGGCCCCGAGCCCGCGGGGGATCCCGAAGGCGCCAGGCTCCTCGGCCAGGGCCTGGGTGTCGGGGGGGATCTCGTCGCCGGCGACGACCATCTCGACCACCCCGCCGCGCCGACGCGCCGCCGGGTTCACGACCACCGGCCCGGCCTCGGCCAACGAGCGCCCGAACGCCACCAGGGCCTGGTCGGCCAACCCCTCGCCGATCCGCCGGGCCTCGGCGTAACGGGTGAGCACGGCGTCGACGACCTCGTCCACCGAGCAGGCGCAGACCGAGTCGTGGGCCGCATTGCGCACCATCTCCGTCCAGGCCACCGCGAGCAGACCGTGGGGCCACTGCCCGGCCGGAAGAAACAGCGCGCTGTAGGGCTCGGCCCGGCGCTCGAGCGCCCTCTCGGCGCGCGCCGCCTCCCGCTTCACGTCCACCCGGTTCGACGCCACCCCCATGAGGATGTCGGCCCGCGCTCCGGAGCGCAGCTCCCCCTTCCACCGGGGAAGCCCCTCGGTCGGAGTGCCCGCGAGGTAGTCGGCCAGCGCCGTCACCTCGAGGACGTAGTCGTCCTGGGCCGCGTTGGCCTCGGCCACCACCCGGCCCAGCCACGGCTGCGGCTCCTGGTGGTCGGTCCCGTTCATGAAGAGCAGGCCGTCGACGAGGAAGTCCCCGATCTCCTTCTCGTGGTCGGCGATCCGCCGGACGAGCTCCTCGGCGACGACGGGGACGGCCGCCCCGTTCCCGTATCCGACAGGGAGGTACTCGGCCCGGACGGTCGAGCCGTCGGGCGCCTCCCACCAGAAGCCCGTCTTGTCGAGGACGGAGGGGACCCCGCGCCACACCACGGCGTGCTCGAAGCCGGCCAGCGCCAGGAGCTGGGGCATCTGGGCGATGTGGCCGAACATGTCCGGGAGGTAGCCGATCTCCGTCGGTCCACCGAAGGCGGCCGCCCGCCCCAGTCCCAGCTGGAGGTCCCGGACGATCGTCTCCCCCGAGACCAGGAACTCGTCCATCAGGATGTACCACGGCCCCATGGACAGACGCCCGGCCGCGGCCAGCGCCCGGATCCTCTCCTCGGCCTCGGGCCGGACCTCCAGGTAGTCGTCGACCATGGCCATCTGGCCGTCGAGATGGAACCGGGTGTACGAGGGGTCACCCTCGAGCAGGTCCAGCAGTCCGTCCATCAAGTGGACCAACCGCAGCCGGAACGTCTGGAACGGCTCGTACCACTCACGGTCCCAGTGGGTGTGGGGGACGATGGAGATTCGGCGTGGGGACATCTCCTCAGGCTACGCGTCGCGACCGCGCTCCTGTGAGCCTCCGGTGCGTCTCGACCGCCCTCACCGCCTCTCAGCAGTCGTTGGGGCCGATCGTGTCGCTGTCGGTGGCCGAGAGGGTGGTGGCCGAGAAAGTGGCGGTAGCCGTGTTGGTCAGGTTCGGAGCCTCGCCGTTCAGCTCGCAGGAGAGCTCGGCAGTCACCGTGTAGACGACCGACGAGTGGCCGGGCAGGTTCAGAACGTCGTTGATGTCGCCGGTCCCCGAGGGTGTGGCACCGGTGGCGCCGTTGGTCTCGGCCGAGGTGTAGCTGTCACTCTCGAAGTCGGCGTTGCCGGACAGAGGGTCCTTCACCTGCACGCCGTCGGCGGGCGACGATCCGTTGTTCGTCACCGTGATCGTGTACACCAGGGGGTCACCCGGGTATGCGGTCCCCACCGCGCCGGTGATCGAGGACCCGCCCCGGCTGTCGGTCTTGGTCAGGGTGAGCGTCGACGGGGTTCCCTGGCCCTCACCGGTCAGAAGGACGGGATTGGGGCTGGCGGTCACGGTGATGGACGGCGTCCCCGATCCCGAGCCCGAACCCGAACCTCCGTGATGGCGGCGACGGCCCGGGTGCGCGCGGGACCCCGCCTTCGTGGTGGCAGTGGGCGGCGGCGGGGGAGTCCCCAGCGTCACCGTCGGGGGGCTCACGGTAAACGTGGTGGTGTACGTCGGATGGGATCCCGCTTCCACGTCGGCGATCACCGTCGACGTCCCGGTGGCACACGACGCCCCCTTGAACACGAACACGGCGTTGCCGTCGTTGTCGAGCGTCCCCGTCGCATCCACGGTGCCCGACGCCTGGTTGATGGGAGCACCGACCCCCGGCTCCCACCGCCAGCCGTCGCCACAGCGATCTTCGAGCTGGGGCGAGGAGATCTCGACCGGCTGCTCGGCGTAGGCGGGGCTCGTCTCCACGTAGAAGACGGTGTAGACGTTCGAGTCACCGCTCCCCGGGGTGTTGCCCGTCTCGACCTCGTTGGCGGGAGAAGCGCTCACACCCTCGGGGGAGACCTGGGGGGGCTCGACGGTCAGGATCGTGGTGGCGGTCAGGTAGGGGGCGACGGTGAGATCGGCCTCGATGAGATCGGTCCCCGCGGAGCAGTCGCTCCCGTCGACCACCACCGAGACGTTCCCGTCGTCGTCGAGGATCACCGTGATGGAGTCGGTGCTCGTCCGTGGCGCCCTGGTCGTCGTGCCCTGGATGGTCTCGAAGGTGATGGTCCCGCCGCAGGCGTTCTGGAGCTGGGAGGAGTCGATGTGGATGGGGTCGTTGGCGTAGGAGGGGCTCGTCTCCACCTGGATGACATCGTGCACCTGGGATCCGTCCAGGATGGGGCCGTCGGTGTCGTAGGCACCGATGTCACAGGGTGCGATACGGGGCGACCCACGCTGGTCGGTGGCCGGACACAAGATGGCGGCCACGTGATCGACGGCTGCGCTCCCCGCTTGGAGCTCGATGGTCTGCGTGGGCCCGCCGTTGTTCTGGAGTCCGGCCGGGTCGAGACCGGCCGGTGTGTCGGAGAAGCTGTGGTTGGCGGAGCTCAGTCCGCAGGTCCCGTCGTCGTCGAGGTTGTAGCCGAGATCGGTGACAGGGGATGCGAAGAAGCAGTCGCCGCCCCCCGCCCCGGCGCTGTTGGCCAGGATGGTGGCCCCGACCGACGCCGTCCCGTCGTTGTAGAGGTCGCCACCGAAGGCGCCGCAGCTGGTGGGAGGGCCGCAACCGGTGGCCACCGCGTTCGCCGACAGGGTGCTGTTGGTCAACGTCAGGGTGCCCCCGGACTCGTTGGCGATGCCGCCACCGAAGGCGGCGCAGTTCGACCCGCAGAAGGCCCCCGTGAAGTTGGTGGCCACCGTGCTGTTGCCGAGGGTCAGCGTCCCCCCGTTGTCGATCCCACCGCCCGAGCTGCCGCATGCCGCCGTACATCCGAGAGTGGCTTCGTTGCTGGCCACGGTGCTGGTGGAGATCGTCGCCGTGTCCGAGCTGTTGTTCTCGATCCCGCCGCCCGAGGCGCCGCAATTGAACACGCAGCCACCGTTGGCTTCGTTGTCCGACACGGTGCTCCCGGTGACCGTCATGGTGCCGTTGTTCACGATGCCGCCACCCGAGGCGCTGCAAGCCTCGAAGCAACTTCCGTTGGCGCTGTTGTCCGACACGGTGCTGTCGGTGACGGTCAAGGTGCCGTTGTTCTCGATCCCGCCGCCCGAGGCGCCACAATTGGAGAAGCAGCCGCTGTTGGCGCTGTTGTCGTCCACCACGCTCCCGGTGACGGTCAGGGTGCCGTTGTTCTCGATCCCGCCGCCGGAGGCGGCACACCCGGCGGCACACCCGGCGCCGGTGGTGCCGTGCTCGACGGTGATCCCGGAGAGGGTGACGGTGATCCCGGTGTTGATCTCGAAGACCTCGGAGGCGTTGTCACCGCTCACGGCCATCGAGCCGGCTCCGGGCCCGCTGATGGTCAGGTCCACGGTGACGTCGATCGGCCCGCTCGTGAGGATGATGGGCGAACCCGGCGGGCAGGAGACCGAGAAGGTGATCGTGTCCCCTGACGCGGCGCTGGCCACGGCCTGACGCAACGACCCAGCTCCGGTGTTGGCGCAGTTGGAAACGGTCAGCGTGGCGGCCCCGGCGACCGGGGCGGGCAGGATGGCCACCGAGACGGTGGCCAGGATGGCGGCCACCGTCGTCACCATCAGTCGAGGGGCCGTCCTGTCCATGGCGGATGGCCGCGCGAGGCCGCGCCGTCCGGTCACGACACGTGGTCGCGCTGCCCAGAACCCCCGACTCTCCCGCCTCTTCATTGCCGTTCCCCGCCTCTTCCCGGACGCTGAACACTGAAAGTGCTCTACCAGCCACGTACAGAATAGGTAGCCCGGCAGACCGGGGCCATCCCTAGATATGACGAAATGAGGGCGCCGCACCTGTTGGTACCGTTCCCCCGTGCGACCCCGCGACTGGCGCGAGCACCTCCCCGCCGGGAGCGCTCTCGGGGTCGAGGATCTGACCGTCCGCCGGAGCCTCCCGGCGGCATGGGGAGAGGTCTGGGCGGCCAACCCGTCGGCCCCTCTTCTCTTCGACGTGTCGGACGGGTCGCGTCCGCCGGGGCCCGGTGCCTGGGTGACCGCCGGCGAACTCGACGATCGGACCCGCCGGGCGGCCGCCGTCCTCCGGGGCATGGGTCTCGGTCCCGGGGACCGGTTGCTGTGGTGCACCGGGTCGTCGGTCCCGGCGGTGGTGGCGAACCTGGCCGCCCTGCGCTGCGGGATGGTGGTCGTGCCCGCCAACGCCGCCTACACGGCGCGCGAGCTGGCCCACATCGTCACCGACGTCCGCCCGGCGGCGGCCGTGGTCGACGACCCCGACCGGGCGCGTTGGGTGGCCGGGGCGGCCTCCGGTCCACTGCCCGTCATGTCGGTCGACCTCGAGGTCATCGCCGGACCCGACTCCCCGGCGCCCCGGAGGGGGAGGACGCCGGACGCGGAAGGCCTCGACTGCTCCGCCCCCGACAACCCCGCCCTCATCGCCTACACCTCGGGCACCACCGGCGCCCCCAAGGGCGCCGTCCTCAGCCACGGGAACATCCTGGCCAACAGCGAGTCCGTCGCCCTCACCTGGCGCTGGGAGCAGCAGGACCGCCTGGTCCACGCCCTTCCCATCTTCCATGGCCACGGGCTCTGCGTCGCTCTGTACACGTCACTGCTGCGGGGGTCGTCCGTGGTCCTTCTCCCTCGATTCGACCAGGACGGAGTCCTCGACGCACTGGCGGCGCACCGGGCCACACTGTTCTTCGGTGTCCCCACCATGTACCACCGGCTGGCCGCGTCGGCGCGCGTGGGCGAGCTGTCCACCTTGCGCCTGGCGGTCTCGGGTTCCGCCCCCTTGGCGGCCGATCTGCACCGCCGGATCCTCGACCGCGGAGGTACCGACGTCCTCGAGCGTTACGGCATGACCGAGACGCTCATGACCATCTCCAACCCGTACGCCGGAGAGCGCCGCCCCGGTACGGTCGGCTTCCCCTTCCCGGGGGTGGACGTCGACGTGGACGGCGAGGAGATCCTGGTCCGGGGTCCGACCATCTTCAGCGGGTACTGGGAACGTCCGGCGGCCACGGCCGAGCGGCTGGTGGACGGCTGGTTCCGTACCGGGGACCTGGCCACCGTCGACGACGGCTACGTGACCATCCGCGGCCGGTCCAGCGACCTCATCGTCTCCGGGGGTTACAACGTCTATCCGGCCGAAGTCGAGGACGTGCTCCTCATGCATCCGTCGGTGGCCGAGGTGGCTGTCACGGGGACGCCGTCGGACGAGTGGGGCGAAGCCGTGACGGCGTGGGTCGTCGTCTCCGGAACGCCAACCTCGGGTCCGGAGCTGACCGCCTTCGCCGCCGGTTTCCTGGCTCCGTACAAACGGCCCCGCCAGGTGCACTTCGTGACCGAGTTGCCCCGCAACGCCATGGGCAAGGTACGCCGGGTCGACCTGCGCCCCCGGTAGCCTCTCGGGACGTGCGGATCGCCTTCGGGACAGACGAAGAGACGTCTCTGACCGCCACGGTGATCACCGATCTCGAGCGCGGTGGACACGAGGTCGAATGGGTGGCACGAGGTGAGGCCTGGCCCGAGGTGGGCCGCGCCGTGGGCGAGGCCGTGGCGGCCGGACGCGTCGCCCGGGGGGTCGTCTGCTGCTGGACGGGCACCGGTGTGAGCATCGCCGCCAACAAGGTCCCCGGTGTCCGTGCCGCGCTCTGCACCGATGCGGCCACGGCGACCGGTGCCCGGAGATGGAACGACGCCAACGTCCTGGCCTTCGGTCTCCGGCTCACCTCGCCCACGGTGATCACCGAGATGCTCGACGCCTTCTTGGAGGCGCAACCCGACGAGTCCGAGCTCCCCGTCATATCCCGTGTCGAACGCGGCTGAGATAGGTTGCCTTCATGCCGATGTACCTCATGTTGTCGACGCTCGGGCCCGAGGGGATGGCCACCTTGCGGGAGAACCCCCAACGTCTCCGGGAGGTCAACGGCGAGGTTGAGGCCATGGGCGTCCGGGTGGTCTCGCAGTGGGCCCTGCTCGGTCCCTACGACTTCGCCAGCATCCTCGAAGCTCCCGACGAGAAGGCCGTCGCCCGGGTGGCGGTGACCCTGGGGGCGCGTGGCACGCTCAAGACGAAGACTCTCACGGCCATCCCGATCGACGAGTTCATCGAAGCGGTCGGTGGATCGTAACGACGTCGACGGTCGGCTGGTCGGTGTCGTCGGGTGTGGTGACCGTCGGTTGGTGGCTGATGTCCAGCCGGGGACGTGCTCAGGGACTCAGTACCACCACATTCCGGTCTTCCGACGCTGGGCCCGTACGTCCTCGTTGGTGAAGACGTCGGGCAGGACGCTGCCGTCCGAGAGGCGGCGGATCCGGTACCCGTCCTTGACAGGCTCGGCGACCTCGAATCCCGAGCTCCACGCGCCGACGTACCGACTGCGGACGTCCACGGCGGTGCCGGTGGCAAGCGATTCCCTGCGAGTGGCCTTGGATGCATCGAAGGCCGTGTTGACCATTCCCCACTCCTCCCGCGTCACCCCGGATCCGGTGGACCCGGGTGCCGCTCGTCGAGCCTCAGGGGTCGTGTGTCGGTTTCCCGGAGGGGTTCCGGGTCGACCCTTCCCATGATGCGCCCTGTGTCTCGCCCCGACAAGGGGGTGCCGGACAACACACGGCAAACACCCGACACCGATCGGCGGACACGTGGCAGCGCGCTGCAAACACCTGACATACACGCGCAAACAAACGCGACCACCTCGGCGACACCGACACCGGCCGCGCGCCCCCGGGCCAAGGCGACCAAACCCACCCTCACCTGGGAGAAGCGACTCTGGGCGAGCGGGCACCGTTTCGTGGCCGGAGTGGACGAGGTCGGGAGGGGAGCGTGGGCGGGCCCGCTGACCGTGGGAGTGGTCGTCCTGGCGCCACCTCCGTGGCGTACCCCGACCGGACTGCGCGACTCGAAGCAACTGGTGGAGGAGGTCCGGGAGCGCCTGTTCGACCGTCTGGCCCGGTGGTGCACCTCGTGGGCCGTCGGGCACGCGGGACCCGAAGAGTGCGACAGCCTCGGCATGACCGCCGCTCTCCGGCTGGCCACCCGCCGCGCCTTCGCCCAACTGCCGCCGGACTTCCTGCCCGACGCCGTCGTCCTCGACGGGACCTTCGACTACGTCACGCCCGAGCCGGCCCCCTCCCTCTTCGACGAGGCGGACACCACGTTGCCGGGCTGGGCCCCGTCGGTGCAGACGGTGATCAAGGCCGACGCCAAGTGCTCGTCGGTGGCGGCCGCCTCGGTCCTGGCCAAAGTGACGCGTGACCGGCTCATGCGGGCCGACGCCGACTCGTACCCCCCGTTCGAATTCGACCGCAACAAGGGCTACCCGTCTCCCACCCACCAACGGGCGCTGCGCGGCTACGGGCTCACCGCCATCCACCGACGTTCGTGGGTCTACGTCGAGAACCTTCCCTGGCGGTAGGGCCGCGGCCGGTGCAGCCTCGCCGGCATCCTCGTCCTCACCATCGCAGGGACCGGGATCACGAGGATCCATGTGACGGCCAAGCCCGAGAACCTGGCAGCCGTGGCATCACAGCTGCACACCGACACCGCGCAGTAGTGGACACCGTGTAGAAATGAGGGATGAGGCGTCACCCCCCGTCGGGTGTCATCACGGAGGCGGGCCCGTGAACTCCTACCACCTCCAATTCTGTGCCAGTCCCGAGTGGCGACAGATCGTCGAGGAGACGATCCTCCCGGTGGCGCTCGGCCACGTCGACCTCGGCCCGAACGCCCTCGAGATCGGTCCCGGTCCGGGTTTCACCACCGACGTCCTGAAGGCCCGGGTCGGCCACCTCACCGCAGTCGAGCTCGACGGCGACCTGGCCCTGGCCCTGGCCGCCCGGCTGACCGGGACGAACGTCGACGTGGTGCACGGCGATGCGACCGCACTGGCGTTCCCCGACTCCTCTTTCTCCGGGGCGGCGTCGTTCACCATGCTCCATCACATCGAGCCCGACGGGGCCCAGGACCGGGTCTTCTCCGAGCTGGCCCGGGTTCTGCGGCCGGGGGGAACGTTCGTCGCCGCCGACGGCATCGAGAACGACGCCACCCGGGCCTTCCACAGCGACGACGTCTACAACCCGATCGATCCCGAGGACCTCGGACGACGACTGGCCGAAGCAGGCTTCACGGACATCGACGTCGGCCTCTACGACCTCGGGTGGCTCTGTACGGCCAGGGCCTGAGGGCTACTTCTGAGCCGAGGGCTCCTTGGGCAGTCCGAGGACGCGCTCCCCGATGATGTTGCGGAGGATCTCGTCTGTCCCCCCGGCCAGCCGCATCCCGGGGAGTCCCAGCACGAATTTGGACCACGCGTAGGTGCCCCACTCGCCCGTGTCGGCCACCAGACGGGGGCCGAGGACGGCGGCGACGAGATCGCTGACCCGGCGCATGTTCATGGTGAGGGTCAGTTTCGATATCGACATCTCGGGACCGGGAAGCTGCCCGGTGGCGATCTTGGCCATGGCCCGGAGATTGGTGAACGACGCCACCCGGCCGTTGATGATGATGTCGGCCAGTTGTTGGCGGACGAGCGGATCGTCGGCCCTGCCCTGGTGGCGGACGAGCTCGATCAGCCGCTGCGTCCCCATGTTCCCACCGCCGCCGCTCGCCATGCCCCCGCCGATGGCCGCCCGTTCGTTCATGAGCGTGGTCAGCGCCACCGTCCACCCGCCGTTCACGTCGCCGAGCCGGTGGGAGTCGGGGATCCGGACCTCGGTGAAGAAGACCTCGTTGAACGACGCGCCGCCCGTCATCTGCCGCAAGGGACGGACCTCGACGCCGGGGGCGTGCATGTCCACGACGAATCCGGTCAGGCCCTTGTGCTTGGGGGCGTCGGGATTCGTCCGACACATGATCTCGCCGATCTCCGACAGGTGCGCCCCCGACGTCCACACCTTCTGTCCGGTGACGATCCACTCGTCCCCGTCGCGCACCGCCCTCGTCTTGAGGCTGGCCAGGTCACTGCCGGCCCCGGGCTCGCTGAACAGTTGGCAGGCCACGATGTCGCCTCGCCACAGCGGGCGCAGGTAGCGCCCCTTCACCTCGTCGGTGGCGTGGGCCAGGATCGTGGGTGCGACCATCCCCAGGCCGATGCCGTAGGCCGACATCGGCGGGGTGGCGAAGCCTGCCTCGAGGGCGTCGTAGCTGCGCTGGTACTCACGGGACAGCCCCTGTCCGCCGAATTCGACGGGGCCCGTGATCCAGCTGAACCCGGCGTCGAACCGCTTCTGGGCCCAGGCCCGGGCCGCGGTCAGCTCGGCCCGCTCCTCCTCGAGGGTCCGTTCGGGAAGGATCGACACCTGGTCCGACCCCTCCCCCCAGCTCTGACGGGCTTCGACCCGGGGTTCGGCGTTGGCCTCCAGGAAGGCGAGGGCCGAGTGCTCGAAGTCCTGTTCGGAGATGGTCTCGGGCATCGCTTCCCCTGACTCGTGGCCGCCTGACACCCCACCGGGTCGTGACGGCGCCGGTCCGCCAGGGTACCGACGGGCCGGTCATGCTCGCCAGCAGGGCCCAT
>Ga0209415_10010839_pt1 | contig 15433 bp, 13 predicted proteins | sample PeaSoiSIISIP2007_FD_187696 | JGI IMG/M metagenome (GOLD analysis project Ga0209415, IMG submission 187696) | Peat soil microbial communities from Weissenstadt, Germany - SII-SIP-2007 (SPAdes) (version 2) | ecosystem: Environmental > Terrestrial > Soil > Wetlands > Peat | place: Germany... | reverse complement strand
GGTCCCTCCCTCTGTTCGAAGAAAGGCCTTTGCGTCCAGGATCGGGATCTGGAAGACCTTCCCGTCCAGCGTGCTCACGCCGGTCTCGAAGATTCCCGTGATCCTGAACTTCTTCAGTTGCAGGGAGCCGTCGCTTGCCTGGCTCACCACCTTGAGGCTGTCTCCCACGGAGAGCTTCAGGTCATCCGCGAGGCCCGCCCCGATGATCGTCTGCCCGGGGCCCTCGATGTAGTGCCCGCCGGGAAGGATGGAGCGCTGCAGGTACAGCAGGCTCTCTTCGGTCTGGGGATCACCGGCAAGCGCCACGGCGCTCTTGTTGTAGCCCTTGTTTTCCAGGAGCACACCGAAGCTGATCCGTTCCGTCATGAGCTTGATCCTGCCCGCCAGCGCGGGAAAGGCCCGGATCCGGGACTCGATCTGCTCCGGGTGAGGAATCATGGCGTCCACCGGCAGGAGCTCAGCGCGCTGTGAGAAGTCCTTTGTCGTGATCCTGACATGCCCGGTGTCGTTCTTGGTGAAGTTCTTCACGAACGACTCCTGAAAGCCGCCAAGGAGCCCCTGCAGGAACAGGCACAGCAGGGAGGCCATGGCCACGGAAACCATTGCCAGCAGGGACCTGCGCCTGTTGCGCCAGAGATTTCGCATCGCCATCCTGACGAGATAACCCATGGCGTCCCCCTTCACACGAAGCGCAGCGCGGATGTGGCCGTCATGCGGGCCGCGGAGCGCGCGGGGATGGCGGCGGCGATCATTGCGATCACCATCCCGAATATCACGGCGAAAAGGATCGATCCCGGATTCCATTCTCCCCGCAGCGTTCCCCAGAATGCGAACCCGGCCCCGACATCGCTGCCGAACTTCTGGAGGGGGAACCCGACATAGATGGAATAGCAGTTGATGAGGATTCCCAACCCCGCCCCCAGAACGCTTCCCAGGCAGCCGATGAAGAACCCTTCCAGGATGAACATCCAGACCACCTCTTTGCCCCGGAACCCCAGCGCCTTCAGGACGCCGACTTCCCTGATCCGCTCGTACACGCTCATGAGGACCGTGTTGACGATGCCCACCGCGGCGATCAGGAGAATGAACAGCATCATCACGTACCCCCAGATGCGCTTCTGCTTCAATACGGTGAGGATCCCTTTGTTGAGATCCTGGAAGGAGTAGGGAGCCAGGGTCGGGAATGCGGCCTTGACCCCGGCGGCAACCGACGCGGAGTCCGCAAGGGTGTCGGACAGGTTCACGCGGGGCCGCAGGCGGACGTCCATCTCCGTGACGAGGCCGCCGAGGTCAAGGAAATCGTCTGCGGCGTTCAGCGTGATGAACACGGTGCCCTTGTTGAGCGTCGGGTCGCTCGTGGAGAGGAGCCCGACGATGGTGAAGTCATCCGCGTTCTGAGCCTCAAACCTGGTCGATGCCGCAAGCACCATGGTGTCACCGAGTGTCAGTCCGAGCTTGTCCGCAAGCTCCCGACCAATGATGATCTGCCGATCCGCGCCGGCCTGGGGGGTGAAATAAGAGCCGCTGACGACGTTCTTCAGGGCGAAGACTGTCGGGTCGGCTGCCGGATCCACGGCCGTTCCGATCACGTACGTGGTGTCCCGGTTGTTTCCCGCCTGGGCAAGAAACTGCGCGCGGGGGGTGACGGCAACGACCCGTTTGTCCCTTTTCAGCCAGCTTTCGAGTGAGGCAGGGTCAGGAACTCCCTTGTCCAGCGGGAACGATTCCCTGTCCGCGTCATACGCGGCGGAGAAGATCTTCACCGATGAGTCGCGGAAATTGATCAGGTCGTCCACGGAAAGACGGTCAAGACCGTTGTACAGGGAGTCCAGCGCGATGAAGAACCCGATGCCGACCATCATCGTAACGGCCGTAATAAGGGCCCGCCGCCGGTGGCGGATGACGTTTCGAAGCGCAATCCTCACGACGGTGCTCATGCCGCCTCCTTTCGGTCTTCGCTGACCAGTCCGTCGTGCAGGACGATCACGCGGCGCGCGTGCCTCTGAACCATGGCATCATGGGTGGAAAAGATGAACGTGGTCTGGCGCTCGCGGTTCATGGTTTCCATGAGGGACATGATCTCCTCCGCCGTTCGGGAGTCCAGGTTTGCCGTGGGCTCGTCCGCAAGGACGACAATCGGGTTCTTCACCAGCGCCCTCGCGATGGCCACCCTCTGCTCCTGGCCCCCGGAGAGCTCGCGCGGGTAACGGTCCGCCATGTCACCGAGCCCCACGGCGCTGATGATCTCCCGGGCCCGGGATTTCATTTCACTTCTCGAGTAGCGCCGCTCTATGACCATGGGAAGCTCCACGTTTTCCTGCACGGTCAGCACGGGAATGAGGTTGTACGATTGGAAAATGAAGGAGATGTTTTCCTTGCGATAGACGGAGAGCTCCGTCTCCGACATTCCCCCCAGCTCCCTGCCGTCGTACAGGACGCTTCCGCTGGAGGGGAGGTCCAGGCATCCGACAATGTTCAGCAGGGTTGTCTTGCCGCTCCCCGATGGGCCGACGATGGCAAGAAACTCGCCCTTCTGGATGCTGAGGTCGATGCCCCGCAGCGCTTCCACGCTTCGCTGGGCCTTGGCGTACGATTTGCGGACGCCTTCAAGCTTGAGAATCGCTCCCCTGGTCATTTCCCTTCATTCCTTTCGGGCCTTTCAGCCCTTTCAGCCCGCGCATGAGACGCTCCATCTCTTTCAGGTACTCCGTGAGCGCCCGCGACCCTTTTGCCGTCAGACTGACGGCCGTATTGGGCTTGTTGCCGACAAAGCTCTTTGCAATCTTCACGTACCCTGCTCCCGCAAGCGTCCGAAGCTGGATGGAAAGGTTCCCGGCAGAGAGCTCCAGCTTCTCCCGCAGCTCGGGAAAGCTCACCGACGCCTTGCTGCTGGAGGACAGGTAGGCAAGGATAATGAGGCGAGCCCGCTCGTGGATCACCTTGTCCAGGCGCGGGCTGCGCTTCGATCCCTCCCCGTCACTCATCGCCGCGCAACCCGCCGCGCCGCCTGATCACCTCCGAAACGATGGCGTACGCGATGCTTCCCCCGCCGAAACAGATGGCGATCCACAGGGATGCGGATATCCCCGGGACCAGGATGCTCAGCGCCCCGGTCACGAGCATCCAGTACCCTCCGACGTAGAACTCCGGCATGTGAACGGCAAAGCCGAGCAGGTTGAGCGTCAGCCCGAACCACCCCGCCCACACGGCGACAAGAAAGAAGCCCAGCCCGAGGTGGGACAGGTACACGGACAACGCCGCCGCAACCAGGCACAGGGGGCCATAGACGTGCATGAACTCTCCGATGGAGTGGTCCCCCAGGAGGGACCACAGGGTGAGCCGCGGGTCGATGTCCCTGACGGTTTGCAGGACGCCGCGCACCCTGTACGCATAGATGGAAACGCTCACCACCGCCGCGATGACCCAGAACACCGTCCTGACGGCACCGGGGATGGCCGCATACCCGCGGTAGCCGCGCACAAGGAAGTGCATGACGACCGAGAAGATGATCACCGCCACGCCAAAAGCCACGACGTGCAGCCAGTAGTAGCGGGCGCTCACGATCTCCCGAAGCACCGGGCTGTTTCTCTGCACGGCGGCCTTGATCTCGTCGATGTCCCGCAAAAGACGGGCAATCCTGTGCTTGTCACGCATTGCAAACTCCATAAATAAGTTTATGCCATAAACCTAAAGGGAAATGAGGACACTGTCAAGTCAAGAAAGTGCTAAGAAACCGGGGAGCCGGGATGACGAGGAAGAACGGCGGGGAGGGATGGGGATGAAGATGTGCGGGGCCGCGGCAGCCGTCGGCGCGGCGGCCCAGACGCTCAGTTGAACATGTCGATGACGTCCTGCTTCTTCTTGGCCTTCTCGTACCCGCCGTCCACCGCGTCTTCCCGCAACAGGTCGCTGAAGGTGAGGGCCTGGTCATCAGTCAGGACCAGAGAGTCCCGTCCGTAGACAAGGAAGAATGCCCTCAACATGAAGACAGGCGAAGGCCTCAGGGTCAGGAAGAAGCTCTGGTTGCCGTTGTCGTCCACCCGCGAGGTGAAGACCAGCGAGATCTCGCGGTCCCCCGCGTCATGCCACTCCCCGTCCTGGTAGTACATCTGCTGCAGCTCGAGGGTGGAGATGGTCTTCGTGATCTGGGTCTGGTTCTCCTGGGCAATGCCCTTCCAGTTCTCGTATTTCTCGAATGCCGCCCGCATGGCGTCACGGGCGGGACCGTCCAGGAGGAGCGCGTAGCGGGTGGGATACCGGTAGGCCTTGTTCTGGATGGCGACAACCGAGATGCCGGGGTCATCGCTGAAGGCAAGGAACTGGATCAGGTCCTTGTCGGTCTCTATCCTGCCGTACTCAGCCTGCTGGCCGCTGGGGACGCTCTTCCAGGGCGGCATGGTCCCGCATCCGGCAAGCGCGGCGACAAACGCGGCGGCCGCCAGCGCCAACATCGGCTTTGTCATTTCCAGTCCTCCGTTTCCCCAATGAAAACAACCGAGTGAGGCAAAAATGTCACCCCGTCTATTCGTAGCGCAGCGCGTCAATGGGATCAAGGGCCGCGGCGCGACGCGCCGGGTAGTACCCGAACACCACGCCGGTCATCGCTGCCGAGACGAAACCGAGAAACACGGAGAACCCAGAGATCACCGTGGGCCAGTGGGCGAGCTGGGAGACAAGGAACGAGATGCCGATACCCATGCCGACTCCGATCAGCCCCCCCGCGCAGGCCATGGTCAGCGCCTCGATCAGGAACTGGAGCAGGATGTCGCGTCCCCTCCCGCCCACGGCCATTCGAAGCCCGATCTCCCGGGTGCGTTCCGTGACGGACACGAGCATGATGTTCATGATGCCAATGCCCCCCACCAGGAGGGAAACAACCGCCACGGCGGCCAGGAGGAGGGCCTGCGTCTGCACGGTGGCCGTCCGGACCGCCTGGACGTTTGCAATGTTGCGGATTGTGAAATCATCCGGCTCGACCGGGGTCAGGTGGTGCTGCAGGCGGAGAAGCCGCTCCGTGGCATCTATCACTCCAGCCACGGTCTCTGGAGCCGAAGCGGAGATCATGATGGCGTTGACCCACGTCTGTCCCGTGAGCCTTTCCTGGTGCGTGGTGATGGGGACGACGATCACGTCGTCCTGGTCTCTGCCGAACCCGGTCTGGCCCTTGGAGAGAAGCACCCCCAGCACCCGGAAGGGAACGCTCTTGATGACGATGGTACTGCCCACGGCCCCGCCCGCGGGAAAGAGGTTGGCCGCCACGGTGCTTCCCAGAACGGCAACCTTGGACACGCGGTCAACGTCCTGTTTCGTGAAGAAGCTCCCTTGTGCCACGGTCCAGTTCCCGACGGTGGGCCAGTCGGGGGTCGTGCCGCCGATCACCGTGTACCAGTTGGCGGAGCCGGCAACCACCTGGGTGTTCGTCTGCGAATAGGGAGCAACCCCGCTCACCTCGGGAACGTTGGCCGCGATTGCCGCCACGTCATCCGGTGTCAGAGTGGTCCGGGAGCCGCTTCCCAGGCTCACGCCCCCGCTCGTGATGCTGCCCGGGGTGATGACGATGAGGTTGGCGCCCAGGCTCTCGATCTGCTTGAGCACTGCCGCCTGCGCTCCAGCCCCGATGGCCATGGAAGCGATGACCGCGCCCACACCAATGATGATCCCGAGCATGGTGAGGAGCGAGCGGCTGACGTTGCGCTGCAGCGCCTTCCACGCCGTGCTTATGAGAACAGTGAAGCTCATGAGGTCACCTCCCGGGCGGGACGATCGTCTATGATGAGACCGTCTCGGAAGGTCACCACCCTGTCCGTCCAGGCGGCAACGTCCGTGGCGTGAGTCACGACGATGATGGTGATCCCGTTGTCGCGGTTGAGATGACGGAACAGTGTCATGATCTCCACGCTGCTCGCGCTGTCCAGGTTGCCGGTCGGCTCATCAGCCATGAGGAGCGGAGCGCCGTTGGCAAGGGCCCGCGCAATGGCGACGCGCTGCTGCTGGCCGCCGGAGAGCTCATTCGGCCGGTGGTCCATGCGCTGCCCGAGCCCCACCTGCTCCAGGATGGCGCGCGCGCGCTCGTCGCGCGTCCTCTGCGGAACCCCGGCATAGAGCATGGGCAGCTCCACGTTCTCCAGGGCGTTCGTTCGCGCCAGGAGGTTGAAGCTTTGAAAGACGAAGCCGATCTGCCGGCAGCGGATGGCGGCAAGTTGGTCCCGCGTCAGCCCGGAGACCTCCTGGCCGGCAAGGACGTATGAGCCCGAGGTGGGCCGGTCAAGGCACCCAAGCAGGTGCATGAACGTAGACTTGCCCGAGCCGGAGGGCCCCATGATGGCCACGAACTCTCCATGGGAAACGGAGAGGCTCACGCCCCGAAGGGCCTGCACCATCGACTCCCCTTCCCCGTAGATCTTTGTCAGGTCCTTCACTTCAATAAGGGACCCGCGCGCCGGAGCGCTCTCTCCCTCGGGAGCGAGAGCTGCCCCAGCCCCTGCCGCCCGCGTCTCGCTCTGTTCCATTACTGGGCCTGCCTTTGAGCCTGAGCACCGGCTGCGTTTCCCTGCCGGGCGGCCGCGCCGCCCTGCGGAGAGCCTGCGGCAGCCGGGGAGCCTGCGGCAGCCGAAGCGCTGCCGGCGGCCGCGGCGGTGCCTGCCTGGGGCAACGTGTTCCGCCCACCGCCTCCCCGGCGCTGGGCGATGACGACCGAGTCCACTGCCGGCTGCAGTCCACCGCCTGTGATTTCGACGTTCTTGCCGTCCGAAAGGCCGATCACCACGCGCCGGGGCGCGGGGCGCCCGTTCTGCAGGACCCAGACTGTCACCTGGGAGCCGGGCGCTCCGGCAACGGCTTGTGCCCCGGGAGCGGCGCCGGAGCTCTGCACCAGCCCCGCGCCCCCACCGAACGCGCCGCCGAACCCTCCCGACGCGCCGCTCGGGGCAGCCAGAGGCCGGTAGAGAAGCGCCGCGATGGGAACCGACGGCACGTGCGTCCTCTTGCCAACGTCGATATTCACCTGCGCGGTCATTCCCGGCAGGAGCCGTCCCGACGTGTCGTGCACCACGACCACCGCGTCGTAGGTCACAACGTTCTGCGTGATGATCGGGTTGATGCGCACCTGCTGAACCGTCCCCTGGAATGTTTCGTTGGGGAAGGCGGTCACCGTGAACGCTGCCGAAGCCCCCTGGCGTACTCCGCCCGCATCCGCCTCGTCAACGGAGGTGTCCACCTGCATGTCGGTCAGGTTCGTAGCCAGGGTGAAGAGAGTCGGTGTCTGCAGTGATGAGGCCACGGTCTGCCCGATGCTCACGTTGCGGGCCATGACGACGCCGTCCCAGGGACTCCTGATCACGGTCTTGGACAGATTGTATAAGGCCTGGTCGAGGTTGCCCTGCGCCACGGCAACCTGCGCCTCCGCCACCTGGACGGCTGCCTGCGAGGCCAGGTAGTCCTGGTTGGCGGTGATGCCGGCTGTATTGTCGGTGTCCATCTGGTTCTGGTTGATGAGTCCCTGCTTCAAAAGCGGCTCATCACGCTGCACGGTGAGATTTGCCAGGTCGAGGAGCGCTTTCATCTTGCCCACATTCACCTTTGCGCTGTTGAGGTTCGCCTGCGCCAGGTTGAGATTTGCCTTGCCGGAGTCCACGGCCGCCTTGTAGTCGGTCGGGTCAAGGGTCGCCAGCACCTGGTTTTTCTTGACCCGTGAATTGTAGTCGGCGCCAAGCGCAATGATGGTGCCCGATACTTCGCTTCCCACCGATACAGTGTTCACCGGGTTGACGGTCCCCGTTTCGCTCACCGTGGCGGAAATATCCGCGAACCCCACAGGCCGCGTGATGTAGGTAATTCCGTCTCGCTGCGCAAACAGAGGTCGAAGAGCGATCAGCGCGGCGATTGCCACAATGATCACTGCGCCCGTAATAATGATAGCCTTTGGTGCCGTTTTCATCTCGTTCCCCTCTATAAGCCCGTGACGTTGTCGAGGCCCAGCAGCGCAAGGATGTAGTTGCTCTTTGCCTGTTCCAGACCCACTTCCGCGGTTGTCAGCGCCTGCAGCGCGGTCAGTACGTCCAGGGTTGTCACCAACCCCACCGTATATCGTGCCTTTTGAAGATCGTACTGGCCCTGCGCAGCCTTCACGCTTTGTCCCGCGAGGTCAAGCCGATTGCGCGTGTCCTGCACACTGAAAAGCGCATTCTGCACCGCGATGGTTATGCTCTGCCTCTCCTGGTCCTGCTGGACCTTGTACGAGGCAATCTGATCTGCTGCCTGCTCCACCTGGGCATTCCGCAGGCCCCCATCCAGAATCGGGAGTGCGATGGAAGCTCCCAGGGAAAAGCTTCCCGCGTTGACATTTGCGCTCCAATCCTGTCCCAGTCCCAGACCGCCGTTGACGGAAACCACCGGATAAGTCTGGCTTTTCTGCAGGGCAAGGTTGACGTTCGCCGCCGCGATATTCAAATCAAAGGTAAGAAGCTCCGAGCGATTCTGGAAAGCGGTCTTCAGCGCCTCGTCAAGCTGGAGGGAGGGCAAGTCCGGAATCGGACTGTCCGCCACCAGGTATTCCTTGTCCAGAGGCCAGCCGACCTGCTGGGAGAGGTTCCCTCTATCCACCGCCACCGTGTTCTGGGCGGTGCGAAGGTCAAGCTGGGCCTGCGTGAGGGTGACCTGGTTCTGAAGGACGTCGAGCTGGGTGGCGCGCCCGGCGGTGAGCAGCCCCTGGTAGTAGGCGAGGTTCTGCTGGTCCTGCGTGACCGTTGCCTGCCGGATGAGGACGGTTTTCTGATCCACGAGCAGAGTGTAGTAGGCCTGCTTGACCTGGTAGATCACGCTTTTCAACGAGGCCTCGTACGCCACCTGTGCGGCGCGATACGTGTAGTCCGCCTGCTGCACCGCGGCCGCCGCCCTGCCGCCGGGGTAGCCGTCAAACACGGTCTGACTTGCGGAGAGGCTGACGGAGCTCACCTGGTCGCTGGGAGCCACCTCCATGATGCTGTGCTGCGCGGTGAGCCCGAGGCTCGTGGATGGGCTGGAGAGAGTAAGACCGCCCTGGATATTCTCTCCATTCAGCGGGCCGGCTCCGGCGGCAGTGGCCGCGGCGGAAAGCGGCGTGGATGCCGAGCTCCCGCTTCCCAGGCTCCCCGCATGGGTATAGTCGCCCTTCCCGCCCAGAGCCAGACCGTTTGTCGCCTGGGTCTGGATGAGCTGCGCATGGGCCGTGCCGACCGCTATCGTCGCCAGTCTGAGACCAGGCGCGGTAACGCGTGCGGCGGCAACAACCTGGTCCAGCGTCACCGTGTCCGGGGACGCCGCGGGTGCCTGCTGCGCCAGGAGCCTTCCGGCGTTCAGGGTCAGAAGCGCGGCTGCCAGCAATACCGGAGTGCGGAATCCGGACGGTTTTTTCATCACTTTCGCGAGCCTCCTGCATCGAATATCCATGAAAGTGTCCCCGTGTTCCATAAAGGATAAATGAAAGGAGGATAACTTTCTGTTCAACAGCGATCTTACCCGGACCTCCCTGAATGGCCAATGAACCGGGGGTGAATAATCGATAATTTTCTGTTATGCAATATCTTCTTCTTCCGGACGACTGGATTTCGAGGAGCAACGAATGCTGAAGCTGTTCAAGTACCTGAAGCCATACACAGTGCCCATTACCGTGGTCCTGGGGATGGTCCTGCTGTATTCCCTCTCTGAGCTGTACCTTCCGACCCTTCTGGCGAACATCGTGGACAAGGGGATCGCCCGGGGCGATGTGTCGCATATCCTTCGCGTCGGCGGCCTCATGCTGCTGGTCGCGCTGGGCGGCGCCGCGTGCACCGTCATTGGCAGCTATTTTTCCGCCCGGGTGGGGATGGGGTACGGGCGGGACCTTCGCCGCCTGGTATTCACTCACGTGGAAGGCTTCTCCCTGCATGAGTTCGACAAAGTCGGGACACCGTCCCTCATCACCCGCACCACCAACGACATCACCCAGGTGCAGAACTTCGCCATGGTGGTGATGCGCATGATGATCATGGCGCCCATCATGGCCATCGGCGGAATCATCATGGCCCTCCAGGTGGAGGCGCGCCTCACCTGGGTGCTCGGCGTGGCAATCCCGATCATCGCAGCGCTCATCATTCTCATAGCCTCACGCGGCATTCCGCTGTTCCGCGCCATCCAGGCCAAGATCGACAGGATCAACCTCGTGATGCGGGAAGGGCTCACGGGCGTCCGTGTCGTGCGGGCGTTCGACAGGATAGACCACGAGAGGGAACGCTTCGATGAGGCCAACCGGGACCTCACCGCCGCCTCCATCAAGGTCAACAAGATCATGGCCCTGCTTTTCCCCCTCATGATGCTCGTGATGAACCTCACCACCGTGGCCATCATCTGGTTCGGCGCAAGGCGGATCGACATGGGGGAAATGCAGGTCGGGAGCCTCATGGCGTTCCTCCAGTACGCCACCCAGATCCTTTTTGCCGTGCTCATGGTCTCCTTCCTCTTCGTCATGCTTCCCCGCGCCGCGGCCTCCGCCACCCGCATCCATGAGGTGCTGGAAATCGATCCCGAGATCAGGGACCGCGCGCAGACCCGCGCGGCGGAGGATGAGCGGGGATTCATCGAGTTTCGAAATGTCACCTTCAGCTACCCCGGGGCCGAAGAGCCGGCAATCCGCGGCATATCCTTCAGCGCGGGGCCGGGGGAGGTCACGGCGATCATCGGCGGCACGGGATCCGGCAAGTCGACCATCGTGAACCTCATCCCCCGGTTCTACGATGTGGACAGCGGGAGCATCCTTGTGGACGGGGTCGACATACGGGAAATGGAGCAGGAAAGTCTTCGAACGAAGCTTGGATTCGTGCCCCAGAGGGCGGTGCTTTTCAACGACACCATAGCCACCAACATCCGCTACGGCAGAGAAGGCGCCTCGGATGAGGAGGTGGCGCGCGCCGCGGAGACGGCCCAGGCAAAGGGATTCATCCTGGAGATGCAGGACGGTTTCCAGTCCGTGGTCGCGCAGGGAGGGACCAACCTCTCCGGGGGGCAGAAGCAGCGCCTTTCCATAGCGCGCGCCCTCGTGAGGAAACCAGAGATCTACGTGTTCGACGACACGTTTTCCGCCCTGGATTTCCGCACGGACGCGAACCTCCGGGCAGCGCTGCGGCAGGAGACGGCGGACGCCACGGTGATCATCGTGGCGCAGAGAGTGAACACCATCATGGATGCAGACCGGATCATCGTCCTGGACGATGGAGCGGTCGTGGGGCAAGGCACCCACCGCGAGCTTGTGAGGACGTGCGAGGTCTACCGCGAGATCGTCTCCTCCCAGCTCACCGAGGAGGCCCTGGCATGAGTGACGGACAGGGAAGAGGAAGACCAGCAGCAGGACCCCGCGGTCGCGGCGGCTTCATGGGCGGCGGGCACATGATGGGAGGCATGCCCGCCGAGAAGCCAAAGAACTTCCGGGCAACCCTGAAGAGGCTCCTCCGCTACCTGAAGCCGCGGAGCGCCGGGCTTGCCGTGGTATTCGCGCTGGCAATCCTCAGCAGCCTGTTCGGCCTTTTCGCGCCGAAGATCATGGGCGGCGCCACCACCCACATCTGGGACGGGATCAAGGGGAAGATCAACCACGTGGCGGGCGCCGGCATCGACTTCGGATTCCTGCTCCACACGGCCCTGGTCCTGATTGGCCTGTACCTCGTGAGCTCCCTCTTCAGCTACCTGCAGCAATTCATCATGGCGGGAGTGGCGCAAAAGACGGTCTACGACATGCGCCGCGACGTCAGCGAAAAGCTCGGCAGGCTCCCCCTTTCCTTCTATGACGGGCGCACGCACGGGGAGATCATGAGCCGGGTCACCAACGACGTGGACAACGTGGCCACCACGCTCCAGCAGAGCCTCATGCAGATCATCACATCGCTTGTGACCATTGTGGGGATCATCATCATGATGATCACCATCAGTCCCCTGCTCACCCTCATCGTGGTGGGTGTCCTGCCGCTCAGCATCATCATCACCCGGCTCATCGCCCCCCGGTCCCAGAAACATTTCAGCGGTCAATGGAAGAGCCTGGGGCAGCTCAACGGACACGTGGAGGAAATGTACACGGGCCACGCCATCGTGAAGGCGTTCGGCAGGGAGCGCAGGACCATAGAGAAGTTCACCGCCATCAACGAGCAGCTCTACGAGTCGAGCTGGCGCGCCCAGTTCATTTCCGGCCTCATGATGCCGCTCATCACCTTCATCAACAACATCGGCTACGTGGCGCTCGCCGTGGCGGGGGCGGTCATGGTGCTTCGCGGGAACCTCCCCATCGGCGACATCCAGGCCTTCATCCAGTACTCCCGGCAGTTCACGTGGCCCATCGCGCAAACCGCCAACATCGCAAACGTCCTGCAGAGCACCATCGCCTCGGCGGAACGCGTGTTCGAGCTCCTGGACGAGCCGGAAGAGCAGCCTGACGACCCGGCATCGCCGGCGCCGGCCGACACCCGGGGCGAGGTGAGGTTCGAGGACGTGCGCTTCAGCTACAAGCCGGAAGAGCCGCTCATGGAGGACCTGAGCATCGACGTGAAGGCCGGCCAGACCATCGCCATTGTCGGCCCGACGGGCGCCGGCAAGACCACGCTGGTCAACCTCCTGATGCGTTTCTACGAGCTGCAGGGCGGCAGGATCACGATTGACGGCGTGGATGTGCGCCGGATTGCGCGCGGGAACCTCCGCCGCACGTTCGGGATGGTGCTGCAGGACGCGTGGCTCTTCAACGGCACCATCCGGGACAACATCGCCTACGGACGGGAGAAGGCCACGGAGGCGGAAATCCACGCGGCGGCTGTTGCCGCACACGCGGACCATTTCATCCGCACGCTTCCTGAGGGCTACAACACCGTGCTGAACGAGGAAGCCTCCAACATCTCACAGGGACAGCGCCAGCTCTTGACCATTGCCCGGGCCGTCCTGGTGGATCCGGCCATCCTGATCCTGGACGAGGCCACCAGCAGCGTTGACACCCGGACCGAGGTGCTGATCCGAAAGGCCATGACGTCCCTCATGAAGGGGAGGACGAGCTTCGTCATAGCCCACCGGCTGTCCACCATCCGCGACGCGGAGCTGATCCTCGTGATGAACCATGGAAAGATCGTGGAGACGGGGACGCACGCAGAGCTTCTGGCGCAGGGCGGATTCTACGCGGAGCTGTACAACAGCCAGTTCGCGGGGGCGAGCATCGAAGCGGAGACCGCGTAGGGGCTTTGCCGTCGCGCCAGGGACAGGGCGCAGAGGGCACACCGCGGCGAGCGATAGCTACAGCTTGTCGGGTAATTCTTGGCGGCGATTCGCGTGGCATGCAGTACGTCGTCGGCTATCACGATGCTTGCTCGGTAGGCGGTCCGCTGTGACCCTTCATCGTCAACTCAGAGGCGCTGTCGGTGCGGTAGGAATCGTTTCCCTTTGCTGCTACTTGTCTTTGTGTCTGATGATCGATTCTTAGATCGATTTTCAACCGCTCAGCACCATTGTCTTGCGGCGCGCAAGCTCTCGGACCAGTTTGTTGGCGTTGAACCCCAGCACTGCGCGCTGCCCACAGGCCCCCATCATGGCCTCCGAGCGAGCCGCCGGACGGTTGAACCCATATCTGGAGCCCTTGATGGTGCCGATTCCCGCCTCTACCAAAGCCCGCTCTCTGACCAGCCGGTCGCGCACCGGTCTGCTTACCGACCACTGTGTACGTCCACGGGGGGCCAGTCCCACCTCCTTGACCCCCAACTTCTTCAAGGCGGAGAGGTTCTGCGCGCTGTATCCACCACGATCGTAGGCATATGCCAGCGGCGCTTTGCCAAAGAGCGCGAGGTGGTCCTTGACTGCTCGCACTGCAAACTTCGTGTCCACCAACTCGCGGCGATCCTTGGCCAGCGTGGCCAGCAGGTACCCACCGGCCAGACGCGTAATGCCCCAGCTCAGTCCGAACTCCACCGATTTGCCTACTTTGCCGCGCACGATACTGTAGAGTTGCGGGATATGCAGGCTGATGATCTTGCCGCTGGCCACATAGCCTGAGCGAATCCAGTAGCGGATCTGCGGCAGCAATTTGCTCATCGTTTCGTGCAATTGCACCAGCTTGCTCTTGGCCACGATGGCGTACTTGCGTAGCTTTGTTCCCTGTGCGGCAGCTTCGCCCAGCGCCTTGCCCAAATGCGCGTTGAGCTTCTCGACGATGGTGAGCATCTGAGTCATCACCCGATCCTTGCTCTCCTTGGTCTTGGCAAACAGGCGGTACTCTCGAGCTTTCTGCCCGGCCGCCTGGAATTGACTCGCCGTCTGTTGCAAGAACCCCTTCAGCGCTCGGCCAACCTTCCGCCCTGCGGCAGCCGCCGAGCGCAGGAAGGCGGACATAAGTCCCATCTCGTTGGGATACGGGATCGCCGCTTCCTGCGCTGTGGTGTCGGCCACCAGGGTCCTGGGATCTGCCAGCTTTTGCTTCACCGCCAGGTGCACCACGTACTGATTGATGAGATTGATCCCCTGCTCTCCCATCAATTCGGTGAAGTCTTGGATCGTGGTGAAGTCCGGCGTCCAACTCGTCTCGGTCAGCCCGCACAGGTAACGCGCCGGGGCGTAGTATTGGATGAGGTCTTCCGCCTCCCGATAGGTGAGCTTGCGTGTAGCCATGAACAGCATAGCGCCGAGGGTGGCGCGCAAATGCGGCGGCTGGCCTGCAGCGTTCTTCAACTTTGCCAGACGGATCTGTTGGGCGCGCTGTTGCAGCTCCTCCCAATCGAGGGTGTCGGCGATCTGGACGAGGCGATGGTTGTCGGCCACAGGGATGGTTGGACTCTTGGATCTGGGCAATAGATCGGGCTGACGCGGCATAGGGGGGAACCTCCGCTGAAGTGGTTGGGATAACGCAAGGGCGTGTACTGAAGCCGCCGAGCACAAGGAGCAGACACAGGGCCGAAGAGAGGATCGGGAGGCAAAGTCGAACCGGGAGGATATTGACGGGAGACACTTCCCCAGTAGTATAACTGGGGACTAATCTCTGTCAATATACATCGCCATGAAAACCGACCTTCCATCAGACTACCGGCAGCTTCAACTCGCCCTGAGCCACATCGGCTTCTTCCGCCGCGGCACCCTGCTCAAGCGCATGATGACCTGCGGCAAGTCCGTCTGCGCCTGCAAAGCCTCACCCCCCCGTTTGCACGGTCCGTATTACCAGTGGACCCGCAAACTCGACGGCAGGACCGTCACGGTTAATCTGTCAGCTCAACAAGCCAAGTTGCTAGAAGGGTGGATCGCTGCCGGCAAGCAACTTGATCGCATCGTCGCCGAAATGGAGCGCATTTCGCTGGAGGCAACCGAGCGTCAGCTGCAAGAGTTGCCGCCACCAACGCGCAAGGTGCCGGTCAGGCGTCGCCATGCCCAGCAGGGTGCAGCAGGCTAGCAATTACCCGACAAGCTGTAG
>Ga0209415_10010838_pt1 | contig 15433 bp, 16 predicted proteins | sample PeaSoiSIISIP2007_FD_187696 | JGI IMG/M metagenome (GOLD analysis project Ga0209415, IMG submission 187696) | Peat soil microbial communities from Weissenstadt, Germany - SII-SIP-2007 (SPAdes) (version 2) | ecosystem: Environmental > Terrestrial > Soil > Wetlands > Peat | place: Germany... | reverse complement strand
ACCCACGGCATGCACGCCGAGCCCACCACCTTCGGGGCCAAGCTGGCGCTGTGGTGCCTGCAGGCCGACCGCGACCGCGCCCGCCTGCGCGCCGCGCGCGACAAGGTGGCCGTGGGCAAGCTGTCGGGCGCGGTGGGGACGTACTCGAACATCGATCCCCGGGTCGAGGCGCACGTCTGTGACGCGCTCGGGCTGACCCCGGTTCCCGCCACCCAGGTGGTCGCGCGCGATCGTCACGCCGAGCTGCTGTGGGCGTGCGCGTCCGTGGGCGCCACCATCGAGATGATCGGCACCGAGATCCGGCACCTGGCCCGCACCGAGGTGGGCGAGGTCGAAGAGGCGTTCGGCTCGGGCCAGAAGGGCAGCTCGGCCATGCCCCACAAGCGCAACCCGATCCTGTCCGAGCGCCTGAGCGGCCTGGCGCGCGTGCTGCGGGGGTATCTGGGCGCCGGGCTCGAGGACGTGGCTCTGTGGCACGAGCGTGACATCTCCCACAGCTCGGTCGAGCGTGTGGTCCTCCCCGACGCGTGCCTGGTCACCTATTACGTCCTGCGGCGCGGTGCGGGGCTCGTGCGCGACCTCGTCGTCCACACCGGCCGCATGCGGACCAACGTGCTCGAGGGCTCGTTCGGTCTGGTGTTCAGCCAACCGGTGCTGCTGGCCCTGGTGGAGTCGGGGTTGGCACGCGATGCCGCGTACCGCATCGTGCAGCGCGACGCCCGTCTGGCGTGGGACGAGCGGCGCCCGTTTCGCAGCGTTCTCGAGGCCGATTCCGAGGTCGGGCTCGACGGTGCCGCGCTCGATCGGGCCTTCAGCCTGGACCGGGCCCTTCAACATGTCTCGCGGTTCACACAAGCCATCAAGGAGGTCGAAGGGTGAGCCTGACCAAGGTGCACAGCGGCAAGGTACGCGAGCTCTATGACGCGGGCGAGGGCCGGCTGCTCATGGTGGCATCCGATCGAATCTCGGCCTTCGACGTGGTGCTGGCCGAGCCCATCCCCGACAAGGGCCGGGTACTGACGGCCATGACGGTGCATTTCCTGGGCGAGCTGGCCGATCTCGCCCCCAGCCACCTCATCACCGCGGATCCCGCCGAGCTCCCCAAAGACGCCGCCGCCCTCGGGGGCGAGGTCGGCCTCGACGCGCTGGCGGGGAGGGCGGTGCTCGTGCGACGGGCCGAGATGCTCCCCATCGAGTGCATCGTGCGGGGATACCTGGCGGGTTCGGGATGGAAGGAGTACCAGAGCTCGAGGACGCTGCACGGCACCCCGCTGCCGGCCGGCCTCGAGCAGGCCAGCCGGCTCCCCGAACCGATGTTCACGCCTTCGACCAAGGCCACCGAGGGACACGACCTCAACATCTCGTTCGACGAGGCAGCCGATCTGGTGGGCAAGGAGTTGGCCGAGCAGGCCCGCGACCTGTGCGTCGAGGCCTACCGCCGCGCCGCGGCGGCGGCCGAGCGCAACGGCATCATCGTGGCCGACACCAAGTTCGAGCTCGGCATCATCGACGGCGCGCTGGCACTGTGCGACGAGGTCCTCACCCCCGACTCGTCGCGGTTCTGGCCCGCCGACGAGTGGCGGCCGGGCACCAACCCCCCCGCCTTCGACAAGCAGCCGGTGCGCGACCTGCTCGAGGCGAGCGGGTGGGACAAGACGCCGCCCCCTCCGCCGCTTCCCCCCGAGGTCGTGGCCGAGACGAGCGAGCGCTACATCGAGGCCTACGAGCGGATCAGCGGGCGCCGCCTGGCCGACTGGTACGGTGCGAAGAGGTGATGCACGCGTGAAGTTCGAGGTCCTCGTGGAGGTGACGTTGCGCCCCGGGATCGCCGATCCGCAGGGTGCCACCATCGAGCGGGCCCTGCCGGCGCTGGGATTCGAGGGCATCGACGGCGTAAGCGTGGGCAAGGCCATCCGGCTGTCGGTCGAGGCGTCGGGCGAGGCCGAGGCGCGTGCCCTGGCCACCGAGGTGGCCGACCGGTTGCTCGCCAACCCCGTGATCGAGGACTCCACCGTCACCGTCATCGGCGCGATGGAGCCCGCGGCGCCCAACGCGGTGCGGTGATGGCGGCCCGGATCGGCGTCGTGGTGTTCCCGGGGAGCAACTGCGAGCACGACGTCGTCAAGGCCCTGGGCCTCTTCGGCCCGGCCAGGGTCGAGGCCGAGCTCGTGTGGCACGGGGAGCGGTCGTTGTCGGGCTACGACGCCATCGTGCTGCCCGGCGGTTTCGCCCACGGCGACTACCTGCGCCCGGGAGCGATCGCCCGCTTTTCACCCGTCATGGAGGCGCTGTCGAAGTACGCGGCCGACGGCGGTCCTGTCGTCGGGGTCTGCAACGGCTTTCAGGTGCTGACCGAGGCGGGTCTGCTCCCCGGCGCGCTGCAGAAGAACCGGGGCCTGCGCTTCCTGTGCACCACGGTGGGCGTGGAGGTGTGCAGCACCCGGACCGTGCTCACGAGCGAGACCGTCCTGGGCGCGCCGTTGGAGCTGCCCATCAACCACTTCGAGGGCAGCTTCACCTGCGACGCCGCCACCCTCGAGCGCCTGCGCGCCGAGGACCGCATCGTCCTGCGCTACCGCGCCAACCCCAACGGGTCGCTCGACGACATCGCGGCCGTGTGCAACGAGGAGGGCAACGTGGTGGGCTTGATGCCGCACCCCGAGCGGGCTTGTGACGCCATGACCGGGTCGACCGACGGCTTGGCCCTGCTCGAGTCGCTCGTGGTCGCCGCGACGGCGTACGCCCGGCTGCCCGTCTGACTCAGCCCGTCTGCCTCGAGCGGTCGGCCCCAGCCGGTCGCCTCGAGCGGTCGGCCTCAGCCGGCCTCAGCCGGCCTGCCTCAAGCGGTCCTGGTCCTCGTCTTCGTCACCGTGGCCGCGCGCGTCGTGGCCGCGGTGGTGCCGTTCGGGACGCGCCCGATCTCGGCGCGCTGGAGCACGGCCGCACTCACCCCCGCGGCACGCCACGCGTTGTACCCGATCCCCTTTCGTAACCCGTAGGCCTTGGCCACCTTGACGAAGGCCTTCTCCAACATGGCCAGATCGTCGGTAGACGACGAGCGGGCCAGCTCGGCGGTGAGGTCGGCCTTCTCCTGCAACAGGTGCAGGCGCGCCAGGGGATCCGACGACGGCAAGAGGTCGTTCACCACGCCCAAGCGCTTCCTGATCGAGTCCGGGGTGCGCTTGCGGCCCCGCCGTGGGCGGTTGTGCTCGATCGCTTCGAGGTAGCGCCGCACGGCACGCCCCTCTTCCCGGCCCCGGGCCAGCGCGGCCTTGTGGGCGCTCGACATGGGCCGGTGCGAGGGGATCGCTTTGGCGTCGGGCATGGCTGGGATTATGGGTATGGGCATGCGCCGATTGCAACCTTTCGGCGACCGGTCATTTCGACAAACCGGCCCGGGCTCATTGCGGGACCGAAACGCCCCGACCCCGCTCCGATAGCGCCGTCCGGGCTCGGGAGCCGGCGGCCCGGACGCAGGAGGGCGACGTGGCGCCAGGTACGGTAGCCACGATGGAGCTGCACCGAGCGCTCGGCTTGAGTGACGACGAGGCGGCGCGTATCTCCGAGATCCTGGGACGGCCGCCCAACCATCTCGAGCTCGCCATGTACGCGGTGATGTGGAGCGAGCACTGCTCCTATAAGTCGTCACGGTTGCATCTCAAGCGGCTCCCCACCGAAGGACCCCACGTCCTGGTGGGCCCGGGCGAGAACGCCGGGGTGATCGACGCCGGCGACGGCATCGCGGTGGCGCTGCGGATCGAGAGTCACAACCACCCGTCGGCCGTCGAGCCGTATCAGGGCGCGGCCACCGGGGTGGGCGGCATCCTGCGCGACATCTTCACCATGGGGGCCCGCCCCATAGCGCTGATGGACCCCCTGTTCTTCGGCACCCTCGACGACGCCCGGACGCGGTGGCTGACCGAAGGCGTCGTGGCGGGCATCTCCGGGTACGGGAACTCGGTGGGCGTGCCCACCGTGGGGGGCGAGCTGACCTTCGCTCCGTGCTACGCCCGCAACCCGCTCGTGAACGTGCTGTGCCTCGGGGTCATGCCCGTCGAGCGCCTGGTGCTCGGGCGCGCCACCGGGGCGGGGAACCTGGCCGTGCTCCTGGGTTCCACCACCGGCCGCGACGGGATCGGCGGGGTGAGCGTGTTGGCCTCGGCCGCCTTCGGCGGTGACGACGACGGGGACGCGGCCAAGCGACCCAGCGTGCAGGTGGGAGATCCCTTCGAGGAGAAGCGGCTCATCGAGGCGTGCCTCGAGTTGCTCGACCGGGGTCTGGTGGTGGGGATCCAGGATCTCGGCGGGGCGGGAATCACGTGTGCGACCTCGGAAACCGCGGCGCGCGGCCACATGGGCATGGACGTGTACGTGGACGCGGTTCCCCGCCGTGAACCGGCCATGGAGCCCTTCGAGGTGATGACGTCGGAAAGCCAGGAACGCATGCTGGCCATCGTGACCCCCGAAGACCTCGACGCGGTCGAGGAGGTGAGCCGGCGGTGGGAGGTGCGGGCCACGGTCATCGGGACCGTGACCGACGGCGGGGCGCTGCGCGTCCTCGACCGCGACGGCGCGGTGCTGGCCGAGGTCCCCGCTGCTTCGCTCTCCGACGACGCGCCGCTCTACGACCGGCCCTGCATCGCGCCGGCCGGACTCGACGAGCGCCGCCGAGACGACCCGGGCCGCGCCTCGTCCCCGAGGGTGTCAGGCGAGGGCGCCCCAGTCGAAGGGGCGGCTCGCGTCGAAGCCGATGTGCTGGCGCTGCTCGGCGACGCCTCGTGGGTCTACCGGCAATACGACCACCAGCTCTTCCTCAACACGGTGGTGGGACCGGGGGAGGATGCCGCCGTGCTGCGCCTGGCCGCGCCCGGCCTTCCCCCCAGCGCGCGGGGACTGGCCATCTCCACCGACTCCAACCCGAGATGGTGCGCGCTCGACCCGCGTCACGGCACGGCCATGACCGTGGCCGAGTCGGCCCTCAACGTGGCGTGCGCGGGGGCCCGTCCCCTGGCGCTGGTGAATTGCCTCAACTTCGGCAACCCCGAGCACCCTGAGGTGATGTGGCAGCTGTCGGAGTCCGTCGACGGCATGGCCGAGGCCTGCAAGGCACTGGGCATTCCGGTGATCGGCGGCAACGTAAGCCTCTACAACGCGAGCGCCGGGGCCGACATCGACCCCACACCGGTGGTGGCCGTACTGGGTGTCATCGATCGGCTCGAGCGCCGTCCGCCGGGGATGGGGTTGGTGGCGGGTTCGGCGCTGGTGCTGCTGGGGGAGACCGATCCGTCGCTGGCCGGATCCCGCTGGGCCGTCGAGCGCCGAGCACGGCACGGCGGCACCCTCCCCCGCCTCGACCTGGACCTGCACGCCCGCCTGCTCGCGCTCGTGGCCCACCTGGTCTCGGAGAAGGACGTCCTCACCTCGGTCCACGACGTCTCGGGCGGCGGTCTGGCACTGGCGCTGGCCGAGGGGGCGCTGGCGTCGGGAGTGGGCTGTGTCGTCGACGGTGTCGGCGACGTGGCGGAGCTGTTCTCGGAGTCTTCGTCTCGAGTGGTGCTCGGCACCGGCCACCCCGACGAGGTCGTCGCGCGCGCACACGAGGCCGGCGTGGCGGGGCGTGTCATCGGGGCGGTGGGCGGCGACCGCATCGTGGTGGCCGGTCTCCTCGACCTGGCCGTTGCCGACGCGGTCGAGGCGTGGCGGGTCGCGCTGCCCGGCGCTCTGGGGGAGCCGGTCACAGCCTGAGCGTTACGGGCCGAGACTCACCCGGCCTTCGTCGTCGATGCTCCAACCCGGATTGTGGGCGACCTCCCACGGATGGCCGTCGGGATCGATGAACACCCCGGCGTACCCACCCCAGAACGTGGTGCCGGCCTCGCGTCCGATCGTGGCCCCCGCCGACCGGGCTTCGGTCATCACGGCGTCGACCTCGTCGTCCGACCGGGCGTTGTAGGCAAGGGTCACCCCACCCCAGCCCCCGGCATCGACGACCGCCGAGTCCTCGGCCAGCCGGGCCCGGTCCCACAGCGCCACGATCATGCCCGGTGCCTGGAAGAAGACGACGTCGTCATCGGGCCCGGCGTCGCTGTGCCAGCGGAGGGCCTCGTAGAAGGCGCGGGCCCGGCCCAGGTCCCTCACCCCGAGCGTGATCACGCTGAGACGCTGGTCCATGCCGGCAGTCTCGCAGCGTTTCGATCAACCAGATGTGCCCACCGACTGGATCTTCGGCGAATTGGGAGACCTACTCGGCACTGCGGTGGTGGATGAGCGAAACGTCCTCGGCGCCGAGTGCCTCCTCCTGCTCGACATCGACGATCTCGGGCTTGAAAAGGAGCTGGGCGATCAACGTCGGGACGAAGGCCGACAGGATGACGACGCTGACGAGTTCGGTGTACTGGGTTCGATCGATGAGGTGGTGTGTCAGGCCGAAGAGCGCCGCGATGGACCCGAAGGTGAGTCCTGTCGCCATGAGCAGGGTTGTGTAGGCGCGTTCGCGACTGGGCAGGCCGAATTTGGTCGCCGTGGGCCACACCCCGATGAACTTGGCCACGAGCTTCGCTCCCAGGAGCAACGCGATGACCCCGGCACCCGACACGAGGACGGGCGCGGAGATCAAGGTCCCGGCCCGCAGAAAGAAGAAGGGGGTCAACAGGGCGAAGGCGATCGCACGTAGTCGGTCCATCAGCACCCGGTCGTGGAGGAATACCCCGGCAACAACGAGCCCGGCGACATAGGCAGGGAGCACGGCTTCACTTCCCGCCTGGGTGGCCAATCCTCCCAGGGCGAGCAACACGACGAGGAGGAACTTGATCTCCGGCTCGCTGATCCGGTGACCGAACCACGCGATGACCAGTCGGGTGACGCGGGGGAGCCCGAACAGGGTCACCACCGTAACGATGGCGAAGACGACGAACAGCCATCCGTACTGGGCGAAGAATCCCCCGAGGGCGAGCACGGTGCCCAGGTCGGTGACGAAACACGCGGCCAGGATGAGTTTACCGATGTCCTGGCGATTGAGCCCGGTCTCCACCATCACGGCGTAGACGACTGCCACCGAGGTCGTGCTGAGTGCGATCCCGCCGATCTCCGCCGCGTGCAGGTGCCAATGCAACCCCCAGCGACAGATCGCGAAGGCACCCACGAACGGCAAGAGGAACGAGACGAAACCGATGGAGACACTCGCCTTCCAGTGTGTGCGCAACGACACAGGATCGATCTCCGCGCCGGCGAGGAATGTCAGGAGCACCGAGCCGATCGACGCGAGGAACGTCGTGTAGGAGGTCTGCTGAACGTGCTCCTTTATGCCCGGGAGGTTTCCCGCCAACGCCCCCACGACGATCTCCACCAAAGCCACCGGAACGGCGATCCGGATGCTGACCATCGACGCCAGCAGTGCCATTCCGAGCCAGATGGCGGCGACGTAGTAGAGGTTCATCGGTCCTCCCGCGTTGTGCCTGGCAGGAGGTCGATGTCGACCTCCACCAGGATCTTCCGGTCCTGGTAGAGGCCATCAGCCCAAGGGCGGTTCGGACCGCGTGGCCCGCCGGAGCCTCATCCGGTCGACACAAGGTTAGCGAAGCTGGCTTGCCTTCGGCCGCACCCGATGACGTCGACGACCCCCCCGACCCAGCCGGGGGCTCGGGACGACGGCCATGTCGACCCGGGTAGCTTTGCCCGACGTGGCCGAGGTCGCGGTAATCACGGGCGGGAGCCGCGGTATAGGAGCAGCTACCGCCACGTTGCTTGCTCGCGACGGCTGGGCCGTCTGCGTCGGGTACCGGACCGATGTCGATGCCGCACGGCGCGTCGTAGAAGAGTGTGAAAAGGCCGGCGCCAGAGCCGCCGCCGAAGCCGTCGATGTCCGGTCGCCCGAAGCCGTGGCCGCGTTCTTCGAAGCCGCCGATCGGTTGGGACCGATCCGAGCCTTCGTGAACAACGCCGGCGTCGTCGACCGGCGCAGCCGTGTGGACGAGATGACGGGGCCAAGGCTCGAGCGGATGTTTAGCGTCAATACCATCGGTCCGTTCATCTGTGCCGCAGAGGCGGTGCGGCGGATGTCGGCCCGCTACGGCGGCGCGGGAGGTGCGATCGTGAACGTCTCCTCCGCGGCGTCGCGTGTGGGGAGTCCAGGCCAGTACGTCGACTACGCGGCGTCCAAGGGGGCGATCGACACGATGACCTTGGGGCTGGCCAAGGAGGTTGCCCAAGAGGGGATCCGTGTCAACGCGGTGCGGCCCGGACTGATCGACACCGAGATCCACGCCAGCGGAGGAGAACCGCACCGGGTCGAGTCCCTCGAGGACGAGATCCCGATGCGCCGTGGCGGCCGGCCCGAGGAGGTCGCCAACGCCATCGCGTGGTTGTGCTCGGACGCCGCGTCGTATGTGACGGGGGCGATCATCGACGTAAGCGGTGGACGCTGACCCGTGCCGGGCGACGGGGGACTACGACTACGAGCGCGACGGCAGGCGGTACGCGTCTGTCCGGCGCACCGATCCCCGCATTGCGACGCTCGTGGAAGAGGCGCTGGGGTCGGCTCGCACCGTTCTCAATGTGGGCGCGGGGTCGGGTTCGTACGAGCCCGCCGATCGGTACGTGGTGGCCCTCGAACCTTCGCCGGCCATGCGGGCCCAGCGACCGGCGCACGCCGTTCCCGCGATGGACGGCGTGGCCCAGCACCTCCCCTTCGACGACAAGTCCTTCGACGCGGCCATGGCGACGTTGACCGTCCACCAGTGGCCCGACGTGGGAGCCGGTCTGCACGAGATGCGGCGCGTGGCCCGAGGGCCCGTCGTCATCCTCACCTTCGACGGGGACTCCCTGGACCGCTTCTGGCTCGCCGACTACGCCCCCGAACTGATCGAGGCCGAGCGTCGTCGGTACCCACCTCTCGCAGTCATCGACGAGGCACTGGGTGGAGGTGCGGTCGTGCGTGCCGTGCCCGTGCCGAGGGACTGCGTCGACGGGTTCACCGAGGCCTACTTCGCACGGCCCGAAGCGTTCCTCGCCGAGGCGACCCGACGTTCGCAGTCGGCATGGGGATTCGTCGAGGGAGACGTCGAGGAGCGGTTCGTGCGGGAGCTGCGTTCCGATCTGGAGACCGGTGCGTGGGACCGGCGCTACGGGCACCTGCGCAGCCAGCAGATCTTCGAAGGGGCGCTGCGACTCGTCGTACACGAGGGGTGATCGTCACCGCTTTTCGGCTTCGACGTACAGCCGCACGGTTCCACCCTCGGACCGGTAAGGCATCCGCCGCTCGGCGATGGTCACGTCGAGCCCGGCGACTTCACTGGCTCGAACGAGCTCACCGAGCTCGAAGAACGTCGCCGTGAACGGCACCGGCTCCTCGAGAAACGTGTCGAGCACGACCTCACCCTGCCCCTCGTGGACGCTGAACAGGATGGCGCCCCCGGGTCGGAGCACCCGCCCGAACTCGCGCAGCGCGGCTCCGAGCTCCGCTCGTCCAAGGTGGATGACGCAGTAGAACGCCAGGAGGCCGCCGAGGCTCTCGTCGGCGAAGGGAAGCAGTCGCATGTCGGCCACCACCGCGGCGTCGAGGCGATCGTCTGCCAACGCTGCCATGCGCTCGCTCAGGTCGACGCCGATGACCCGGCAGTCCCGTTGTCGGACGAACGCACCGACCTGTCCGGGTCCGCACCCGATGTCGGCCACGGGATCTCCCACAGACGAGGCGAACGTCTCGAGGAGCTCGCGATCGCGTGGCTTGTCCTCCAGCTCGTGGGCAAAACGGGACTCGTACTTCTCCGCCACGATGTCGTAGGAGAAGCGGAGGGAGTCCCAGACCACCGCACCATCCTTGTCGGCGGCTACCCGCGCCTGGGGCCGCCCGGACCGCGGAGCGCTACTCAGGCGCCTTCCGCGAGGCGTCGTCGGACCAGCGCCGGGTCAGCCACCCCAGCCAGGCGAGCGAGCCCACCAGCGTGAGCCACCACACGATCCATACCGGACTCGTCACGGGTCGACCTCGATTCAGGGGTACTTCCCCACGGGCAGGAATGTAGCTCTCCTGACAAGACCCACACCCCTCGTGTCATCGCGCTCGTTTTCGCTCTTGAGTTCGTCGACCCTTGGTGGTGACCAGCCCCGCAAGTGCAACTCTGGCGGCTGAGTGCCTGCTTGCTCCCCCCGGGGGGCTGGTCACCGGCAGACAATGTGCGCCTCGGGCGTTGGCGAATCCTTTGAGTTTCTTGTGGGTTTTCTGAGAACCCGGGCGTACGGCGTAGGGCGAGAAGATAGAGGGATGGCACACGAGGGACATGGGTGGGTCGGATGGGGACCAGACGGACCGAGTCGCGATCTGCCTCCTGAAGTGAATGAGCACTTGGAGCGGGAGATGGAAGGTGGCAGGCGTCGGAGGGGTGCCCGAATCGCCACGATTGTGGTGGACGTGTTCGAGAACGGAGAGACGGTGCCTTACGTGCAGCTTCCACCGAACGGCCCTCTCGGTCCGGAGGACACCGAATCGATAAACCGCGCCGTCGAGCTTGCTGTCGATGCGTTAGCGAACTGGCGATAGCGGGGTCAGGGAATGCGCAGATCGTGATACTGCCCGGCGGAGCCTCGCTCCTCGTCGGTCAACTCCGAGAGCCTCACTGGAGTGACAAGGCCCCAGTGGCCTCCGACGGGGCAGCGCTGGATCCTTACCCAACCCAGGCGAATTGCCTTTAACGACCCGCCAGGGATCCAGATCGTCGTGAAGAGATGACCCCGGCGGCACCGGACGACGACATTCCCACCCATTCCGTACCCACGACTTCTGAGGAGGAGTGCTTCAGCTGCCACTGCGAGGACCGTTATCGCCAGGGCAACCCTGCGACGCCGGCGGCGGGAGGTGGCGCTGTCCGGCTGCGACGAGATCGAAGCGTCGTCACAAGGCATTGGTTTGACCTCTCTGTATCGTCTCGACCGCCCGAGACGTCACCGGCAAGCACATCAGTCGGGTCCCCCGCCAGCAACCGCACCATCGCCCACGCCAGCGTACGTTCCGCCGGATCCATCTCGTACGGTCGTGTTCGGACCTACCGAGCTTGAGGTGATGCGGCGTCGTCTGCCGGGCGCTTCGGCGGCGCCCGGGCATGGGTGAGGTGTCCCGAAGCATCCGAACCCGCGTAGCTCGGATGCCCGGGATCGCGAACTCCGGCGTGCCTTGTTGCCCGATCCCTCCTGTCCGACGCGTTGACCCCACTTCCTGACATCGATTGTTCATGGGGGCGCCCACAGATCCTGCTTCTTGGAGATCGGCCGGCCCCGGGGCGACGCATCAGGCCCTCAGTCGGGTCATCTGCGCCATCGCCAAGCCCTTGCAGCTTCTTCGTGGAGGCGAAGGGTCCGGCGGACGCGTGGACCTGCTTCACACTGCGGGAGGACTCGAAAGTGTTGCGGATCACGGCGGAGATTGTCTGGAACAGGATCACGAAATCGTGCCACAAAGACCAGTTCTCGATGTACTGGTTGTCCATCCTGGCGCGCTCATCAATCGGCGTGTCGCCGCGCAGTCCGTGGACCTGGGCCAAGCCCGTGAGTCCGACAGGCACCCGGTGCCGGGCGTCGTAGCGTGGGACCTCGGCCTTGAACTGCTCGACGAAGTACGGGCGTTCGGGGCGCGGACCAACGAGGGACATCTCGCCCTTCAAGATGTTCCAAAGCTGCGGGAGCTCGTCCAACCCCGTCACCCGCAGGACGCGACCGATCCTTGTCACGCTGTCGACCAAGGGACTCCATTCGACGTCGGAGCGTGGGTTGGCGTACATCGAACGAAACTTGAGGACATCGACGATGGCGCCGCGCTCGCCCACTCGCTGTTGGCTGAAATGGACGGGGCCCGGGCTCGTGAGCTTCACGACTGCCGCGATCGCGCCATAGAGGGGAGATACGACGAGCAGCGCAAAGGCCGCCACCGAGGCGTCGAAGATCCGCTTTACGATGCGTGCATTGCGACGTAGTGGAGAACGGCGCAGGTGCAGGAGTGGGAAGCCCCACACGTCGTCCACGTTTCGGTTGCTCGTCGCCGTGGCAAGCTCGAAGAATCGAGGAAGGATGTGGATCTCGACCGAGGCGTTCTCGCATGCCCGGAAGACGTCGACCATTTCCGCCTCGCGGGTGACACCGAAACCCACGATGATCCGGTCGATCCGCTCCACCGTCAGCACCATGCGGAGCATCTCCACCCTACCGAAGAGCGGCAGAGGGAGACCCGCGCTGTCGACCTTGTCCAGGAAGCCGACGGGACGCAGGCCGTACTCGGGGTGTTCGTCGAGCGTCGATGCCAGTTTGGCGCTGACGTCACCGGCACCCACGATCAGAGTCCGCTCGGCGAACCAGCCCCGCGTCCTCAGGACACGTACAAGCCAGTACTCGCCGCACCGGGAGAGAATCACCGAGCCCGCCATGATCGCGCCGATCATGACGAGCCTGGCAGTAGAAGGCCCATTCACCTTGGCAAGCGCCAGAATCAGAAACGGTAGCGACGCGCAGGCGGCTAGCGCACCAGCTTCTCTGGCAACACTCAGAGTGATGCGCGGGCGATAGTGGCCCGTGAGCGCCAACGCGCCCACAGCGGCGACCACAGCCGCCCACGTCCACCAGGCCGTCAAGGGTAGGCCCGCCACGGCTACCACGACGACGAAGAGGATGGCGTCGAGGATCGATACCGCCGCCATCGCCACGCTGGCGGTGGCGGCGGCCTGCAAGGGAACGCCCTGCGCCTTGAACCCGGCGGGCCTCGTGTCGACCCAGGACTGGTAGCTCTGTCCGACGGACATGGCTTTGAGGGTCTTTCGGTCTACTGGTTGCGGTGCGGGGTGCCGACTAGGCCGATGGCTCGGTGCCGACGACTGCGGCGAACCATGAGGCCGCCGACCATCAGAGCGCCGGCACCGATGGTCGCCATGCCTCCGATGTCCGCGCCGGTGAGGGCCAGGCCACCCGACGTAGTCGCCGTCTTGGGTTCGATGGGGGGGCTGGTTGTCAGTGTCGGCGCCACAGTCACGGGGGTCGTCGAACTGCCTGTGGTCGGCGCCGCGCATCCCGTATAACAAGTCGGATCGGCGTGTGCCGCAACCGGAACCGCAGCCACACCCAAAGTGGAAACTGCGAGGAGTAATCCCAAGACGAGGAACTTCCTTCTCATCACGCTCCTCCTTTGCCGCAATCGGTGGTGATGCTCGTGCTGTCCGGCTTCTCCTCTCTGCACCAATGACCCTCACCACTCAAAGTGCTCTCTGTGCTGCGTTCCGTCAAGGGGAGAACGTCCCATTCCCACATGGGACTTTCCGTGGCGCATGGCGAACCGGGTCGCTCAGGAGGGGTCCACCCACGCCCGCAGCTGCTCGCCGAATGCGGCGCCGAGACGACGCCGGATCCGCTTTTGCTCCTCTGGAAGTAGCTCGTCCTGGCTGGCGTATCCCAGAACAGTGAGGGCAGAGCCAGGTCCAACGGCTGGTCCGATATTCTCGATTCGGCCGCCCGGCCCTCTGAGCGACCTGGATCCCACAGTTCCGGGCGGCCCATGGCTGCGCCGGCAGTGGGTGGCTGGCCCCTTTCGGGCAGATCCAAGGGAGTTTCGGATCATGGCGTCGAAACTCCCATCAATAGGGGCAGGTCGTCGGATTCGGGCACCGACGTAGCGTTAGTGGCCCTTCGGCCCTTTCGTGCTGCTGTCGCCGTGTGGTCTCGTGATTCCGTGACCCAAGTGACGCGCCTGGCGGTGGTGCCAGAAGGAGAGCGTTCTCGCCACCGGTGGGCCGCTCTGCTGGTGGTGTGTGCCTCCGCCCTGATCATCAACATCGACAACACCATCCTGAATGTCGCCCTGCCCACCCTTGTGCGGGATCTGCACGCGTCGTCGAGCGAATTGCAATGGATCGTTGACTCCTATGCCATGGTGTTCGCCGGACTGCTGTTCGTCGGGGGCAGCCTGGCCGATCGGTTCGGTCGCAAGCGGTTCTTCCTGATCGGCCTGGCGATCTTTGCCGCCGGGTCAGTCGGGGCCGCGTTCTCGGGCTCCGTGGACCTACTGATCGCTTGTCGAGCCGTGATGGGCGCAGGCGCCTCTTTGACCATCCCGGCATCCCTGTCGATCATCAACGACATCTTCCGGGACCCGACCGAGCGGGCCCGTGCCATCGGGACCTGGGCGGGGACGATCGGGCTTGGTATCGCCATCGGCCCGATCGCCGGTGGCCTGTTGTTGTCGAAGTTCTGGTGGGGGTCGATCTTTCTCGTGAACGTCCCCATCGTGGCCGCCGGGTTCATCGGGGCAGTTGTCCTGGTGCCCGACTCGAAGAACCCGGACGCCAAGCGGCCCGATCCCCTCGGGGCGCTGCTGTCGATCGCCGGCCTGGGCCTGCTGCTGTGGGCGATCATCGAGGGTCCCACCGAGGGGTGGGGCTCTGGGATCGTGGTCGGCGTCGGGTTCGCAAGTGTGGTGGTCCTCGGCAGTTTCCTTGCCTGGGAGTCCCACAGCGACCACCCGATGCTGGAACTCGGGTTCTTTCGCGATCGTCGGTTCTCCATTGCGCTCGCGGCGGAGTGCCTGGGAGTGTTCGGGCTCATGGGGGCCCTGTTCGTCCAGACCCAGTTCCTCCAGTTCGACCTCGGATATTCGCCCCTGCAGGCTGGTCTGCGCATCCTGCCGATCGCCGCCACGATCGTGGCGAGTGCCACACTTTCTCCACTCCTCGCTCGACGCATAGGGGTCAAGTTCACCGTGGCTGCGGCGCTGACAGCGATTGCAGGCGGCTTAGGGCAGATCTCAGCGAGCTCGACGAGTTCCGCTACTTACGGCAACGTGGTCTTGGGCTTGCTTCTGATCGGTGTGGGGGCTGGACTCCTGCTGCCGACTGCGACGAACTCGGTCGTCGGATCGGTTCCTCAAGGCGACTCTGGGATCGGATCGGCGACCAACACCGTCGCCCTCCAGGTTGGAGGTGCGCTCGGTGTCGCCGTGGTCGGCAGCATGATGTTGACCCGGTACCAGAGTCATATGAACGCTGCACTCGTCGGCCGGCATGTTCCGACGTCGATTTCGCAAACGATTCTCGGTTCATTGGGCGGTGCCCTCGTGGTGGCGAAGAGCATCGGAGGCGTAACCGGCGGGTTGCTTGTTCGGAGCGCACGTGCAGCATTCATGAGCGGCAACGAGGCGTCGCTTGCGATCGGTGCTGCTGTCGCGCTCGGTGGTGCCGTCCTCGTGCTCGGGGCCCTACCATCGAAGACGTCCGGTCGCCCGTCAGATCCCGAAGTGGACGCCGAGTGAGGGCTGATTACTCCGTCCGATAACGCCGGGCTTTGGAGAGCTACGGCCTCCCGTCCGGGAAGGTGCCGGACCCGAGCGGTTGATCTTCCTATAGAGGGACTCACATACTGGCGTGTGCGTCAGAGGGGTATGGCGGCCGGTGTTCTAACGATGGGG
>Ga0209415_10010837_pt1 | contig 15434 bp, 13 predicted proteins | sample PeaSoiSIISIP2007_FD_187696 | JGI IMG/M metagenome (GOLD analysis project Ga0209415, IMG submission 187696) | Peat soil microbial communities from Weissenstadt, Germany - SII-SIP-2007 (SPAdes) (version 2) | ecosystem: Environmental > Terrestrial > Soil > Wetlands > Peat | place: Germany... | reverse complement strand
ATGCGCCTGCCGATCTATCCCAAGACGCATTACGTGATGAAGGAAGAAACCCGCGCCTCGGCGGTCGAGTCCATCAAGAAAGAACTGGCCTGGTGGGAAGCGGAGCTCGAGAACCAGGGACGCCTGGTCGAGTCGCAGCGCATCCACCAGCGCACCATGTTCGATCTGGAAATGATCAAGGCCATGGGCTACTGCCACGGCATCGAAAACTATTCACGCCACTTCACTGGACGCCTGCCGGGCGAGCCGCCGCCCACGCTGCTCGATTATTTTCCGCGCGATTATCTGCTCTTCATTGATGAATCCCATCAGACCGTGCCGCAGGTCCGCGGCATGTACGCCGGCGACCGCTCGCGCAAAGAAGTGCTGGTCGAGTACGGCTTCCGCATGCCCTCGGCGCTCGACAACCGTCCGCTCACGTTCGAAGAGTTCGAGCACCGCACCAATCAGATCGTTTATGTCTCTGCCACGCCGGGCCCGTATGAACTCACCAAGTCGGCGGGCGTGGTCATCGAGCAGATCATTCGCCCGACCGGGTTGATTGATCCCGAAGTCGAAGTGCGTCCGGTGAAAGGCCAGATTGATGACCTGCTGCACGAAATTCGCGCCCGGGCTGAAAAAGGCGAACGCGTTCTGGTCACCACCCTCACCAAACGCATGGCCGAAGACCTGGCCGAGTACTACGCCGAGGTCGGAGTGAAGTGCCGCTACATGCATTCCGAAATCGAAACCCTAGAACGCGTGAAGATTCTCCGCGATCTGCGCAAGGGCGAGTTCGACGTGTTAATCGGCATTAACCTCCTGCGCGAAGGCCTCGACCTGCCGGAAGTCTCGCTGGTCGCAATTCTCGACGCCGATAAAGAAGGCTTCCTGCGTTCGTCTGGATCGCTGATCCAGACCATCGGCCGCTGCGCCCGCCATCTCAACGGCCGCGCCATCCTCTACGCCGACCGCCAGACCGATTCCATGAAGCGCGCCATGGATGAAACCCTCCGCCGCCGCGCCATTCAAACCGCCTACAACGAAGCCAACGGCATCACGCCCGAGTCCATCGTCCGCCCGCTAGATATGACGCTGGCTGCAATCGTCGCAGCCGATTACACCGACCTGACCGGCGGCGAGGCCGAAGGCATGCCCGAGTTCAAGACGCAGGAGGAGGTGGACACTTACATCGGCAAGCTCGAAAGCGACATGCGCGAGGCGGCCAAGAGGTTTGAGTTCGAAAAGGCGGCGAAGCTAAGGGATCAGATCAAAGAGTTAAGAACCAAGGAATTTCTCTTCGTGTAACACTGATTTCGTGTTACCCTGTTTTCGTGTCATCCCAACTCCACCTCCGCAATGTAACCGTGACCCTCGAACAGGACGTCGCCGAGTGGGCCCGCATCGAAGCGGCGCGGCGGGACACCAGTGTTTCCCGGCTCCTTGGAGAACTGCTGAAGGAAAAAATGCAGGCTCGCGATGGCTATGAGAAGGCCATGCGCCGGGCACTCGGGCGCAAACCCTTTCTCCGCGGCGGCCGCTACCTCACGCGCGAGGAGGCCCATGACCGCGCCCGTCTTCGTTGATTCCAACGTCCTCCTTTACGCTTTGGACCAATCCGATCCCAGTAAACAGCAAGCTGCGCGCAACTGGTACATCGCGTTATGGAAGAGCCGGATGGGGCGGGTGAGCTTTCAGGTGTTGTCGGAATTTTGTGTCAATGCCATCCGCCTGCATCCTACAGCCCGCAATGAAGCTCGGGCCGAGGTACGCGACTTGTTTGCCTGGAATCCCGTGGTCATTGACTCGGCGTTGTTGGAGCTTGGCTGGAAACTTCAAGATCGCTATCAGCTTTCCTACTGGGATGCGCTGATCGTGGCTGCCGCCAAGGTGGCGTCCTGCGGATACTTGCTGACCGAAGACCTGCAGGCCGGCCAGAAGTTGGACGGGATCGAGGTGGTAAATCCGTTTTCGCGCGATCCCGAATCGATTGTGTAGGTGGCGAAGCGGTTGCCAAGCTGAGGGACACGATCAGGGTTCAAGAGCGTTTCAGATATTCCGTCGGCGACACCATCGCAATCCCCCGCCAAGGATCCATCCCCAGCAAATCCGCATCACCCGTAACGAGCACGGCCCCCGGCCGGTCAGCGCGACTTCCTTCGGGTCTCCTTAGCCGGCTTCTGTTCGAAACTCGTGATGCCGGCCAATCGGTCGTAGGCCTCGGCGGACATAATTACAGCCCCTTTCCCGTTCTTTCGCGTAATCAGAACGGGCTCGCGCTCGGTGGAATCAAGCATAGCGCCGAAATGCCTTCTGGCAGCAGTAATGGTGAGAGTTTTCATTGATACACTATCGGACGCGCGCGAAAAAGACCTCAGCCCTCCGGCCAATCCGCCGGGCTTCGCCCGCCTGGACAGCCGAGGGCGGCTGTCCCTACGTTGATCCCTCACACTTTACGCACCGGCCCCGGATACTGCGCCACCACCGGGTCGGCAGTCAGCAGCGCGATGCCCTCCACAGTCGCCTGTGCGACCAACATCCGATCGAAAGGGTCTTTGTGGATGGACGGCAGGCTATCGAGGGCGACTACGTGATCGCTCAAAATCGGCAACTCGCTGTAGCCGTTGTCCAGCAGGCCGCGGCGTAGGAGCCGCGGATCGGCTTGAAAGTCACTCCGACCGAGGCCGCGCTTGATGGCAACTTCCCACACGCTCGCCGCGCTAAACAGAAGCTCATTGCCGGGGTCATCGATCAACTTCAGCGCAGCGGCGGAGAGCCGGTCCGGCTGTCCCGCAGCCCACAGCAGCAGATGGGTATCAACAAGAAGCTTCATTCCCCACCCGCGCCACCCGAGAAGATACGCTCGATTTCGTCTTTGCCCATGCGGTCGAAATCGTCTGGCACAGAGATTTGCCCGGCCAGGAATCCGACGCGCTTCACTTCATTCCCGACGGGAGCACCTAAGGCAACGACCTTCACCATCGGCTTGCCCGCCTTGGCAATGACAAAAGAGTTCCCCTGGGCGGCCTCCTCGACGAGTCGCGAGAGTTGAGTCTTGGCTTGGTGGATGTTGATGGTCTTCATAGACTAAATCCAGTTAGTTTAGTCTATGCTAGACATGCCGCAAATGCAAATTATCCTTTAGCTTAGCGCCCATACGCCGCGCTGGCCGCCAGCGGCTTGCGGTGCATAGTGTAGCCGTCGTAGGTTTCCTGGCGGAAATTCAGGTTAGTGGCACAGAGCTTCTCAGTCTGGCTCAGGAAGAGATATCCGCCGGGCTCAAGGTAGAGATGCAGGCGCTCCAGCAGCGCCGTGCGCTGCACACGGGAAAGGTGCGGCAGCACGTCCATGCAGAAGATGCAGTCGAAGCGGCCAATGTACACCGGCCGGGTCAGGTTCATGGTGTTGAAGGTGACCAGGCTGCGCAGGCGAGGCTTGACCAGCAGGTGCGCTTCCGCCCCGTTTTGCGATCCCTCTGCCGTACCGTTTGACGCACCGTTCTGGCCGCCGTTGGTGCTGGCGATTTTGGTGAAGCAGGCGCGGATAATGGCCGGCGGCAGTCCGGCCAGCCCTGACTGCGGGTAGAGTCCGCGCTCCGCCACTTCAATCGCCGAAGGCAACAGATCGGTGCCGACGATGTGCACCGACCAGTCTCTGGTTCCCGGCGGCATAGACGGAACGCCATTTTCCGCGACTCCGCCGCTCCGGCCGGCGGCATTCTTTTCCTTGTCCTTGTCTTTGGCGCCGTTTCCATTGCCATTCCCATTGCTGGCGGCTGTGTTCCCTCCGGGCAGCGCATCGCACAGGGCCATGGCGATCGAATACGCTTCTTCGCCGGTGGAGCAGCCCGCGCTCCAGATGCGCAGCGTGCACAGTCCATCTTCGGCTTTGCGTGAGTAAAGTTGGGGAACAACGTGCTGCGCCAGGGCACTCATGGCGCCGGGATGGCGGAAGAATCCAGTGCGAATATTGAGCACTCCGTCGAGAAACCGGGGCATGGTGGAAGGTTCCTGGTCCGAGGCCCGAAGTTGCTGCAGCAACGCCGCCGGAGAATTCAATTCCACACTCTCCAGATATTCGGCCACGTGCGCGGCCAGGGCGCTGTTGGGGCAGTCGAGCATGATGCCCGCCTGACGCTCCACCAGCAGACGCAGTTCGGAGAGTTCGTGCTCCAGTATGGTGACGCCCGCCATCAGTTCATGCATAAGTCCTCCCCTACCGGGGTGAGCCGAATTGCTCCGAGCCCGTTGGGATCGGTGTGGTCTGAGGGGGGACTCAGTTTCCTGCTGCGCGATCTGTCAGTCACCGGCGGTGGCCGCCGCCGCGTACACCTTGCCGGAATCCCGTTCCGCCTGCTGCGCCACCACGTTCATTTCCTTCTCCAGCGAGGAGAAGCGCTGCAAGATCTCGTGGATGCGGAGCGTCATATTCCGAATGGTCTCGATCTGGGCCCGGGTCTGTGCAGAAAAACTGCCCGGTTCGAGCAGCAGCAGGTCCGAGTTCCCCAACACCGAAGTGAGCGCGTTGTTCAAGGTGTGGCGCATCTCCAGCATGTAGCGGCCCAGCATGGCCTGGCGCTCCAGGGTGGCACAGGCCAGTTCCGCGGCGCGGGCGCGAATCTCGGCCCGGGAACGGTGCACGGCCTCGCTGGCGGCCAGGACCAGGGTTTCCAGCCAGTGCTCGCTCGGCCGCAGGATGCAGATGCGCGGCCAGCGCTCCCGCACCAACTCCACCGTCGCTCCATCGGCACAAACGCACAGAATAGGCTGGCCGGTCGAGTGCAGCGGCTCCAGCACAACCGAAAGCAACTCCCGGCGCAGCGGACCGACAATGGCGACATCAAACGTGTCCACCGCAAAGCGCGGCCACAGTTCTCCGCTGAGCAGAGTGAACCCGGGCACGTTGCGCTCGGTCTGCCAGCGGGCAGTGACGCGCCGCCCAAAATCAGCCTCGTCGGAAATGATCAGCACGGTCGGACTCTCCACTCGAACTCTTCCCTCTTCAATCCTCTTCAATCAATCTTTCGATCAGCTTTGCGATCAGCTTTTCTTTCCTGGCTTTGAATCCGAATCGCCGCCCCAATCCGCGGCACTGGAAATCTCGAATTCCGGGACATCTTTAGCGTGAGAGGCCGTCTTGCTGCTGGGCTGCGCCGATGGCAAGGAACCAGCGCCAGCCCCTGCTGCCGCCGCAGCCGCTTTTGCCGCGGGCACAGGTTTCGTGGTTGGCTTTGGCGCCGGTTTGGATGCTGGAGCGGTTTTCGAAATCACTTCGGTTTTGCCGGCGGGTTCGGGAGCTCTGCCGAGCGCGTATTCGACCGAGGCCCGCAGGTCCACCAGCATGCGCAAAGGCTGACCCGAGGAATACTCCGCCTGGAACATCACTTTCCACGACTGGCAGATCATGCGCAGGCGCAGGATCGGCTCCTCGGCCGAGAATTGCGCCCGGCGGCAATCTATGGTCTGCACGCCTTTGTCTTCCAGTTCGCTCAAGCCGTCGAGAATCAGATTCAGATCGCCCAGCATCAGCCGGAAAAAAACCCGCCGCATGAGATAGCCAAAGCGGGTGAACGCCACCAGCGCGACCGGAAGAAAGAACAGGTCGCCCGCCTGACTCTTCGCCTTGCGGCCTTGCTCGAGGGCGCCGCCATGCAGCAACTCGTCGAGGGAGCGGGAACGGCGCGCCACTTCGAGCACCCGGTCGAGCGCGTTCAGCCAGACCGGCGGCTTCAGATCCACCTTGCCGAGCACCGGCTCCATCAAGTCGGCCACAAAGGCCAGGTCCACTTCCGCATCTACCACGCCGGTGGGCGCAAGCTGGCTGAAATACTGCACGAGAAGAAAATCAATCTTGTCGCGGACGACTTCCGTTTTCTCAGCTTTGGCCAGAAAATGCAGCAGCAGATCCTGCAGGCCATCCTGGTTCACCAGAGAAGTCGTCTGCAGGAACTGGCGCAACTGGTGCACCTGGATGCGCTGGTCCATGTCATCGAGCCACCGGCTGGCCTGTTCCAGAGCTTCTTTGCTTGGGGTCTCGACGCCGGCCTCGAGGTCGGCGCATACCGGAACGTCAATCACGAACTCGCGCGCGAGTTCGAAGTAAATCGGATATAGCCGCCGGGCCGAGTTCCACTGGGCGGCCGGGTCTTGTGTGGGTGCGGTTGGTGTCATGATTTCACAATCCAGTTGGGCACGCTGCGCTTGAAGCGCGCCGCGATTACGGTCTGGCCGGGGTGATACTGCACGGCGACGACGGAGGCTTCCTCGTCAAGCGCGCCGTCGGAGGTGCGCAGCCGAACCACATCGTCGAACTCCAGGGGCGTCTTACAGGCGAAAAGAACTTCCCGCGCCGTCCCGAATTCGATGACGGTGCTTTCCTGAAAACTGGCTGAGGCCGCATCGCCCGCATCGAGAGCGCGGGCCAGGCGCACCGGAATGCGCATCTGCGTGGCCTCGGGAAAGAACCGCGCCAGTCCCGCAACCGTGCTCACCTCGCGCGCCGTGGCTGTGCCTGATTGCGTCAAGTTCTGGAACACCCCTTCCCGGACTCGCTCGGCCCGATGACACCGGACGACAAATGCGGGGGAGGGCTCCCCCTCTTCCCGGTTAGGAAGAGCGTTGGGGAGCCACGCTCCGCAGTTCACCGGGAAAAGGTGCAACGCGGTAGCCAAAGAAAAACACGGAAGGACTAGCACTCAGGTGGCTGTGTTTTCAATTAGTTAGAGGAGTCCCTGGCGACCCTGGTTGAAGGATTCTAGGGCCCGAGTCTCAGGGTGAGACGGCGTCTCACCTTCGGTATGCCATTTCCGTTTTCGCAACCAGGGCGGGCTTTCCTCGCGGTTAAGCACATACGAGGTGCAACCGTGAGATTGAACCGAGTCAGCTCCGAATCCCGCAAAAGAAATGAAGCTCACATCCAGGTTGAGCCAGAAGATGTCCCACAGAAACAGGTAACGGCGGAGGGCTTTCTATCCTCGAGCGTGCGTCGGCCCCCCGAACCATGCAACGACCGGCGTCCCTACTGCAGCGTGTGGCTTGACGATCCCGTCGCCCCTGATGATCCCGCGCTGATGTTGTAGCGCTTGAGCTTGCGGTAGAGCGTGGCGCGGCTGATGCCGAGCATGCGTCCGGCCAGAGCTTTGTCGCCTTTCACCTGCTCGAACACGCGCTGGATCGTCGCCCGTTCGATGTCTTCGAGATCGGTAGCGCCGGCGGCGGCCTGGCTTGATGCGGGAGGAACGGCCAGGGCGGCGGCCATTTCCGGATCGAAAACTGCCGTCCTGGCTCCAGCTTGTTCCGCCCCAGATCCGCCCTCCATTCCTCTCTCCATGGACGCGGCAATCGAGGGGGGCAAGTCGCCAAGATCCATCAGCCGTCCGTTGCCCAGAGCTACGGCGCGCTCGACGCAGTTTTCCAGTTCGCGCACGTTGCCGGGCCAGTCATATTGCATCAGGGCCTTCATGACGGCGCTGGAAACCTGCAAACCCGAACCGGGCGCATACCGTTCCAGAAACCAGTGCACCAGCATCGGCGTATCGCTGCGCCGCTCGCGCAGGGCGGGAACGTGCACGGTCACAACGTTGAGCCGGAAGTAAAGATCCTTGCGGAAGGTTCCCGCCTTGTAGGCCGCTTCCAGGTCCCGGTTGGTGGCGGCGATGACGCGGACGTCCACCTTGACCTTCTGGTTGCTGCCCACCGGGCGGACTTCCTTTTCCTGCAGCACGCGCAGCAACTTGGCTTGTAATTCCAGCGGCAGTTCGCCGACTTCGTCGAGAAAAATGGTTCCGCCGTCCGCCGCCTGAAATAGTCCCTGCTTCGATTTCAGGGCTCCGGTGAAAGCGCCCTTTTCGTAGCCGAAGAGCTCGCTCTCGATGAGCGTGGGGACCAGCGATCCGCAATCCACGGCGACGAAGGCGCGGGCGGCGAAGGCTCCGCGGAAATGAATGGCGCGGGCGACCAGTTCTTTGCCGGTCCCGCTTTCCCCGTAGATGAGAACCGGGGTGCGCGTGTCCTTCAGGCGCGAGACGGTGCGCAGCACTTCCTGAATCTTGGCCGACGAGCCGACGATGCCATGCACCGCGGTTTCAGAATCCATGCGCTGGCGCAGGAATTCGTTTTCCTCCACCAGGCGCACTTTTTCCGCCATGCGCCGCAGGAACAGGCGCAGTTCCTCCAGCGGAGAAAACGGCTTGGTGATGTAGTCGTAAGCGCCCAGCTTCATCGCCTGCACCGCGGATTCGATGGATCCGTGGCCGGTCATGAGGGCAACTTCGGTGCGCGGCAGCAGCTTCTTGACCCGCTCCAGAAACTCCAGGCCAGACATGCGCGGCATCACCAGGTCGGTCAGCACCATGTGGGCGGGCTGTTCTTCGAGCAGGGTCAGGGCGGAGTCTCCGCTGTCAGCTTCCAGGCAGACGAAACCCAGGGCTTCGCCCACCGTGACACAAAGTTTGCGAATGCTCTGCTCATCGTCCACGATGAGCAGGCGGATGCGAAGGTCCTCTTTGCCCGTGGCAGTGTTCACTGTGCTTTCCCCATGGTCTTGCCCACGACATCAATAAACTGCTGCACCCGGAAAGGCTTTTCCACACAGGGCGCTCCGGTCTGGCGCAGAGTGGCGACGGTCTCCTCGTTGGCGATGTCGCCGGTGATGAAGACCACCCGCGAAGCCAGTTCGGGCCGGTGGCGCGCGATCCAGGCATGAACCTGGCCTCCGTCCACCCCGCCCGGCGTGCGCATGTCGGAAACCACGCCCAGAAATTCGCCGTCCTCGAGCAGGCGCAGCGCATCTACGCCGGATTCGCAGCAAACCACCGGATAACCGCTCCGCTCCAGAGCCGCCCGCACGTAGGCCATGACGGCCGGCTCATCCTCGATGAGCAGCACGGGCAGAGTTGTAGGTTTGACAGCAGGTACGCTCATTTTTGTATCACTCCCGCGGCCGCACTGAGAGATGCATCATGGGCCGCTGCGGGCAGGCGGACGATGAAAGTCGCGCCCGGCCCCCCGAGATTGTTGTGGCAGAGAATCTCGCCACCGTGCTCCTTCACGATGCCGTAGCAGATGCTGAGACCTAGGCCGGTGCCTTTGCCGACCTCTTTGGTGGTGAAGAACGGGTCGAAGATCTTGTCCGGATGGGAGATTCCATTGCCGTTATCGCAGAAGGAGACCTCCACCGATTCTCCGGCCTTGGTGGACAAGATCTCGATGCGCGCCGGACGCCCCACTTCGTGAACCGCGTCGTAGGCATTGTTCATAATGTTGAGGAAGACTTGCTGCAGCTGGTGGGCGTCGCCCATCACCTCCGGCAGATCCTCGTCGAGATGTTCGAGCACCTCGACGCCATGGCTGGCAAAGTCGTAGGAGCGCAGCTGCACGGTGCGCCGCAGGATGGCGTTCAGCTGCACCGGGTTGCGCTGCGGCGGCATCTGGCGGGCAAAACTAAGCAGGTTCTGCACGATCTGCTTGGTGCGCTGGGCTTCCTGCAGGATCACGCGCAGGTCTTTGCGCGCCGTCTCGGGCAGGTCCGTACTTTCCATGAGCAGGTCGGCGAATCCGAGAATGGCGGTGAGCGGATTGTTCACCTCGTGGGCCACACCCGAGACCAACTGCCCGACCGCAGCCATCTTTTCCGCGTGCACCAGCTTGTCGCGCAGGATCGAGGAATCGGTGATGTCGGTGAACACCGCGACCATGCTGGTGACATTGCCCTGCTCGTCGCGCATGGGGCTCAGGTTGGCGGAGAACTTGCCCGCCGCCCCGCTGCCGCGCATGATCTCAAGCTCCAGATTGTCTACCTGCTGGCCGTCCAGCGTGTTCTGCAGGGCGTTGGCCAGGGGGCGCACAAAACCCGGCGCCGCCAGTTCCAGCAGAGGACGGCCGATCAGGTCGCGCTGCTCAAAGCCGGCATCGTACCAGCGGCGGTTGCCGTAGCTGATCAGTCCCGCGGTATCTGCCACCAGAATCAGGCTCTGCGTATTGCCCAGAATCTTGGCTGAGAAGTCGCGCTCGCGATGCAGTTCGGACTGGTACGTGCGAAGACCGGTCACATCGAGCATCAGGCCGCGAATCTGCAGCACTTCGCCCTGATCGTCGTGCAGCCCGAAGGCGTTGATCAGCACGTGGATCGGCGAGCCATCCTTGCGGCGAAGCGTGGACTCGAAGTTGTGAAGCTGGCCCTGCTCGCGCAGGACCTGGGCATGGCGCTCGCGCTGCTCGGGCGAAAAATACAGCTGCGAGGGAATATCCACTTGCAGCAACTCTTCCCGGCTGGCGTAGCCCAGCATGCGCACCATGGCATCGTTCACTTCGACAAAGCGCCCGCCCGGCGTGCTGAAGAACAGGCCTTCCTGGATGTTGTCAAACAGTTCGCGGTAGCGCCGTTCGGCTTCGCGGCGATCGGAAATGTCTTTCAGAACATGTATGGTCTGCAGGCCTGCGTCGGCCGACCCGCGTACTCTCGAAGTAGAGACCAGATAGGTCCGGTCGAAAACGGGATGGACGAATTCGTCGGAATCATCGGCCATGGCGCGGCAGAAAGGACAAGAGTAGGGGGCGACATCGCTGGTCAGCGCCAGCAGAGATCGCATGTCCACGCCGACCAGTTCCGCCGGAGGAACGCCGATCAGCGCCGCCAGCGAACGGTTGACCCGCAACACCTTGTCGGCCGGATCATGCACGACGATGAAGTCGGTAATCGCGTCGAAGATCGCCATCCAGTGGCGATTGGAAAGCTCGATGCGGGTGAACAGGCGGGCGTTCTCGAGGGCCATCGCGCCGTGAGCGGCCATGGCCTCGAGGAAGGCGCGGTCTTCGCGGTCCAGCGGGCGGGAAAGCCCGGAAAGGCAAAGCAATCCGGCCAATTCCCCATCGGCGCCGGCCAGGCGCACCAGAACACAGTCTTTCCAATAAAGCGTGGAAGCGGCAGCGGCTCCGAGCAAGTCGGTGGCCTGGCCGGAAACCACGATCTCGGAGTTCCGCTTCACGAAATCGCCGAGCGCGGTGGCCAGAGTAAGCTCGCTGGCGCGATCCAGGGCGGAATCGGGTCCGGCGGCAGGGTGCTCGTGCGCGGTTGCGAGGAGTACCGCGGGCGGATCATTGCTCTTGCTATTGCTCTTGGCTTGATCCGGACTAGTGGCCGCAGCCGCCGGAAGGGCAGCATGCGATCCCGGCGGCGGATGAAAGGCAGCCACCTGAAAACGCCCTTCCTGCCGCACCGCAAGAAATCCGGCATGGGAACCGGTCAGCTCGGCAGCGCGGCGCACGAAACGGCGGGCGAATTCCGGGAGCCGCAGGGAACCGTCGAGGGCGCGCGCCAGTTCGATCAGAGCTTCGGCACGTCTCCGGTGGCGCTCGGAAAGATGCAGGTTCCGCGTCACTTCCAGCGCTACCGCAGCCTGGTTCGACAGAGCGCGGGCGCGACGAATATCCTCCGGCGAAATGCCCGCTCCGTCGAGCCGGTCGAGCACGCCGAACAATCCCAGAAGCTGGCCCCCTGAGCCGAGTAACGGCACCAACAGCAACTGGCTCACGTGATATTGGTTGACCGCTTCCAGCTGAACGCCCGGCACCTTGGTGATGTCGTCGGTCCAGAAGACTTCCTTGGCACGGATCGCTTTGGTGGCAATGCCTTCGGGAATGTTGACGTCCATGCGCTGCGGTTCGCCCCGGTCTACTCCGTAGCGCACCTGCAACCGGTCGTCTTCGAGCAATGCGATCAGACAGCGGCCGAAGCCGAGGAAATCCGCGGCATGGATGACAAAGGCCTGCAGGAAATGGTCAAGATCGGCGCTTGAGCTCAACTCGGATGAAATTTCGAGCAGTTGATGAAGTTCGTGCGCCTGAGCGTGCGCCGTGGAATAGAGTTCGGCGTTGGCCACGGCCACGGCGCCGAACCCGGCAATCGCCGATACCAAGGCTCGCTCTTCGGCGGTGAAGTTGCCGTTCTGGCGCGGGTAAACGAGGATCGCGCCCTGAGTCCGCGAGGTGCGCAAGGGCGCGGCAATCAGCATTCCCGGAGAGACCAGGTCGCCGAGCGAGTGCGCGTCGGCGGCAATGGATACCGCAACCGGTTCTCCGGCGGCCACGGCGCGTTGCGCCAGATCGGCGGCGAAGCGCAGGGTTTGGCGGTCGTGACGCGAGCGGGCGGCGGTGGCCAGTTGCGGCGTATCTGCCGAAACCGTGCGCAATTCGAACGGGCCATCGCGTTTCAGCAGGACACAAACCAGCTTAGTCCGCAGCAGCAGGCGGATGCGGTCGGCCACCGCTTCGATCACCGCGGCCGTATCCGGCTTGCCGTGCAGCACGTGGACCACATCCGCCAGAATCTCGGCCCGCCGGTGTTCTTCCCGCGAGGCCTCGCTGAGCCGGGTGGCTTCCAGCAGGCTTCCCAACTGGCCGGCCAGAATCGTGGCCTTGGCCGCCAGGTCCTCATTGAAGAAAGTGGCGTCGGTGTCGTGAATGAAGGTGGTGGCCCCAATCACTTCATTGAAAACCACCAGCGGAGCCGCCAGCAGGGAGCGCGCGCCAAACTCCCTGGCGATAGGAAACTTGGAGGGTTCCACCTGATTGGCAAACAGCGTTCGCCGCTGCCGTACCGCTTCCGCGGTGACCGTACTCTGTTCGGGTCGGAGGCGTAGCCCGATAAAACGCTCAGCCTGCTTGCCGTCCGCCTGCTCTCCGACCATCTCGTCGTCGCCCCGGCATCGCCAGAAGTAAACGCCCGAAACCTGAAAGAACTCGCGCGTGGCGCGACAGAAAAACTGGATTAAGGCAGTGGCATCGGGCTGCTCGCTGGCCTTGGCCGTAAGACTCAGCAACAGCGACTGGAAGGCGTCGTCCGATCCGTGACTCGACTTGTCTGGCTGGGAAATAGCCGCGCCGCTGCCGGAGACAGGCAGGACTCCGCCGGGCGTCGAGGGAAAGTGGTCGCGATTCACAAGTGCTTGAATCTAATGGGAAACTACCTATCATCTCAATTTGAGTCAAGGGAAATGGGCTGAGGGGGTGCCTGAGTGTGAAATCCCGAGACAGAAGCGAGAATGCGTCTCAGCTTGAGAATGTCGGGCTTCTCACTCGCCGGTGAGACTGCGTTGACTCTCCGCCGGCTCGGCAGCCGCTCTCCGGTGGTTCAGTAACTATCTTTCTTCCTAACACATACGGAGCATTACTTCGGTTTTTGCCGGAAGTCTCGGGTGGCCCAGCCCTTGCACTCCCAACGGAGTCGGGAGGGGTGCCTCCGAGGAGGAACTGTGTCTCGAAGAATCGCAAAGTCGTTGTTAGTCCTCATGGCCACGGCCCTCCTGGTGGGTGGAGTTTGCGCGTGCGCACAGCAGGCGCAGAACGATCAACTGGTGCGCCGGGCCAAAAGCAAGGTGCAGCCGGCTTATCCCGAACTGGCGCGCAAGATGAACATCGCCGGCACGGTCAAGATCGAGGTGGTGGTCGCACCCAACGGCACGGTGAAGGATGCCCGCATCGTGGGCGGGCACCCGGTGTTGGCCAACGCCGCCCTGGACGCCGCCCGGAAGTGGCGTTTCGAGCCGGCCGCCACGGAGAGTTCCGGGGTAATCGATTTCAAGTTTGAACCGCGATAAGGACAGACAACGGCGAGGAGACAGGCATGACGATTGAGAGAAAGCTTTATACGAACTTCGGAATCATCCTCATCATGGTGCTGGTGCTGTTCCTCGTGAACTGGACCGCGGTGCAGAGGGAACACAGCGCCAAAGCTGCCGAGGCGGCCTCGTTGGAGCTGGCCGACGCGACCAACATGGTGCGCTTTCAGATGATGCAGAACCGCCTGTACCTGAGCAACTACCTGCTGAGCGGCGACACCCGCGAAGTGGACCGCATGAACGACGGCCTGCACTTGCTGAACGACCGGCTCGAACAGGGCCGCTCGCTGGCCAGTTCCGATCAGGTCAAAACCACCCTGACCAAGGTGGAACAGCTCGAACAGTCCTGGGGCAAGGAATTCGCCCAGCCCCTGATTGAAAAGCGGAAGGATGTTGACTCCGGCAATGCCACCGTGGCCGAACTGCAGATCTACTACCTGCAGAAGGATGCTTCCTCGTGGGTCAAGAATGCGACCGACGCGCTGGAAGTGGCCGACGCTGAGAATCACAAGCTGCTCGAGGAGCGCCGCAAATTCGACGAGACCGCGGGAACCGCGACCCTCATCGTCTCTGTATTGAGCACCCTGTTCGCGCTCGCTCTGGGAGTGATCATCGCGTATCGCACGGCGCGTGGCATCACCGAACCCCTGCGCAATCTGATGAACGTGGCCCAGGGCATTGGCGGCACCGGCGATCTCGAACACAACATTGACCTCAGCCGTACCGATGAAATCGGCGAACTGGCCCGCACCTTCGCCAAGATGGTCACTTACCTCAAGGAAATGGCGGGCGTTTCCGAGTCCATCGCCGGGGGCGACCTGCGGGTGGACGTGAAACCACGGTCCGGGCGCGACACCCTCGGCAATGCCTTTGCCCGCATGGTAGACGGCCTGGTGGGCCTGGTGCGCAGCGTCCGCGACGCCTCGGCCCAGGTGGCCAGCGCTTCCGGCCAGGTAGCGGGAGCGTCGGAAGACTCGGCCAAGATCGGGCTGCAGGCTTCCTCGGCGATTGATGAGGTCAGCAGCACCATGCATGAGATGAGCGTCAACGTACAGAACATGGTGAAGAGCACCCAGGTGCAGGCATCGAGCGTCAGCGAGACTTCGGCCTCGATTGACCAGATGGTGGCTTCGATTCAACGGGTCGCCGACACAGCCAAGGTGCTGCTTGATATTTCGAACCGCTCTCGGGAAGAAGTGCACGCCGGCATCAACACCATGGACAAGGCGACCGACGGGCTGAACCGCATCAACACCACCATCACCTCTTCCGGCGAAATCATCGGCGCACTCGGACAGCGCGCCGACGACATCGGCAAGATCATTGAAGTCATTGACGATCTGGCCGAGCAAACCAACCTGCTGGCTCTGAACGCGGCCATTGAAGCCGCGCGCGCCGGCGAGCACGGCCTGGGCTTTGCCGTGGTGGCCGACGAGGTCCGCAAGCTGGCGGAAAAGTCGGCGCAGTCCACTAAGGAAATCTCGGAACTGATCCAGAGCATTCAGAAAGAGGCCCGCAAAGCGGTCGAAAACATGGATCGCTCGACCAGCATCGTCAACGAGGGCCTGGAACTGGGCGGAGAGCTGAACTCCGCTCTGAAGAAAATCTCGAACGTGGTCACCGAGGTGTACAAGTTCGCGCAGGAAATCGGCGCCGCCACCAACGAGCAGTCGCACGGCTCATCGCAGATCGCCCGCGCCACCACGCGGCTGAACGAAATCACGCACGAAATCAACTCGGCGGTGGAAGAACAGGCCTCAGGCGCGCAGGCGGTGGTCAAGGCCATGGAGCGGATGCGCGAACTGGTGCAGCAATCCACTTCCGGTTCGACCGAACTGGC
>Ga0209415_10010836_pt1 | contig 15434 bp, 11 predicted proteins | sample PeaSoiSIISIP2007_FD_187696 | JGI IMG/M metagenome (GOLD analysis project Ga0209415, IMG submission 187696) | Peat soil microbial communities from Weissenstadt, Germany - SII-SIP-2007 (SPAdes) (version 2) | ecosystem: Environmental > Terrestrial > Soil > Wetlands > Peat | place: Germany... | reverse complement strand
TCTTCGGTGCCCATGTAGACCACGCATTCCAGGCCCAGCAGCGCGCACACGGTGGCGGTGGCCACGCCGTGCTGCCCGGCGCCGGTCTCGGCGATGATGCGGCGCTTGCCCATGCGCCGCGCCAGCAGCGCCTGGCCCAGGCTGTTGTTGATCTTGTGCGCGCCGGTGTGCAGCAGGTCTTCGCGCTTCAGCCAGAGGCGCGCGCCGACCAGCGTCCGGGAAAGGCGCCCGGCGCAGTAGAGCGGTGTGGGCCGGCCGGCGTAGGTATTCAGCAGCCCGCTCAGCTCGGCTTGAAACGCCGGATCCTGGCGCGCTTCCAGGTAGGCACGCTCCAGTTCCTCGAGGGGCGCCATCAGCACTTCCGGCACAAAGCGGCCGCCATAGGGTCCGAAGTGGCCGGTCGAATCCGGCTGCGCGCTCATTGGCCGAGCGCCTCCCGGGCCGCGCGCAAGAAATCGCTCATTCTTCGATGGTCCTTCTTCCCGGGCGCACTTTCGAGCCGCGAGCAGGCATCGACGCCCCAGGGATGAGCCAGCGCGACGGCCCGTGCGACGTTGGAAGCGTCCAGGCCTCCGGCCACGATAATCGGCCTGGGGGCGCCGGCGGCCAGTTTCCAATCGAACGGCTCGCCCGCGCCGCCGTACAGTTCACTCGCCGGCCCATCCAGCAGGAGCGCTTCGGCGGGGCAGTCGTGGAAGCGGGCGAAATCGAAGTCCGGGCCCACGCGCGCAGCTTTCCAGACCGGAAGCGACGCGGGATAACCCTCCGCCGTTTCCGTGCCGTGCAGTTGCGCCGTGTCCAGCGACGCCAAGCGGGCGATTTGCTCCATGCGCGCCGGCGTTTCATCGACGAAAACGCCGACTCGCCGCACGCCCGCCGGCGACGCAATTTCCGCCGCCCGCTCCGGCTCGATGTAGCGCGGGCTGCGCGGATAGAAATTGAATCCGATGGCGGTGGCGCCGCCTTCAATCGCCGCAGTGGCGTCCGACTGGCTGGTGATGCCACAAATCTTGACGATCATGACGCCACTCTTTCAAGGATGAAACCGAGCGCCGTGGCGCCGGCTGTCAAGCCGGCTGAGCCGGGAGTCATCTCGGCTCTTCTTCTCGCCGCCCGGGCGTGATTCTCAACCGGTCCGTTACCGGTCGCACCGAACGTCGCGCTCATGTGGTTAGCTCACGCAGCGCAGCGGCGGGATCGCCGGATTTCATCAAGTGCTCGCCCACCAGAAACGCGGAGTAACCGGCGGCGCGCAGCCGGCTGATATCGGCCGCGCTATGAATTCCGCTTTCACTGACCAGCAGCGCGCCGGGCGGCATGCAGGGGGCGAGCGAAAGCGAAGTTTCCAGCGTTACTTCAAAGGTTGTGAGGTCGCGATTGTTCACGCCGATCAGATCGCTGCCCGCGGCAACTGCCATAGCGAGCTCGCGCCGGTTGTGCACTTCCACCAGCGCGGCCATCCGCCAGCGCGCGGCGGCTTCGCGGAAATCGCGCAGTTCGCGTTCGCTCAGGATGGCGGCGATCAGCAGGATGGCGTCGGCTCCATGGGCCGCGGCTTCGAGGATGTGTTCATGCGCGATGGTGAAATCCTTGCGCAGCACCGGCACTTTCACCGCGGCGCGGGCCTGCTCCAGGTCGGCCAGGCTGCCTTGAAAGAAGCGCTGGTCGGTCAGCACCGAAAGCGCCGCCGCGCCGCCCGATTGATAAGCCGAGGCAATCCGCGCCGGCGCGAAATCCGCCGCCAGCAGCCCCTTGCTGGGCGACGCCTTTTTGATTTCCGCGATGATGGCCGGTGCGCGTGCGCCGAGGCCCGCGCGAAAATCGCGCCGGTCGGGCAGGTGCATCTCCGCCAGCCGTTCCCATTGCGCGACAGGGGACGGCTTCGCCGCGAGATCCTCGCGCTTTTGGGCGACAATTTGGGCCAATATGCCGGGAACCGTATCAATCAAGGCTGTTTTCTTATCCTACCAGACGGGAATCGGGAGGCCAGCGACGCCCGCCTTCACGGAGTGCGCGACGTGGAGATGGCGGCGCTGGCTCGGAAGAACAAGCGGCAAGGTAAAGCGTGCCCTACCTTGCCGCGGCTGGCAGGCGGCGGTAGGCTTGAAGCGAGATACGAATGCGACACGAGGCCAAGGTTGATTGGTGGATTGGGGCATCGATGGCCGCCGGAATCGTCGCACCGAGTGTTGGCGCGGTTATCTCGTCATCGCCGGTGGGATACGCCGCCTCCTTTTTTGTGGCGCTCCTGGTCTTTGGCTGTTGCTATCCGCAGTGGTACGACACGACCGCGGATGCTCTCGTGGTACGGGCTGGATTGACAACACGCCGCATCCCGTATTCGACGATTACGGCAGTTCGCCCGTCATCGGATGGCCGAAGCTCACTCGCGATGTCCTTGGATCGGGTTGAGATCGAATATGGCTCCAAGCGATTGCTGATCGCTCCGAGAAACCAAGAGGCGTTCTTCTCAGACATCGCGGCCAGGGCTCCCCAGCTTTCCAAACAAGGGCAGGACCTTGCCATCTCCTTTGCCTCCCTGGCGTGAGCGAGGTTGGTCGTAGATCGCCGGGTCCCATGAGCCGGACCTGGCGTGCCTTGCCCATGACAGGTTGAAATCTAGGCCGACTCCACCGACGCTGCCTGAGCATACCCTACTTTATTGACAGAGATTGGGTAGATGGTACAATATAGCCAGCCCAAGGATGCAGTAATTCCTTTGCCAGCAGACACATGGATGTTTGAATCCACATGGGCTGGCAGGGAATCATAAAGGTACAGCATGGCCCAAGCGCTTCATATTCCGCGTCTCGCGCGGACCCAGGCAGAACCGTTGCTGGCGACCATCGGCAATACGCCGTTGCTGCGTCTCGACAGGATCGCCCGCGAGTTTCCCGACATTGAGATCTTCGGCAAGGCGGAATACTTCAACCCCGGCGGTTCGGTGAAGGATCGGGCGGCGCTCAACATGGTGCTGGACGGTGAGCGCTCGGGCAAGCTGAACCCGCATCGAACCATCCTCGATGCCACCAGCGGCAACACCGGCATCGCTTATGCGATGATCGGCGCCAACCGCGGCTACAAGGTGAAGCTGTGCTTGCCGGCGAACGCTTCCGAGGAGCGCAAGCGCATTCTGCAGGCCTACGGCGCGGAGATGGTGTTCAGCGACGCGGACGAAAGCTCGGACGGGGCGATCCGCCTGTGCCGCAAGATCTACCTGGCGGATCCGGACGTGTATTTCTACCCCGACCAGTACAACAACCCGGCCAACTGGAAGGCGCACTTTGAACGCACGGGGCTGGAGATCATTGAGCAAACCGGCGGCACGCTGACGCACTTCGTGGCTTCGATGGGCACCAGCGGAACGTTCACCGGCGTCACGCGGCGCTTGCGGCGCGACCTGCCGGAAGTGAAGTGCTACTCGGCGCAGCCCTCCAGCGGCTTCCACGGTCTGGAGGGCCTGAAGCACATGCCCACCGCCATCGTCCCCGGTTTTTACGATGAGAAGCTGGCCGATGGGAACGTGTGGATCGAAACCGAAGATGCCTACCGCATGGTGCGGCGCCTGGCGCGCGAGGAAGGGCTGCTGGTGGGAATCTCCTCCGGCGCCAACGTGCACGCCGCCACGGTGCTGGCGCGCGAGTTGGCGGCGCGCGGCGAAAGCGCGACCATCGTCACCGTGCTTTGCGACAGCGCCGAAAAATACTTGAGCGAACGGTTCTGGAACGAGGAATGATCCGCATTGAACCTGGGCCTTGGAAGGCCATACTGGCGCACGCCGTCGAGACGTATCCCAATGAATGCTGCGGGGCCATGCTGGGCGTGACCGATGGCGAGCGAAAGACGGTGCGCGAAGCTCTGCGCCTGGAAAACGCGTTCGCGGGCGCGCAGGCCGCGCGCTATGAGCTGCGCCCGGAAGACCTGCTCGCCGCCGACCTGGCCGCGCGCAAGCGGAGCCTGGACCTCATCGGCATCTATCATTCGCATCCCGACTGCGACGCGTATTTTTCGAAGACCGATCTGGAGAATTCCTGCCCCTGGTATTCGTTCGTGGTGCTCTCGGTGCAGAAGGGTGAGTTCCACCACGCCAATAGCTGGCTGCCGAACGTCGAACAGACCGAAGCCGCCAGAGAGGAGTTGCAGTACTGACATGCCGAAGATTCTGATCCCCACGCCGCTGCGGCAGTACACCGCCAAAGAGAACAGCGTCACCGTTCCCGGCGGCACCGTGGGCGAAGCGCTGGACGCGCTCACCAACCTCTATCCCGACTTGCGGAAGCAGATTTTCAGCGACGAAGGCAAGCTGCGTAGCTTCGTCAACGTGTATCTGAACGACGAAGACATACGCTACCTGAGCAAAGCAGCGACGCCGGCGGCGGAGGCCGACACGATTTCGCTGGTGCCTTCGATCGCCGGCGGCGCCACGGTCGCCGCGCCACCTGAGACGCCGACGCTTTCGAACGAAGAGATTCTGCGCTATAGCCGCCACCTCATCATTCCCGAAGTAGGCATGGAAGGCCAGCAGAAGCTGAAAGCGGCCAAGGTGCTGCTGGTGGGAACCGGCGGTTTGGGCGCGCCGCTCGGTCTATACCTGGCGGCTGCCGGCGTCGGGCGCATCGGCCTGGTGGATTTCGACGTGGTCGACTTCACCAATTTACAGCGGCAGGTGATTCACTCAACCAAGGATGTGGGCCGCAAGAAACTCGATTCGGCGGCGGAGAAGATGCTGGGCATCAATCCGCACATCTCGATCGCGCGCCACGAAGTGGCGCTCACCAGCGAGAACGCGCTCGAGATTCTGAAAGACTACGACATCGTGGTGGACGGCACGGATAACTTCCCGACACGCTACCTGGTGAACGATGCCTGCGTGCTGCTCGGCAAGCCGAACGTCTACGGCTCCATTTTCCGTTTCGAAGGGCAGGCCACCGTGTTCGCATACCAGGGCGGGCCGTGCTACCGCTGCCTGTATCCCGAGCCGCCTCCTCCGGGCCTGGTGCCGAGCTGCGCCGAGGGCGGTGTGCTGGGCATCCTGCCCGGCACCATCGGACTGATCCAGGCCACCGAAACCGTGAAGCTGATTCTGGGCATCGGCGAGCCGCTGGTAGGGCGCCTGCTGCTGTATGACGCGCTGGGCATGCGCTTTCGCGAGCTGAAGCTGCGCAAGAATCCCGAGTGCCCGGTGTGCGGTGCGCATCCCACCGTAGCGCGGCTGATCGATTATCATCAATTCTGCGGGGTGCCCCGGCAAGATGCCGCGCCCGCCCAGGAGGCCAAGTTGAACGACGGCGAAATCGATGTGACGGAACTCAAGCAGAAGCTGGATCGCGGCGACCAGTTCGTACTGATCGACGTGCGCGAACCGCACGAGTACAAGATCGCGAGTATTCCCGGAGCGAAGTTGATCCCGCTGGGCGAGTTTCCCAAGCACGTGGATGAGTTCGACAAGAACGCCGACATCGTGATTCACTGCAAGAGCGGCATGCGCAGCGCCAAGGCCTGCGGCATCCTGCGCCAGGCCGGCTTTGCGCACGTCCGCAACGTGGTAGGCGGCATCCTGGCCTGGTCCGACAAGGTCGACCCCAGCGTTCCGAAGTACTGAGGGCAGTGGGGCAAGCGCGATCGCCCGCGCCGGACCCCCTGGTCCGGCGATTTTCACCGCTTACAGCAGCCGGAAATTCACTTCGATCGTGGCGGCCACGGTGACGGCAACGCCGTCTCTCGTGCCGGGCTTGAACTGCCACTGGCTGACGGCGTCGATGGCAGTTTCGTTGAGACCTAGCCCGAGGCCGCGGATAATCCGAATATTGTGCGGCGCGCCATCCGGGCCGATTTCGACGAACAGCACGGCGGTACCTTGATACTGCGCGACTCGCGCGTCTTCGCTGTATTCGGGTTCTCCCTTGATCAGCACGCTGGGGGCGCTGGTGCCGTTTCCGACCTTGTACACGGCAGAGCCGGTGCCGTGCAGCTTGGTTTCAGCCAGAATAGGCGCGCCTAGAGCTTTGCGGATGGAAACCGCCTTCTCCCGTGCCGCGTCGCTTTCGCCGTCACGTGCCTGTTTCTTGAGAAATGTCGCGTATAGCTCCAGCGTGGTGGCGGCATCGGCCGATGCCTGATCCTCGGCCGCGATCGCCTGCTGAAAGGCCGACTCAGCCTGTGCGGCAGCGCCCTCTTCCCGGGCGTATGTCAGCGCCGTCCACATGAGCGGCATGCCGCGGTGCTCCGGGTCGGCTGCCTGCGCCCTCCCGAAGTAGTCCCGCGCTTGCGGATAGTCCTTCTTGTCCATCAGCATCACGCCCAGCGAGGTCAGCGGGCGAGCCGCTTCCGGCCGCCCGGCGACTGCCGCAACGGCCTGCTGATACAAACCGGCGGCTTCGACGTCCTGTTTCCGCACACGCGCCAGGTGGCCCAGCTTGATCAACCCCTCGACATATTCCGCGCTTTGCCGCCCGGCCTTCTTTTCGCGAAGCTGCAGGGCCGCTTCGAGCAGCTTTTGCGCGCTGTCGTACTGCTTTTGTCTGGCGAACTGCCTGGCCAACTGATCGAGCGTCGCGTAGTCCGTGGCGGCGCGGATGGTGGCCTCCACGTCCTGCGGCGAAGTCAGTTTTGGCGCTGGTTGGTCCTGCGCCCGCATGGCGGCGAACGGCGCCACCATCACAATCGCCAGCAGCACAGTAGCGAGCGCGGAAACACGCGCCACGGAATGGCGCGGGACGCGCGGATCGAGGATAGCCACCAGGCGCCCTTCGAGCTGCGAGCGCCGCGCCATGGCCAGGGCCGCCCAGGCCAGGTGTGGCTTGGACTGCATGGAGCTGGCCACTTCCAAAAGGAGGCCGGCGTAAGCGGAAGCGCGCTCTCCGGCCAGCAAAACCAGGTCGTCGGCGGCGCGTTCCCGCTCCTTCAGAAGCTCGCGCCAGGCAAGCCATGCAAGTGGGTTCCACCAGTTCAGCGCCAGCGCCAGGCGTGCCAGCAGATGTGCGCCCGCATCGCCGCGCTGCACATGCGCCAACTCGTGCAGCAACACCATGCGGCGGCGTTCGGCGCCCCAGTCGCCGGCATCCGCGGGGAGGAAAATTGCCGGCCGGAACAGCCCGCAGGTCATCGGCACCGAACCGGCCGGCGCTTCCAGAACATCCACCGCGTGGTCGACGCCCATGCTGCTGGCCAACGCCAGGCTTTCCCCCTGAGCCGAATGGAGACGCGTGCGGCGCCGCATAGCGGCGATGGCGCTGGCCGCCAGCGCTATTTGCGCCAGGCCCACGGCAACGCCGGCGGCCCACAGTAAGAGCAGGCCCAGACGCCAATCGATGGGCGCATGCGTGGGAGAGGGCTTTGGTTGCGGAGCGGCCGGCCCAAACTGCGGATCGGTTGCTGCCTCTGCAGTGACGCCAGCCCGGAACGTGATGTTGGGAACCAACGCCAGCAGGGCGCCGCCGGCGGGCATGCGGACCACCGGCAGGACGAGCGAAAGCAAGGGCAGGGCCAGCACCGAGGCCGCTGCCGCCGTCCATACCAGATGACGCATCGCCGCCGGGCGCTTCCGCAGAAGCCACGCCGCCAGCCAGGCCGTAACCAACACTGCTGAGCTCTTCACCGCCACGCCAACCAGGAACGAATATGCCGGCATTTATTTGCCCTCCTTCTTGGCCTGCTCGATCATTGCCGCCATGCGGTCCAGTTCCTCGCGCGTGAGCCGGGCGGCGGACACATCCAGCAGCGCCGCCACAATCTGCTCCGGCGATCCGGAGAAAAACGTGTCCATTACATGTTTTACCGCCGAGCGTTTGGCCTTGTTCGGCGCCACCACCGGCAGGTAAACGTATTTCAGCCCTTGCTCCTCGTGGCGCGCGTGCCCTTTCTCTTCGAGTACACGCAACATGGCGCGCACCGCCGAATAGCCGGGCGCATCCGGCATGGCTTGCCGGACTTCCGCCGCGGAGGCCTTGCCCCGCTCGTAGAGAATCTCCATGATCTGCCGTTCGCGCCGGCTGAACTGCGCCTGCACGGTCACGCCCGTGTCTCCTGCTGGATTTTTAGCATCATGCTAGAAAAATAGCACTAGCCAGGCCGGCTGTCAAGGGGTCCTTAAGAACCATTCCCTAAGAATTGTGTGGGGCAGGTCCCCGACCTGCCGTTAGCGCCCGGTGTTGGCAGGTCGGCGTTGGCAGGTCGGTGTTGGCAGGTCGGTGTTGGCAGGTCGGGGACCTGCCCCACCTGCAGGGTGCGATTGATAAACGTGGAACGAATCCTCACTCGCCGCTTTGCTGCAGAAGCTTGGCCACCAGGGCGGTCCAGCCGGTCTGATGGCTGGCGCCCAGGCCGGCGCCGGTTTCGCCGTGGTAGTACTCGTAGAACAGAATCAGATCGCGCCACTGCGGGTCTGTCTGGTAACGAGTGTCCCCGCCGTGGACGGCGCGTCGGCCCGTTTCATCGCGCAGGAAGAGGCGGGAGAGACGGCGGGAAAGCTCGGCGGCCACATCCCAGAGCGTCATCATGCGGCCGGACCCGGTGGGGCACTCCACCTGGAAATCGTCGCCCAGGTAATGGTGGAATTTCTGCAGCGATTCGATGAGCAGGTAATTGAGCGGGAACCACACCGGGCCGCGCCAGTTGGAGTTGCCGCCGAACAAGGGGCTGGTGGATTCGCCGGGCTCGTAATCAATCGAGTGCGTGGCGCCATCTGTCGCCACCACGAAGGGGTGGTCGCGGTGCGCGCGCGACAGGCTGCGGATTCCGAACGGCGAGAGAAACTCGTTCTCATCCAGCATCCGTTTCAAAATCGTGCGCAACTGATCGGGCGTCACGATGGAAAGCAACTGGCGCTGGCCTTCCCCCTTCACCGTCATGGAGGCGACGCTGCCGGTGAGGTCGGGGCGGTTTTCGATGAACCACTGCATGCGGCGCGTGAAACCCGGCAGTTGGTGCATGATGTCCGGGTCCAATGTCTCGACGGCGAGCAAGGGAATGAGTCCTACGGCGGACCGCACCTTCAGCGGCACGGAATCGCCGCCGGGCAGCCGCAGCACATCGTAGAAGAAGCCGTCTTCGGCATTCCACATGCCACCGGCGCCGCACAGGTGGCGGATGGCCCTGGCGATGTAGAGGAAGTGCTCCCAGAACTTGCTGGCCACGTCCTCATAAGCGTTATCCTCGCGCGCCAGTTCGAGCGCGATGGCCAGCAGGTTGAGGCTGTACGTGGCCATCCAACCCGTGCCATCGGCCTGCTCGATGAACTCGCCGCCGGGCAAAGGCTCGCTGCGATTGAAGACGCCGATGTTGTCCAGCCCCAGAAAACCGCCCTGAAAGACGTTCTTGCCTCCGGCGTCCTTGCGGTTCACCCACCAGGTGAAGTTGAGCAGCAGCTTGTGAAAGACGCGCTCCAGAAAGCCACGGTCGGCGTGGCCGGTGCGCTTGGCTTCCATTTTGTAGACGCGCAGGGCGGCCCAGGCATGCACCGGCGGATTGACGTCGGAGAAATTCCACTCGTAAGCCGGCAACTGCCCGTTGGGATGCATGTACCACTCGCGCAGGATGAGCACGAGTTGATCCTTGGCGAATTCGGAATCCATCAGCGCCAGCGGCAGGGTGTGGAAACCCAGATCCCAGGCGGCATACCACGGGTATTCCCACTTATCCGGCATGGAAATGATGTCGCTGTTGTACAAGTGCGTCCATTCGTGGTTGCGGCCAAGCAGCCTTTGGGGTGGAGGTGGCGGAAAGACCGGATCGCCGCGCAGCCAATCCCGCACCACGTAGTGATAGAACTGCTTGGACCAGAGCACGCCGGCCAGCGCCTGGCGCATCACGTTGCGGCCGTCTTCGGAAAGGTCAGCCGGCGCCAGCGATTGGTGAAACTCGTCGGCCTCCCGAATGCGATCGGCGACCGTGCGCGAAAAGGCATCGCCGAAGGGCTGGGAAAGCGCTTGATCCGTGAGGCGCAGTTCGATGACGGCGGAGGCGCCCGGCGCGAGCGTGCAGGTATAATGCGCGGCGGCTTTAGTGCCGCGGCTTTCCGGATTGACGGCGGCGTGCTCGCCCGTCACCACCGCGCGGCCAATCGCGTCCTTGGTGTAAGGGCCCGAGTTGGGCGAACCCCACAGCGCGCGGTTATTGCTTTCGTTCTCCGTGAACAGCCACTCGGGCGAGCCCTCGGCGTAGAGCCGGCGTTTGCCGTAGTACGGCCCCTCGAGCTCCAGGCTGCCGCCGCCTCCACCGAGGCGGAGCTCGGGCTTGGGGCCATCCGCGACCGCTTCACTCTCCGGCTTCGCGCCCCCAAACCAGGACCACGTGTTGCGGAACCAGATGGTCGGCAGCACGTGGAGAGTGGCTTGTTCGGGGCCCCGATTGGCGGCGGTGATACGAATCAGGATGTCCTCGGAGGTAGCCTTGGCATACTCCACGAATACGTCGAAGTACCGGTCTTGTTCGAACACGCCGGTGTCGCGCAGCTCGAATTCGGGATCGAGGCGTGTACGGCGGCGGTTTTCGTCGCGCAGCCAGGCATACGGGAAGGCGGCCTGCGGATACTTGTACAGGCACTTCATGTAGGAGTGGGTGGGCGTGTTGTCGAGGTAGAAGTATTCTTCCTTGACGTCTTCGCCGTGATTGCCCTCATCGCCGCTGAGTCCGAAGAGTCGCTCTTTCAAGCAGGAGTCGCGTCCGTTCCACAGGGCCACGGCGAAACAGATCAGCTGATGGCGGTCGGAAATGCCGGCCAGGCCGTCTTCATTCCAGCGGTAAGTGCGCGCGGCCGCCTGGTCAAAGGGGAAATAGGACCACGGCTTGCTATCGGAGCTGTAGTCCTCGCGCACGGTGCCCCAGGCGCGTTCGCTCAAATACGGTCCCCAGCGGCGCCAATGGGCGCGGCGCAAACGCGTCTCTTCGATGCGCTGATGCTCAGCCGTGCCGGTCGCGGGGGTCATACGACGAGCAGGCGGTGGTCGGCGCAGTCGAGCTGGATCGACTCATAGAGCCGGTCGATCAACTCCAGGCCGTGCTTGGCGACGAACGGCAGGATGGAGTAGAGGCGCTCCTGGAGATGCCGTTCCGGGTAGATCAGACCGGCGAGCGATGCGGCATCGCGGCCGGCGCGCTGGTCGCGGCGCATCACCTCGCGCCCGGTCTTGGCCTGGATTTTGGCGGCCTGGTAGCGAATCTTGCGGGCGCTGGTGGCCAGGGCTTTCTCGAGCGTGGGATCGAACTCGAGCAGGCGGGCGCGCAGCCGCTCCACGGCGGCGTCAACATCCACCAGGGTTTCGTGCAGGCGAATCGTCAGATCGGGCGGGATGAGCGCAGCGGCGATGCGTTCGCGCAAGACCTCTTTGCCGTGGAAGAAGTCCGCCAGAGAAACGCCATAACGTTCGATGCGTTTCTGGCTGAGGCTATCCAGGATGGTGAAACCGGCGCGCGGCACGGCCACGGGCATGCGCCCCAGAATGCGGCTATACAGAACTTCCGACTGTGCGATGTAAGCGGCTTCGGCCGGGCCGAGAATGCTGGCCACGGTGGGAAGGATCGAATCCTGCACCACCGGCCGCAGCAGGGCATTGGGCGAAAGCTCGGCGGCGCGGGCGGCAAGTTCCGCGGACGTGAAGCGGCGGCCGTTGAGCTGGTAATCGCCATTGTGGCGGCGCAGAGCGAGGCGCTTGCCATTCTCCAGGAGGAAGAAGAAGGCGTTCTGCGGTTCGACGTGGACCTGCGCGTGGTAGCCGGCTTCCGCCAGCTCCCGGTTGCGTTCGAGCACCGCGGCCGTCAGCTCGGGAGCCTGCTCCACGGCGCTGCGCAGAACGGGCGCCGCGAGCGCACGGAATGCAGGCAGCATGGGATCGACGTGTGGGATATCGAAGCGGGCCAGCAGGCGCCGCAGCAGATCGCCGAAGGCCTGGCCCATGGTTCGGCCCGTTACGTATGTTTCTTCCACCAGGCGAACTGTCTCGTCGGCAAACGGCAGGCCCGCCAGGGCCGCGCGCAGTTCGGCGACGGGAGGCTCAGCCAGTTCGACGCCACCCACCGGCTGCGCGCCCGCCTGGCGGCGCAGGGCCAGCTTCACCGGCTGATGTTCGCTAGTGAAGACCCACGTGTGATCCACCTCGGCGAAGTCATGGTCTTCGGTGGCCAGCCAGAATACCGGCACGGCCGGCAGACCCTGTGCGGTGAGCCATTCCGCCAGGCGGGCGGCGTGCAGCGCTTTGTAAATTGTGTAGGCGGGGCCGGAGAACAGCCCGACCTGCTGGCCCGCGGCGACGGCCAGAGTGCCGGGTTGCGCCAGACGCTCGAGGGCCGGGCTCGGCGGATTCTGCACCCGCAAGGCTTCCACCAGGGCGGCGCGCCGCTCCGGCGCCATCTCGACCGCACGTGCCGCCGCCTGGAACGCTTCCAGATCGCGCAGCGGGTGGTGATAGAAACGCGCCGTGCGATCGGGATGGTATGAAATGTCCTCAAACAGACGCGTGGTGCCGGGCAGTTCGGTCTGGCGGACGCAGCTACAGTGCATGACGGGAGCCATTTACCAGATGATCCGGTCAGTCTTCCGGATGCAATCCATTCGATCAGCCCCGCGTGTACCGGGAAATGTCGTTGAAGATGGCGAATGCCAGCAACATCATGATAAAGACGAAACCGACCTTAAATACGGCTTCCTTCACGTTCAGGCTCAGATCGCGCTGCATCACCATTTCGATCAGCAGCATCAGGATCGCGCCGCCATCCATGATGGGGATGGGCAGCAGGTTGAAGATGGCCAGTTGCAGGCTGATCATGGCCATGAAGCCCAGAAACTCCGCGGCGCCCTCCCGGGCCGCCGCGCCGGACATTTGGGCGATGCCGATCGGGCTCGAGAGGTTCTTGGTCGACAGGCGCCGCTCGATCATCCCCTTGATCACCTTCACCAGCAGAAAAGCGCCCTTGCCATTCTCCACCAGCGATTCCTGCAAAGCCGCGGCGAAACTCAGCCGCGTGGTGGTGAAATGCAGCTTCTGCTGCGGCGCGACGCCGATCATCCAGTGCTTGGGGCCATCCAGTTCCGCCTGCACGGGCTGCACGGAAAGGCGATACGTTTTGCCATCCCGCTGATACTCGATCTCGATGGGCCTCCCGCCACTATTGCGGGTTGCCTCCTGAAACCGGGTGGGCGAATGAATCGGCTGGCCGTTGACGGAAAGAATGAGGTCGCCTTTCTTGAGGCCGGCCTTTTCCGCCGGGTAACCCGGTTCTACGTAACTGAGCTGGAGTTCGCCGCGCTCGTCCCAGCCGGCGTAACCCACGCCCAGGCGCTCGCTGAGGGTTGGCGTGACGATGCAATCGAATTCCTGGCCGTTCCGCTCGATGGTGAGGTACAGGGGCCGGTAAGCGCCCGTGACTTCTTTCTCGCCGATATCCTCCCAGGTGGGGTTGCGCTTGCCGTCGAGTTTGACGATGCGGTCGCCGTCGCGGATCCCGGCCTGGGCCGCGGGCGAACCGGCGGCCACGTGGTCGATCACAGCGTACAGATCGGCGTCGGAGACCTTCTGATACTTGAACATGTACAGACCGGTCAGAATGCCGATGGCCAAAACGACATTCATGAAAGGTCCGGCGCCGGCAATCACCACGCGCTGCCAGCGCGGTTTCGCCAGCAGGCTGCGCGAAGCGTCAGTCTCGCCTTCAACACTTGCGGGAAGCGTAAGCGCGGGCTTGTCTGGGCTGTCGACTGTCGCCGGCTCGAGCGGGACGGTGTCACCGGTCATCTTCACATAACCGCCGATCAGAATGGCGGAAACCCGGTAGTCGGTCTCGCCGCGTCTGACACCGAACAACCTGGGGCCGAAGCCCAGGCTGAAAACCTCCACTTTGACATCGAAATAGCGCGCTGCCCAAAAATGGCCCAACTCGTGGATCATGATCATGACCCCGATCAGCACCAGCAGCCAAAGAATGTTTTCGCCGATTGCAGCCATCGTGTTCCTAAGCCGGCACGGCGCGGTGGGCGGCGAGCTTCCGCGCCACCTGCCGCGACTCCGCGTCAATCTCCAGCACTTCCTCCACCGACCGGGGCCACCGGACGGGCATTTTCGCCAGGCACTCGCTGACCACCTCGTGAATCCCGAGGAAGCCGATTTTCCCTTGCAAGAAGGCTTCCACGGCGATTTCATCCGCCGCGTTCAGCGTACAGGCGGCCGATCCGCCGGCCTGCTGGCACTCATAAGCCAAGCGCAACAAAGGGAATTTCTTCATATCGGGCGGAAAGAACTCCCAGCGCCGCGCCTGGCTCCAATCGATCTTGGGCACCGGCGCCTCCGCCCGCTCCGGGTAGGTTAGGGCGTACTGAATGGGCATGCGCATGTCGGTGGCGGCAATTTGTGCCAGCACGCTGCCATCGGTGTATTCGATCATGGCGTGCACGGTGGATTGCGGATGGATCACCACACCGACCTCGGAGGGTGCGAAATCGAACAGCCAGCAGGCTTCGATCACCTCGAGGCCTTTGTTCATGAGGGTGGCGCAATCGATGGTGATGCGATTGCCCATCCGCCACGTGGGGTGGTTGAGGGCTTGTTCCGGAGTCACGAAGGCCAGCGCCTCAGCGGGGGTCTCGCGAAACGGCCCGCCGGAAGCGGTGAGGATCAGCCGCGCCACCTGTTCCCGGTTACCGGCGCGCAGGCACTGGTGGGCGCCGTTGTGCTCGCTATCCACGGGGATCAGCTCCGCGCCAGATTCCCGCACCGCGTCCATCACCAGTTGGCCCGAACACACCAGGACTTCCTTGCTCGCCAGACCGACGCGCTTACCGTGGCGGATGGCTTCATACGTGGCCGGCAGCCCGGCGACTCCGACGATAGCGGAAATCACCGTATCGACCTCTCCGGCAACCGAGACCCGGATGCGGGCAGTTTCCCCCGCCAACAATTCCGGCCACTCGGCTCTCGGCAATCTGGAGGCGGTCAGCAGTTCGGTGAGGCGGGACAGCGCTTCGGGCGTCGCCACCGCGGCAACCTGGGGACGGAACTCGGCGATCTGCGCGGCCAGCGTCTCCACGTTGCGGCCGGCGACCAGAGCGTAAACCTGGTACAGTTCACGGTTCCGTCGGACGACATCAAGCGTATTGGTGCCGATGGACCCGGTCGAGCCCAGCACGGTTAACGTTCTCATTTGGCCGCCTGCGGGGACGTAATTGCCATCATATCATGAGGCATTCCGGAGACCTGAGAATTTGCACTCGGTGGGGTATTGCTTTGGCTTGCGCGTACCACTGACCAGCAGCGCCGCCGCTTTCGAGTCGGACACTCAGTGATTTACTGTGGTTTCTGAGGAACTCTCTTTCGGGGATGCCTGAAGGCCCTTTCGGGCGCCGGGGAGGTTGCTTCAGGGGTCTATATTAGAGGTTAGTCTCGCTTTGGTGGGAGTTGCCTCCCCGGCTTACTTCCAATAATAGTAGATTCCGATTTTGGAATCAA
>Ga0209415_10010834_pt1 | contig 15436 bp, 15 predicted proteins | sample PeaSoiSIISIP2007_FD_187696 | JGI IMG/M metagenome (GOLD analysis project Ga0209415, IMG submission 187696) | Peat soil microbial communities from Weissenstadt, Germany - SII-SIP-2007 (SPAdes) (version 2) | ecosystem: Environmental > Terrestrial > Soil > Wetlands > Peat | place: Germany... | reverse complement strand
ACCGGCCTGCTGCACGACGTGGTCGAGGACACGATGGCCTCGCTCGACGAGGTGCGCGAGCTCTTCGGCAGCGAAGTCGCCACCCTGGTCGACGGCGTCACCAAGGTTTCCAAAATCACCTTTTCCAGCCGTGCCGAGAAGCAGGCCGAGAATTTCCGCAAGATGGTGATCGCGATGGCGCACGACATCCGGGTCGTGCTCATCAAGCTCGCCGACCGCCTGCACAACATGCGCACGCTCTCGCACCTGGCGCGCGACCGGCAGGAGGAGATCGCGCACGAGACGCTGGAAATCTACGCCCCGATCGCGCATCGGCTCGGCATCTACTGGCTCAAGTCGGAGCTGGAGGATGCGGCCTTTCGCTATATCAACCCGACCGCTTACGCCACGCTCAAGGCTCATGTCGCGCGCACGATGGCCGAGAGCGAGGACTACATCCGCGCGGTCATCGGGATCATCGCGCAGCGCCTGGAAGAGGCCGGAGTCAAGGCCGAGGTCACCGGGCGGCCCAAGAATATCTATTCGATCCATCGCAAGATGCAGGAGGAGGGGCTGCACTTCGACCAGGTCTATGACCTGATCGCGTTCCGCATCATCGTCGCCACGCTGCGCGAGTGCTACGAGGCGTTGGGCGTGGCCCACGCCAGTTGGAAGCCGATTCCCGGCCGCTTCAAGGATTACATCGCGCTACCCAAGGTCAACATGTACCAGTCGCTGCATACCACGGTGATTGGTCCCCAGGGGCAGCGGATGGAAGTGCAGATACGGACCGCCGAAATGCACAAAGTGGCCGAGGAGGGAATCGCCGCGCACTGGAGCTACAAGGAAGGCAGCACCAGCGAGTTGCGCGAGACCGAGCGCTTCGCCTGGCTGCGCCGGCTCATCGAGTGGCAGCAGAACCTGAAGGACCCGCAGGAGTTTCTCTCCACCGTCAAAGACGACCTCTTCCCTGAAGAGGTCTTCGTTTTTACGCCCAAGGGTGACGTGCTCGATTTTCCGCAGGGCGCGACCGTGATCGACTTCGCCTACCGCATCCACTCCCAGGTCGGACAGCACCTGAGCGCCGCGCGCGCCAACGGCAGGATGGTGCCGCTGCGCTACCGGCTTAAGTCCGGCGACATGATCGAAGCCGTCACCTCGGAGCGCCAGAGCCCGGGCAAGGACTGGATGAGCTTCGCCGTTACCGCACGCGCCAAAAGCCGCATCCGTCAGTGGCTGCGCGCGCAGCAGGCCGAGCGCTCGATCAAATGGGGCATCACGCTCATCGATCGTGAGTTGGAGCCGCTCGGGCTGTCGGTCGCGCAACTGCGCCCCGGCAAGCGTTTCGAACCCGTGCTTAAGGAGTTCTCCTGCCGGGACGTCGACAGTCTGCTGGCCGCGGTCGGCTACGGCATCATCACCGCCGCCCAATTGCTGGCCAAGCTGCTGAGTCCGGACGAGCTCAAACTCTACCGCGCCGAGAAAGCGCCTGCGCCGCTGGCCCCGTCCGACAACGGGCGCGCGATGCGCGATACGCGCCGGTCGCCGACCGGTAACGCGGTCATCGTCTCGGGCGTGGGCGACATGCTGGTGCGCTTTGCGCGATGCTGCAGTCCGTTGCCCGGCGAGGAGATCATCGGCTTCATCACGCGCGGCCGCGGCGTCACGGTGCATCTGAAGGGATGCCCGCATGCGATGGTGAGCGACCCGCAGCGCCGTGTGCCAGTGGTGTGGAAGGACGGCGAGGACAGCCCGCGGCCGATCCGGCTCGAGGTGCTGAGCATCGACCAGCCGGGGCTGCTGGCCGCGATGTCCAAGACCATCTTCTCGGCCGGAGTCAATATTTCGACCGCCGAGGTCAAGTCCACCGGCAACGACGGACGGGCGCTATCGGTGTTCGAGCTGAGCGTCGGCAGCGCGCGCCAGCTCAACGGTCTTATCCATCAGATCGCGGCGATCGACGGCGTGATGCGGGTTGCGCGGGTTGGCCTGGGCAGCAGCAACGGCCATCGGGTCTAGGCCGCTGGCCTTTTTCGCGCCAGGCTTCCTCATCCGGAGTCATCGATGAAACATCAAATTTCGACGCGCTCGGCGCCGGCCGCTATCGGTCCCTACTCGCAGGCGATCGGAGACGGCGAATGGGTTTTCTGCTCGGGGCAGATCGGTATTGACTCAGCCAGCGGCCGGCTGGTGGAGGGCGGAATCGAGCACGAGACGCGTTGCGTGATGGAGAACCTGCGCGAGGTGTTGGCCGCGGCGGGCCTCCATTTCGGCGACGTCGTGAAGGCCACGATTTACCTGGTCGACCTCGGCGAGTTCGACGTCGTCAATCGCATCTATGGCGAGCATCTGAACGCGCCCTATCCGGCGCGCGCGACGGTGCAGGTGGCGGCGCTTCCGCGCGGAGCGCGGATCGAGATCGACGCGATTGCGCGCAAGCGCTCGTAGAGCGGCCGCCGGTTGATATGGGTGAAGGACGCGCTCAGCGCCGGCACTTTGCCGCGCGGGGTGACCTTAAGGTAGGCTCCGGACCGTTGCTCGGCGTATCGGGTCGAACGGCTTCATTCAAGCCCACAAGGCAGCTCGGCCCCGGCATTCTTCGTGTAACCGATCGCGCGGATTTTCGTCTATGGAAAAGCGCAAATCGGCAGATGGCATTGTCGAACAAGCCCGTGGCCGAGGAGCGCTGACCGGGGGGCCGGCTTCGATGGGTACGATACGCGTCGCTCGTTACATTGGTTCGATCGCGACCATGGCGGTTTTGCTTTCGGCCTGTGCGACCGCCAAGCCGCCGGAGGCCGCTCCTGCGCCGGCGGCACAGAGCGCACCCCGCACCGCCGAGCATATCTATGTCACCGGGGACACGATCGATACCGCATGCTACCAGGAGGTTGGAGAAGTCAGCTACGTGGAGCCGTTTTCCGCGGCGGCTACGGACCCTGAGAACCTCGGCGTCGCGGACGAGCTTAGAAAAGCCGCGGTCAAAAAATACCCGAACCGGGTCGACGCGATAATCAACGTGCACACGGAGGACCACGACATCGGCAGCGAGGTCCTCGTCAGCGGCGAAGCGGTCCAACTCGAGCCGCCGAGCAAGATCGACTGCAAGTTGCCGGACACTTTAGCCGCGGCGTTCGTCAATTTCGCGACTGGCACCAAGTCGCGCGGCACTCGCCGCGGGTCTACCAGTGGCTCGGGCTACAACGGACCGGCTGGCACGACCAACACGGCCGCCGACGCGGAAGGCAGCTCCGGCGACGATCCGCAAAGAAATATAAAAGAGAATCTTCGCCGCGCCATGATCGCCACGATGCCTGGTCAGACGCAGATGAATGAGTCGGCGCTCGGCGACCAGGTCGAGTTACAACAGGCGGAAATCAAGCGTTTGCGAAAAGAGATTGATCGGATGGTCGGCCAGCAATGCGAGGCGCAGGATCTATCGGCCGCCCAATGCGACTCGATGCGGAGGAACGCTGAACTCGTGCAGCCGCATGAAGTGGTTGCAGTCGCGAACAAAGACGCCGGCGAAAAAAGCCCGACGGTATTCGAAATTCAGAATCAGATTCAGGCGCAGCAGGAGCTGATCACCAAGCTTCGAAAAGAGGTCGCCGACATCAACGAGACGCCTCCCGAACCGGCCGGTGCCGGCCCCTCGAACTAACGCGGTCGGCTTAAGTTCGCTCAATAGAGATCGCGGTCGGTCATCCGTCGGTCAGCGTCAGCCCGCTGAGTCATCCTTCGCCCCGGCGCTCCGGCATCCAACGCGCAGGATGACGCGGCGCGGCCGAGCTTTCAGGCGGCGCGGCGCCGCGTGAGTTCGCCGCCGCAATTCGGGCAGACGTGATTGTAGTCCGCCCCGCACTCGGAACAGAAAGTGCATTGGAAGGCGCAGCTCACGGCCGCGGCCTCGAGCGCCAACGGGGCGTGGCATTTTTCGCACTCGCCCTTGGGCGTGCTCATCAGGCGCAGCAGCTTGGCGTTGGCCTCCTCGCGCTCGGCCGCGGCCAGCAACGCCTCGCGCGCCTTGACGTTGCGCTCTGCCCCGGCCCAGGCGCGATAGATTGAAGCTCCGCCGTGTTCGAGGCGCGCGAGCAGCGCCATCTGGTCCAGACGCTCGCGGCCCTCGAACAACGACGCCATCACCTGTTCGGGGGGTATATTTTTTTCTTCTTTCATCGGCATCAGCTCCTGCGTTGTCTCGGACTACGGATCCAATTCAGGTGAAACTCAAGTTCGGACAACATTCAAGCGAAATCTAGGCAAAATTTAAGATGGACAATGCGGCGGGATCGAGGAGCCGTCCGCGCGGATCGAGCTTGCGCGCCGATCGCATCAGACGCGCAGCGATCCGCCTGCGGGCCGGGCCGCTCACAGAGCGGTCGTGGAGCCGCGCCTTGTCGAGGTCCAGGATGATGACGGCGAAGCTCTCGCCGTGCGGAGTCACGAAGAGGTTTTCGAGGTTGAGGTCGGGATGGTGCAAGCCCTCTCGAAGCATCGTCTCGATCGCCTCACGCGCGCGTTCGAGCACATGGGCGCGTACGCCGGCGTCGTCGTCGGTGCGAAGAAATTCCCATAGTGTCATGCCGGCCGCGGCGCGCGTGATGAAAAAGCCGCGGTAGAGTCCCGGCGCGATCCATCGCACCGCCGCGCCTATCGGTTCGGCCAGCGGCACGCCGCGCTTCGCGGCCTCGGCGGTGACCCAAAGCTCGCTGAGCGGCCGCGGATGGAATCCGAAATAGAGGTCGTCGAGCAACAGGCGCATCGCGCCGCCGCGCCGGGAGCGGCGCACGAACAGCTCCGGCCCGCCGGGCAGCGCGAGCTTGAAGCCGCCGCCGCGATTGCCGGCGCCGCGATTGCCGGAGCCGGTGGAACTCGCGGCGCCAAGTTCGCCGAGCGCCGTCGCGAGCGCGGCCGCATGAGGCGCCAGGTCGGTGCGGAGGTAAAGCTGGTAGGGACCGGCGGAGATTCGGGAGAACTCGCGCGAGACGCGAATGCGTGAAGGAGGATGTTTGGCGATATTCATCGCACGGCCGCGACGGAGTTCGTGGGTGACGCATCGCGCGGCACGCCCGGCGCGGATGCGCGCGGTGGTCCGCGGCTGCTTCACTGCTTCAGTGTTTTACTGTTTTCACCGGCCCACTGCGTCACTTCACCGCCTGCGCCTCTTCGATCAGCATGATCGGGATGTCGTCCTTGATCGGGTAGACCAGATGACAAGCGTCGCAGATGAGCCCGTCTTGCTTATCGGTCACGCGCAGCTCGCCCTTGCACTTGGGGCAGGCCAGAATGTCTAGCAGTTCCTGGCTAACGGCCATTTTCGCCAGAGGCCTCCTTTGTTCCCGGGTCGGGATTGCCTCCCGCGGCGGCGCGCGGATGAGCGCGCGCCGCAACGATCATCTCGACCAGGCGTGTCTCGTCGTCCGGATCCATCACGACTTCGAGGCGTAAAGCGTACAGCGAATCGCGCGCGAACGGAAACCGCTCGAGCTTCACCAAATCTTTCTCAGTGGTCACGAGCACCGCGCCGCCGCGTGCCGCGCCGATGATACTTTGCCAGTCCGCCGTCGTATAAACATGATGGTCGGGATATTCGAGCACGCCGACCAGGTCAGCCTCGAGCTCGCGCAGCATCCGGTAAAAGCCGCTGGCGTTGGCCAGGCCACTGACCGCTACCACACGCCGCCCCATCAGCGACTCCGGCATTTCAGTCCATCGCGCCGCCGAGTTGGCGGGAGAAACGAGCGCCCGCGGCCTGAGCGTGGCCCTCAGCAGACGCGGATGCTCCGCGATGGAGCGCGGAATCGCTCCCCAGGCGCGCTCGGCCGCGGCGCCGGCGCGGCCCCCGTCATTCACGATCACCGCGTCGGCGCGCTGCGCCGCGCGCAGCGGCTCACGCATCGGGCCTGCCGGCAAGAGCCATCCGTTGCCCACCCCGCGCTCGGCGTTCATCAGCAGTAGATCGACGTCGCGTCCCAGGCGCACGTGCTGAAAAGCGTCGTCGAGCACCACGGCGTCGAGCGGGCCGAGCCGCTGTTCGATAAGCTCGATGCCGTCGATGCGCCGGCGCGCGACCGCGATCGGGCCGGCGAACGATTTCGCCATCATCACCGCCTCGTCGCCGGCTTCGTCCACGCCGGCGAGTAGCCGCGCGCCGTCCGAGACCAGGGTCGCGCGCTTCGTGTTCACCGTGCGGCCCCAACCGCGGCTCACGACCGCGACCTTCAGCCCATGCTTGCGCAGGCGCGAGGCGAGGAACAGGGTGAACGGCGTCTTGGCATTGCCGCCCAGCGTGAGATTGCCGACGCTCACCACCAGCGGGCGCGCGTGCCGTTTCATCCTACGCCACCAGCGCGCGCGTGCCGCCAGGGCAACGCGATAAGCGCCGGCCGCGGGAACCAGCGCCGCCCATAGCAGCCGCTCGTGGAGCGCGAGGTCATCTTGCCACAACCCCTCCAGGCGCGAACGATTCGGTGGTGCTGGCGTGGAACTGGCCATGGCTCAGGCGACGCTAGTCAGTTGACGCAGGTGCATCAAGGTCGCGCCGACAGCCCCTGCCATCCGCTCCACCACCGCGCGCGCGCGATGACCTGCGGCAAGCCGTTCGGACTCGTCGCCTGCAAATGCGGCCACGGCCCGTGCGAGTTCAGCGGAGTTGCGCACCACCGCTCCGGCCCGGGCCTCCAACAGCGCCGATGCGATCGCGCGCTGATTCTCATGGAAGGGACCGAACAGCACTGGTACGCCGGCGGCGGCGGGCTCGGCCAGGCTCTGTCCGCCGCGTCCGGGCATCAGGCTGCCGCCGACGAAAGCCACCGTGGCGCGTCCGTAAATAGCACGCAGCTCGCCCATCGTGTCGAGCAGCAGCACGCGGGACGCGCCGGCGGCGGTTGCGTCCGGCGCGCTCGCCTTCGAGTATTCGATCCGCGCGGCGCGCATGAGTCCTTCGACTTCGGCGATGCGCTCGAGATGGCGCGGCGCGAGGGCGAGGGCGATTGCGTCGAAGCGGGTGCGCAGTTCACGCCACGCATCGAGGACGATTTGCTCCTCGCCCGGCGCGGTCGAGCCGGCGACCAGCAGCGGGCATCCGGGCGCGAAAGCCCGCAGCTCCGGGCGGAGCGGAGCGGCGTTTAGGCTCTCGAGATCGAACTTGGTGTTGCCGGTCACGTTGACGCGGCTCTCAGCCGCGCCCAGCGCGAGAAAACGGCGAGCGTCTTCATCGGTTTGGGCGAGAATGAGATCGGCGTAGGCTAGCGCTTCGCGCAGCAATGGGCGCACGTAGCGGTAACGGCCAAGCGCACGCTCGGAGATGCGGCCGTTGACGATCGCGATGCGCGCGCCGGCGCGATGCGCCTCGATGAAATAGTTGGGCCACAGCTCGGTCTCGGCAATCAGTACCAGTGTGGGACGGAGCGCGTCAAGAAACGGGCGCAGCGCGCGGCGGCAATCGAGCGGCGCGAGCAGATGGGCCTGTGCGCCGGGGATCGAGCGCTGCGCGGCGTCGCGTCCCGCGGCGGTCATCGTGGTGACGACCAGCGTCGCCTCGGGCCGCTCACCAACAAGGGCAGTCAGAACGGCGCGCAGCGCTCCCACTTCGCCCACCGACGCCGCATGCGCCCAGATTCGCGGTTCGGTCAGCGGCGCCGCGCTGTCACTTGTCCACGCGATACCCATCCGCGCGCGCCGCGTCGCGGGGTCGCCCGACGCGCCGCTCAGCGCGAGCGCAAGCGGCAGTGCCGGGTACCAGAGCGCGTTGTACAAGTGGCGAAGCATCCTAAAGCCGCGGAGTCGACGCGAGGGTTACCCGCCAGCCGCCGCCATGGCGCGGCCGCGGCCCGGCGGATTTCATCCCATCAGCTCGAGTGCGATCGCGGCGACGCGCGCGGCGGCGCCCGGCTCGCCCAGGCGGGTGCGCACAGCCAGCAGCGCGTTTCGCGTCTCGGTGCGCAGCGGCTCGACCATCAGGTTTTCAGCCGCGCGCACCAGGTTGCGCGCGTTGACCCGCCGCTGGATAAGCTCGGGCACGATTTCACGCCCGGCCAGGATATTGGGCAGCGCGATGAAGTCGACCCCGCGCACCAGTACCCATGCCAGCGCGTAGGTTAGCGACGACACCTTGTACGCGACCACCATCGGGCAGCCTAAAAGCGCGGCTTCGAGCGTCGCCGTGCCGGAAGCCGCAAGCGCAAGCTCGCTCGCTGCGACGATGCTGTAGGTGTCGCCCTCGATCACGCGGATGCCGTCGAGGTTGACCCGGCCCTCCTCGCGCAGTTGCGCGAGCGTCAGCGTCGGTGCGAGCGCGATCACCGGGATGAGTCCATGATCGGCCTCGAGCACGCGCGCCGCCTCGACCATCGGACGCAGCAGGTAGCGCACCTCGCCGCGCCGGCTGCCGGGCAACAGCGCAAGCAGTCGCGCGTAGGCGGGAAGCCCGTGGCGCTTGAGCGTGGCGGCGCGATCCTGGGCGGGCGCAACCCGGTCGAGCAGTGGATGGCCGACGAAGGTGACGCGCTGGCCGGCGCCCGCGTAGAGTTCGGCCTCGAATGGCAGCACCACGGCGAGCCGATCGGTGCGCGCGATGATGCGGGCCACGCGGCCGCGCCGCCAGGCCCAGACCTGGGGCGTGATGTAGTAGAGCACGGGGACGCCGGCGCGCTTGGCGGCGCGCGCGAGCGACATGTTGAACTCGGCGAAGTCGATAAGGATGACGAGGTCGGGGCGCTCGCGCCGCACGGTCGCCTTGAGTTCGCGCAGTACGCCGAGGGTTCGCCGGATGGTCGAGGCCAGCTCGGCAAGTCCGAGGCCGGCGATGTCCTCGGTACGGGTGAGCGCGCGCACGCCGGCCGCGCGCATCCGCTCACCGGCGATACCGAACAGCTCGCAGGCGGGATCGCGGGCGAGGATCTGTGCGGCGAGGTCGGCGCCGTGGAGGTCGCCCGAGGCCTCGCCGGCGACGATCATCACGCGGCGATGGCGGGTCGAGGTGGCGGCGGCTGGCGATGGTTCCCTGGGGGTCGCGCTCATCGGGTAAATTGTGCTGGAAAATCGTGCCCTGCGCCACACGGATCGCGAAGCGAGCAACGGGGCTTTCCCGCCGCCTCGGCTAGCCGCGTATGGCTTGCAGTTAGCCGGTAAACAAAGTAGCGTTCGCGCGAGATTTGCGCTGGGGCATACGCGCTTTGCACGAGCGCCCCGGACAGCGGGAGAAAAGCGGTGGTGAAGATCGAAAACGTTCTCTTCGCGACGGATTTCTCCGAGGATTCGGGCTACGCGCTGACTTATGCGCGCTCACTCGCCGAGCTATGCAACACCAAGCTCTTCATAGTTCATGTGATCGAGAATCCGCTCGAACATCTCTATGGTGTGCCGCACGGCGAATATCCCGCACTCCAGGCGAACGCGATCAAGAAAGTCCATGAATTGATCCACCGCTTCGACGACGTGTTGTCAGGCTTCACCAACTTCGAGCTCTCCACTAAGGAGGGCGAGGCGCCGCTGGAAATTCTCAGGACCGCCGAGGAAAAGCACGCCGGCGTGATCGTGATGGGTACGCACGGCGGCGGTGCGTTGCGTCATCTGCTGCTCGGCAGCACGGTCGAGAAAGTCCTGCGCAGCGCGAATGTCCCAGTGATGGTGGTCCGCCATCCCAGCCGCCACCTGCCCAAGCAAAGCTGACGCGCCCGCGGCTCGGTTCGGAGCGTCAACTAGCTCCGGGCCGAGCGCCCGTTCGATATCCGCCACGACCGTGGAGGCCTTGACCTCCAGCGGCTGGTACTGGCGCACCTGATGGCCGTCGGGGCCGAGCAGAAAACTCGCCGCCGCGTGATTCACGGTGCCGTCGGGATTGCGCATTCGCTCCAGGTGATAGAGCGCGAGCACGCGATCGATTTGGGCGGGGGTGCCGGTCAGAAAAAGCCATCCTGCCTCGTCAGCGCCGCGCTCGCTCGCGTACTTCTCGAGTTGAGCCGGCTGGTCATGCTCGGGGTCGATCGTTATCGAAACCAAAGTCACCTGCCGGCCCAGCTTTGGTCCCAGGAGCTTCGCCACCACCGCCATCCGCGCGGTCATCAGCGGACACGGTCCCGGGCAAGTGGTGTAAATGAAATCGATCAGCACTGGACGGCCCTTGAGCGAGGCGAGCGTGACGTCGTGGCCATGCTGGTCGACGAGCGTGATCGCAGGCAGACAATCGCTCGAATTGGCGGCCGCGTAAGAGCCAGGCTCGATCACCTCGGTGGAGCGGCGCGAGCAGGCTACGAGTCCCGTTGCGAGTCCCGCCGCGATGGTCAGCATTACCAATGAGGATTTAACGCTCATGTCGGTGCGGTTCGACGATAGTCATGTGACAATGCTTATGCGGCAGTGGCGGCGCGTCAACCGCGCGTGCCCGCCTCCGTGCGCATCGCGTCACGGATGCGCTCGCTCACTTCCATCACGCGCAGACCGTCGAGCGCGGTGACCGCAGGTATGCGGCGCGTGCGCACGGAGGTGGCGAAGGCGGCGATCTCATCGGCTAGCGGGTCGCCCTCGCCGAGATCTATCTGCTGGGCGGAAATTTCGGGATAAGTGCCGCCGGGCGGCGGCGGCGACTTGCGATAGACCTGGATGCGGCGCGCCTCATAGTCGACCGAGAGATACGCGTCGGGCTGGAAGAGCCGGATCTTGCGCTCGCGGCGCGGTGCGACGCGGCTGGTATTGAGGTTGGCGATGAGCCCGTCGCTAAAGCGCAGCCGCGCATTGGCGACGTCAACCTGCTCGGTCAGGACCGCGACGCCGATCGCCTCGACCGCCGCGACTTCGGCCGTGGTCAGAGTCAGGATGACGTCGAGGTCATGCACCATCAAATCAAGGATCACGTCGACGTCGGTGCCGCGCTCGGTAAAGGGCGCGACGCGCAGGCATTCGATGAAGCGCGGCCCGTGAACCATCGGGCGCAGCTCGACGATCGCCGGGTTGAAGCGCTCGAGATGGCCGATCTGCAGGATGCGCCCGTTACGTTCGGCGAGCGCAGCCAACTCGCGCGCCTCGCGCACGCTTGCGGCCATCGGTTTTTCGAGCAGCACGTCGATTCCGTGGGCGAGCAGGTAGGACGCGATCTCGTGATGGAGGCTGCCGGGAGCGGCGACACTGGCCGCGGTGACCTTGCCCTTGAGCTCGCGATAATCGGCGAGCGCCGCGGCGCCGTGGCGCTCGCCGGTTTCGCGCGCGCGCACAGGGTCGATGTCGACTACGTGGGTCAGCCGGACACCGGCGAGCGCCGCGTACTTGAGCGCGTGCAGCGCGCCGAGGCGACCGGCGCCGACCACTGCCACGCGCATCTCATCCATTGCCTCGTTCTCCGCCCTATTCTCCGCCGCGTTCTCCGGCATCGCCCCATACTGTGATCCCGGCATTGGCGGCAGCGGCGAGCGTGCGCGTGCGTTCGAGAATCAGTGCCTGCCCGGCCTCGACGCCGATCATCGCGGCGCCGATCTCGCTCAAGAGCTCGATTGTGGCCGGGCCGATCGCGGGGCGATCGAAGCGCAGGTCCTGGCCCGGCTTGGCCGCCTTGGCGACGACCAGGCCGCGTCCGCACAGCTCCGCCGCGCGACGCAGCGCCGCGTCGGTGCCCTCGACCGCCTCGATTGCGCCGACCACGCCGTCGCGCACCGCGGCGGCCTGGCCGACGTCGAAGCTGCCGAGCGCACGCATCACGCCAAAGGCAAGGCCAAGATCCTTGAGCTGCGCAGCGCTGGGCTCGGGTCCTGCGAGCCGGCCGCGCCCGGCGAGCGCGTCGTCGAGCAGCGGCACGGGGTCGATCATCGCGATCCCGTCCGACTCGATCTCGGCCGCGATTGCGCGCAGCAATGCGTCGTCACTGAAACGGCCAACGCGCGCGAGCATCGCGATCGCCCGCGCGTCGGGCGCGAACGACTCGCCCAGGCGCGCGCGCGCGATCCCGCCCGCCATCGCGGCCTCGGCGACCCCGGCGCGTTTGAACGCGTCGATCATGGTTTGCAACTCGCCCACGCGGATCCAGACTATCTCATCGCATAGCTCGGCCAGCCGCTCGTCGGTTTCACCGCGATGCGCGACCGCGACCACCGCGTAGCCACGCCGGCGCGCAGCCGCCGCGACCTCGATCGGGAAGACGCCATTGCCGGCTATGATCCCGAGCTTATTCACGGTCGCGGCTCACCACGCCGCGCTCGGAGGCGCGGATAAAATCGACCAGCCGGCGAACTTCGGGCAGCGTGCCGTGCTCGTCGAGCACCTGCGCCAGCGCGTCTTCGCGCAGCAGCTTGGAGTAGAAGAGCGTGCGGAAGGCCGCGCGGAGGGCGGCGACGACCTCGGGGTTAAAGCCGCGACGCTCCAGGCCGACGGCGTTGATCCCGACCATCCGCGCGCGATCGCCCGCCACCATCGCATAGGGCGGCACATCCTGCGCGACCTTGGAGCCGGCGGCGAGCATCGCGTGCGCGCCGACCCGGCTGAACTGGTGGATGCCGCACATTCCGGCCGTGACGACCCATTCGTCGAGCACGCAGTGACCGGCGATCTCGGTGGAGTTGGCTAGGATGGAATGGTCGCCGATGAGGCAGTCGTGCGCGACGTGCACGTAGTTCATCACCAGCACGTGGTTGCCGATCCGCGTGAGCATCCCGCCGCCCTCGGTGCCGCGATGGATGGTGGTGAACTCGCGGATGCGGTTGTCGTCGCCGATTTCCAGGCGCGAGGGCTCGTCGTGATACTTGAGATCCTGCGGCGCGGCGCCGATCGAGGCGAACTGGAAAATGCGGTTGCGCGCGCCGATGGTGGTGCGGCCTTCGATGACCGCGTAGGGGCCGATCCGGGTGGCATCGCCGATGCGCACGTCGGGGCCGATGACCGTTCCCGGGCCGACTTCGACGCTGGCAGCGAGTTCGGCGCGCCGGTCGATGACGGCGCTTGGATGGATGCGGCCGGCTATGGCGTTGACTCCTCGACTTCCATCGCTGACAACTCGGCCGTGGCCACCAGTTCGCCGTCCACCCGCGCCTCAGCCTGCATCTTCCATAGCGGGCGATGACACTTGAGCAGCCGCACTTCCATCCGCAACTGATCGCCAGGCACCACCGGGCGTCGCAGGCGCAGCCGGTCGATGCCGGTCAGCATGAACAGCGCCCCCGGGCGTTCGGCGCTCGTCATGCCGAGCGCGAGCAGCGCGCCCGATTGCGCCATCGCCTCGACCACCAGCACACCCGGCATCACCGGGCGTCCGGGAAAGTGGCCGTTGAAGAAGGGTTCGTCGATGCTCACGTTCTTGAGCGTGAGCATGCGCCCGTCGCCCAGCTCCAGCACCCGGTCGACCATCAGGAACGGATAGCGATGCGGCAGCCGGCGCAGCAGGCCGGCGAGGTCGGGCGAGGATGAATCGCCGTTCACGGCGCGGCTATTACCTGGAGATGCTCGAGCGTTTGCGAACGGAGCTGCCGCTGCTGCTCGGCTCCGCCTCGCCAGCCTCCGCCGGGGCGCCGGCCTCTGCTGCCTGCGGTCCACCCCCGGTCCATCGCGGATCGGGCGCGAGCGTACCGACTTTAACGTTCATCGAATCGTAGGAGCGAATGACCTGGTCGGTGATGTCGGCCGAGGGAATGCCCCACAGTAGTCCGCCCTTCTCCATTACCACGGTGTAGCCGGCCTTTTCGCCTAGCTCGCGGACCACGGTGGCGAGATCGCGCACGATCGCGGCGGTGGCCTCGTTATCTTTCTGATGCAGCTCATCGCGCTCGTTCTTCACATCATCCTGGAACGTGCGCATCCGCTTGGCGAGCTCGTCTTCGAGGTTCTGACGCTGGTCGGGCGGCATCAGCATACCCTTCTTCTCGAGTTCGTCCTTGAGCCCCTGGGCCTCGGATTGCTCGCGTTGCAGCCTGGCCTGCGCCCGCTCGGCCTCGACGCGGATGTTGGATCGCGCGCGCTTGCCGGCGTTGCATTCGTTGAGCGCGCGCTGAATGTCGACGTAAGCGATTTTAACCTCCGCGCGCGCGGGAATCGCGGCAGTCATCAACAGGAGCACCGCCCCACAAATCAGACCTTGCCTCATCGAAATAACGTTCCTCCCATGGGTACTGGTTGGCGAACCTGCGCCGCGCGAGGTGGTATCCGGGCGGCGCGCAAAGCATCTGAGGATATTTAAGCTGATTTGGCGCGTCATACGCTAGAGCGGAGCCCCCGCGCCGAAATCGAAGACTGTGCTCTGATCGTTGGGCCGCCGATTGATAGGTTTGGCAATATCGACGTTGATTGGGCCAAAGGGCGATTTCCAGAACAGTCCGATTCCCCAGGCATATTGCAAGCCATTGAGCGAGAGCGAGTCGCGCATCCTGAACGAATTACCCGCATCGAAGAACACGTTGCCGCGCATTCCTAGCGACTCGATTATCGGGAACCCTATCTGTTGGCTGAACAGCAACTCCTTGCTGCCGCCCACCTGCTCGACCCCGAAGGGCTGCCCGAACTGGTTGAACAGGACTTCCTGCGGGCCCAGCGAATAGATCTCGTAGCCGCGCACTTGGCCCTGGCCGTTGAGGCCGCCGGGGAAAAAGCGCTCGTACAGCGGCAGGTCGCCGCCGGAGCCGGTCTGCAGTTCGGTGCCGATGCCGAAGGTGACTGAGGGCGAGTAGACCCATTCGCCCAGCGTCGGATTTTTGATGAAGGGGAAGAACCAGTGGCCATGCGCGACGCCCTTGATGAACGGCGTGCCGCCTAGCCCCGCGAATTCCAGGTTGAGGCTCTCGACCGAGCCGCTGCGCGGGTCGCTCGGGTTGTCGACCGTGAAGCGGCGGAGCGAGGGCAGAAATTCCGAGACCCGGCTGTAGCCCTTGGCGCGCTGGATGTCGAAAGTGGTGAACGGCGACAGGTTGCTGATGCCGACGCTTTCGAACTGGTAGCCCAGCCCGGCCGTCATGTGCTCGAGCGACAACGGGCCGAGCTTGCGCAGCCCCAGGTCGGCCAGCGGATAGCCGCTGTTGAGCAGGAAGCCAACCTCGCTCTGGTCGAAGCTGAAGAGGTAGAGCTTGTTATCGAAGCCCTGAAGGCTGACCGCGAGCGGCATGTCGAGGAACCACGGCTCGGTATAGGTGACGCTCAAGTTTTCGAACAGGAAGCCGATCTCGGCGCTGAACGCCGCCGACTCGCCGCCGCCGAAAAGATTGGTGTTTTGCAAAAGGAAAGTGCCGAACAGCGAGGACGCGCTGTCGTAGCCGCCGCCGACCTGAAAGGAGGCGGTGTTGCCTTCCTGGACGTTGACGTCGAGGTTTATCTTGTCGGGCTGGCGCGCCGGCTCGGTCGACAGCCGCACGCTCTGGAAGTAGCCAAGTTGGTCGAGCCGCTGTTTGGAGGCCTGAATCTTCGACGCCGAATAAGGCTCCTGCTCCTGCACCTTGATCTCGCGCCGGATCACCTTGTCCGAGGTTTTGGTGTTGCCGGAAATCTTGAT
>Ga0209415_10010833_pt1 | contig 15436 bp, 12 predicted proteins | sample PeaSoiSIISIP2007_FD_187696 | JGI IMG/M metagenome (GOLD analysis project Ga0209415, IMG submission 187696) | Peat soil microbial communities from Weissenstadt, Germany - SII-SIP-2007 (SPAdes) (version 2) | ecosystem: Environmental > Terrestrial > Soil > Wetlands > Peat | place: Germany... | reverse complement strand
ACAAGTTCGCGGCGCTCAACAGCGCGGTCTGGTCGGGCGGTTCGTTCGTCTACGTCCCGAAGGGCGTCGAGGTCCCGCTCCCGCTCCAGGCCTACTTCCGGATCAATGGCGAGAACACCGGCCAGTTCGAGCGGACGCTGATCGTCGTCGACGAGGGTGCGAAGGTCCACTACATCGAGGGCTGCACGGCCCCGATCTACGCGACCGATTCACTCCACGCCGCCGTCGTCGAGGTGATCGCGCTGCCGGGCTCGAAAGTGCGATATACGACAATTCAGAACTGGTCCAACGACGTTTACAATCTTGTCACCAAGCGAGCCCATGCTTACGCCAATTCAAGGGTGGAGTGGATTGACGCGAATACCGGCTCTGGCCTCACCATGAAGTATCCTGCGATCTACCTGCGCGGCGAAGGCGCGACGGCCGACATCATCTCGGTCGCGGTCGCGGGCCGCGGACAGCACCAGGACACCGGCGCGAAGGCGATCCACCTTGCCGCGAACACCCGGTCGCGCATCGTCTCGAAGTCGGTCAGCAAGGACGGCGGCCGGGCGACCTATCGAGGCTCGCTCAAGGTCTCGCCCGGTGCGACGGGCGTCGTGGCCAGCGTTCGTTGCGACGCGCTGATGCTCGACGACGAGAGCCGCAGCGACACGTACCCGTACATCGACATCCAGGAAGACGACACGACGATGACCCACGAGGCCACCGTCGGCAAGATCAGCCAGGACCAGGTGTTCTACCTGATGAGCCGCGGCCTGACTGAGAACGAGGCCCAGAACCTCATCGTGCAGGGCTTCCTGGAGGTCTTCACCAAGGAGTTGCCGATGGAGTACGCCATCGAGTTCAACCGCCTGGTGAAGCTCGAGATGGACGGCGCCCTGGGGTGAGCCCGGCCGATCAGCTGACCGGCCTCGACTTCGTCACGGAGGCCACGGCCAGGGAGCGGGCTGCCCACGTCGACGAGCCCGCCTGGCTTCTGGCCGATCGCCTGGACGCGGTCCGCCGGTTCCAAGCCCTGCCGGTCGAGCCCAACCGCCTCTTCACCACCTACCTGGACCTGCGCCAGGTCCACTTCGGCGAGCTGACGCCTTACGCCGAGGTGGTCGATCCGGCGGACGACGCAGCCTCGTTGCCCGAGGGGGCGAGCGCCTTTCTGCACATCTGCGAGGGCGAGGTCGCCGGTCGCGCACTGTCGGCCGAGGCTCGGGCTGCGGGCGTCGTCGTCGACACGTTCGCCAATGTGCTGCGCGACCGCCCGGCGCTCCTCGGCGAGATCCTGAAGGACCAGGCCACGCTCCCCGACGATGACGTCTTCGCCCAGCTGGCCCGCGCCACGTACGCCGTGGGGGCCCTGGTCCACGTCCCGCCGGGCGTCCGGCTGAGCGAGCCCATCGTCGTCCGCTGGAGCGTCGGGGCCAGTGGCCGGGCGCTCGTGACGCGCACCGTCGTCCACCTGGGCAAGGGCGCCCAGGCTCGCCTGCTGGAGGAGCAGAGGTCGAGCTCCGACTCGGTGCCCCTGGCCCCGTCGGATGCCGGTCAGAGCCTGTGGTCGGGCACCTGCGAGGTGATCCTGGATGAGGGCGCGACGCTCGATGTGGCGGCCGAGCAGGACCTGGGGCCGGACACGTCGAGCTTCATCACGCGCCGGGCCACGATCGGGGAGGCGGCGACCCTGACCTGGGCGCTGGCCCACGTCGGCGGCCTGCTGGTGCGCAGCCGGGTGGACAACCTGCTGGTGGGCCGGGCCGGGACCGTGCGCCAGGCGGAGATCGGCTTCGGCGGCGGCGCGCAGACGTTCGACCTGACCAGCTACACGCACCACATCGGCCGCGACACGACCGGCGACCTCCTCAGCAAGGGCATCTTCCAGGACCGGTCGCGCGGCTTCTTCAAGGGCCTCATCGACATCCAGCGCACGGCCGTCGGCACGGACAGCTTCCTCGGCGAGTTCGCCATGCTGCTCGATCGCAAGGCGCGGTCGGTCGCCGTCCCCTCCCTGGAGATCGACCAGCCGGACGTGCGTCGCGCCAGCCACTCCAGCTCCGTCGGGCCGATCGACGAGAACCAGCTCTTCTACCTGGAGACGCGCGGCCTGCCGGCCGACCTGGCGCGCAAGTCGATCGTCCTCTCGTTCCTGGAGCCGGTCGTCGCGCGCATCCCGCTGCCCGAGGCCCAGGAGCGGCTGCGGGCCCTGCTCGACCGCAAGTGGGACGCCGGGCGGACCGCCCTTGCCGCCTGACGGCTCAGGCTCGTCCGCGGCGGCCACCCGTCGGGTCGACGTCGCGGCCGTTGCCGACGTGGCGCCGGGCACGATGCTGATGGTCCAGGTGGACGCCACCGACATCCTGCTGGTGAACCTGGAGGGCACGGTCCGGGCTTACCAGGGCATCTGCTCGCACGAGTACTTCGAGCTCGACAAGGGCTTCCTGACGGGCGACTCGCTGACCTGCGCCCTCCACCTCTCGCGCTTCGACCTCATCAACGGTGAGGCGCTGGACCCCCCGGCCGAGCTGCCCCTGGCGATGTACCCGGTGACGCTCGAGGACGGGCGGATCGTCCTGGCCCTGCCCGAGGGGCCCATCCCCGTCAACGAGTAAGACCGAGCCCGACCCACCGCCCCGCGCTCCCGGTTGACGCGGCGAGGGCGAAGGTCGAACGTATGCTCCGACGGCCTCGTCGGCCCCGTGACGGTGCTGGAGGTGCATGGATGTTGGTCCCCCTGTCGGTCCTCGAGTTCCGTGATCGGGCGGCGGCCTACTTCGGCACCAAGGTCGGCGTCGTGGACGGCGACAAACGCTTCACCTACGCGCAGTTCGCGGAGCGGACGCATCGCCTGGCCAGCGCCCTGGAAGGCATCGGCGTGGGGCACGGCGACCGCGTGTCGTTCCTCAGCTACAACTGCCACCAGCTGCTCGAGGCCTACTACGGCGTGCTCGAAGCGGGGGCTGTGCTGAACCCGATCAACGTGCGCCTCACGCCGCGGGAGATCGGCTACATCCTGCACCACTCGGGCACGCGGGTCGTCTTCTACCACAAGGACTTCACGCCGCTGGTGGAGGCGCTTCGCCCGAGCCTGCCCCCGGGCACGCGGTTCGTGATCATGGAGGGGGAGCCGGCCGACGGCGACCACGAATACGAGGCGCTGCTGGCCACGGGTGATCCGGGCCACGAGGCGGTCGAGGTCGACGAAAACGAGATCGCCGAGCTCTTCTACACGAGCGGCACGACCGGCCAGCCCAAGGGCGTGGCGCTGACCCATCGCGCGCTGCACCTGCACGCCGTCTACGCGGGCATGGGCCTGCGCGTCGGCGACACCGCGGTCGCCCTCCACGTCGTGCCGCTCTTCCACGTCAACGGCTGGGGCACGCCGCATTTCATCACGATGTTCGGTGGCACCCACGTGATGCTGCGCCGCTTCGATCCGGCCGCACTCCTGGGCCTCGTCCAGGCGGAGCACGTCACGCACGTCCTGGGCGTCCCGACCATCTTCAACGCGCTCATCAACCTGCCGACACGGGGTGACTACGACCTGTCGAGCCTCGTCACGTGCGTGGTGGGCGGCGCGCCGTCCTCGCCCACGCTCATCCGGGGCATCGAGCGCGAGCTCAAGGCCGAGGCCATCGTGGGTTACGGCCTGAGCGAGACCTCGCCGGTCTTGACGCTGGCCTGGCCTCGCCAGCACCTCGCCACCGCGGAGGGCGCCGAGCGGACCGCCGAGCGCAAGGCCTCCACCGGCTGGGCCATCCCCGGCGTGCGCATCCGAGTAGTGGACCCCAACGGCCAGGATGTCCGCGCCGATGGCGAACAGCTGGGCGAGATCGTCGCCCGCAGCAACGTCGTGATGGCCGGCTACTACCGCGACGATGCGGCCACCGCGACGGCCATCCGCGACGGCTGGTTCCACACGGGCGACATGGCCACGATCGACGCCGAGGGCTACGTCACGATCAAGGACCGCAGCAAGGACGTCATCATCCGCGGCGGCGAGAACATCTCCTCGGTGGAGATCGAGAACGTCCTGGCCGCCCACCCGGCCGTGCTCGAGGCGGCCGTCGTGGCCGCTCCCGACCCGCAATGGGGCGAGTCACCGGTCGGGCTGGTCGTGCTCAAGGAAGGCGCCAAGGCGACCCCGGCCGAGTTGCTCACCCACTGCCGCGCCCAGCTCGCCGGCTTCAAGGTGCCTCGCGAGGTCGAGATCCGCGAGGCTCTCCCCAAGGGCGGCACGGGCAAGATCCTCAAGGGCGAGCTGCGCGAGCCGTTCTGGACGGGCATGGACAAGCGGGTGGGGTAGAGCTCCAGGCCGGCGGAACGCCGCACGGAGGCCCATCGTCGTCCGTCGCGTGGGCACCGCCGCGCCCTTCGACCCCGGCCCACTCCTCCTGTTGCAGCTGCACGCCCACGGAACCTTGGCGTCGTTTGCGGGCCCGGTCAGGAGCGACAACGCACCGGGCCACGCTCGACGACCGGGTGGGAGCCGCCGCGGGATGTCCGCAAGTGCCCCATCGAGGTGCGAACGTTCCCCGGGTGTGCGTCCGTCACAGAGGGGGCTCCTCCTGGTGCAGATGCACACCCCGGGAACGTTGGCGCTATCCGTTGGGCTGCTGGAGCCCAGGGATCCGCGCAGCCGTGCTCGGCGACTGGTGCGGTCGCCTCGTGAGACGCCCGCGGGGGCACGAGAGCGGTGCGAACGTTCCGTGGGTGTGCGTCCGACACAGAGGCCTGACTGATGATGCCGAACGCGAGTGCGGCGCTATGGGGGCCGTCGAGGCGACCGAAGGCGGCCTCCCACAGCTGGAACGGCACGAGGCCCTAGGCCCGAAGCGCGGTGTCGAACTCCACGAGCAAGGCCTGGGAGTCACGCCAGTGAGCCATCAGCACCTGGGCGTGGGAACTGGTAGCGGTACATGGATCCCTCCTCCGGGCTCGCCGAATCGGGGGCAGGTTACCCGGCAGGTCCCAGGGCCGCGGCAAGGAAGGCCTTCTGGACGTGGAGGCGGTTCTCCGCCTGGTCGAACACGACGCTGCGCGGGCCGTGGATGACGTCATCGGTCACCTCTTCGCCGCGGTGGGCGGGGAGGCAGTGCATGAAGATCGCCTCAGGGGAAGCGGCGGCCATGAGCGCGGCGTCGACGCGGTAGTTGGCGAAGGCGCGACGGCGGGCGACGGCCTGATCCTCGCTGCCCATGGAGACCCACGTGTCAGCGTAGACGGCGTCGGCGCCGTCGACCGCGGTGCGAGGGTCGTGGGTCATGAGCAGGCGCGCGTCCGACTGCTGGGCAGCCGCGCGGGCCGTGCCCATCAGCGTGAGGTCGGGCCCGTAACCCGGCGGACAGGCCAGCCGCACGTGCACGCCGAGGGCCGCGCACCCCAGCGCCAGCGAGTGGAACACGTTGTTGCCCTCGCCCACGAAGGCGACGGTCAGCCCTTGCAGGTGGCCGAACCGTTCCTGGAGCGTCAGCAGGTCCGCCATGGCCTGGCACGGATGCTCCAGGTCGCTCAGGGCGTTGATGACCGGCACAATCATGGCCGCCGCCAGCTCGTCCACCGTGGCCTGGGCGAAGGTGCGCGCCACGAGCGCATCCACCCAGCGGTCCAGCGTGCGGGCGATGTCATCGGCACTCTCCCGGCGACCCAGGCCCACGTCGGCGTCGGACAGGTAGATGGACCGGCCGCCCAGCTGCTGCGCCGCCAGCTCGAAGGAGACCCGTGTGCGCAGGCTGGGCTTCTGGAACAGCAGGACGACCGCGCGGCCGGCGAGGGGCTGGTCGCGATGGGCCCGCGTGAGCGCCCATTCGGCTTTCAGGGCGGCCGCCCGCTCCAGCAGGCCGGCCAGCTCCGCCGCCGTCAGGTCGGCGATGCCCAGCAGGTCGCGCCCCCGCAGATCGGCCGCGGCCGGCGGTGCGGCCGCGACGGCCGACGGGGTCACGCCACGGTCGCCGCGCCGTCCACGACGGTCGTCGGCAGGTCGGCCAGCAGCGGCTCGGTCCAGGCCCAGGCGGCGCCGTGGTGCGTGCCGATGGCGCCATGGCGGGCAGCCTCGGTCCGCAGGGGCAGGCCGAAGATCTCGATGAAGCCGACGGCTGCGGCGTGGTCGAACGCGTCACCCGTGTCGTAGGTCGCCAGGCGCTTCTCGTAGAGCGACAGCGGCGAGCGACGGCCGACCAGGACCGCGGAACCATGGTCCAGGCGCAGGCGCACCTCGCCGGAGACGACACGTTGGCTCGAGGCGACGTAGCCCCGCAGGTCCCGATGGAGGGCGCTGAACCAGAGGCCGTCGTACGTCAGGCGGGCCAGCTCGTCGGAGACCAGGCGGCCGAAGCGGAGCGTGTCCTTGGTCAGGCAGAGGCTCTCCAGCGCGCGATGGGCAGTGTGCAGCACGGTGGCCGCCGGAGCCTCGTAGATCTCGCGGCTCTTGATGCCGACGAGGCGGTCCTCGACATGGTCGACGCGGCCCACGCCGTGGGCGCCCGCCAGGGCGCTCAGCCGATCGACCAGCTCGACCGGATCGACCGGGGCGCCATCTAGCTCCACGGGCAGGCCGCCCTCGAAGCCGATGGTGACCTCGACAGGTGCCGGCGCCGCGGACGGATCGACCGTCCACTCGAAGACATCGGCCGGCGGCGCGACCCATGGGTCCTCCAGGACGCCGGTCTCGATGGAGCGGCCCCACAGGTTGACGTCGATCGAGTAGGGCGACGCCTTCGTGATGGGCACCTCGATGCCGCGCGCGGCGGCGTAGTCGATCTCCTCCTCCCGCGACAGGCCCATCCCGACGCGCATGGGCGCGACCACTTCCAGGCCCGGATCCAGGGCGTGGACGGCCACGTCGAAGCGCACCTGGTCGTTGCCCTTCCCCGTGCAGCCGTGGGCCACGGCATCGGCGCCCTCGCGGGCCGCCACCTCCACCAGGAGTTGCGCGATCAGCGGCCGGGCGAGGGCCGTGGCGAGCGGGTACGCGCCCTGGTACAGGGCGTCGGCCTGGAGGTCCGGCCAGACGAACGAGCGGACGAAGCGCTCGCGGGCATCGACGACGTAGGCGCGTGAGGCGCCGGCGGACAAGGCCCGCCCCTCGACCCCCGGACGGAGAGAGCCGCCCCCCAGGTCGACGGTCAGGGTGACGACCTCGGCATCGAACTGCTCGCGCAGCCAGGCCACCGCGACCGACGTGTCGAGGCCACCCGAATAGGCCAGCACCACCTTCTTCACGCGGGCACCTCCACGGTGGGCAGGCCCTGGAGGGCCCGGAAGCGAGCCAGCCAGCGTTCCAGGCGGGCCTCGTCGGCGAAGAGCACGAGCACGGTATTGTCGCCCGCCAGCGTGCCCTCCTGCTCGGCCAGGCGTGACTCATCGATGGCCTGGGCGATCACGTTGGCCGTGCCGGGCGCACCGGTCAGGACCAGGATCAGGCCGCTCCGCCCGACGGTCACGGGGATGTCGGTCAGGATGCGCCGGAGGCGATCCTCGGAGGACACGCCGCGTGGGGCCGGTGCCAGGTCCTCCGGCGCGAGGTAGACGTGGCGGCCGCCGCGCGCGACCTTGACCAGGCCCAGGTCGGCGACGTCGCGGCTGACCGTGGCCTGGGTGGCGACGATGCCGCGCGCGGCCAGTTCGCGCACGAGCTGGTCCTGGCTGCTGACCGGGACGCGGGCGATCAGCTCGCGGATGGCCCGCTGCCGGGCGTCGCGAGCCATCGCAGGCGCCGTCATGCGGCCACCGGCCGGCCGGCCACCACATGCGTCCCGAAGTCCGGCTCGTCCAGGGCCCGGCGCAGTGCCCCCGGCACCGAGGCGTCGGCGATGATCGCCTCGGCCCCGCTCTCGCTCAGCGCGCCGATGGCGGCGCGGACCTTGGGCACCATGCCGCCGGCGATGGTGCCGTCGGCGATGAGCGCCTCCGCCTCATCGGGGGCGAGGGTCGCCAGGCGGCGACCGTCCGCCCCGTGCACCCCATCGACGTCGGTCAGGAGCACGAACTGGCGGGCGCCCAGGTCGGCCGCGATGCCAGCCGCGGCGTCGTCCGCGTTGACGTTGCAGACCAGGCCCTGCTCATCGCGCGCGAGCGGCGCGATGACCGGCACCTGGCCGGCCACGAGCAGCGCGTCGAGGAGGTCGCGGCGGACCCCGACCACGTGGGCCACGAGGCCGAGCTCGGGGATGCGCTGGCCGATGAGCAGCCCTCCGTCGACGCCGGAGAGGCCCACGGCGTCGACACCCAGATCGCGCAGGGCGGCCACCAGCTCGCTGTTGACCACGCCACGCAGCACCGCGGCTGCGACCTCGAGCGCGGCTGGATCCGTCACCCGGAGGCCGCCTTCGAAGCGGGTGGTGACGCCCAGGCGCTCCAGCCAGTCGGTCATGCGGCGTCCGCCGCCGTGGACGATGACGACCGGGCGGCGCCGGGCCAGCACGGCCACGTCGGCCAGCATGTGCTGCTGCTCCGCGAGCGTCGTGCCGCCCAGCTTGAGGACGAGGATCTCGCTCATGGCAGGGGCCCGGTCACGTCGTGTACTCCGCGTTCTCGCGCACGTACGCCTCCGTGAGGTCGCAGCCGAAGGCTTCGCCGGTGCCCGTGCCGAGACCCAGGTCGAGCCGGATGAGCAGCTCCGAGGCGTCCATGGCCGCCCGGGCAGCCGACCGATCGAAGGGCAGAGGGCCACCCGCCGAGCCGTCGAACACGGCGTAGCCGGCGATGGCGATCCGCAGGCGGTCGGGGTCCAGGGCCACCGGCTGGCCGGCTCGCGCGGCCGCCTCCCCAGGCGCCAGCCCGCCGTTCTCGAGCAGGGGCGCCGCCGGCAGGGTGGCGTTCCCGGCCGCCCCGGCGACGCGGCCCCAGTTGGGGTCGCCGCCGTGGGCCGCGGCCTTGACGAGGCTGCTGGCGACGACCGCACGGGCGACGGCGCGCGCCTCCGGGTCATCGGCCGCGCCCGAGACCTGGCAGGTGATGAGCGTGCCAGCCCCTTCGCCGTCGGCGGCCTGCTGGCGCGCCAGGTCGCGCGCAACGGCGGTCACCGCGTCGCCCAGGAGGGCCGCGGCCGGTGATCGGGGCTTGACCGGGGCGGCCCCGGCGGCCCCGGAGGCGAGCAGGAAGACGGTGTCGTTGGTGCTCGTGTCCCCGTCGATCGTGAGCTGGTTCCACGTCCGCGCCGCGGCCGGCCGTAGCAGGCCCTCCAGCGTCTCGGGATCGGCACTCGCGTCGGTCATGAGGACGGCCAGCATCGTGGCCATGCCGGGGTGGATCATGCCCACGCCCTTGGCCACGCCCGAGACGCGGACGATGACGGGCGTCCCGTCCGAGGCCGGCAGCTCCACGGTGGCGGTGGCCGCCTTGGCGGTCGAGTCGGTCGTCCGGAGCGCGTTGGCGGCGGCGAGGAGCGCCTCCGGCTGGTCGCCGAGCGCGGGCACCAGGCGGGTGAGGCCGTCGGTCACCCGTGCCACCGGCAGGCGGGTGCCGATGACGCCGGTGGAGAGGGTCAATGTCTGCCGTGCCTCGAGGCCGAGGGCCGTCGCGAGGGCGGCCGCGATCTCCTCCTGGTCGCCGTCGCCGGCGGGGCCGGTGGCGGCGTTGGCGCTGCCGCTGGTGCTGATCACCGCGCTGGCCCAGCCGCGTCGGCCGCGGCCCGCCGGATCGGTCGCCAGGAGGTGCTGCTGCGACAGACGTACCGGCGCGGCGGCCAGGCGGTTGCGGGTGAAGAGCGCCGCTGCCGCGGCCGGAGGGCCCGGTCGCACCGTCCCCATCACGCCGCCCTGTTCGGCAGCCGGTCCCAGGGTGCCGACGAGGAAGACGGCCAGATCGGGCCGGCCGCTGGCCTTGATGCCGGCGCTCAGGCCGCCGGCCAGGAACCCCGCCGGGAGCACCGGTGTCCGTGTCACGGGCGGGAGCACGTGGGGAAAGGCGGCCAGCAGGTCCGGGGACGCGGCCGCCGTGGCCGGCGCGGGATCGCTGGGGCCGGCGGCCGGCTGGGTGGCGGTCATGGGGCGACCGGGAGCGCGGCGAGCCCGGTGCGCTCGTCGAGGCCGTAGAGGACGTTGAAGGCCTGCACGGCCTGGCTGGCGGCGCCCTTGGCCAGGTTGTCCAGGGCCGCCAGCACCACGATCCGGCCGCTGCGGGGCTGCCACTTGACGTAGACCCGTGCCTCGTTGCTGGCCAGCACGTGCTTGGTCGCGGGCGGCTCATCGACCACCGACACGAAGGGCTCGTCGGCGTAGGCGGCGCGGTACAGCTCGTCGAGCTCGGCCTGCTCCACGGGCCGGCCAGGCCGGACGTGGCAGGTCGCCAGGATGCCCCGTGTCATGGGTACGAGATGCGGCACGAACGTGATCGGTTCGGGTGCGCCGTGGCCGCCAAGGCGCGAGACCACGGCGAGCTCCTGCTCCATCTCGGCCGTGTGACGGTGACCGCCCAGGGCGTAGGCGGTCACGTTCTCGTTGACCTCGCCGAAGGTGAGGTCCGGCCGCGGCTCGCGGCCGGCCCCCGACACGCCGCTCTTGCCATCCACGACCACGTCCCCCAGGAGGCCGGCGCGAGCGAGCGGGGCAAGGGCCAGGATGGCCGCCGTGGCGTAACACCCGGGGGCCGCGACGATCGGCCCGACGTGGTCGCCGGCCGCCGCCAGCTGGGCCCGGTGCAACTCCGGCAGGCCGTAGATCGACCGCGCCAGGAGCTCCGGCGCCGGATGGACGAAGTGGTACCAACGGGGGTAGTCGGCGGGGTCGTGGAGGCGGAAGTCCGCCCCGAGGTCGATCACGGCCCGGCCCGCCGCCGCCAGGTCCGGCACGAGGGCCGCCGCCTGGCCGTGGGGGAGGGCCACGAACACCGCGTCCGTTTCGGGGAGGGCCGCGTCCACGCGCAGGTCGATGCGCGCCAGGTGCGGTCGTGACCGGCCGATCGGCTCCTCGTCACGGTCGCGGCCCACGAGGCCTACGATGACGACGGCCGGATGGCCGGCCAGCCAGCGCACCAGTTCGCCGCCGACGTAGCCGGTGGCACCGATGACGGCCACGCGGATCGGACCGTTGGCCGCGACCTGTCGCGGCGTGACGGCGGTGGCTGTCAGGGCTGTGGCGTGGATGGCGACGCTCATTGGATGCATGAATATACACCACGCTGTATGCTCATGCAACCAGCCCGACGGTGCACAGGAGACCCTTGATGGCCACGGCGACCACGACCACCGCCACCACCGCCAGCGCGCTGTCGCCGGTGCTGGGCCGGTACTTCGAGCGCACCTGGGTCCGCGGCGAGGGTCACCACCTGTGGGACGACCAGGGCACGCGGTACCTGGACTTCGCCTGCGGCATCGCCACCACGGGCCTGGGGCACGGCCACCCCGCGGTCAACGCGGTCATCCATGCCCAGGTCGACCGTCTCGTGCACGTCTCGAGCGGCCTGGGCTACGTCGAGTCGGTGAACCGCCTGGCCGAGCAGCTCGCGGCGACCTGCCCCGCCCCGCTCGACACCGTCTTCCTGGCCAACTCGGGTGCCGAGGCGATCGAGGCAGCCATGAAGCTGAGCCGCCGGGTCACCGGCCGGCCGGGCTACGTCGCCTTCCGCAACGCGTTCCATGGGCGCACCTACGGGGCAGCGAGCCTGACCAGCTCCAACCTCAACTACCGGGCGGGGTATGAGCCGCTGCTGCCGGGGGTCGTGCTGGCGCCGTTCCCGGACGTCCACCGCGACGAGGCGGAGGCGACGGCCGCAGCGCTCGCGGGTCTTGACTCGCTGCTCGACGACGTCATCCCGGCGTCCGAGATCGCGGCGATCTTCGTCGAGCCGATCCAGGGCGAGGGTGGCATCAACCCGGCCCCGGCGGCCTTCCTGCACGGGCTGCGCGAGCGGTGTGACCGCCACGGCATCCTGCTCGTGATCGACGAGATCCAGACCGGGCTGGCCCGGACGGGCCGCATGTGGGCCTTCGAGGCCGCCGATATCGTTCCCGACGTCGTGTGCTTCGGCAAGGCCATCGCCAACGGCCTGCCGCTCGCCGGCATCGTGTCGTCACGGGAGCTCCAGGAACGCTGGGGCGTGGGGGCCCATGGCACGACCTTCGGCGGCAATCCGGTCGCCTGCGCGGCCGCGGTCGCCGTGCTGGAGACGATCCAGGGGGAGGGCCTCGTGGCCAACGCGGCGACCCAGGGTGCGACGCTCATGCGCGGCCTGGGGGACCTGGCGGCCCGCGACCGGCGGCTCATCCAGGTCCGCGGGCGGGGCCTCATGGTGGGCGTGGAGGCAGGTGCCGACCTGGCCCCCCGGCTGATGGACGGCTGCGCCGACGCCGGGCTGCTCGTCCTCTTGGCCGGCGGCTCCCACGACGTCGTGCGCTGGTTGCCGCCGCTCGATGTCACCGCCGCGGAGATCGGCGAGGCGCTGGCGATCTTCGAGGGCGTCCTGGCCGCAGCCTGACGGCGCGGTTGCCGGGCCAGCGACGCGAGGGGGCCGGCTGGCCGACGCGTGATCGCCGGTCGCGCCCTGCGCGATCGCCCGGCTGTCGCCGAGCACCTGGTCATATGCCAACCGGGGTGGCACAGGAGCGGGTACCGCGGGCGATCCGCGGCAGCGGCAACGGACTCGAGGCCTCGGCCGAGCGTGGGGTGACCCTGCGGGGAGCCCGGGGACCGACCCAGCCGTGTCGTGGTTGGGTCGGGACGCGATCCAACGCCACCCCCGTTGCCAGATGAACAGGTTGGAGTGCCGGGGGGGGCCTATCCGCCCGGGACTGTGCCTCCCGGCGGTGACGCCGCCGCCTCCGAAGCATCCTCGTCCAGCTCCTCGTCGAGCGGCAGGCGGGTGATGGCGAACGAGACCGTCGGCGGCAGACCTGCGGTGATGGTCAGGCCGCTGATGCGGTACGGCGACCGCTTCCCGTGGAGCGATTCGTTCGTGGCCTCCTGGAGCGCCATGGCCCGCACGATGATGCCCGCCAGGATCGACGGGTCGAAGTGGTCGAGGGCGGCGGCCAGGCCCGTGCGCATCGACTTGACGCCCTGGGCGCTGATCTCGCGCATCCGCGCCTGATGCTCGTCATCGCCCAGCGCGGACACGGTCGCGGTGGTAGCGGCGCCGGTCACCGTCGCCATGTGGGCCGCGACCACGGCCGCCTGGTTGGCCGTCTCGCGGGCGTGTTCGGCGGCCCGTTCCGCGGCCGCCCGCGCGTCGTCCAGGATGCCCACGCGCGGATGATGCGCCTTCAGACGGGGGGCGTGGACCAGGAGCGCGTCACGTCGCCATCGGATCCCACATCCACGTCGTCGTCGCCGCTCAGGTGACGGTCACCGTGATGCGCATGTGGCCACGCGCGCCGTCGGGTGCAGGGGGCGTGACGTCGCTCGTCTGGACCGTGCCGGTGCCGTCGGTGGCGCGCACCTCGATGACGTGCTGCCCGCTGGTGGCCTGCCAGGGCACCATCCACTGGACCCAGGTGGCCTTGGAGATGGCCCGCGCGAGCTGGGCGGCCTGCCACGTGTCGCCATCGATGCTGACCTCGACGCGGCTGATGCCGCGGTCGGGCGCCCAGGCGACGCCGTCGATGACCACAGCACCAACGGTCAGGTCGGCGCCGTCCTGCGGGTGGTCGATCCGCGACTGGGTCAGGATGGGCCCGTCCTTGGCCCAGCCAAGGGGGACCCAGTAGCCGTCGAACGCCTCGCGTGTCGTCAGGTTGATCTCCGTGAGCCACTTCGTGGCCGACACGTAGCCGTAGAGGCCGGGCACGATGAGGCGAGCCGGATAGCCGTGCACCGGCGGCAGCGGCGCGCCGTTCATGCCGACGGCGATCATCGGCTCGCGTGAGGGGTCCATGGCCCAGGACGTCGGGAACCCCACCGTGAAGCCGTCCGTGGCCTTGCCCACGATCTGGGTCGCCCCGGCCTGCACGCCGGCCATGGCCAGGACGCTCTTGAGGTGGACGCCCGTCCAGAGCGCGTTCCCGACCAGGTCGCCACCGACGTCGTTACTGACGCACGCGATGGTGACGTACTGGTCGAAGAGGGGCATGGCCAGCAGCTGGGCATAGGTGAACGTGAGCGGCTGGTCGACCATCCCGGTCACCTTCAGCTGCCACGTGCTGGCGTCCACCTGGGGGATCAGGAGCTCCGTGTCGGTGCGGTAGAAGCCGGCCGCCGGCGTTACCAGCGGACTCACCCCGGGTGCGTCCAGGCTCTGGTCGGCCGCCAGCGCGGGCACCGACTGGTGGATGGGGATCGAGGCCGCCGGCCCGCCCGGCGCCTGGGCGGGGTGCTGCCGGTCGAGCAGGGCCCGACCAAGGACCCCGCCGATCGCGGCGGCGCCGATGAGCCCGCCGCTGCCGACCAGGAAGCGGCGGCGCGTCCACCAGGCAGTGCCGGTGACCGCCCCGGCCGCGCTCGTCGTAGTCACGGAGCGGCCCTGCGGGGACGTCTGATCGTCGGCGCGGGCCAGGGCCGACAGGCCGCTCAGCGCGGCATACGCCACGCCGGCGGCCAGCAGGGCGCTGGCCAGCGCGACGGAGGTCGTGACGTCGCTCTCCGCCGCGGCCGCCGCGAAGCCGACGATCCCGAAGCCGACGATCACCATGGTCGCCGCGCCGACATGCCTGCGAGCGAGGAGCCCCACCCCGGCCGCCGCGACCAGGGCGACGGCCACGATGGACAGGTTGAGCGCCAGCTTGTCGTTGGTGCCGAACAGGCTGACCATGAAGTCCTTGGCGCCCGGTGGCTGGAGCGCGATGACCTGCGTGCCCACGGCGATGATGAGCGACGGGAAGCCGGGCAGGAGTCCGGCCGCCAGTTCGCTTGCGGCAAGGCCGGCTGCGCCCGCAGCGACGCCGGCCAGGGCCCACGAGACCCATGTGAGGCGATCGCTGCTCGCGGAGGCAGGGCGTGCTCTGGTCATCCGGTCAATCTAGCGCGCTTTCGTGACGACCCCGTGACGGGGGTGGTTTCTCCCATCATGAACAACGTCCGATCCGGGTCGGCGGATGTGGGGAAGGCCGATCCGGTCAGGTGGTGACGACCGACCTATCGGATAGCCCAGGCGAGATGGCAACTTGCTTCAGGGGTAAGGGCGACCTTGCCCCCGGAGCAACCAACGGACCCGTGGCTACGCTCCAGTCACGGGCTACCGGCGTCCGGCCGGTCATCCGATGCGCTGCCTGCATCAGGGGCGGTCCAAGAGACGGTTCTGGGGGTCCAGGATCGCTTCAACCGGAGGTGGCGGGCCGACTCGGCCGGGAACATGGCGCGCAGAGTGCCGTCCCTGCACCTTGGTTGCTCCACCGGCAAAGCTCATGGGTTGCCTATGGGACAAGGGCGCGCGCTCGAGGCCGACGTCAGCCCGGATCGTCCAGCCGCGCGCGTGCCCGGGACAGTTCCGCCGCGACGCGGCCCGGCGCCGTGCCACCGACCACGTCGGCCCGGGCGAGCGAGGCCTCGACCGTGGCCGCGCGCCGCAGGCGCTCCGG
>Ga0209415_10010832_pt1 | contig 15436 bp, 15 predicted proteins | sample PeaSoiSIISIP2007_FD_187696 | JGI IMG/M metagenome (GOLD analysis project Ga0209415, IMG submission 187696) | Peat soil microbial communities from Weissenstadt, Germany - SII-SIP-2007 (SPAdes) (version 2) | ecosystem: Environmental > Terrestrial > Soil > Wetlands > Peat | place: Germany... | reverse complement strand
AAGGAGTCCAGGCGCAAGACGACCAGCGTCGGGATCAAGGAGATGAAGTACCGGCCCAAGATCGGTCCCGGCGACTTCGATACCAAGTCCCGGCAGGTGCTCAAGTTCCTGAACGAAGGTCACAAGGTGAAGGTCACGATCATGTTCCGGGGTCGAGAGGTGTTCCATCCGGAACTCGGCAAGAGGATCCTCGACCGGGTGGCGGAGCACGTCGAGGGAGCGGCGCGCGTGGAGTCCGAGCCGAGGCTCGATGGGCGGAACATGGTGATGGTGCTTGCACCCGACAAGCGGGCCAAGCAATCCGCCGCGGCCCGAGCAGCAGCCCATGACGATGACGCCGGGCCAGGACAGGTGGGCGGGGAGGCGATCCGTCCGGTGAAGAGCGCCACCTCCGACGCAGCGCAGAGAAACGGCGGATCGCCCGCCGAGGCACCAGCGGCGGCCACGAGGGATGCAGGGCCCGGCGCCGAGGAAGGAACGTGACATGCCGAAGATGAAGACCGACAGGGGCGCCGCCAAGCGCTTCAAGGTGACCGGCACCGGACGGTTGCGCCGGCGCCAGGCGAACCGTTCGCATCTGCTCGAGAAGAAGAACAGCGTCCGTACCCGTCGCTTGGGACGCGAGGTCGAAGTCGCAGCCGCGGATCGTCGCGAGGTACGGCGACTGCTGGGACGGTAAGTCACGGGCGGACCCAGGTCCGCTATCGGAATCGGCGCACCGCCGACGCGGTGGGTGCGATTTCCTGTCGTTCATGAAAGGAGCTGGACATGGCCAGGGTGAAGCGCGCCGTCAACGGCAAGAAGCATCGCCGCGCCGTTCTCGAGTCGGCCCAGGGGTACTACGGCAACCGTAGCCGTACCTTCCGTTCCGCCAACGAGGCGGTCATGCACTCCCTGCAGTATGCGTACCGTGACCGCCGGGCACGCAAGGGGGACTTCCGTCGGTTGTGGATCCAACGGATCAACGCGGCAGCCCGGGAGAACGGCACCAGCTACAGCCGGCTCATCGCGGGGCTACGCGAAGCCGAGGTCGTCGTCGACCGCAAGGTCCTCGCCGATCTGGCCGTCACCGACCCCGAGGCCTTCTCACGCCTGGTCGGCGTGGCCACCTCCGCCTTGGCCGACGGGGGGTCGACCCCGGTGGCGGCGGAGGCCGGGGACCACTCCTGACCACAGCCCTCGCCTTCCGGCACCAGCGGGTCCAGCGCCTGCGGCGGCTGTTGTCGCGACGCAGTGTGCGTCGCTCGGAGGGGGCATTCGTCGTCGAGGGGGTCAAGCTTCTGGGAAGTGCGCTCGAGGGCGGCGCGCCGGTCGAAGCCGTGTTCGTCGACTCCCTGGCTCGCGCCCTGCCCGAGGTTTCCCGGGTTCTCGACGAAGCTCACCGCGCCGGGGCCCGGGTTTTCGATCTCGCCCCCGGGGTGCTCGAGCGCGTGGCGGACACCGTGACGCCGCAACCGGTGCTGGCCGTGGTGGGAATGCCCAGCGCCACCCTCGACGACGTTCGGGGCGCGACGTTCATCGTCTTGTGCGTCGATGTGCGTGACCCGGGCAACGCCGGAGCCGTCATCCGCGTCGCCCACGCCGCAGGGGCGGGAGCCGTGGTGTGCTGCGAGGGGACGGTGGATCCGTTCAACCCGAAGACCGTGCGGGCATCGGCCGGTTCGGTCCTCCATGTCCCCATCGTCGTGGCCGGCGATGCAGGGGAGGTACTCCACACACTGGGGGACTCCGGAGTGCGCCGGATCGCCGCCGTCTCCAAAGGCGGAACTCCGTACACCGACGTCGATCTGATCGCGCCGTTCGCCCTGGTGCTGGGGAACGAGGCAAGTGGGCTTCCGCCGCACCTCGAGCGACTCCTCGACGCCCGTGTGACGATCCCGATGGAGGGAGGCACAGAATCCCTCAACGTGTCGACCGCGGCCGCCGTGTTGTGCTTCGAGTCGGCCCGCCAGCGTTCTAACCTGCACGCCATGGAGGAGGCCCGATGACCCCGCCCCCGGCCGCGGGTGGGGAGCCGGGGTCGCACCCCATCGACCCCGAGGAGCTCGTGTCCTCGGCGGTCGATCGACTGGAGACGATCACGACGGTTGCCGCGCTGGACGAGGCCCAGACCGACCTGGTGGGCAAGCGTTCGGAGCTCGCCCGTGCGCATCAGGGACTCGTCTCACTCGAGCCCGACGAGCGTCCCGAAGTCGGGCGCCGACTCAATGAGGCACGGCGAAGGATCGAATCGCTCATCGGGGATCGACGGCGCGAGCTCGAGGGTGGCGAGCGGGCGGCACGCCTCCAGGCGGACCGGTTGGATCTCACCGAGGTCATCGCGCCGCCACTGCGAGGCCGGTTGCACATCGTGGAGCGCACCCGCGACGAGCTCGAGGACGTGTTCATCGGTATGGGGTTCGCGGTCGCCGAGGGACCCGAGGCCGAGACCGACTGGTACAACTTCGAAGCCCTGCACATGCCGCCTGCGCACCCGGCCCGGGGCATGTGGGACACCCTGTACCTTGATCTCGGCGGTCCCGAGACCGTGATGCTGCGAACGCACACGTCGCCCGTTCAGATCCGTTTGATGGAGGCCCAGGGCCCTCCCATCTACGCCGTGATGCCGGGTAAGTGCTATCGGCGCGACACGCCCGACGCCCGCCACATCCCGACGTTCCATCAGATCGAGGGGCTCGTCGTCGATCGCGGCATCAGCTTCGCGGACCTGGCCGGGACCATCGAGACCTTCACCACCGCGTACTTCGGACCCGACATCCACAGTCGGCTCCGGCCTTCGTACTTCCCGTTCACCGAGCCGTCGGCCGAGTACGAGGTGACGTGCACGATCTGCAAGGGCAACGGTTGCCGGACCTGTTCGCACACGGGATGGATCGAGCTCGGTGGATGCGGCATGGTCGACCCTGCCGTCTTCGCCGCGGTGGGGATCGACGCGGAGGAGTGGACGGGTTTCGCCTTCGGGTTCGGTATCGACCGCTGTGCCCAGATGCGTCACGAGATCCCCGACATGCGCGTGTTCTTCGATAACGACGTGCGCGTCCTTCGCCAGATCTGATCGTTCCCGTGCGCGTTCCCCTGTCCTGGCTCCGTGACTTCGCCCCCTTTCCCGGCGACCCCGCCGAATTGGCGACGACCCTTGACGACCTCGGCCTCGTGGTCGAGGAGATCGTGCCTGTGGGGGAAGGCCTCGGTGACGTCGTGCTCGCCCGGGTGGTCGAGATCGGTTCGATTCCCGGCGCCGACCGCATCCGGCGCGTGGTGGTCGAAGCGGGCGGCGAACCGGTCGAGGTGGTGTGCGGAGCGTGGAACTTCCACGAAGGTGACATCGTCCCCTTCGCTCCCGTCGGGTCCGTCCTCCCGGGTGGTTTCGAGATCAGCCGGCTGAAGAAGAAAGGTGTCGTCTCCAACGGGATGTTGTGCTCGGGTCGGGAGCTCGGTCTGTCCGAGGACCACGAGGGAATCCTCGTCATGCACAGCGCGCCGGATCCGGGCGGCGCCGAACGTGGCCCGGTCCCGGACGGCATGGTTCCGGGAACCCCGCTCGTCGACGCGTTGGGGATCGGGCCGGACACGGTCTTCGACATCGCGGTGGAGGCGAACCGTCCCGACGCGTGGTGTGTGGCAGGGATCGCCCGGGACCTCGCCGCGTCGCTACACCTTCCGTTCTCGTTGCCCGAGCCCGCCCAACCTCCCACCGATCCCGACGCGCCGGTGGCGTCACTCGCCACGGTGGAGGTTCTCGATGAAGACCTGTGCCCGCGGTTCACCGCCCGGGTACTGCTCGACGTCATGGTGGCACCATCGCCGGATTGGATCGCTCGTCGCTTGACCTTGGCGGGAATGCGCCCCATCAACAACGTCGTGGACGCGTCGAATTACGCCATGCTCGATCTGGGACAACCCACCCATCCCTATGACCTCGACCTCGTCGCTGTCCACGGCCTGCGGGTGCGATCGGCACGGCCGGGCGAGATCGTGACGACGCTCGACGGCGTGGACCGAGCCATGGGTGAGCGGTCCGTCGGCATCGGGGACGACCGGCGCGACTGCGTCATCTGCGACGCCGACGACGTGCCGATCGGCATCGGAGGGGTCATGGGCGGGGTGACGAGCGAGATCTCCGCGTCGACGACCCGTGTCCTGCTCGAGGCGGCGTACTTCACCCCGATGGCCATCGCCCGGACCTCCAAGCGGCTGAACCTGCGATCTGAGGCTTCGGCGCGCTTCGAGCGCGGTTGCGATCCCGAAGGCATCGACCGGGCCGTGCTCCGTCTGTGCGAGCTGCTCGGAGCCACAGCGGGTGACCGGTATCGCAGTGCTCAGGGCGTCATCGACGTCAGCGGAACGGTACCCACTCCGACACGGGTGCGGGTGCGGCCGGCCCGGATCAACACCGTGTTGGGCAGCGATCTCACCGACGACCAGGTGATCGGCTACCTCGAGCCCCTCGGCTTCGTGTGCGAGCGGGAATCGACGAGTGTGCTCGACGTGACGGTGCCGACGTTCCGCCCCGACACAGCGCGAGAGATCGATGTCATCGAAGAGGTGGCACGGCACCACGGGTACGCCAATCTGCCCCGGCGCCGCCCGTTCTCGCCCCAGGTCGGTCGCCTGACCCGCTACCAACGCGAGCGGCGCCTCGTGCGCGAGGTCGTGGCCGGAGCGGGTGCGCACGAGGCGTGGACGCCGTCTTTGCTCGGGCCCGACGCTCATCGTCGGGTGGGGATGGAAAATGGGATCCGCGTCACGAACCCTCTCACGCCCGAGGAGAGCGTGCTGCGACAGAGCCTGCTGCCGGGGATGCTCGGTGTACTCGTGTTCAACGCCGACCGTCGCCAGGGTGAAATGCGGCTGTTCGAGGTGGGCCACGTCTTCCCCCTTCCCGGGCCCGAACGGGTGTCACGCGCCTTGGCGCGCTCGGGAGAGACCGTCATCGCGGAGCGCGAGGTCCTCGGGGTGGCACTGGCACGGGAGGGTGACGATGCCCGTAGCGCGGCCGCGCTGTGTCAGGTGTTGATCGAAGCATTCCGGATCGAGGACGTCGAGCTCGTGGCGGGCGGATCCGACGACGTCCCGGGGTCCGGTTCGGCTCCTCCCGGCATGCACCCGACGCGTTCGGCGCGCCTGGTCCTGGCCGGCCGCGACCGGCACGCCCGGCGCAGTGTGGGGGTGGTGGGGGAGGTGGACCCGGACGTCCTCGTCGATTTCGGGCTGGACGGGGAGCGCCGACGGGTGGGATGGCTCGAGATGGAGATCGACGTGCTGCTCACCCAGGCGCCGCGGCACAGCCCGTTGCTGGCTCCGGTGAGCAAATTCCCGTCGAGCGACGTGGATCTCGCATTCGTCGTGGACGAGTCCGTCACCGCCGCGGCGCTGCGGAAGACGATCCGTCACGCCGCGGGCACCCTCCTCGAGTCGTTGGCGCTGTTCGACGTGTACCGAGGCGTGGGACTGCCGGCCGGGACGCGGAGCCTGGCGTACCGCCTGCGCTTGTGTGCCATGGACCGGACACTCACCGACGAGGAGGTTGCCGAGACTCGGGCGCTGTGCATCGCCGCAGTGGAGAAGGCCCACGGCGCCCAGCTTCGGAGCTGACCCGTGCCCGAACATCGACGGTGGCCCGTGATGTGCGCCTCGCACGGCGTGGGGGCTACCGTCAGGACGCGTGAGCAAGAGGAGCGACCGTGTCGCACTCGACCGTGGTTCGGTGAGGTAGGTCTCCCGTGATGCTGGCCGACGCCATCTCCCCTCCCATCCGGTTCCACACGCTGCTCACCGGATGGCAGACCGACAGTCTCAGCCTCGTGGCGCTGGCCATCGAGGTCACCCTCGCAATTTGGTACGTGGTGTCCGTGCGGCGACTGGCCAACAGGGGTCGGCACTGGTCCCCGTGGCGGACGGCATCGTTCGTCGCAGCAACGGTGCTCGTGATCATCGCGGTGCAGTCGGGACTGGCCTCCTACGACGACCAGGTCTTCGCGGCCCATGTTGTCCAGCACCTGCTGCTCATGAACTTCGCGCCCATCCTCTACGCGCTGAGCGCACCGGTGACCTTGGCCCTCCAAGCATCGGACCGCCGAACACAACAGCGGCTGCTCAAGGTCCTTCATCACCCTGTTGTGGAGTTCGTGACCAACCCGGTGTTCGTCGTATTCATGGCGTACGTCACGATGATCGTCTTCTTCCTGACACCTTTCTACAACCTGTCGCTCGAGCACCCGCTCCTGCACGACCTGACCCATCTCCACTTCCTCGTGTCGGGCTGCCTGTTCTGGTGGTTGGTGGTGGGCCGCGACCCGTCTCGCTGGCGGCTGTCGTACCCGGCCAAGCTCGGGATCCTGGCCATCGGCATTCCGGTGACCGCCGTGCTCGGGGTGAGCCTCACCGGAGCGCATGACTCGATCGCGCCGTTGTTCCACAGCGTGGCGGACACTCATCAGGGCGGATCGATCCTGTGGGTGGTAGGCGAGATCACCACGTTCGTGGCCATGGCCGTCATCGTCTACCACTGGATGAGGTTCGAGGAGCGCGAAGCAGTCCGGGCCGATCGGCAGCTCGACGCGACGACATCGTAGGTTCACGGCGTTGCCTTGGCGATCGCCGTCGGTCGCGGCGTGGGAGGGGCGTGGGACCTACCGGACGCTGCTAGGCCTCAGGACCTTCACCATCGACGTGTCACCGACGGGGGCCGAGACCGCGGAGCCACTGTTGGTTCTGCACGGGTTCCCGAGCAGCTCGTTCGACTTCCATCACGTCGTCGACGCACTGGGCGAGCACCGTCGGGTCCTGCTCTTCGACATGATCGGGTACGGGCTCTCGGCCAAACCCGACCGCAGCTACACCGTCGACCTCCAAGCCGACATCGCTCAGGCCTTCGTGGCCGAAGCCGGCGTGTCGAGGCTGGCCCTGCTCACCCATGACCTCGGGGACACCGTCGGGGGTGAGTTGCTGGCCCGCCAGCGCGAGGGTGCGTGGTCCGTCGAGGTCACGAGGCGCGTGGTCACCAACGGCAGCATCTACATCGAGATGGCGCACCTGAGCGCGGGCCAGCAGCTCCTGCTGAGCCTCCCCGACGAGCGGCTGACCGAAGCGGCGGTCGTCGACGGCGCCGGCATGCAGGCCGGTTTGACGGCCACGTTCTCGGCGAGGTCCGAGGTCGAGCGGTCGGACCTCGAAGCGGAATGGGACCTCATCTCCCACGAGGGCGGGCACCTGCTGCTTCCCCGGACGATCCGTTACATCGAGGAACGCCGGCGAAATCAGGCCCGCTACACCGGGGCCATCGAGTCGCACCCGTCGCCACTGGCCATCGTGTGGGGCACCGACGACCCCATCGCCGTGGCGGATATGGCCATCAGGCTTCAGCGCGCCCGGCCCGAGGCCGGCCTCACCTGGCTCGAAGGTGTCGGGCACTACCCGATGCTCGAATCTCCGGCCGCCTTCCTGCGCGCCGTGGCCGACGCCCTCGCCTGAGCCCGGATCCGTCAGCTTCCGTCGGGCGGCTGGGGATCGCGCCACATCGGCCATATCTTCGGACCGCCCGGCAAGGCGATCTCCCCGGTGACCTCGAAGCCATGGCGCCGATAGAAAGCGATGTTGCTGTGCTTGGAGGACTCGAGATATGCACCGATCCCGTCTCGGTCGCAGCGATCCAGCACCGGTGCGAGGAGCGCCGAGGCGATGCCCTTGCCCTGATGCACGGGATCTGTCCCGAGGACCGCGAGGTACCAGTGCGGCGTGGCGGGGTGCCGGCTCTCGACGGTCGAGAGCACGCGCAGTGCTCGAGGGACATGGAGCCCGAAGGCGGCGACCATCTTGGGCGAGGCCCGCAGGATCTGGGCCAACCCCAACTTCCAGTGGTCGGGCGGATCCCACAGCGCGCCACCCGCCCGATCGGCGTCGGTGTAGGACGCACCGTGGGGCATGTGCTGGATGGTGAGCGCGACCTCGAAGTACCGGGTAACTCGACGCTGACGAGTGGGCTCGTGGGGAATCAAGAACGACATGACAGGATCGTCGAAGAAAGCGCGCGCCAGACTCGCTGCCAACGGGACGACGTCGGCCGGTCCTGCGACGACAACGGGCCCCGGCATGGCGCCCACTTATAGTCGCCACATCCGGAACCGTCGAAACGCGACCACAGAACCCGAGCGCCGGAGAGCTGGGAGACTTCCGCTCATGGTGCGACCCGTCCCCTTCGTGCACCCGATCACCGTTCGGTATCTCGAGGTCGACCGGCAGGGCGTCGTCTTCAACATGTGGTACCTCGCCTATCTCGACGATGCCCTGACCGCCTTCCTGTCCGAGGGCGGGCTCCCCTACGGCGAGATGCTGGGAGCGGGCCACGATGTGCAAGTGGTGCACACGGAGCTGGATTGGAACGGACCGTTGGGTCTGGGCGACGCGGCCGAGGTGGAGGTCGTTCCGTCGCACATCGGGCGGACGTCGTTCACCCTTCGCTTCGAGGTGCGCGCATCGACGCGTGTCGTGGCCAACGCGATCACGGTGTACGTGGCCGTCCGCACCGACGGATCAGGAAAGTGCGAGCTCCCTGCCGCGCTCGTCACCGCACTGGGGCCGAGTCGCTAGGACCCACCGGCTCACGAGCCGATACCGGGGTCGGGATCGATCTCAGCCAGCAGGGCGTGGGTGCGAGGACCGAGCCAACCGACGAGGCTCCGGCGGTCGTCGGGGGACAGGCTGTCGAGGAACGCCCACGCCACGAGTTCGGCGGAGTCGTCCGAACTCGTGGCGACAGACTCGACACCTTGCAGGGCCCGGGCGAGGACGGGCGTGAAGCGCTGGATCTCCGCTGCGAGCCCGGCCACGTAGTCGGCGAGCTCGGTGAGGGTCGCGGCCACCCCGGGATCGCCGTCGACCGACTCGGCCAGCTCGAGGTACCGGTCGACGAAACCAGGAGCGGCCTCGAGGACCACTCCGACCTGGGGATCGATCATCACGAAACGCTAAGAAACAGCACGACACTCTGTCAAGTGCAAGTGCTCCAAGGCAGAACGACCGAAAGGGTTCGCAGCGGCGACCAGGACACCCGCCGCGAGCGTGCGCATATCCATGCAGAGTGTTGTATATTCTTGCGGATGCAGGTGGGGATCGCCGGAGCTTCGGGGTACGCGGGCGCAGAGTTGCTCCGGTTATGCGCGGGCCACCCCGACCTGGACGTAGGCGTCGCCGGGGGGGACACCCAGGCGGGACGGCCGATCGTGTCCCTCTACCCGTCGCTGGCGGCCGCCTATCCGGCGATGCAGTTCTCGAAGGCCGGTGCCGACGATCTGGCCGGCATGGATGTGGTCTTCCTGGCACTTCCCCATGGGCAGTCCCAGGAGATGGTGCCGGGACTCGTGGGTCGGGTCGGTCTCCTCGTGGACCTCTCGGCCGACTTCCGGTTGCGCGACGCGGCGGCCTACCCGCGCTGGTACGGACATGACCATGCCGTACCCGAGCTGCTCGGTGCGTTCTCCTACGGCCTCCCGGAGTTGTTCCGTACCGCACTGGCCGGCGCCCGGCTGGTGGCTGCACCGGGGTGCTATCCGACCGCGGCCGCCCTTGCTCTCGCACCTCTCGTGCGTGCCGGTGTGATCGAGACCACGGGTGTGATCGTCGACGCCGCCAGTGGTGTATCGGGGGCGGGGCGCAAGGAGTCGCACACCACCCAGTTCAACACCGTCGACGAAGACTTCACGGCGTACGGTCTGCTCGACCATCGCCACACTCCCGAGATCGAGCAGGCAACAGGGGCCCAGGTCCTGTTCACCCCGCACCTGGCCCCTATGAACCGCGGGATCCTGGCTACGTGTTACGCGCGTCCCGCTGCTGCACTAGGCACCGACGACGTTCTCGGGATCCTCTCCGACGCGTATCGGGGTGAGCCGTTCGTGGTCGTGGGCGAGACGTCCCCGTCGACCAAGGCCACGCTGGGATCGAACTGCGCGCACCTGACGGCGCGCGTGGACCCACGTACCGGTTGGGTGATCGCCCTGTGCGCCCTGGACAATCTGATGAAGGGCGCTTCGGGTCAGGCGGTGCAGTGCGCCAACATCGCGCTCGGACTACCCGAGGTGACGGGGTTGGGCAATGCCGGGGTGTACCCGTGAGCGTCACCGCGCCCGGGGGGTTCGTCGCCTCGGGCCTGGCATGTGGGATCAAGGCGTCGGGCGCTCCCGACTTGGCGCTCGTGGCATCCGCGACGGGTGCGGTGCCGGCCGCGGGTGTGTTCACGGCCAACCTGGCCGCCGCCGCACCGGTGCAGGTGAGCCGCGCCCATCTGTCTGCCACGGCCGGTCGGGCCGCCGCTGTCGTCGTGTCGAGCGGGAACGCCAACGCGGCCACCGGCGCGCCCGGTGTGGCGATCGCCGAGCGCATGTGTGAGCTCGTGGGGGAGGGACTCGGTGTCGACGCCGCCGAGGTGCTGGTGTGCCAGACGGGGCTCATCGGGATCCCGCTTCCCAGCGGGCCGCTCGAAGCGGGGATACCGGTGCTCGTCGAGGCCCGTATGGCGGGCCCCGAGGCTGCCCGGCGCGCCGCGACCGCCATCATGACCACCGACACGGTGTGCAAAGAGGTCACGGTGCGCGGACCCGGGTTCCTGGTGGGAGCAATGGCCAAGGGGGCGGCCATGCTCGCCCCCAACATGGCGACCATGCTCGCCGTGATGACCACCGACGCGCGGTGTGAACCGGACACGCTGGCCGACGCACTGCAACGGGCCGTCGACGGGTCGTTCAACCGTCTGAGCGTGGACGGGTGCACGTCCACCAACGACACCGTGTTGGTGTTGGCGAGCGGGACGAGTGGGACGACGGTGAGTGCGGACACGCTGGCCGAGGCGTTGGAGAAGGCGTGCGGCGACCTGGCTGCGATGATGGCCGGCGACGCCGAGGGCGCCACCAAGGTGGCGCATGTGGTCGTGACGGGCGCCTCATCGGACGCCGACGCGCATCGTGCCGCGCGCAAGGTGGCGGATTCCCCGCTCGTGAAGTGCTCGCTCAACGGCGAGGACGCCTATTGGGGGCGGGTGGTGAGCGAGCTCGGATCGGCCGGCGTGGCCTTCGATCTCGATCAGGTCGAGGTCGCCTACGGTGGCATCGTCGTGTGCCGGTCGGGCGTGGCCGCCCCCCACGACGACGAGGCACTACGCGCGCACATGCAGGGACGGGCGATCGAGGTGCGCTGCGACCTCGGGCTCGGTGGTGGGACCGGTGCCGTCCTCACGACCGACCTGGGTTACGGCTACATCGACGAGAACAGGACGACATCGTGACCACGGAGCTCGGCGCCTCCGATCGCGCCGCGGTACTGGTGGAGGCGCTTCCCTACATCTTGCGCTTCTGGGGGAAGGTCGTCGTCATCAAGTACGGCGGAAACGTCAAGACCCCCGTGGTCGGCGAGGCGGCGGCGGGCGAGGGGCGCACCGAAGGCGAGGAGCTGGCTTCGTTCGCCGAAGACGTGGTGCTGATGCGCTCGGTTGGCATGTTGCCGGTCGTCGTCCACGGCGGCGGCCCGCAGATCGGCGAGCTCATGGCGAGGCTGGGCAAGGTGCCAGAATTCCGTGACGGATTGCGGGTGACCGACGCCGAGACGCTCGAGATCGCCAGCATGGTCCTCATCGGCAAGGTCAATCGTGAGATCGTGTCGGCTATCAACGTGCACGGGTCGCTGGCCATCGGTCTCTCGGGCGAGGACGCCAAGATGATCACCGCCAGCGCTCGCGACGCCGCGCTCGGCTTCGTGGGTGACGTGGAGGTTGTCGACCCGTCCATCTTGCAGCGCCTGCTGGCCCAGGGGCTCATCCCGGTCGTGGCGACCATCGCCGGTGACACCAAGGGCCAGTCCTACAACATCAATGCGGACGCGGTGGCGGGTGCCATCGCCGCCGCGCTGCACGCCGAGAAGCTCGTGTTCCTCACCGACGTCACGGGATTGCGCGCCGATCCCGATGACCCCGGTTCGCGTTTGCAGCAGGTCTCGGTGGACCAGATCGATGCCATGGTGGCGTCGGGCGCGGCGTCGTCGGGGATGATCCCCAAGGTCGAGGCATGTGCCCGCGCCGTGCGGGCCGGGGTGCCGCGCGCCCACATCCTCGACGGCCGCGTACCCCACGCGTTGTTGCTCGAGGTCTTCAGCGACCGTGGCGTGGGGACCATGATCTTCGGGGAAGGCGAGGTGTCCACATGAGCGGTGTTCCCGATCGCAGCGCCCTCATGCACACCTACGCGGAACCGACCGTGACCTTCGAGCGGGGTGCGGGGTCGGAGCTGTGGGACAGCGACGGAAAGCGCTACCTGGACTTCCTCGGCGGCCTGGCGGTCACGTCCCTCGGGCATTCCCATCCCGCCGTGGCCGCGGCGCTGGCCGATCAAGCCAACACGCTCGTGCACGTGTCGAACCTCTTTGGCAACACGGTTGGTCCCGAGGTGGCCGCCACCATCGACCGGTTGGTGGGCGGTGGTGTCGATCGTGCCGGGGGGCAGGTGTTCTTCACCAACTCGGGGGCCGAGGCGAACGAATGCGCGCTCAAGTTGGCCCGCAAGTGGGCCGGGCCGGGCCGCTTCGTGGTGGTGAGCACCTGGGACGCCTTTCACGGTCGGACCTTGGCGTCGCTGAGTGCCACCGGCCAACCCGAGAAGCAGTCCGCCTTCGCCCCGATGCCCGAGGGTTTCGACCACGTCGACTACGACGACCTCGCCGCCCTGGAGGCCGCCTGCGATCCGGCCAACGTGGCCGCGGTGCTGCTCGAACCCATCCAGGGTGAGGCCGGGGTGATCGCACCGTCGTCGGACTACCTCGGCGGGGTGCGGGAGTTGTGCACCGAGCACGGCATCTTGCTCATGGTGGACGAGATCCAGACCGGGCTCGGCCGCACCGGCCGCTGGTTCGCGTTCCAGCACACGGGCATCGAACCCGATGTGGTCACGATGGCGAAGGCTCTCGGCAACGGGTTTCCCATCGGGGCGTGCTGGGCCCGAGCCGAAGTGGCGGCGGCCTTTTCGCCCGGCGATCACGGCAGCACGTTCGGCGGGCAGCCTCTGGCCGCGGCGGCCGCCCGCGCCACGCTGGCGGTGATGGAGGCCGAGGACGTCCCCGCCCGGGCCGCTCGAGCCGGCGCACGATTGCGGGCCGGACTCGAGATGCTCGACGGCGTGGCGGGTGTGCGCGGCGCCGGGCTCCTCCTCGGGGCGGCCCTGGTGCACCAACAGGCAAAGGATGTCGTCGGCGCCGCACTGGAGCGGGGGCTGGTGGTGAACGCACCGAGAGCCGACACCATTCGGTTGGCCCCGTCGCTGCTCGTGAGTGACGACGAGATCGACGAAGGGCTGCACATCCTTGCCGCTGCGTTGTCCGACGTGGCCGCCACCATCCCGACGAGCGCCGCGTCATGACGCGGCACTTCCTCGACGTCGACGACCTGTCGTGCCAGGAGCTCGATGACGTGCTGGCTCTCGCCGCGCTGCCCCTGGCCGAGGTGCCGCGGGTTCTCGCCGGTCGAGGTGCGGCCCTGGTCTTCGAGAAGCCGTCGGCCCGCACGCGCAGCTCCACCGAGCTCGCCGTCGTGGCGCTCGGCGGCCACCCCGTTTACATCCAGGGTCCCGAAGTGGGCATCGACGAGCGCGAGACTGCCGAGGACCTGGCCCGGACACTGGCGTGCTACCACTCGGTTTTGTGCGCGCGGGTGATCGACCACACCACCCTCGTCCGGATGGCGACGGTGTTCGAGGGTGACGACGGCGAAGACCGGTCGTTCCCGGTCCCGGTTCCGGTCGTCAACCTGTTATCGGACCGTTCCCACCCGTGCCAGGCGCTCGCCGACCTGTTGACGATGCGCCAGGTGTTCGGGGTGGTGGAGGGTCGCACCATCGCCTACATCGGGGACGCCAACAACGTGTGGCGGTCACTGGCCCTGGCCGCCGCCATGACCGGCATCCGTGTCCGAACGGCGTCGCCCGATGGGTACGAGCCCGACGCCGACGACCTGGCACGCGTGGCGCGCCTCGGCGGTGACATCGAGGTGGCGTCGGACCCGATGGAGGCGGCCACCGGGGCCGACGTGCTCTATACCGACGTGTGGACCTCGATGGGACAGGAAGAGGAGGGGGAACTGCGGCGCAAGGCGTTCGCCGGATTCACGATCGACGACGACATGGTGGGTCGTGCCGCGCCCGATGCCGTCGTCCTGCACTGCCTGCCCGCACATCGCGGCGAGGAGATCACCGGCGCCGTGCTCGACGGGCCGAGAAGCGTGGTCTGGCGCCAGGCGGCCAACCGGATGCACGCCGTGCGGGGGTTGTTGGCCTGGCTGCTCGGTCCCGGAGGCGGTGGTCCCCGATGAAGATGGGCAAACTCCAACGCCAGCACCGCGTGGCGAGACTGCTCGAGACCCACGCCGTCGCCAACCAGGCGCAACTGGTCGGCCTCCTGGCCGAAGAGGGGGTGGAGGCCACCCAGACCACGGTGTCGCGCGATCTCGAGGAGATCGGCGCCATCAAGGTGCGCGTCCCGGGGGGCGAGACCGTCTATGCCCTGCCCGAGCTGCCGGTCCGGCAGGTCGCACCCGAGGACCATCTCCGCCGGGTGCTCGGTGAGTGGGTGGTGGAGGTGGCGCACTCGGCCAATCTGGTGGTCCTGCGAACTCCGCCCGGCTGCGCGCACGTGGTGGGCTCGGCGCTCGATCGCAGCGGGTTCGAGGGCGTGATCGGCACGGTGGCGGGGGACGATACGGTCCTGGTGATCGCGGCCGAGGCCGTGGGCGGCACGCTGATCGCCCTACGGCTGGCGGAGCTGGCGGGGACGAGCGACTCCGAACCTGACGAGCAACCGCAAAGCAGTGGCACAGGGATGAACGGAGCACGGTGATGGCGAAGAGAGTTGTATTGGCCCACAGCGGAGGTCTCGACACCTCGGTCGCGGTGCGATGGCTCCAGGAGGAGCTCGGGGTCGAGGTCATCGCCGTCGCCTTGAACGTGGGGCAGGGGGGCGACTTCGACGTGGTGCGGAGCCGGGCTCTCGCAGCGGGTGCGGTCGAGTCGGTGATCATCGATGCCCGGGCCGAGATGGCCCGGGACTTCGTGGTTCCCGCCATCGCGGCCAACGCCCGGTACGAAGGCAAGTACCCGCTCGTCTCAGCCCTGTCGCGTCCTGTGATCGTCCGCCATCTGGTGGAAGAGGCGCGTCGCCACGGTGCCGACGCTGTCGCGCACGGTTGCACCGGCAAGGGGAACGACCAGGTACGGTTCGAGGTTGGCACGCGCACGCTGGCTCCAGACCTCGAGATCCTGGCGCCCGCCCGGACCTGGGGCATGACCCGGGAGGACTCCGTCGAGTACGCGGCGCGCCACGGGATCCCCATCGAGGCCACCAAGGAGAAGCTGTACTCCATCGACGAGAACCTGTGGGGCAGGGCCATCGAGTGCGGCGCGCTCGA
>Ga0209415_10010831_pt1 | contig 15437 bp, 11 predicted proteins | sample PeaSoiSIISIP2007_FD_187696 | JGI IMG/M metagenome (GOLD analysis project Ga0209415, IMG submission 187696) | Peat soil microbial communities from Weissenstadt, Germany - SII-SIP-2007 (SPAdes) (version 2) | ecosystem: Environmental > Terrestrial > Soil > Wetlands > Peat | place: Germany... | reverse complement strand
AACTCGGAGACGAGCGACACCCTGCAGCTCAAGGTGCTTAATGTGACCAAGGATGAATTGGCCAAGGACCTCGACACGGCGGTCGAGTTCGACATGAGCCAGCTCTGGAAAAAGATCTACACCCACGAGTTCAGCCAGCCTGGGGGGAGACCTTTTGGCGCGTTGATTGGCGACTACGAATTCACGCAGCATCCCACGGATGTCGCGATGCTCCGGAAGGTGTCTCAGGTCGCGGCGGCGTCTTTCTGCCCGTTCATCTCGGCGGCTTCCTCGAAATTGTTCGGGTTCAAGGATTTCACCTCCCTGCCGGTGCCGCGGGATTTGGAGAAGATCTTCGCGAGCAGCGACTACATCGAGTGGAAGAGCTTCCGCGACACCGAGGAGTCCCGCTTTGTGACCCTGGTGATGCCGCGGACACTGGCCCGGCCGCCTTACGGCGAGGCGAACCGAAAAGTCGCGGAGTTCAACTTCGAGGAGTTCGAGCGGGACGCCAGGGGCAAACACGTGGAGATGCCCCATGACCAGTTCTGCTGGATGAACGCGGCCTATGTCGAAGGCGCCATCCTCACGCGTTGCTTCGCCAAGACCGGCTGGTGCACCGCCATTCGCGGTTACGAGAACGGCGGGAAAATCGATGAACTGCCGCTCTACAAGTTCGTCAGCCCCGATGGCGACCTCAAGGTGAAGTGCCCGAGCGAGATCGAGATCGACGATACGCGCAGCGCGGAGTTGGACAAGCTGGGCTTCTTGTCCTTGGGTTGGTACAAAGAGACCGACTACTCGGTGTTTTTCGGCGCGCAGACCGCCCAGAAGCCCAAGTACTATGGTCCCAAGAACCAGCCGGCGAATGCCAACGCTCAGATCTCCGCGCGGCTCCCCTACATCCTATGCAGCTCCCGGATCGCCCATTATTTGAAGGTGATCGGCCGCGACGCCATCGGCAGCTTCAAGGAAAAGGCGGACGTGCAGTCCTGGCTGAATAATTGGATCGCCGACTACATCCTGGATGACAAGAACGCGGCGCCGGAGATGCGGGCGAAGTTCCCGCTGATGGCGGCCCGAATCGATGTCGAGGAGGTGCCGGGCAAGCCCGGTTCATACCGCGCCGTCGCTTACCTGCGGCCCTGGCTTCAGTTCGAAGAACTGACCGCCTCGCTGCGCATGGTCGCTAACCTGCCACCCAAGGCTGGAGGCTAACGCCGCCGGGCCTTTTGACGCAGGGAAAAACTGAACGATGCCAGCCACTTCATACGCGCCTCCCGGGCCGGCAAGCCCGCGTTTGCGCATGGACAGCCTCGTCGAACCGCCGGCCGCGAAGAGCGGGCCGCCGCTCCCGTCGACCGCTCCTCCCGGATTAGCGGACCAGCTTCGGGGGGCCTGCCGAATTGCAGGGCACCAAGCCGGATGGCCGCCCGCCTTGGCTCGTTTCCTTAGCGAGACCACAGTTCCGGCGATGCTCCGGGCCTACTGCGAGTTGGCCGGCGGCTCGGGCGTGGCCAATAAACGCGATCTGGTCCTGCGGTTAGGTCGGGACATCGCCGGCATCGATGCGTTGCTCTCCGCCCAAGTCAACGCGATCATTCATCATCCGCGGTTTCAGCAGCTTGAGGCCTCGTGGCACGGGCTTCGCTTGCTGGTGATGCACGACGGGGGCGAGGAGGACGTCCAGGTGCGCCTGCTCAACGTCCGCAAGGTGGAGCTTTACAAAGACCTCGATTCCGCCGTCGAGTTCGACCAGAGCGAGCTGTTCCGGAAGATTTACCGGGACGAGTTCAAAATGCCCGGAGGCAAGCCTTTTGGGGTGCTCATTGGCGACTACGAGTTCAGCCAGGCGCAGGATGACATTTTCCTGCTGAGCCGCATCTCCGAGGTGGCGGCGCTCTCCTTTTGTCCCTTCGTTGCGGGCGCTTCTCCCACCCTGTTTGGAGTCAGGAAGTTCTCCGACCTCGAGCTGCCGCGCAACCTGGCACGGCAGCTCGAAGGAAGCGACTGGCTCCGGCTGCGCCAGGCCCACGAGGCCATGTTCCTGGGCTTGACCCTGCCGCACGTCCTCATGCGCCTCCCCTACGGGCAAGCCGGCCTGCGCCAGGACGGCTTTGATTTCCAAGAGGACGTCGCGGGGCCGGACTCGAGCCGGCACCTCTGGGGTAACGCGGCCTATGCTTTCGGCCGGGTCCTGATCCGCGCTTATGCCCAGACCGGCTGGTTGGCGCAGATTCGAGGAGTCGCTCGTGACAAAGACGAAGGCGGCCTCGTAACCGATCTCCCAGCGCCCTGTTTCGATACCGACCGCCTCGGCTCAGTGCCCAAGTGTCCCACGGATTTGACCATCCCGGACGGTCAAGAGAAGGACCTGGCGCAATTGGGAGTCATTCCGCTTTGCCACTGCCAGGGAAGCGAGTACTGCGCCTTTTACGGTTGCCCTTCGATCGCTCAACCCAAGAGCTACGACGAGCCCCGGGCCGCGGCCAACGCCAAGATCTCCGCCATGCTTCAATATGTGCTTTGCGCCTCGCGTTTTGCCCACTACCTTAATGTCATCGCGCGCGACCTGATCGGGAACACCGTTGGGGCCAACGAGATCCACAACAAGCTCAACGAGTGGCTCCAGGAGTACGTCTTGAATGATCCGGAGGCCGATGCGGAGCAAAAGGCCGAACGTCCGCTCCGCAACGCCAGTTGTGAAGTGAAGGAACGGCCGGGCCGGCCGGGGTCCTACGATTGCGTCGTCCGCCTCCAACCGCATTACGAGCTGGAGGCCATTGCCGGCGCCGTCGAGTTGAGGGACCTGCGCATCGAGGAGGGAGGCCGTTTGGCGAGAGGGCGATCGCCAGGCGGCTTGGAGGGCAGTTGATTAAGGTGCTAACGAACGAGCGTCGTGAACGCAACGGAACATTACAAAGCGGGGCGGCTGGGAGAGGCTACCGTGGCCGCTCTCCAAGAGGTAAAGACCCAGCCGGATAACATTGCCAAGCGTTGTCTGTTGAGTGATTTGCTTTGCTTCGCCGGCGACCTTGACCGGGCCGACCGCCACCTGGATGCAGCCGCGCAATTCAGTCCCGCCCCGGCCATCCTGCTGCGCCGCCAACTCCTGCGCGCGGAACTGGCCCGGCGCCAGTTTTACGACGAGGGCCGGGTCCCCGAGTTGTTGGATGCACCGGCCGAGGATCTGCGTCTCAGGATGCAAGCGGCCATCGCCTCGCGCGACGGCGACCTGGCCGGGGCCCGAAAACTGTTGAGTCAGGCTGAGCATTGCCGGACCCCGGTTTCGGGAGTGTGCAACGGCCAGGCCTTCGAGAGCTTGAGCGATCTGGACGAGTTGACCTCCTCGTTTTTTGAAGTCTTTACCGCAACGGGAAAGTACTATTGGGTCGCTTTCGAACGGATTGCGCAGTTGGAGTTTCTCCCGCCGGGCACGACTCAGGACCTCCTGTGGCGCTGCGCCCGGCTCGTCCTCAGAGAAGAGGGGGACCCGTTGCCCGGCGTGGTCTATGTGCCCGTCCTTTACCAGGGCTCGCATGCGTGCGCACAGGACCTGGTGAAGCTGGGCCGGATGACGGAGTGGACGGGCGGGGGTGAGACTCCGTATCGGGGGCTGGGTCAGCGACTGTTCCAGGCCGGGGAGGCCGAAGTGCCGATTCTGGAAATGGCTCGGATCCAGTTCAACGACCGGAAGGAGGTTTGACCCCATGCCTTCGATTCAACGGCACTTGCCGACAAACCAGGCGCTTAAGCTTTCGGTGCTCGACCGGTTGATGGCCCCCGACGAAGCCGCGCTCCGTTCGGGAACCGGCAGCAACCTGCAGCGCCTCCGGGAGAGCGTCCGCCGCGACTTGGAGGACCTGCTCAATACCCGAGTCCGCTGCCGTTCCTGGCCGGAGGGCCTGGATCAACTCGATCACTCCTTGGTCAACTACGGACTGCCTGATTTTACCGGCTTGAAGCTTGGCGCGCCGAGCGAGCAGGAGACCTTCCGGCGCATCCTGCAAACCGCCATCGAGACCTTTGAGCCGCGCCTGGAGAACGTGACGGTGAGAAGATTCCAAAGCGGCGACCCGCTGGATCGCACCCTGACGTTCCGAATCGAGGCAGTGCTGCGGGTCACGCCGGTGGAAGAGCCGATCGTTCTGACCTCGAGAATCGAACCCCTGAGCGCCAGTTTTGCGGTCAACCGCGCCGAGAGATGAACAACGACCTGCTGCCTTATTACCAGAACGAGCTCGCCTTCGTTCGGAACCTGGCCAAGGAGTTCGCGGAGGATCATGCGGGCGTGGCCGACCAGTTGAACCTGAACGCTCAGTCGGGTGAATCGCAGGACCCCCATGTCGAGCGCATGATCCAGGCCTTCGCCTTCCTCACCGGGCGAATCCGCAAGAAGTTGGATGACGATTTCCCCGAGGTCGCCGGGGCGCTCTTGGGGATGCTCTATCCCCATTCGCTGGCGCCGCTCCCCTCCATGGCCATCGTCGAATTCCAACTGGACCGCGCCCAAGCCACCTTGACGGACGGCTACCCGATCGGGCGTGGCCAGCAGTTGGAAACCGAACCCGTCGATGGCGAGGTCTGTCATTACCGCACCTGCTATCCGGTGACCCTTTGGCCCTTCGAAGTGCTCGAGGCCAGCCTGGCCAAACTGCCCTTTGCCCCGGGACTCTCGGTGAAAGGGGCGGGCGCTTGGCTCCGAATCAGGCTCCGGTGCTTTGCCAAGGAGATGGATTTTGGGAAGCTCAAACTCAACTCGATCCGCGTTTTCCTGAACGGGCAGGCCCAACACGTGCTGGCACTCTACGAATTGATTTCCAACCACCTGCTCGCCTTGACCGTCGCCCCGCCGGGCTCCTCCGCCAGCCCGACGCTTCTTCGAAATGAGCACTTGCGCCCGGTCGGCTTCGCAGAACCTGAGTCCGTCCTTCCGTGGAGCCCCCGCTCTCATCCGGGATACCGGCTCTTGACGGAATACTTTGCCTTCCCCCAGAAGTTCTATTTTTTCGACTTGTGCGGATTGACCGACCAGGTCCGGGCTGGATTGGGAAACGAGCTCGAGTTTTGCTTTTACCTGGACCAGACGAATCTGGACCTCGAGCACAACATTTCACGCAATACTTTTCGGCTGGGCTGCACGCCGATGATCAATCTCTTTGCTCAACGGGCCGACCCAATCCGCCTCACCCAGGAGGAGACCCAGTACCGCGTCGTTGCCGATCGGCGCCGGTCCGCGGAGGCCTGCGAGATCTACTCGATCGACGCCGTGACCGCCACTTCCCCCGATGGGGACCGGGCGGTGTACCAGCCGTTCTACTCCCTCCGGCACGCCACCAGCCGCGGCCTGCCCCAACTCTTCTGGTTTGCCACCCGAAGTCCTTCCTCCCGTACCGAGCACCAGGTCGACTCCGGCACAGAAATCTACCTCTCGCTGGTCGATCTGGGCCTGAGCCCCCACGCCCCGGCCAACTGGACCGTCGAGGCCGAAACCCTCTGCTTCAACCGTGATTTGCCGGCGCGGTTGCCCGCCGGTGGCCAGCGGCCTTCGCTCTCCCTCACCGAGGGCGGACCCGTCTCGAGCATTTCCTGCCTCACCGCCCCAACTCCCACCCGCAGGCCGTCCTCGGACCGGGGCCTGATGTGGAGGCTCATCTCTCACCTCTCGCTCAATCACCTTTCGCTGACGGGGGGGCCTGAGGGCGCCGATGCGTTGAGGGAGATCTTGCGCCTTCACGACCATGTTGATTCTCCAGAGACGCAAGCGAAGCTGGCGGGTATTCGCAGTGTGACCAGTCAGCGTGTCATCCGCCGGCTCCCGGCCGATGTTGGCGACGGCGTCTGCCGTGGGATCCTGGCCGAGATTGAGTTGGACGAAGACTACTACGCCGACAATGGACTGTTCCTCTTCGCCGCGGTCCTCGAGCGGTTCCTCGGCTTGTATGCGTCGGTCAACTCGTTCATTCAGCTCTCGATCCGCGGCAAGCAGCGCGACCGCACCCTCAAGACATGGAAACCCAGAATCAGAGAGAGAGAAGCAGTGTAGCAGACCTCTTGTTCAGGGCCGCTTATCGCTTCGATTTCTTTCAGGCGGTACGGATGGCCGAGCGGGTGTCCCCCGGGGAACCGGTCGGCCGAGACCATTCGCCCGGCCAGGAGGCGCTCCGGTTCCGTTCTCTGCCCTCCTTGCGATTTCCAACGGGCTCGGTCGCGGGACTGCGCCGGCGCTCCGATGGGAAGAGCGGCCGGCCCGAGCTCGAAATGGTGGTCACCTTCATGGGGCTAACCGGCCCGGCCGGGGTTCTGCCTCACCATTACACGCGCTTGCTCATCCAGCGGTTACGCGACCGGGACACTGCCTTGCGCGATTTCCTCGACATTTTCAACCACCGGCTCATCTCGCTCTTCTATCGAGCTTGGGAGAAATGCCACTTCCCGGCAGCGTATGACGAGACCCGGGGGCGTCAACACCAGGAAGACCTTTTCACCGCCGGCTTATACTGCCTGGTCGGCTTGGGTTCGGGGGGATTGCGGAAACGGCTGAAAGTTGGCGATGAGGCCTTTTTGTCCTACGCCGCCTTTTTTGCCGACCAGCATCGGCCCGCGGTTTGTATTCCTCGAATGCTGGCATCCTATTTCGAGGTGCCTGTCGAACTGGACCAACTGGCCGGGCAGTGGCTCCGCTTGGACCCCTCGGATCGCTCCAGCCTGCCCGGCCCGGGTTGCCCTGACGGCCAGCATAACCAACTCGGCGCAGGTCTCCTGCTGGGCGGCCAGGTCTGGGATATTCAAGGGAAGTTCCGTCTCCGGGTGGGGCCCTTGGATTATGCCCAGTTTCGACACTGGATTCCCACCGCCGACGCTCTCCGCCCTTTTTGCCAAATGGTCCGGGCGTACGTCGGCCCAGAGTTGCAGTTCGAGGTTCAGGTCCTGCTGAAGCGGCCCCAACTCCCCCCTTGCCGCTTGGGCGGCGGCGAGGACTACCAGCCCCTTTTAGGCTGGACGACTTGGCTCCTTGCACGTCCGGCCCGGGAGGAGACGGGCTGCTCCGAGGACGCGGTTTTCTCTTTGGATGATGTTTAGAAAACAACCAACGCCCCTGTCGGGCACGGCACTTGACGTGTTGCTGTGCGGAGTCGCGCGCCGTTGAGCGCACGGTGAGGAAGTTTTTATGGAAACGATGTCCCTGCAATTCCTGGTCGAAAAGTTAAACGCACTCTGCAAACGCTCGCTCGAGGCGGCCGCCGCCGCCTGCGTTTCCCGGACCAACTATAATGTAGAGATCGAGCATTGGCTGCTGAAGCTCCTGGAGACCCCTGGCAGCGATGCGCAGGCGATCTTCCGGCAATATGAAGTCGATACGAGCCGGTTGCTTCGCGACCTGAATAACACGATGGACCAGTTCGACCGCGGCAATGCGCGCACGCCGCCGCTCTCGAAACACCTCGTGCAATTGGTGCGGGAGGCCTGGCTGATCGCCTCGACGAAGTTCAACGAGACCCAAATCCGGTCGGCCTTCTTGATCCTGGCCTTGCGCACCGAAGAATCGCTGGCGCGAATGGCTGACGCCGCTTCCGCCGAGCTGGAAAAAATACCGGGCGAGGAGTTGGGGAAGAACTTGCTGAACATCGTGGCACGGACCAACGAAGCGCCCGCGGTCACTCGAGCGGGCCCGCCCGGAGCGCGGTCCTCTCCCGGCAGGGTTCAAGGGACGCCCGCGCTCGACCAGTTCACGATCGACCTGACGGACCGGGCCCGCGCCGGGAAACTGGACCCGGTATTCGGACGCGATATGGAGATCCGCCAGATCATCGATATTCTGACCCGCCGCCGGCAGAACAACCCGATCCTCACCGGCGAGGCGGGTGTGGGGAAGACCGCGGTCGTCGAGGGCTTCGCGTTGCGGGTTGCCGGCGGGGATGTCCCACTGCCGCTCAAGAACGTCACCGTGCGCACGCTCGATCTCGGGCTGTTGCAAGCAGGCGCGGGGGTAAAAGGGGAGTTCGAAAACCGGCTCAAGTCGGTCATCGACGAGGTCAAGGCTTCGTCCGTGCCTATCGTGCTCTTCATCGATGAGGCCCACACCATGATCGGCGCCGGCGGCCAGGCCGGTCAAAACGATGCCGCTAACCTGCTCAAGCCGGCCTTGGCCCGCGGTGAGCTCCGGACGATCGCGGCCACAACCTGGGCGGAGTACAAGAAATATTTCGAGCAGGACGCCGCCCTGGCCCGCCGTTTCCAGGTCGTCAAAATCGAGGAACCTTCCGAAGAAGCAACCGTCGGGATGCTGCAAGGGCTGGTGCAGACGTTGGAGGACCACCATGACGTCAGGATTCTCGATGAAGGACTGGTCGGAGCCGTCCGCCTATCGCACCGGTATCTCTCGGGGCGGCAACTCCCCGACAAGGCCGTGAGTCTGCTCGACACCGCTTGTGCGCGTGTCAGCCTCAGCCAGACCGCTACCCCGGCGGGCGTCGAGGACTGTGAGCGAACGGTCCAGCAAAGCGAGATCTCGATTGGAATCCTTGAGCGGGAGAATGCCGCCGGAGTTGACCATCGTGCCCGTATCGCCGCTCTCAAGGACGCGCAACAAGCGGCCCAGACCCAACTAACCGCCTTGAAGACCCGCTGGCAGGAAGAACTCCGTCTGGTGCGGGAGATCCGCCGTCTGCGGGATCTGCTTGCGGGAGCCAAACCCAGAGCGGGCAAGGGCGTGCCGGCCCCCGGCCCCGGTTCATCCCCAAAGGATACCTCCCCTCCGGCAGACTCCAGTGCCCAGGGTGCTCCCAAGGCGCCGCCGGACGGCCAGCCGCCCGCGGCCGGCGAACCATCGCCCCCCACCGACCCGGACCGCCTGCGCGAGCAGTTCGCGGACTTGGGCCTCGAGTTGGCCAAGCTCCAGGGCGAGACGCCGCTGGTGCATGTCTTCGTCGATGCACAGGCGGTGGCCGAGATCGTCGCGGCGTGGACCGGCATCCCGGTGGGTCGGATGGTCCGCAATGAAATCAACGCCGTCCTTTCCTTGAAGGAGCACCTCGAAGAGCGAATCATCGGCCAATCGCCTGCCTTAGCCGCCTTGGCGCGACGCATCTTCACCGCGCGGGCTGGTTTGACCGATCCCCGCCGCCCGATCGGCGTTTTCCTGTTGGTTGGACCCAGCGGCGTCGGCAAAACCGAAACCGCCCTCTGCCTGGCTGAACTGCTCTATGGTGGCACCCAAAACATGACCGTTATCAACATGTCGGAGTTCAAAGAGGAACACAAAGTCTCGCTCTTGATGGGCTCGCCCCCCGGCTACGTCGGCTACGGAGAAGGCGGGGTGCTGACCGAAGCCGTCCGGCGCAAACCCTACAGCGTGGTCTTGCTCGACGAACTGGAGAAGGCCCACCCTTCGGTCCACGACATCTTTTACCAGGTCTTCGACAAAGGCACGCTGCAGGACGGGCAGGGTCGGATGATCGATTTCAAAAACACCGTCGTCCTGATGACGTCCAATGCCGGCACGGAACTGATTACCAAACTCTGCGCCGACGCCGAGACGCGGCCCGACTCGGACCGATTGGCCGAATTGTTGCACCCGGAATTGCTCAAGACCTTCAAACCGGCCTTCCTCGGCCGAACAACCATCCTGCCCTATTACACCCTGGGCGATGAGGTGATGCGGCGCATCGTCGAGTTGAAGCTCCGGCAACTCGCCCAGCGCGTGCGGGAGAGCCACAATGCCACTTTCACTTATACGCCCCAACTCGTGCAGACTGTGGCCGCCCGTTGCACCGAGGTCGATACCGGAGCCCGGAATGTGGATCACATCCTCACCCGCACACTCCTCCCCGAAATGTCCACCCGGTTCCTGTCCCGCATGGCCGATGGCCAGCCCATCACTTCCGCGAGCGTTTCCGTCGATGAGGCCGGCAACTTCCTCTATGAAATCAAGTGACCTCGCGAACATTCCGATGAGTTCTCTCTTGACATTCCGGGGTTCGGATATATTCTTATCCTGTCGCTCCCCGGAACGCCTCGTGGAGATGAGGCACAGGGCTTGACACTTAACGGCAACCAGGCGCCGGAGGCGTTCCGGTCGCTTGGTTGCAGAGAACCAACAAACCAAAAAAGGGCAAATAGACTATGGCAGCATACCTAAAAATCGCAGGCATCGAAGGTGAAGCAACCGAGCAAGGCCATGATAAATGGATCAATCTGGAGACCGTCACGGCTCCGATCTCCCGGTCCATTCCGGAAGGCGCTGTGGACCAGGCCAGGGCCCGTGGCACGACCACGCTCTCGGATATACAAGTGACCCGGCCGGTCGACAAGTCCTCGGTCAAATTGTCCGAGTCGTGTGCCAAAGGACAGTTCATCGACGAGGCCGAAATCCATCTCTCCACTCAAGTCAAGGGCAAGGAAGAGCCCTACCTGAAATACAAACTGAAGAATGTGATCATCACCAGTTACTGTCTGAGCGGCAACGCCTCCGGCAGTCCCCAGCCGAGCGAGGTGTTCACGCTGAATTTCACGGATATCGAATGGACCTATGTCGTGATCGATCCCAAGACGGGGGACAAGAAGGGCAACGTGCCGGGCAAATTCAGCCTGGGCCAGAAGCAGGCCTAGGAGCCGCCTCTCGGATCGGTCGCCAGTCGCAACGCGCCGCGCGGACCCTGTCCTTTGCTCGCTCTGCGCCGCGAGTTCGTCAAGAGGCGGTCTTGCGCCAGGAGCGCCTTTTTTCAACCCGTGCGTTGGCGCTTGGCTCGAAGTATCTCGGTCGAAAGGCGCGGTGCCTGGCCGCGGGGCGAGGTTGTCGCCCAGGCGCTGCTCGCTGTCCTGAAGCGGTCTAATAGAACATCCGAATGAGCGATAGAGCGTTCAGCCAATCGGGCCAGCAGCTCAGCCTCGAGTCCCCATTTGGCAAAGATAAACTTCTGCTGCGCGCGCTCACCGGGCGTGAGGATGTCTCGCGTCCCTTCATGTTCCACCTGGAGATGCTCTCCAGGGACCGCGGCCTCTCTCCCCAGACGGTCGTCGGCAAACCGGTCAGCGTCACGCTCAAACTGCCGGATGACTCCTCCCGGTTCTTCCACGGCGTCATCAGCAGCTTTTCCAACTGTGGCACCGACGACCGCTTCAGCCATTATCACGCCCAGATCGTGCCTTGGCTCTGGTTCCTCAACCTCCGCTTCGACTGCCGCATCTTTCAGACCCTCTCCGTGCCCCAGATCATCGAGCAGGTCTTCACTGGCGCAGGGCTGACCGACTTCGAGAAGTCCGAGATCAATGGCTCTCACCCCAAGCGCGATTACTGCGTCCAATACCGGGAATCGGACTTTAATTTCGTCTCCCGGCTCATGGAGCAAGAGGGCATCTTCTATTACTTCCGGCACGAGCAGGGCCGCCATGTGCTGGTCCTGGCCGACCAAATGGGGGCCTTCAAAGATTGTCCCGAGAACCAGCTCGATTTTGCCGCCGTCCAGGGCGCGCAGGAAGCCACCGAAAAACTCACCTCTTGGACCCATCGCTACCAGTTCCACTCCGGCAAATGCTCCCACACCGATTACAATTTCGAGACTCCCAGCGCCAGCCTCATGGTCTCCACCAATACCGTCGTCAAATGGAACGACATCAAGAAATACGAAGTTTATGACTATCCCGGCGCTTACCCCGATCAGGGCTGGGGGAAAGCCGAACTCAAGCTCCGGATGGAGGAAGCCGAAGTCTGCCACGACATGGTCGAAGGCTCCGGGGCTTGCCGCAGCTTCACGGCCGGGGGCAAATTCAAGATCGGCAGCCACCAGAACAAATCCGAAGAAGGCCAGACCTACGCTCTCCTGAGCGTGGGCCACTCGATCTCTCTGGGCGGCGCCTACATCTCGGGTGGCAGTTCAGCCCTCGAGTACAGCAACGGGTTCACCTGCATCCCGATTGCGACCGCCTTCCGCCCGCCCCGCGCCACGCCTAAGCCCCTCGTTCAGGGCGTCCAGCCCGCCGTTGTCGTCGGCCCTGGCGGCGAGGAAATCTACACCGACAAATACGGCCGGGTGAAAGTGCAATTCTTTTGGGATCGCCAAGGCAAGAAGGACGACAAAAGCTCCTGCTGGCTCCGGGTTTCCCAGCCTTGGGCGGGCAAGAATTGGGGCGCCATCGCCATCCCCCGCATCGGCCAGGAGGTGCTCGTCGGCTTCCTCGAGGGCGACCCGGACCGGCCCATCATCACCGGCCGGGTCTATAACGCCGAGCAAATGCCACCCTATGATCTGCCCGCCAACAAAACCCAAAGTGGCGTCCAAACCCGCAGCTCGAAGCAAGGAACCCCGGGCAATTTCAACCAAATCCGGTTCGAAGACAACAAAGGGAGCGAGGAGCTCTATATCCATGCGGAAAAGGACAAGAAAGTGATCGTCGAGCATGACCGCTCCGAGCAGGTCGGGCACGATGAACGTATCGCCATTGGCAACAATCGTACTGAGAGCGTCGGTCACGACGAGAATATCTCTATTGGAAATAACCGGACCGAGAACGTCGAGAAAAACGAGAACATCAGCATCGGGGAGAACCGCAACACGGACGTCGGCAAGAACGAGGAGGTCACTGTCGGCGAGAACCGGACGGAGAGTGTCGGCAAAAAGGAGACGATCACTATCGGAGAGAATCGCGAGGAGCAGGTCGGCAAGGATGAGAAGCTGGAGGTCGCCGGCAACCGCGAAGACCAAATCGGCAAAGATGACAAAACGCAGGTGGGCAAGAAATACGCGCTGATCGCCGGCGATGAGATCACGCTAACCACCGGCGACGCCAGCCTCACGATGAAAAAAGACGGTACGATCCAGATCAAAGGAAAGGACATCACCATCGTCGGTTCCGGCAAGATCGGGGTCAAAGCGTCCGGCGACCTGGTGCTCAAAGGCAGCAAGATCGCCGAAAACTAGGAAGGGACCGGATCTAGAACTCAGAAGACGCTGCGCCATGCTCCAGCTTGCCAACCACACCCCCTTCAAGTGCCTCCTCAGTCTCTTCCCAAACGAAGCGGGAGTGGACTGTGCCTATGGGGCTGTGAAGGCGACCTTCGAATTAGGTTCCAAGGGCGTTCCACTCGCGAAGGACCAGGCAGGCTTGGTTCTGGCGGACGAATACTGGGGGGAACCGAACGTCTCCAGCCTGAAATACGCGGCGGAGGTCTGCCTCACCAAACCGACGACCGATGTCATTTTGTCCGGCCATGCCTACTCACGGGGTGGTCGCGCGACCGTTACGAACGTCCGACTCAAGGTTGGCGGCATGGAAAAGACGATCCGCGTGTTCGGGAACCGCATCTGGCAGAGCGGGCCGGCCGGGCTTTGCATCTCCTCACCCGAGCCGTTTGATAAAATGCCATTGAGGTACGAACTGGCGTTCGGCGGGACCGATCGCAAGCCCGAAGACCCGCAGAAAATCGATTCCGAACCGCGGAACCCCATCGGCAGAGGCCTGGTGCCTTCAAAGAGCAAAACCCCGAGAAACGGCATCCCACTTCCGAATCTCGAAGATCCGCGGCAACTCATCGCCAGTCCAAAAGATCGTCCGCCACCGGCTTGCTTCGCACCCATCTGCGCCCACTGGCAACCGCGGCTCGCCTTCGCAGGCACGTACGACGAGACTTGGCAGAAGCAGCGCGCCCCTTTCTTGCCCGCGGACTTTAATTCTCGGTTCTTTCAGGTTGCGCCCCCGGACTTGATTGCTCCATCTTTTCTACGAGGCGGCGAGGCGGTCGAAATCGATGGCGCCTCTCCCGATGGCCCTGTGCGGTTGCGGCTGCCGCTCTGCACGGTGGAAATGACTTTCCATCTTGATGGCAAGGCCTGCACACCCCCCGCGCACCTCGATACCGTCGGCCTCGAGCCGGACCAGCGGCGGTTCTGGTTGATCTGGCGCGCCTGCCAGGTAGTGGACAAAAAGACCCACCGGCTGAGGGAATTGGAGGTCCGGTGCCGCGAACTCACCGCCGGGGGAGGGAAGAGCTGACCATGCCGGCCGAAGCCGTCATCGTTGGATGTGGTTTGCTTACCCCTGTCGGGTTAAGCGCACGGGAGACCGCCGCCTCGACGCGTTCGCGCACCGCCCGGCTTACGAGCATCGAATGGCGCGACGGCCGCTTCCGGAGGTTCACCGTAGGAATCGTGCCCGAAGACGGCTTGCCTCCACTCCGCTCCGAGTTGGAGAAACTGCCTTTGACCTGCCGCGAACACCGTATGCTGCGACTGGCGCAACCGGCTCTCGAAGAGGCCCTGGAAGCGCTGCCGCCTTCCGCGGGGCCGGTCCCGATCTTCCTGGGACTTCCGGAGCTGCACACACGAATCCCCATCGCGAACGTTCAATTCCTGGCGCGTCTGGCCCAGCAGTCAGGCGCGCCCGCCAACCTGCCAGCCAGCCTGGCGTTTGCCCAGGGGCGTGCCTCAGCTCTGCTCGCATTGGAGCAGGCTCGCGACTGCCTAAGCGCGGGGCGGACCGCATTTGCTGTCGTGGGGGGTGTGGATAGCCAGGTGGACCACTATATCCTCGGAACTTTGGATATGCAGCATCGGGTGCGCAACGAGGTCAACCCGGACGGCTTCGCGCCTGGCGAGGGCGCCGGCTTCCTGCTGTTGACCTCAAGGGAGCAGGCGCAACGGCGCCGGTTGCCGATCCTGGGCGCCGTTCTGGGCATTGCCAAAGCCAAAGAGGAGGGACACCTCGACAGCGAGGTTCCTTACAAAGGCGAAGGTTTGGCCGCGGCCTTCGCGGCCCTGTTCGCGACCGTCCCGGACGCCCCTAAAGTCGGCTGTGTCTTCGCCAGCTTCAACGGCGAACATTATTGGGCCAAGGAATTCGGGGTGGCCATGCTCCGCAACCGCGGCCGGTTTCTGGAAGACCACAAGATGGAGCACCCGGCCGAGTGTTTCGGCGACCTCGGCGCTGCGCATGGGGCGGTGATGCTAGGGCTCGCTGCCCTGGCCTTGCGCCGCGCTTGCACTGGCACCTGCACTATGGTATATTCTTCCTCAGACCGCGGCGACCGCGCCGTGGCGCTCTTGAACGCAGGCAAATGAAAGAGTGAACTCGAATCGAATCTCAGCTTATGCCATGCACGGTACACAACATCAAAGGCTTCGCGCACAAGGGCAGCGGCGGAATGAGCTTGGTATTCCCTGATGCCTGCAAAACGCCGCCCGGCCCGCCGGTCCCTTACCCGAATACCGGGAAGTCGGCCGATACGTCGCAAGGCACCAGCTCCGTCACCGCCGACGGCCAGATGGTGATGGTCAAGGGCGCCAAATACATGATGAGCATGGGCGACGAAGCCGGCACCCTCCTCGGCGTTCTGAGCAATATGGTCAAGGGCGAGTGCGAATTCCTCATGTATTCCTTTGACGTCATGCTCGAGGGTAAGAACGTTTGCCGCCTGGGGGATCCCTTATGGCACAACAAGAAAAACATCTGCGGGTGATCCA
>Ga0209415_10010830_pt1 | contig 15438 bp, 11 predicted proteins | sample PeaSoiSIISIP2007_FD_187696 | JGI IMG/M metagenome (GOLD analysis project Ga0209415, IMG submission 187696) | Peat soil microbial communities from Weissenstadt, Germany - SII-SIP-2007 (SPAdes) (version 2) | ecosystem: Environmental > Terrestrial > Soil > Wetlands > Peat | place: Germany... | reverse complement strand
GAATCATCTCCAATCCATCCATCACGATGGAATCAGAAAGGCCGCGAATTGGCGAGGTTGTTAGAAGCGTCCAGCTTGTTTGTCCAAACTGCAATGCACAGCAGGCAACGCATGCTGGTGGCAACAAAGGGAAAGTGAAGCAAGATACAGGTGGCTTTAGGACGACTCGCGCGGACGGCCGACGGTCTTACGAATTGCCTGCCGACCCCGGAGAGTTCACAATAAAAGGTGCGCAAGTGCAGGCTACAAGAACAACGGTGCTTAAGCGTCCCAAGGGCTATATGGGAAATTAAGTCCGCCTAGGTGAGGGAGTATGTCGCAGCAAACCTCTTGGCGCTCTAACGAAGAAGTTGCCCAATACCTCCTAAGCCAGCTCGCGGCGCACTTCGGACTTGGTCGTGTTGAGGGTAAGCAGATCGTCGCAGGCGCGAGCGGAACGAGTTGGGAGATTGACGCGAAGGGTCGCCGAAGAGACGATGAGGGTTTCGTCATCATTGAATGTCGGCGACATACAAAGCAGGGCGTGTCACAAGAACAGATCGCAGGGCTCGCTTTCCGTATTCAGGACACCGGAGCGACTGGAGGGATAGTCGTTTCTCCTTTGCCACTCCAAGCCGGCGCGAAAATCGTAGCAGCGAGCCAGGACATTGCACATGTACTCCTGTCTGCTGACAGCACCACAACGGACTATGTTCTTTTCCTAAAAAATACTTTTCATGGTGTATCGCTTGAAGAGAGCGTCCATTTCCAAGATGCTTTTGATGCAACGGTGATCCGCACTTTTGAACCGGAGAATCGTTCGAAGTCCTGAGCGATTTAAAGCACCATGCGTCTCCGTATTTGTGCGTCACGTCTCAATTCAAGATCGTGGATTTGACCCACCAATCGGGATGTGCCTCGAGGATCGCCTTTTTGGCGCGGCCGGCGGCGCGGCAATTCACAAAAATGCCAAAACATGTCGCGCCCGAGCCCGACATGCGGGCGAGCTTGCACCCGGGCGCCGCGGCGAGGATGGCGAGCACGTCGCCAACGACGGGAGCGAGCACGCAGGCCGCATCTTCCATGTCGTTGCGGCCTTTGCGCAAGGCTGCGATGAGCGCTTCGGTGCCGAGATCGGAAGAGATCTGCGGATGGGGGCCGAAACCCGTCTCGCTCCCCGGAGCAATGTTCATTCGTGCGAAGACCGCCTTGGTTTCGAGCGGCTGGCGCGGATTGACGAGCAGCGCCGGCAGCGGCGGCAGCGCGAGAATCGGGCCGAGGCGCTCGCCGATGCCTGTCATCAGCCGCGCCCGCCCGGCCAGGCAGACTAGCACGTCGGCGCCGGTCGCGGCCGCCGCATGGAGGAGACGCGGGTCGTCAAGCGCCAGTCCATTAGCGCGCGCGACGAGCCTCAGCGCCGCTGCCGCATCGGAGGAGCCGCCGCCGATGCCGGCCGCAACCGGCAGATTCTTTGTCAGGTGCAGTGCGCCGAACCTGAGGCCCTCGATCCGTTCGACGAGATTGCGAACGGCCTTGATGACGAGGTTCTTTTCAGGATGACCGGAAGCATGCGCCGTCGGTCCGTCGACGTAGAGTTTGAATTCTTCTCCCGGGGTGAGCGCGAGGCTGTCGCCGCTGCGCGAAAAGGCGACCAGACTTTCGAGCTCGTGATAGCCGTCCTGCCGCCGACCCACGACATGCAGGGTGAGGTTGATCTTGGCGGGGGCACGTTCGACGAGGCGATCGGACACGGATGAAGGTCGCGGTGGCACGCGCCGCGCTAGCGACGCAGGCTGGCTGAATAGCACGTTCCTTCGAACGCGCCTCAACCGCCGTTCTGCTTGTGATCCGCGTCCGCGGCCGCAGGCTTTACGTCCGGGATCGCCTTTACGTCCGCCGCCGCGGGCTTATCGTCCGCATCGCTGAGACCATGCGCGATCTTGTCGAGGATTTTCGGCAGATCCTCCGGCTCGGGGCCGAGATCGCGCGCATGATTCCACTGGAAATGCGCTTCGAGCTTGCGGCCGACTCGCCAATAGGCGTCGCCGAGATGATCGTTGATCACCGGATCCGCCGGTTTCAGATCGATGGCCCGCTCGAGTTCCCTGACCGCCTCGTCATAATGACCGAGTCGGTAATCGGCCCAACCGAGACTATCGACGATATAGCCGTCGGTCGGCCTGAGCTCGACGGCGCGCTGCAGCATCGGCAGGGCCTCGTCGAGATTGAGGCCCTTGTCGACCCAGCTATAGCCCAGATAGTTCAGCACCAGGGGCTGATCAGGGAAGAGATCAAGCGCATGTTTGAAGTCGGCCTCGGCCGACGGCCAATTCTTCTCCCTTTCATAGGAAATGCCGCGGAAATAATAGAGCGGCCAATTGGCCTTCTCCGGCTTGGTCGATTGTTCGATCGCCCGCGTATAGGTCTCGGCCGATTCCGCATAGTGCTGATGCGCACGTTGCAGATTGCCGAGCGCCGAAAGCGCTTCTTCGTCTTTCGGATGTTCATCGACCAGGTTTTGAAGGTGTTTCATCGCCTCGTCCGTGCGGCCGAGGTTCTCGAGCACCTGCCCGATTTCGATATCAGCCGTCAATCGGAGCGGATCGGATTCCGGGACTGATTGATAGATATCGATCGCCTGCTCGTATTGCTTGATGCGCTCGCAAATATCCCCGAGCGTGAGAATCGCGAGGCTGTTCTGCGGATCGAGATAGAGGGAGAGCCGCAGATAGATGAGGCCTGCAAGATCGTCGCCCTGGCGACCCCCGGCGGCGCCGAGACCATAAAGGACTTCGGCCGAGCCCTGCTCGACGGTCCTGACGATCGGCGCGAGCGTCTTGGCCGCCTTGAGATCGGCGAGTGCCGCCCGGACGATCGGATGGTCGGGCAGGATCTGGTCGAAGGCTTCATAGGCGCGGATCGCCTCGTCGCGATCACCCTGCCGGCTCATGAAACGGGCATAGGCATCGACGAGGCGCAAAGTATTCTTGTCGGCTGCGTAAGCCGCCTTGAACCATGTGGTGGCGGCAGGCGTGTCGCCGCCAATCTGGGCGATGAGCGCCTTGTGGTAGTCGCGGAAGACCTCGAAATTTTCGTCGTGCAGCTTGTCGATGCTCTCCATCGCTTTTTTGATTTCGCCGACACCTGCATAGCTCCATCCCGTCAGAAGCGTAGCCGTGAGATCGGGCTGCTGCCCGGCACCCCTGGCGAAATGGGCGCGCGCGGCGGCAAATTGCCCGGCCTTCAGCGCTTTCACCCCGAGCGCGAGATGAGCCAAACCATTGTTCGGATCGCGGGCGATGAGCCGTTCGGCCAGACCGAAGGCGTCCTGCATATTGCCGTTCGACATGGTGGCGACGAAGGCGCGTTCGATCAGGTCCTTGTTGCGCGGATCGAATCGCAGAGCCTCGCGGAAGAACGTCGCCGCAGCGATCGTATCGCGCTCGGAGCCGGCAACGACAGCGGCGAGATAGTTGCCGTAAGGGCTATCGCCGACCTCGAACGGCGTCGCTACCACAAGATTTTCTTGGGTTTTCGCCGTCGCCGGCGTCAGCGCACCCGACAGGGCGAACACAACCGGGGCGATAGAGACGATCGCGTGCCATGTGAAACGATGCAAGGGCAAGCCTCCAGGATGAATCGGGGTCTTTTCGGCAGGCGCGACCGCCGGGTCGCGGTCCGCGCAAATGCTCCCATCAAAGATGCGACTTCGGCCTGCCCGGCGCGCAGTCGTCGCGGAAGACGGATTGCGCCTTGAGCTATACGCCGAAACATCGACTTTGTGAAATGCCCCCCGGGCCGACCGATCGGCCATAAGCGCCATGCCAATCAATTTTGCCCGCGAAGATGGCCGTTTTGCGTTGCAGCGGCAAATCAAGAGTGCGTTCCAAAGAAGTTCGAACCGCGTTGTTCGCGGCACAGCTTCAAAAGCATGTTTTTTAACGTCCTGAGATGTCGGTGGTTTTTGCCAACCGGAGCGGAATCGCCACCGTCGAAAGGCCCCACTTTGCGAGCGCAAAATTCGCGCGAGCGAATTACGTCTGGCCGGGCCGCAATTTGTAGAAGATGTGATGCCCGATCACGTCCATCTTCTTGAGCCGGTGGGCCCAGTAAGGACGGACGTAATCGGCGTGGTAATGCGTCGCGTCGCCGACATCGGCCAAATAGGTCTGGCCGCTCGTAACCGCCGCCGCGATCCGCTCGGCTTGATGCCAGGCATCGGGTTCGGTGATCCGCAGCGAGCGACCCTCGCATGCGAAAGAGAATTGGCAGCCCTGGTAATGTTGCCGGTTCTGGTAGACGACGCCGCAAATCGTCGAAGGATAAAGGCCGCTCGAAATCCGATTGAGCACGACTTGCGCGACGGCCGCCTGGCCCTCCAGGCTCTCGCCGCGGGCCTCGAAGTAGATTGCCTCGGCGAGGCAGCGCTGCTCGCGCGCAGGTTGGTCCTGGTCGATCAGCGCCGCATAATTCGGCCGGTCGGCCGGGATGACCGACATGTTCGGCACGCTTGGCAACGCGACGACCTCGACCGGCGTCGCGTCGGCGGGCGCCGGCGTCGTCGAAGCCAGCGCCGCGGCGCGCGGCACCGCGGGGGTCGCACCCTGCATGATGCGTTCGTTGATGGCGGCCGGCCGCATGGTGACGAGCGAACCCTGCTGCGAGGGCGAGGCATCGGCGTTGCTGGGCGCTGTGGTCGGAGTTTCGCCATCGGGCCAAGGCTCGAAGCTCTCGACCCCGTCCGCTCCGGCTGATTCCCCCTTATCCTGGGTCGAAAAATCAGCGCTCGCCGGCGTCGAAAAATCTCCGCTCGGCCAGCTTTCGTTATCCGCGAAGAGCAGGTCGTGCGCGCGGAACGCCGTGAGACCGCCGGGCCATCTGAGCTTCGTGTCGAAGGTCGGACGCAGGCCCACGAGCGGATCGCCCTTATGGGTTCGGTCGATGTCGGGATAACCCTGACCGCTGCGTTTCATCACGGCGCGCGGCTCCACCTCGTCGGGCATCCGGTCGAATTCGCTCGAGTCGCCGATGAGCAGGCGGGCCTCTTGGGGCTGCGCATCTTCGCTTCGGTCAACCCCGAAGCCGAGGCCAGTCACATCGGTGGGGATAAGGTCGCCGGGTTGGGTGACGGCGCGGAAGCTCGCCGGCGCGAGCGAGGCTCCGATCGTGGCATCCTGGCCTGCATCGGCCGCCATCGATATGACGAGGCCCATGCCGAGGCACCAGGGCGCGACCACGCCCATTGCCCAAGAGATCCTGAACAGACCCATACGCGCGCCGCGTCCCCCGCGGGCGGCGGCGTGTCCTATTTGTCACGCACATCATCTTATCGCCACCCATTCTTGGTTATCGCCGCTTAAGCTTGAAGAGGCGTTTAGAAGGGCGCGCGCCGCGGCGTCTCAGAATGGGGCAGCGGCATTCAGAACTCTTCCTCACCCTGCGTCTTGCCGAGCGCCGCTTGCGCAGCGGCAAGCCGGGCAATTGGCACGCGAAAGGGCGAACAGGAGACATAGGTGAGCCCGAGCTTTTCGAAGAAGCCGATCGATGTCGGATCGCCGCCGTGCTCGCCGCAAATCCCGAGCTTGATGTCGGGCCGCGCCTTGCGGCCGCGGGCGATCGCGATTTCGATAAGTTCGCCAACCCCCTCCTGATCGATGCTGACGAAAGGATCTTCGGGCAGCACGCGCTTCTGCTCGTAGATTCCGAGGTACGTGCCGGCGTCGTCGCGCGAAATGCCCAGAGCGGTCTGGGTCAGATCATTGGTGCCAAAGGAGAAAAACTCGGCCGTCTCGGCGATCTTTTCGGCCGCGAGGCAGGCGCGGGACAACTCAATCATGGTCCCCACGCTGTAGCGGATCTCTTCCCCCGTCTCGGCCGCAACCGCGGCCGCCATCGCATCGACCTCCGCCTTGACGAGATCGAACTCCGCCTTGCTGAAGACGAGCGGCACCATGATTTCCGGCTCCGGCAAGGTACCGGTTTCCCGCTTGGCTTCGACCGCGCCCTCGAAGATGGCGCGGGCCTGCATCTGCGCGATCTCCGGAAAAGCGACCGCGAGCCGGCAGCCGCGGAAGCCGAGCATGGGATTGGATTCGTGCAGCTCGGCCGCGCGCCGCTCGAGCTTCTCCTCCGCTATGCCCATGGCGGCGGCAACTTCGGCGATCTCCGCCGGCGTCTTCGGCAGGAATTCGTGCAGCGGCGGATCGAGCAGCCGGATGGTCACCGGAAACCCGGCCATGATCGCGAAGAGCGCCGCGAAGTCGCCGCGCTGGATCGGCAAGAGCTTGGCGAGCGCGGCGCGGCGTCCCACCGCGTCGCCGGCGAGGATCATCTCGCGCATGGCGACAATGCGGTCGGCTTCGAAGAACATATGCTCCGTCCGGCATAGCCCGATGCCTTCGGCCCCGAACCGGCGTGCCACTTGCGCATCGGCTAGCGTTTCGGCATTGGCGCGGACCTGCATGCGGCGCCGCTCGTCGGCCCATTGCATCACAATCGCGAAGTCGCCCGACAGCTCCGCCCGTTCCATATCGACTTTCCCGGCGATCACCTGCCCCGTCGTCCCGTCGATCGTGATCATATCGCCCTTTCTGAAAGTCGTACCGGCCACGCTCATCGTTGCCTTCGCATAATCGATGCGAATCGAACCGGCGCCCGAGACGCAGGGCTTGCCCATCCCGCGCGCGACGACCGCGGCATGCGAGGTCATGCCGCCGCGGGTCGTCAAAACGCCTTCCGCCGCATGCATGCCGTTGATGTCCTCAGGGCTCGTTTCGACCCGAACGAGAATGATCTTATGGCCGGCATTTCTGAGCCGCTCGGCTTCATCGGCGCTAAACACGATCTCGCCGCAGGCGGCGCCCGGCGAAGCCGGCAGCCCGGTTGCGACGACGTGGCGCGCCGCGGCGGGATCGATCGTCGGATGCAGCAATTGGTCGAGCGAGGCCGGCTCGATGCGCAGGACCGCTTCCGCTTGGCTGATCAACCCTTCCTGCGCCATTTCGACGGCCATGCGCAGCGCCGCCTTGGCGGTGCGCTTGCCGGCGCGGGTCTGCAACATCCACAACTTGCCGCGCTCCACCGTGAACTCGACATCCTGCATGTCGCGATAGTGTTTCTCGAGCCGATCGGCGATGCACACGAACTCGGCGAAGACGTTGGGCAGCGCCGTTTCCATCGAAGGCCGGTCCGAGCCGGCGGCAAGCCGTGCCGCCTCGGTGAGGCTTTGCGGCGTCCTCAACCCGGCAACCACATCTTCGCCCTGCGCATTGATCAGAAACTCGCCGTAGAGTTCCTTGGCGCCGGTCGACGGGTTGCGGGTGAAGGCAACCCCGGTCGCCGAGGTCTCGCCCATGTTGCCGAAGACCATCGCCTGCACGGTGACCGCCGTTCCCCAGGTTTCGGGGATATTATGCAAGTGCCTGTAAATGCTCGCCCGCGGGTTCATCCAGGAGCCGAAGACGGCGCCGATGGCCCCCCAAAGCTGTTCCTGCGGGGACTGCGGGAAAGACGCGCCGCGCAGCGCCGCGATCTTCGCTTTGAAATCGACGATCACCTTTTGCCAGTCTTCGGCGCTGAGCTCCGTATCGAGGGAAAGATTTCTCCCCTCCTTGAACGACTCGAGCATCTCTTCGAAATGATGGTGCTGAACCCCGAGCACGACATTCGAATACATCTGGATGAAGCGGCGATAGGTATCATAGGCGAAAGGCCGATCCTCGGCGGCTTTGGCGAGCCCTTCGACGGTCACGTCGTTGAGGCCGAGATTGAGCACCGTATCCATCATGCCGGGCATCGAAGCCCGCGAACCGGAACGCACCGAAAGGAGCAAGGGCCTTTGCGCATCGCCAAAACGGCGTCCGGTGAGCACGCCGACATGGTCGATGGCCGCTTCGACCTCGGTGGCGAGTTTTTCCGGGTGGCGCTTCCCATTGGTGTAAAAACAGGCGCAGACTTCTGTCGTGATCGTGAAGCCGGGCGGCACCGGCAGGCCGAGATTGGCCATTTCCGCCAAATTCGCGCCCTTGCCGCCGAGCAGAGCGCGCAATTCGCGGCTGCCCTCAGCCTTGCCCTCGCCGAACGTGTAGACCCATTTTGGCATGCTTTCTTCCTCGCCCGGCGCCTCTTGCAAGCAGGATGCATAGAAAGTGAAGCTCAAGCGGTCCTTCGGCCGTAGGCGCTCAGACGTCAAGCCGCGTTCGGCGTGGAAATCGGCGTCAAGTCTTGTGGAGCGCCGGCGCCGCTCCCGCATGCGCCTTCATCCGCAAGCCGAGGGTGATCCAGCCCGCCCCCCAAACAATGAGATCGATGCCAAGGAGGAGGCCGAGGACAATGAAGCTGTTTGCCGGCCAGCCGAGGATGATGATGAACCCGACGACGGCCGTGACGATCCCGGCGAAAATGACCGAGCCGCGGACGCTCTTGCCGAGGTGGGTACCGATGTAGATGCGGATGACACCGGTTGCGAGCATGGCGGCGCCGAGCAGCAGCGTGAAGACCGCTGCCGCCATCAGCGGCTGGGCGAGCGCGAAGGCACCGACGACGATATAGGCGATGCCGCCGATGACCCAGAGGAAGAAGCGTCCCCAGGACTGCGAGCTCAAGCCCATGGCGATTTCGGCGCCGCCCGCGATGATCATGAAAACGGCAATCGTGTAGACCGAGGCGATCGTCGCGGAGACGACGAGCAGCAGCGCCACGAAGCCAAGGAAAGACATCAGCACACCGATGGCAACGAACCATCCCCAGCGATGCCGCAACCGCTCGACGCAGGTGCCGAGTCTGTCGGGCAGGGTGTCAATCGGAGCTGATTCGGTCGGCATGCTCATGCTGCGCTCCATGACGGCGGCTTCGTCCCGATGGGATTGTGCCGGCTTTCGTCCCGATATGGGGCAAGCGGGGGAACTTCGGTAAGCCTATACGGGTTCGACGCTGGAGGTCGAGCCGGTAATCCCAACGCCGCGCACCCCTCGAGCCTGCCCGCCGAGTCGGCGACGATTCAGTAACCGGAAAGACACAGCCTGCCAAGAAGGCGCCGGAAACTGGAGGTCTGGCACGGTCTGCGCTAGTCCATCGCGTTGCCGGCTTCCCCATTCCCGGATATTGAAGGTTAACGGTAAGGCAAGCTCCCGGGGAATAGTTGCGTACAACCTTCGATATAATTCGGAGTTTGACCGGGTAAGATCAAGCTGTACCGCAAGATTTGACGAGGTGCCTGTGACGACAATCTCGAAGACCCCTCTCCTCGACGCGATCGCTTCGCCGGCGGATCTGCGGCAGCTCCCGGAGTCCGACCTTGCCCAGGTCGCAGCGGAATTGCGGCACGAGACGATTGATGCAGTCTCCGTGACCGGCGGCCATCTTGGCGCCGGGCTCGGCGTCGTCGAGTTGACGGTCGCCCTGCATTATGTCTTCGACACGCCGCGTGACCGGGTGATCTGGGACGTGGGACATCAGTCCTATCCGCACAAGATCCTGACCGGCCGGCGCGACCGCATTCGCACCTTGCGCAAGGGCGGCGGCCTTTCCGGCTTCACCAAGCGCTCGGAAAGCGAATACGATCCATTCGGCGCGGCGCATTCCTCGACCTCGATATCGGCCGGGCTCGGCATGGCGGTTGCCAGCAGGCTCGCCGAAAAGCCGACCAATGTGGTCGCGGTGATCGGCGACGGCGCCATGTCGGCCGGCATGGCCTATGAGGCGATGAACAATGCCGGCGCGATGCATTCGCGGCTGATCATCATCTTGAACGACAACGAGATGTCGATCGCTCCGCCGGCCGGGGCGTTGTCCGCCTATCTCGCCCGCCTCGTCTCGGGCGGCGCCTATCGCACCGTCCGCGAGACCGCCAAGCAGCTCGGCAAGCATTTGCCGAAGTTCATCTATGAGCGGGCCCGCAAGACGGAGGAATTCGCCCGCAACTTCTGGGCCGGCGGCACGCTGTTCGAGGAACTCGGCATCTATTACGTCGGGCCGATCGACGGCCACAACCTCGACCATCTCCTGCCGGTGCTGAAGAACGTCCGCGACGCCCAGGGCGGCCCGATCCTCGTCCATGTCGTCACCCAGAAGGGCAAGGGCTATGGCCCGGCGGAGGCGGCGACGGACAAGCACCATGCCGTCAACATGTTCGACGTGGTGACCGGGGCCCAGGTCAAGCCCAAGGCCAATGCGCCGTCCTATACGCGTGTGTTCGCCGATGCGCTGATCAAGGAAGCGGAGCGTGACGACAAGATCGTCGCGATCACCGCCGCCATGCCGTCGGGCACGGGACTCGACATCTTCGAAAAAGCCTTTCCGGACCGCACCTTCGATGTCGGCATCGCCGAGCAACATGCCGTGACCTTCGCCGGGGGGCTCGCGACGGAGGGGTTCAAACCATTCTGCGCGATCTATTCGACCTTCCTGCAACGCGCCTATGATCAGGTCGTTCATGACATAGCGATCCAGCATCTGCCGGTGCGTTTTGCGCTCGACCGCGCCGGTCTCGTCGGCGCTGATGGTGCCACGCACGCTGGTTCCTTCGATGTGCCCTATCTCGGCATCCTGCCCGGATTCGTGGTGATGGCCGCGGCCAACGAGGCCGAACTGGTGCATATGGTGGCGACCGCCGCCGCCTATGATGAAGGGCCGATCGCCTTCCGTTATCCGCGCGGCGAAGGCGTCGGCATTGAAATGCCCGAGCGGGGCGAAATCCTGCCGATTGGCCGCGGCCGCATTCTGCGCGAGGGCAGCAAGGTGGCGATCCTGTCGCTCGGCACGCGGCTCGCAGAGGCGATCAAGGCGGCCGAAGACCTTGCCGCGCATGGCATCTCGACGACGGTGGCGGACGCCCGTTTCGCCAAGCCGCTCGATCTCGATCTCATCCTGCGCCTGGCTTTGAACCATGAGGTCCTGATCACCGTGGAGGAGGGCTCGATCGGCGGCTTCGGCTCCTTCGTCACGCAGGCGATCATCGAGGAAGGCCTGCTCGACGGCCGCCGCGCGCATGGCCTTAAGCTGCGCTCGATGGTGCTGCCCGACGTTTTCCTCGACCATGACAAGCCGGAGAAGATGTATGCCCAGGCGCGGCTGGACGCGAAAGGCATCGTCGCCAAAGTGCTCGAGACGCTCGGCCGCGGCGAAGAGGCGGCGAAGGCGCTGATCGCGTGAACTGGAGCTCCGTCGTGAATCCACGCCGGAGACACCTGAAGAAGTGCCATGTCTGTCGATGCCGTTCGGACCGCCAAGATCTTCTTCGTCGGGTTCGTCGGCCTGTTGGGGCTGCTCACCGCGATCGACAATATCATCGACTACCCGACCAACTTTGAGGTCGTGCGGCATGTCATGTCGATGGACGCAACGCCTCCCGGCAACAGGCTTATGGGGCGCGCGATAACCAGCGAGACGCTTCACAGCCTCGTGTATTGGATCATCATCGCTACAGAATTGTTGTATGGAAGCCTTTGCATTTTCGGCGCCTTGCGCCTCTTCGGCGCACAACGTTCGCTCGCCCGCTCGTTCAATTCCGCCAAAGGTGCCGCTGTCTTGGGTTTGGCCATCGGCTTCACGCTCTATTTCTTCGGCTTCCTCGTGATCGGCGGAGAATGGTTCCAAATGTGGCGAGCAGGCCAATGGAACATGCAGGAGCCAGCCTTTCGCTTCATTGGCTGCATCGGACTGGTTCTTGTTTTTCTCTGTCTGCCAGACACGGATTGATACATCTCATTGCCTCCTCCGTGGTCACAAGAATAAATTTGGAAAGATTTCATGTCCCGCCAACGCGCCGACCTTGCTCTTGTCGAACGCGGCCTGTTCGAGAGCCGCGCCAAGGCGCAGCAGGCGATCGCGGCCGGCCATGTCAGCGTCGACGGCAAGGTCCTGCGCAAACCGTCCGAGCCGATTGGCGCCGAGGCGCGGATCGAAGCCGCCCCGCCCTACCCCTGGGTCTCGCGCGGCGGCGTTAAGCTTGAGGCCGCGCTGAATTCCTTCGGCTTCGATCCGGCGGGCGCGATCTGCTTTGATGTCGGCGCCTCGACCGGCGGTTTCACCGATGTTCTTCTCGTCCGCGGCGCGGCGAAAGTTCATGCCATCGATGTCGGACACGGGCAATTGCATCCGCGGCTGCGCGCGGATCCGCGCGTCATCCTGGGCGAACGGAAAGACGCACGTGACCTGACGCCCGCAGACTTCGCCGCGCCGCCGGCCTTCATCACCTGCGATGTGAGCTTCATATCGTTAAGGCTTGTTTTACCTTCCATTCTTGCAGTTGCTGCACAGCAGGCGCAGCTCATCTCTCTGATCAAACCGCAATTCGAGGTGGGGCCGACCCATGTGGTCAAAGGCATCGTCAAGGACGCCGCGGCGCGACAAGAGGCCTGCGCACGAATCGAAGCGCTGCTGCGGGATGCTGGCTGGGACATCGCCGGCCTGATTGAGTCGCCGATCCAGGGCTCCGATGGCAATCGCGAATATCTGATCGGCGCGACGAAGATCCGTTGATGACGGGACTTCGCACAGAACTGCATATTGACCGCCTCGGGCTGCGCGGCGAAGGCATCGCCCATGGCGTGGAGGGCCCGATCTATGTGCCCTATGCGCTGCCCGGCGACACGATCATCGCGGAGGTCGAGGGCGAGCGCGGCAGGCTCATCGAAATTCGCACGCCGAGCCCCGACCGAATCTCCGCCTTCTGTCCGCACTATGGGATCTGCGGCGGCTGCGCCGTGCAGGCGCTTGCCCCCGGCGCCTATGCCGCGTGGAAGCGCGGGCTTGTTGTTGAGGCGCTGCGCTATGCCAAGATCGAGGCCGAGATCGCAGACCTCGTCGATGCGCATGGCTTGGGGCGCCGGCGCGCGACGTTCCATGCGCGTTACAATGCACGAGGCAAGGCGCGTGTCGGCTTCATGCGGGCGCGCGCCCACAACGTGATCGATCTCGACTTTTGCCCGATCCTGGCCCCTCAGATGCGCGGTGCACTTGCTGCGGCCCATGCCATCGCCGCGGCCCTTCACGCCGCGCAAAAGCCGCTCGATATCTCCGTCACGGGGTCTCATTCCGGGCTCGACATCGACATCAAAGGGCACGGGCCCCTGAGGCCGGCGCAGATCCAATCTCTGGTTGGCGTCGCCGAGGCGCAGGATCTGGCCCGGATTGCGAATGATCGCCTCTGCGTCGTCGAGCGGCGGCCGCCAGTCCTCAAGATGGGCAAGGCCGAGGTTGCGCCGCCACCTGGCGTCTTTTTGCAGGCGACCGAAGCTGCGGAAGAAGCGCTGGCGGCCAAAGTCTGCGAAAGCCTCGCCGGCGCCCGCCGCATCGCCGATCTCTTCGCCGGGATCGGCACGTTCAGCTTGCGTCTTGCCGAGCGGGCGCAGGTTCATGCCGTGGACAGCGACGAGCCGGCGCTCGCGGCGCTTGCCAAGGCGGCGCGGGCCGCGCCCGGATTGCGGCCGGTGACCATCGAGCCGCGCGACCTCTTCCTCCGGCGGCCGCTCGGCAAGGAGGAATTTCAGCGCTTCGACGCCGTCCTGTTCGATCCGCCGCGGGCCGGAGCCGAGGCGCAGGCGCGCGCCCTGGCCCAATCTGCGGTTCCGCTCGTCGTCGCCGTCTCCTGCAGCGCCCAGAGCTTTGCGCGCGACGCGGCGCTGCTCTCGGCCGGCTATCGGATCGAAAGCATCACGCCCTTCGATCAGTTCCGCCATTCGCCGCACATCGAGTGCGTCGGGGTTTTTCGGCGCAGCATGGACAAGCCGCGCAGGCCCCGGCGACTTCTGGGCTGAACACCCGCGAATTATGTTGCGCCTGAGCCTATCGGCTGAGGTTGCGCATAAATTGATCGATTTAAACGGCTCTTTGGCCTAAGGTTTTCGAATCGGAAATTGGTCTCAACGCCGTTTACTTCTGCGAGCAAAGAGATCGGTAACAAGATCGATTTATCTTGAATTCGCTCGATCTGCGAGCCGCGCTCAAGTTAGCTGCGACCTTAACGCTGCATCTTTTCAGAGCCGATCCAGGATAGAAGGCGCCATGGTTCCCCCCAAAAACGAAGTGGTCCACAGATTGCTTTTCGTTGATGTCCCCGCGCGGCTCGCGGCCATCGTTGGGGAAAGAAATGTCGTGGTCGATCCGTCCGAGATGGGCGCCTATCTTGTCGAGCCGCGCGATCTCTTCAAAGGCCGGGCGCTGTGCGTGGTACGGCCCGGCTCGACGGCCGAAGTGGCCGCCGTCGTCGCACTCTGCGCCGAAGCCGGCACGAAGATCGTGCCGCAGGGCGGCAACACCGGCCTCGTCGGCGGCCAGACCCCGTCGGAGCGGGGCGACGAGATCGTTCTTTCGCTGCGCCGCATGAACAAGCTGCGCGAGGTCGACCCCCAGTCGAACACGCTGACCGTCGAGGCTGGCATGACCTTGGCACAGGTGCGCGCCGAAGCCGACAAAGTTGGGCGCTGCTTTCCGCTCTCTCTTCCCGCCGCGACCGCCTGTACGATCGGCGGCAATCTTGCCACCAATGCCGGCGGAACGGCGGCGATCGCCTATGGCACGGCGCGCGATCTCGTCCTCGGTGTCGAAGTCGTACTCGCCGACGGCCGCATTCTCTCCGATCTCTCCAAGCTCAAGAAGAACAACACCGGCTACGACTTGAAAAATCTGTTCATCGGCTCGGAAGGCACGCTCGGGATCATCACCGCCGCGGTCTTGAAGCTCTGTCCGAGACCGCGCGCCGTCGAGACGGCCTTCGTCGGGCTCGATGATCCGCGCCAAGCCTTGCGGCTGCTCGATCTCGCCCGCGAGATGGTCGATTACGAGCTGAAAACCTTCGAGCTCATTCCGCGCATTGCGATCGATTTCGTGCTCGCGCATGGCAACGCGGTCAGCGATCCCCTCCCCGCGCCCTACCCTTGCTATGTCCTCCTTGAGCTTGCCGGGCAGAGCGATGGCCTTGCCAAGCGCCTGCTTGGGCTTCTCCAGTCGGCGGAGGATCGCGGCATCGTCAGGAACGCGGCGGTCGCCGCCTCGCCGGATGAGCGCAACGGCTTCTGGCGCATCCGCGCGCAGATCTCGGACGTGCAGGCCCACGAAGGCGGCTCGATCAAGCACGACGTTTCGGTGCCCGTGGCCGATGTGCCGGTCTTTCTCGAGGAGGTCGAGCGGGCGGTGACGCGGCACGTGCCTGGCGCGCGGCTCGTCGCCTTCGGCCATCTCGGCGACGGCAATATCCATTGCAACGTGTCGCAGCCGATCGGCGCCGACAAGGCGGCCTTCCTCGCCCGCTGGGACGAGATCAACGAGATTGTGCATGCGATCGTTGCCGCTCATGCCGGCTCGATTTCGGCCGAACATGGGATCGGGCGGCTGAAACGCGCGCTTCTGCCGCGCGTCAAGGACCCGGTCGCCCTTGAAGTCATGCGGGCTCTCAAGCGGACCCTCGATCCGCAGGGAATTCTCAATCCCGGCAAAGTGCTTTAAGCCTTCGGCGACGGC
>Ga0209415_10010829_pt1 | contig 15438 bp, 11 predicted proteins | sample PeaSoiSIISIP2007_FD_187696 | JGI IMG/M metagenome (GOLD analysis project Ga0209415, IMG submission 187696) | Peat soil microbial communities from Weissenstadt, Germany - SII-SIP-2007 (SPAdes) (version 2) | ecosystem: Environmental > Terrestrial > Soil > Wetlands > Peat | place: Germany... | reverse complement strand
ATCAGGCTCTAAACCTAATATGTAGAGCAAGATTCACCGATTAGGTTGAATCAACCTAATCGGATTTTGCTCTAGGCGGGCACGACCCCGCGGCGCTGAGGCAGAGTTCGCCCGCGCCAGGCTCCGGCAAGGGCGAGGAGCATCCCGGCGACGAAGACGATCCAACCGGCCCGGCTGCCGGGTGTCCATGCCAGGGCGGCGGTGAGCACGCGGGCCGGGTCGACGTGGAGCGTAAGCCAGACATAGCCGGCTTCGGCCAGCGCCGCGCCGATCCCGCAGGCGAGGCTGAGCGAGATCAGCGCCCAGGCATTCCCCGCCGCGGCCGGCCGGAGCGCGACCAGTACCCGATGGGCCATCAGCCAGGCGTAGATCCCTGCCATGGTCAACGGCTCGCCGAAGCCGAGCTTGGTCTGAATGAAATAATGAGTCAGGGCCAAGAGGCCGATGACATAGGCGAGGCGATGGAGCCAGCGCCAGTTGCGCCCGCCGAGACGCCGGATCATCCCCTCGGTCGAAGTGGCGGCAAGCGCAGCGAGGAACAGCAAGGCCGTGAAGCCGATGGTCAGATAGAACCTGAGGATCACCTCCGAGGCGACGTGGCCCCAGGCAAAGGCCTGGTCCCCGGCATAGGCGAGGAAGTGGAGCAGCGCGTAGCAGAACGCGGCGACGCCGATCATGCGGCGAACGACGATGAGGTGCCGGAACTGGAGAACCCGGCGCAGCGGCGTGACGGCGAGCGAAACGAACAGGAGCCGGATCGCCCAGAGCCCCGTCTGGTGGATGGCCTCGGTCCAGGGCCGCGGACCCAGCTGCCCGAGGCCGTAAGCCGCCGCCGTCCACAGCCCTGGCGCGAACAGGGCGATGAACACGGCCAGCTTCAAGGGCGACAGATGCCCGCTTCGATCCTGCCAGGGATAGGTCACGGCGGATGTCATAGCCGAGGCGGGCAGGAAAGTCCCATCACGAACTATCGCAAAGGCGTGAACGGGGCGCGGGCACCCTCTCAGGCGGCGATGGGCTTCTCTCCGGCGACGGTGACGCGATGCATGAGGCGGCGTTGGCCATCATAGTCGTTGACGGCGTAATGCATCGTGCAGCGATTGTCCCAGATGGCGAGCGATCCCTGGGCCCAGCGGAAACGGCAGGTGAATTCCGGCGTCTGGCAATGCTGGTAGAGGAAATCGAGGATCGGCCGGCTCTCGGCCTCGGTCATGCCCTCGAAGCGGGTGGTGTAGATCGAATTGACGAATAGCGCCTTGCGGCCGCTTTCGGGATGAAGCCGCACCACCGGCTGAGCGATTTCCTTGTCGGCTTCAGGGATGTCGCGCTGGATCTTGATCGACCGGCTCACCTTCAGGTCCTTGGGCAGGCCGCCCCGGCCATAGGGCCGGCCCGCATGCATGGCCTTGAGGCCGAGCAGCATGCGCTTCATGCCGTCGGACAGCGCCTCATAGGCGTCATACATGTTGGACCAGACGGTGTCGCCGCCATAAGCCGGCACCTCGCGGCCATAGAGGACCGAGCCCATGGGCGGCTCTTCCAGGAAGCTGAAGTCGGAATGCCAGGCATTGCCGAAGGTGCTGATCTTGCGTTCGTCGGCCTCTTTCAGCACGGCGATGATGTCGGGGTAGTCATCGAGATGCTTGACGTAAGGCATGCGCACCAGCGGCCCGAACAGGCGGCTGAAGGCAAGATGCTGCTCCGGCGTCAGCTGCTGGTCGCGGAAGAACAGCACCAGATAGTCGGTGAAGGCCTGGCGCAGTTCGACTGTCGCGGCATTGCCGATCGGGCGGGCAAGGTCGATGCCGTGGACCTCGGCGCCGAGCGCGCCGGCGATGGGACGAACCTCGATCGATCGGAATGGCATGGCCGGCACCCTTTCTGCCGATGATGGTGGCGATCTTACCCCTCCTAGAGCCTGATCGTCGCAAGCCTGTTCGGCTTGAGACGTGAATCAGGCTCTAAACCTAACATGTAGAGCAAGATTCAAGGGGTCAGCTTGATAGAAGCTGACTCGATCTTGTTCTAGCGGGCGCGGCAATCAGAGGACGAAGGCGAGCAGGACGAAGGCGAGCCCCCCGGCAGCGAGGCAGTAATAGGCGAAGGGATTGAGCGCCTTGAATTCGTGGCTTTTGAAGAATCGCATCAGGAAGGCCGTGCTGGCGAAAGCCGTCACCCCGGCGACGAGGCCGGCCAGCACCGATAGGCCGAGGCCGATCCCGCCGTCGGCCGTCGCGTGGAGAAGCTTCGGCAGCTCCAACACGCCGGCGCCGGCGATGATCGGCGTGGCCAGGAGGAAGGAGAAGCGCGCCGCCTCGGCATGGCTGAGGCCGACGGCAAGCCCCGCCCCCATGGTGAGGCCGGAGCGCGACAAGCCGGGAATGAGGGCGCCGGCCTGGCACAGCCCGATGAGGGCCGCCTGGCGCAGGGTCAAGGCTGCGGCGCCACCGGTGGACGCCCTGCGCCGCAGCCTTTCCGCTGCCAGGAGCACGACGCCGTTGAGGGCCAGAAACAGGGCCGCCACCTCTGGCGCGCCGAACAGGCTGCGGAAGAACTTCTCCAGCAGAAAGCCGATGACCGCAGCCGGCAGGGTGCCGGCGACGAGGAGCAGCAGCAGGCGCCGGCTTTCGGCCACGCCCGATCCCTGCCCCAGGATGCCAGCAAGGATTTCGATCCAGTCCCGCCAGAAATAGAGCAGCAAGGCCGCGGCGGTGCCGAGATGGAGCATGACGAGGAAAGGCAGAAAAGCCGGCGAATGCTGGTCGACCTGCCAGCCCAGCAATCGGGGCAGGATCACGGCGTGGCCGAGGCTGCTGACGGGGAAGAGCTCGGTCACCCCCTGGAGGGCAGCGAGCAGGATGGCCTGAATCTGAGACATGATGCTCCTCAATTCCCGATGCGAAATGCGGTCGACCCGACCCACGCCAATGCCGGCCGGACTATACCGGTCCCACCCGGCGGACGGTCAATGCTTGCGCACGAGCGCGAGATTGAAGCCGAGGCCGATCAGCGATGTGCCGGCGATGACCGCCGCCATGGGTACCGCGGTGCCGTTGGCGAAGACGCCGACCGCGCCACCTGCGAGCGCCCCCATGGCGAACTGGAGCATGCCCACCAAAGCTGACGCCGAACCGGCAAGCTCGGGATAAGTGGACATGGCGCCGGCCGAGGCATTGGCGCCGACCATGCCCGTCATGCCGAGGAAGACGAACAGCGCTCCCGCGATCCCGGCCAGCCCCCAGAGGCCGCTCGCCGCTATGGCGAGAAGGACGAGCCCGCAGACGGCGGACGTGGCGCAACCGACGCGCAGCATCCGGTCGGTGCCCAGCCGCAGGACCAGGCGGCTGTTGACCATATTTACCAGGATCATGGAGAGGATGTTGACGGCGAAGAGATAGCCATAATTCTGCGGCTTCACGCCGAACAGGACGATGTAGACGAAGGGCGTGCCGGAGATATAGGCGAACAGCCCGCAATAGACGAAGGCCGAGCATAGGGCATAGCCGAGGCAGCGCTGGTCGGTCAGGAGCCGGCGATAGCCCGCGAGCATCCCGAAGAGGTTGGTCTTGACGCGTCGTTCGGGTGGCAGCGTCTCAGGCAGGGAAATGAGCCCGGCCAGCGCCAGACCACCGAAGGCGGCCTGGGCCCAGAATATGGTTCGCCATCCGGCCAGCAGCAGAATCTGGCCGCCGATCACCGGGGCGACCATTGGCGCGATGCCCATGACCAGCATCATCATCGACAGCATGCTGGCCGCGCGGTCGCGTTGGAAGATGTCGCGCAGCATGGCGCGGGCCAGGACCGGCCCGGCACAGGCACCCATCGCCTGCACGAATCGCCAGAGGGAAAGGGTGACGATGCCGCCGGCGATGCTGCAGCCGAGGCAGCCGACGACATAGAGGAGAATACCCGCGGCGATCGGGCCGCGCCGGCCGAGCCAATCGCCGAAGGCGCCCCAGGCAATCTGGCCGGCGCCAAAGCCGAGCAGAAAGGCCGAAAGCGACAATTGGACCCGATCCTGGCCGATGGCGAAAGCCTTGCCGATGGTCGGCAGCGCCGGCAGGTAGATGTCGACCCCCATGGGCCCGAAGGCCATGAGCATGCCCAGCGTGGCGATGAACAAAGGGCCGACGACCACCGGCTTCGATCCGGCGGCGCGCTTGGCGGACATCGGGGTTTTCCGGGCGAAAACAGGCAGGGCTCGCAGCTTCGGGGATAGCCAAGCCCCAGGCAAGCCTCGTTGGGGCATGGCTGCCCTCTTGACCGCGCGATGCCGGCCGGGGGCCCGGTTCAGAACCCCCGGGAGTCAGAAACGACAGGACTGGGCCGCGCGATCTACTTCGTCAGCAGATTGGCGCTGATATACCCGGTCTTGCCTTCGACATGGACATGGGCCCATTTGCCATGGTCGACGAGCGCGATGACGTCGACCTTGGTGCCATGCTTGAGCGTCGCCAGTTTGTCGGACTTGGTGGTCGGCTCAGCCCTGAGATGGGCGTAACTGGTCTTGACCGACATGATCAGGTCGGCCGCCGGCTCGGCATAGGAGCCGGTGGCGTGCGGCGGGACGACGAGAGGGCCCGCGCCGGCGCTCCCGGCGGAAACCAGGGTGGCCGCCAATGCGGCAAGGAAGAAGGAGCGCAGCAGCATATTTCGTTCTCCGGCGTGAGAGTTGCGATTACCGCTTCATATTAGGCAAGGGGTAGGACGATTCGCATCGGCGGAGAAGATTAAAGTTTCGCGATCCGCCTCGGCCAGCCCAGCGGAGCGGCCAGCGGCCGTTGTCACGAAGTTCGCACGGAGGCCGCTTCGCGACGCCGCAGGAACGGAAGGCAGACGAGGGACAGGGCGAAGAAAACTCCCAGCATCAGCCAGGCCTCATTGAAGGAGATCGACAGGGCCGCGCGCTCCACCAGCTGGGCGACGGTCTGGCGCGTCGCTTCGTCGATCGGGCCCATGACCTGGTTATGGAACTTGTCCGGCGGCAGGCCGACGATGATCGCCGCGCTGGGATCGCCCGCCTGAAGGCGCTTCACCAGGCCGGCCACGATCGCCGGTGGACGGAATGCCAGCATGGTGTCCACGAGCGCGATCCCGATCGCCCCGCCGAGGTTGCGCAGCAGGTTGAACAGGGCGCTTGCGTTGGCCAGATGCTCGCCGGTCTTGCCTTCCAGCGCGATGGTCGTGGTCGGAAGCAGGCAGAACATCACCGCGAGCCCGCGCATCACCTGGGGCCAGAAGAGTTCCTGATAGTCCGACTTGTAGCTGAGGAACCCGTCGGCGATCAGCCCGGCGGCGAAGAGGGCAAAGCCGCCGGCCGTCAGCCAGACCGGATTGAACTTCTTCTCGGCCGCCGCCGCGACCGGGGCCGCCAGCAGCTGGGCGACGCCGCCTACGATCATGATCTCGCCGATTTCGAGCGGGGTGTGCTCGCGCACCAGGCCGAGAAAAAGCGGCAGCAGATAGACCGAGCCGTAGAGGCCCATCCCCAGGACGAAACTATAGAAGCAACCGGCAGCGAAGTGCCGCTCGGCCAGCAGGGTCAGTTCCACCACCGGTTCGAATCGGCTGAGGCAGCGCAGTATCGCCACCATGCCGCTGACCAGGCATAGTCCCAGGAGCAGCCACAGGAAAACCCCGCTCCAATCCCGCTTCGGCCCCTCCTTGAGCAGGATCTCGAGAGTGCCGAGCGCGAGTGCGATGAGCGCCGCCCCGCGGTAATCGAGCCGCCTGAGGATCTGCCAGTCCGGCCGCTCGTCGGCGAGCATGAACCCCGTCAGCAGCATCACCAGGAGGCCGGGGCCGGGATTGATCAGGAACAGCCAGTGCCAGGAATAGGTGTCGGTGATGTAACCGCCGACGACGGGGCCGAGCGTGGGCGCCAGCATGGCAAAGAGCCCGGCCAGCGCCGCGGCCAGCAGATGCTGGCGCACCGGGAACAGCTCGAACCCGGCGGTGAAAACGGCGGGGATGACGGCGCCGCCGCAGAAACCCTGGACTACCCGCCAGGCGATGAAGGGCCAGAAGCCGGTGCTGAAGGCGCAGGCGAGGCTGGCCCCCGAAAAACCGGCGATGGCGCCGACGAAAAGGAAGCGTAGGGACAAGAGCCGGGTGAGTCGCCCGGTCAGAGGGATCGCGATCACCTCGGCCGTGAGATAGGCCGTTTGCACCCAGCTCAATCGGTCCAACGGAATGCCGAACGCGGTCTGGATGTCGGGTAGCGAGCTGGCGACGATCTGGATGTCGAGGATCGCCATGAACATGCCGACGCACATGGCGAGAAAGGCGATCCAGACCCGGAGTGGGGCGCGTAGCGCTGCGCCGGCCAACGGGCTGGTCGACGACAGCGATTCGGCGGGGATTTCCATGCGACTCGCCCGAAAGAGGACCGGAAACGGGTGAAGCGAGCAAAACTGGGGCCTTGTTCCGCTACAAGTCAACTCGCCCGTGAGAGCTATTTGGTCTCCAGGTTGCTGATTCCCTGCCAATCGGCAGGTGCCGACGAGGGCATTTCGCCGAGGCGCCGCGCGAAAGCGGCAGCGACCGGATCCGCCGCGGCTTCGGCCTCGAAGCCGGCGGCGGCGCGAGGGAAGTCGCCCGCCCGATAGGCGGCGAGCGCCGCGGCGAAGGCGGCGTCCCGCCGGTCGGCCTCGGGCGCGCCTGCCTCGATCGAATCCGGCGAGAAGATCCTCTCCGGCGCCTCGCGGCCCTTGACGCGAACCAGATCGATTTCGCGCCAACGGAAGCCGTTCCCCGCCTCGATCCGCACGGACTCGCCCACCAGGATGTCCGTGCCATAGGCCTTGTTGGCGCCTTCCAGGCGGGAGGCGAGATTCACCGTGTCGCCCATGACCGTATAGTTGAATCGCTGGCGCGAGCCGACATTGCCCACCACCACTTCGCCGCTGGCGAGGCCGATGCGGGCCTTGAGGCGATGCCCGGCGAAGGCCGGCTCGGATTGGTTCATCTCGGCGAGGCGCCGGCGGCAGGCGAGCGCCGCCCTGACGGCATGGCGGGCGTGGTCCGGGTTGCCCACGGGCGCGCCGAAGACGGCGACGATGGCATCGCCGATGTACTTGTCCACGAAGCCGGTTTCCAACTCGATGATGTCGGTCATGGCGGTCAGATAGGCGTTCATCAGCTGGACCAGGGCACCCGGTGTGAGGCTCTCCGAAAGCCCGGTGAAGCCGGCGATGTCGGTGAACATGACCGTCACTTCCCGGGCCTCGCCGCCGAGCTGCGGCAGGCGCTCGCTTTTCAGCATGCGATCGACCAGGGCCGGCGCCAGGTAGAGGGAAAAGCTGTTGCGCAACAGCCGCCGGTCCCGGTCGGTCACGCCGAAGCGGTATCCCTGGAGCACGGCCAGCGTAAGGCCGGCGGCGAGCGGCGGAGTCAGCAGGGGGAGGACTAGGTCCTGGCGGAAGGCAAGCGTGGCGGGCAATATCCAGAGGATCGCTAGCGCCATTGTCGCCATCGCTGCACGGGAGGCCGGCAGCAGATGGGTCGCCACCGCCGCGGCCAGTGCCAGGACCAGGACCAGGGCGCCGGAGATCGAGGGACCGGCCTCCCGGAGCGCATTGCCGGCGATGAGATTGTCCACTGCCGTGGCAATCACGAAGACGCCGGGGATGGTCGCGCGCACCAGATCCTTGCGGAAAATGTCGTCCATGGGCGGGTTGACGCAGCGCTCGCCCAGGCTCGGATGCTCCGGCCGGGTGATGAGGCGCATCGAGGTGAGAAGCCGGTCTTCGATGTCGAGCACGGTTCCCAACAGCACGATCTTGCCGGCGAAATGCTTGCGAAAGAATTCGGCATCGCTTTTCTCCTCGCAGGCGAAGAGGTCGGCGAGCGAATAGGTGGCAATCGCGTCCGGTCCGGCGAAGTTGAGCGGCATGGCATTGTCGGCCGCGCCGGGAATGGGCCGGCCGGCGAGCGTGAGACCGCCGTCGGGCGTCGACATCGGGACCTCGCCCAGCCCGCGGGAGGCAAGCTCGAGAGGCAGGCCCGCTTCCGTCGTCGTCCCGCTATCGGACTGCAGGCGCTGGAAGGTGAGAGGGATGCGCCGGACCACCGAATCGGGATCGCTCAGCACATTGACGTCGCGCAGGTTCGATGCGCCTACCATGAAGACCTGGGCGCGGAAGGGATGGATGGGGAAGCGCTGATGCTGCGCCTCGCCAAGGACGATCTGCCGGGTCAGGGCCGCGTGGCGCAGGGCGAGCAGGAGATCCCGATCGAAGCCGGGAACCAGGCCCTCGCCCGAGGCGGCGAAGATGACGTCGAAACCGACCACCTTGGCGCCCGACTGGATGAGCGCGTTCAACACCCGGGCGATCTCGGGCGTCCAGAATTCCCGCGGCAGATCGGCGAAGGGGGGACGGCGCATGGTTTCCTCGTCGATGGCCACCACCGCCACCGGCCCGGCCGCCGGATCCACATGGGTCGGGGCGAATTCTTCGCGCAGCCAATAGAGCAGATCGATGGAAAGCCCGGCCAGCCGCGGCCCGGCCAGGAGCTGCAAAGACAGGCTCAGCACCAGCGCCACGCTGAGCGCGACGGCGAGCTGACGCCGGTTCATGGAGGATCGATGCTCAGAGCTTCAGCAGGCGGCTGACCGGCGGTACCGCACCTGGTGCTGCCGCGGGAGACAGGGCGAAGATGACGCTGCGGCCGCCCGCCGAGGCGCGATAGAGGCCCCCGGGATCGAGCGAATCGCCCTGGCGCGCGAAGTCGTAGAAGCGACCATGGATCATGTCGGCCGGCTTCAGCTCGTAGACCAGCCGCTCTTCCGGCTTGTCCAGCCGCTCGATGACCAGCATGCCGCCGCCGGGAAGCTCGACCAGCGGGCTCGAGCCGTACAGCGTCCGCTGAGGGGCGGGAAGCTTCTTGTCGCTGCCCGAACTCGTGCCGCGGAAGACGACGACGGCGCTGGCTTCAGCCTCGGCCGCCGAAAGCTGCAGCTGGCCGCCATCGCAGGCGACTTTGTCGCGGGTGACGTTGCCGCCCGTCACCTCGCTCTGGTCGATGCCGACGGTGACCAGACCGGCGGCGATGGTCTCGCGGACGCAGGAATGGAAGTAGTCGAGCACCAGTCGATCGGTCGTGGCGAGATGAATGACCCTGCCGGCGGCCAGATAGTCCAGCAGGCCGACGCCGGCCACGTTCCCGGCCACGTCCTCCACCATGGCGGCGGGGCCGGCAAGGGCGGTCCCGGGCGATGCGAGCCCCAGAAGCAAGGCAAGACCGAGGAACTCTTTGCGCATGGCGTCCTCCCTCAGCTGCCGCCGTCGCCCACCAGCGTGAAGGGCGCCCAGAATATCGGGTGGGCGTAGCTAAACAACGTCTTTCCCGACGCATCGACATAGCCCGGCCCGTCGATCAGCGACAACATCGCGGCTCTGAGGGCAGCCGCGCGCGTCGTGCCCGGGCTGCGTGCAAGCTCCTTGAAGGTGTTCGTGGTGATGAGCCGGGCCGAGGTCGTCTCCACCGGCCAGTTCGATACCAGCACGGCGCGGGCACCGGCATAGATGAAGGCGAGGCCCAGGCCCGTCACCGCATCGGCGCCGGCCCCGTTCCCGGCGGCCGTGTTGCAGGCCGAAAGCACGACCCATTGGGCATTGAGCCTGAGGCCCAGGATCTTGGTGGTGGTCAACAGGCCGCTGCCCGCCACGCCGGCAATGCTGGGCGGGGTCAGGGCCAGGGCCGGCTCGGAAAGCCCCGCGATGTCGCCGGGCACGAGACCATGAGTGGCGAACATGACGACGCGCCGGTCGTCGAGCTTCAGTGTCCTGACCGCCTGCTCGTTGGCCTGCTTGCCGAGATAGACGTCGGCGTTTGGATTCGCGTCCAGCGCCTTCGCTGCCGCACGCAGCTCGTCGGCGGTTTCCGGCAGGCGTGGCAGCACCGAGAGATCCGGCGCCGCCGAGGTTTGCTCGGGCAGGCTGCGGAACTTCACGTGGACGCCTCGCGTGGTGATGCCGCCGCCGGCCGCCGAGGCGAGCCGCATGTCAGCCTCGCCTTCTTGTGCTTCGGCCTTGTTGAACCAGGCATCGCCAAAACCGATGAAGGCTTTCGTCGCCGGCGCGGCGGTGGCGAGCGTGGCCAGAGATCGCAAGGCGGCGACCGAGGGAAGCTGGGTGATGGAAGCCTGGCGGATCAACCAGGGGACGGATTTGTAGCCCGAAAACAGCGGCCGGCCGGCCGGATCGACCACCGGCTGCACGGGTTGGGTGACCATGAGAGCGAAGGGCAGCTCGGCTAGCGCGCCGTGAGGGACGACGAGAAGATCGCTCGCATCCTTCCAGCCCGCCGCCACCGGCCGAAGCAGGGCGTCGTAGAGACGACTCGATGCGACCACGTCGAAGGCCGGAATCTGGGCCAGGCTGTCGGCGTTCGGGTCGAGCGCCCGGCGCAGCGCCGCCACGTCGCGGTTGATGTCGGCCGCGCCCAGCGCCGCCGCGCCAAAGGCCACCGCGCCCTGCCGGCGCAGGGCCCAAACATAGGTCCTGTCTTCGGCCACATAGGTCGCGATCAAGGCCTGTCCCGGCTTCAGCACGGCCTGGACTTCGGCCGTCGTGATCGGCCGGGGATCGATGAGGTTCACGTAGTCGGGAAAGCGCTTCTCGATCTCTTCGCGCAGCGTCGCCCTGGCGTCGCGCAGCTGGTCGACTTGCGTCCGCAAGCTCTGGATCGCGTTCGGATCCTGCTGATCCTCGGGCACCGCGAGCGCCTGGGCCAAGGTGGCGTTGAGGGCCGAGATCTGGCGTTCGGCGTCCTGGACGCGGCGGACGAGGTCGCTGAGGCCAGGATCATGCACCGCGGCGCGCGCCGCCGAAGCGACCAGCGCCTGCTGGACTGCCTGGCCGCGAGCCGCGTCGGCGATGCGAAACGACTCGCTGGCCGCCGCGTCCTCGCCGATGGCGGCGCGTTCACCCCACAGCAGGTTCAAGTATCGCTCCAGGATGAAGCGCAGCCGGCGCTGGCGGCCTTCGGTCGAACCTTGGGCGTCGCTGCCGTTGCGCGAACTGCCGAGCAGAATCGGCAGCGCCGCGCGGAAGGCCTGGTCGGCGGCGCTTACGTCGCCGCTTGCCGCCAGGGCGGCGGCGTACAAGCCTTCGGCCTCGGCCGTGTCATAGTGCTTGTCGCCGAGCGCATGGCGCCGGTGCTCATAGATCTTCTCGGCGATCGCAACCGCTGCCGCCGCCTGGCCGGTGCGCATCAATGCGATCTCATAGGCGGGGTTGCTGAGAATATTGTCCGCCGCCTGGGGATTGTCGGCCATTCCTTGCCGGATCAGGTTGAACTCGGTCATGGCTTCGGCATAGCGCCGCTGCACCACCAGAGTCTGGGCAAGATTGGAATAGGCGCCGTTGAGCGGGCCCGAGTCCGGCGCATGTCCAAGATGCAGGTAGATATCGATGGCGGCCCGCGCCAGCTTTTCCGCATCCCGCGCCCGCCCCTCCTCCAGAAGGATTCCGCCGAGCACCCCCAGGCTGGTCGCGGTTTCGCTCGCATAGCGTCCGTGCCTTTTCAACTGGTCGAGGAGCGCCAGTCTCGCCGCGCTCTCGGCCTCGAACAGACGGCCCTGCTGGGCGAGATCATGGGCGAAGTTCTGCAGGATCGAGTCCTGGGAACCGATGACCGCGTCCAGGTTGGGCGTATTCTGCTGGTCGCTGGCCGACTGCAGGGCCTCGATGCCGGCGAGGTTCTCGGCGAGAGCCTTGCGGAAATAGGGCTCGGCTTCGGCATAGTGCCCGATGCCGTCGAGGAATGTGGCGTGGGCCCAATCGGTCCGTGATTGGAAAAGCGAGGCGTTGCCGCCCAGATTGGGCCAGTTCCGCGACTTCTCCAGAAGGGCGTCGATCTTGTCCAGCGTCTCGCGCGCCTTTTCGAACTGGCCGAACCCGACGTAGAGGTAGACGAGGTTGTAGTACTCGCTGAACAGCGCGCCCTGATGGGCGTTCTTGCCCAGTTTCTTGCCGCTGCTTCCGCTGCCCGGCGCAAGGGATTCGAGGAAGGCGACCTTCTCCTCGCGCAAGGCCAGAGACTTCTTGCGGAAGCCGGCGCGCATCTCGGCTACGCCCAGAAGGTTGGCCGCGGTCGCATAGTCGCCGATCGCCTTGTCGCGATGCGGCAGGATCAGATCGTAGGCCTTTTGAAAGTCGTCCAGGCGCTGGGCGTCGCGGCCGATGTCACCCGCCGCCGTGCCGCGCGCGAGGTAGAAGCGGGCGAGCGGAATATCCTTCAGATCCGTCGGCGCCGCCTCGTCTGCCTTGGCTTTGTTGGCCGCGGCGGCGGCTGGATCGGGCTTCTGCTGATCGAGGATGGCCGTGATGTCCGCAATGCTGCCGGGGGGTGCCGCGAAACCCCGGCTTTCGACCGCGCCGACTATGGCGCGGGCCTGCTCGAGAGCTGTCCCGGAATCGCTTTGCGCGAAGACTGGACCGGCCGCAAGACCGCAAGCGACGATCAAGCCGGCCAGACAGCACCGCCCCAATGACAGCGCCTGCAACCTGGGATGACGAGATTCGGGTATGGTCGCCCCCGCCCCGCGAGATGGCCACGGCAAGAAGCTTACACGCGCGGCCGATCGGCGGAAACCGGGTAAAGATTAATTCGCAGCCGGGAACGAGATCATTGACCAGCGGCGCGTAAGTTGGTTCACGGCCCACGCCCCCGATTCCTGCGCTTGCGACAATGCCGGAACGAAGCGCAGGAAGTCCGCGGTGGACGCGTGTTAGATGCCATCGGCTGTCGGAAAGCGAGCCATGCTCACCGAGGGTTTTCCCTGAGGCGGCCGACCAACCGGAGGAATACATGCAGCGTTCTAGTCGTCTTGCCCTGGCTCTCGCGGCGGCGGTCGTCGCCGGAGGCGTCGTCGTCCAGTCTCTTGCCGATGTCGGATCGGGGCCGACCGCAAACGGCCCCGAGGAGCATCGCCATCAGTTTTCGCCACAGCAGGTTTGCGTCGAGCAATACGCCCGCAAGGCCGGACATCTGGCCTATCTCGAGGCCAGGCTCGAACTCAACCCCGAGCAGCAGGCGCTCTGGGACAAATGGAGCCAGGCTTCGGCCGCCGGGGCGGAGAAATTGCGTGCCGCCTGCCTGGCCGGGGCGCCCAAGGCCGACGCCAAGTTCACGGCCCTCGATCGGGACGCCTTGGCCGAGACCATGCTGAGCCTCAAGGTCGACAACCTGAAAGCCGCGCGGCCCGCTCTCGAATCGCTCTACGCCGCTCTCACCCCCGAGCAGCAGGCAGTCTTCGATCGTGAAGCCGAAAGGCATCAGGGCGATGGGCAGCACCACCGTTGGCACGGCGGTGACGGGGAATGGGGCGGGCACGGAGCGCTCTAAGGCCTCTCCAACGGGCTCTTTCGGCGCCTGATCGACAACGCCCGAGGCGCATTTTTGACCCCCGGCCCCGCCGGTCGCGGCTATGACCGGCGGGGTCGGGGACCTTGGATAGTTTCTCTGCCATATGGCGTGCTGCGCATTCCCGCCACGGGCCGTCGCCTCATCCGGCGAGATGCTTGTCCATGAAGGCGAGGCTGCGCTGAAGTGCCAACTCGTGACTGGCGCGATCGAAGCTGGCACGCTCGTCGCAGCTGAAGCCGTGATCGGCCGGATAGACATGGACGATGGTTTCCGGCCGGGCCGCCATGATCTTGTGCACGTCGGTCATGGGGATGCCGTGATCCTTTTCACCGAAATGGAGCATCACCGGCACCTTGGGTTTCTCCGCGGCATGGGCTGCGATCATGCCGCCGTAATATCCGACGGCACAGGCGAGGCCCGGCGCCCTTGTCGCCGCGAGAAAGGCCAGCGACCCGCCCCAGCAATAGCCGATCGCCGCGACCTTGCCGGCCGGTCGAAGGCTGTCGATCGCCGCCGCCATGTCCTTCAACGTGTCGTCGAGGGCGACCGCGGCCCGCAGATTGCGCCCGCGCTCGACCGCCGCAGCGTCATAGCCGATGTCGACCCCGCGCTCGGCCCGGTCGAACAGGGCCGGCGCCAGGGCCGCGTAGCCCATGGCGGCAAACCGGTCCGTGACGTTGCGAATATGATGATTGACGCCGAAGATTTCCTGGATCACCACCAGGCCGGCCTTGGGCCTTCCGGCCGGATCGGCCCTGTAGGCAGCGAGCTTGAATCCATCCGCGGCGGTCAGTTCCTGCATCTTTCCCAAGACCGGTCTCCTTCTGAAGGCACAACGCAAGAGCCTGATCGTCTCAAGCCTGCTCGGCTTGAGGCGTGAATCAGGCTCTAATTCTAACATGTAGAGCAAGATTCAAGGGGTCAGCCTGATCGAAGCTGACCCGATCTTGCTCTACGCGCCAGTTTCCGGCATCGGCTTGTGGACAGGCAACAAGAGCCTCGCTTTCAATCCATCGCCGCCTGCGCGGCCGGCATGGGCGAGGTTGCGCGTCGGGGCGAGGTAAGCAGCAGCACGAGGGGCATCGATAGGATGGTCAGGATCATCAGCAGCTTGAAATCGTCGATATAGGCGATCATGGACGCCTGCCGGGTCAACTCGTTGTTGAGGGCCACGGCGCCCGCCGGTGTCGTCGCGTTCCAATAGAGCTGCATGGCCGGTTGCATCAGCGCCCGGTTGAAGGGCGTCATGCTGGCAGCGAGTTCCGAATGGTTGACTTGGGTGTTCTGGGAAAGCAGAACGGTGACGGCCGAAATTCCGGCGCTCGAGCCGACGTTGCGCAGCAGGCTGAACAGGCCCGCGGCCTCGGTGCGCCGGGCGACTGGAAGACTGGCGAAAGCGACGGTGGATAGCGGGACCCAGGTGAGTCCGAGGCCGATGCCCTGGATGATGCCGCTCATCACGATGTCGTTGGCCGGAACATCGAGGGTGAAGCCGATCATCCAATAAAGCGAATAGGCGGATAGCCCGAAACCCGCCGCTAGCACTATTCGAGGATCGATCCAGCGCATGGCGCGGCCGACCACGAGCATGGCAATCATGGTGCCCATGCCGCGCGGTGCCGTCAGCAGGCCGGTCGTGATCACGGGATAGCCCAGCAGGCTCTGCAGGAAAGGCGGCATCAGGGCGAGGGTGGCGTAAAGAATGATGCCGACGACGAAGATCAGGATCAGGCTGACCGAGAAGCTCCGGTCCCGGAAGATGCCGAACGAGATGAAGGGCTTCGGCGTAGTCAGGCTGTGCGCCAGGAACAGATAGAAACATAAGCCCGCCACGCAGGCCTCGATGATGATCTCGTCGGATCCGAACCAGTCCTTGAGTTCGCCCCGGTCGAGGAACATCTGGAAAGCGCCGATGGCGATGCTGAGCATGCTGAAACCGAACACGTCGAAGCCGAGCTTGCTGTTGCGCGACGTCTCGGTGACGAAGGTCGAGATGACGAAGAAGGCGAGAATCCCCACCGGCACGTTGATGTAGAAGACCCAGCGCCAGCTGTAGTCGTCCGT
>Ga0209415_10010828_pt1 | contig 15439 bp, 12 predicted proteins | sample PeaSoiSIISIP2007_FD_187696 | JGI IMG/M metagenome (GOLD analysis project Ga0209415, IMG submission 187696) | Peat soil microbial communities from Weissenstadt, Germany - SII-SIP-2007 (SPAdes) (version 2) | ecosystem: Environmental > Terrestrial > Soil > Wetlands > Peat | place: Germany... | reverse complement strand
CGCTTGATTTCAGCGTCTTTCTTTTCCAGTTCCAGTTTCAAGGCTTCGGCCGGAGACGCCAGCATCTCCTCGCCAGCGGGTGCCCCATCCTTTTGCGTTTTTTGCGAAAGGGTGGGACCAACCAGGCTCGCGACCACACTCTCCAGTTCGTGATCTTTGCGGAAGTGGCGCAACGAGCCTTCACCGGTGACGGCCTCGATGCGGCGCACGCCCGATGACACGCTGCCTTCTTTCAGAATTTTGATCAGGCCGATCTCGCCGGTCGCGCCGGTGTGCGTGCCGCCGCACAGTTCGGTTGAAAAATCTCCGATCCTGATCACGCGCACTTTGTCGCCGTACTTCTCGCCGAACAGCGCCATCGCGTGATACTCGTTGACGGCCACGTCAATCGGAACGTTCTCGATAATCTCGACCCGTTCGTTGCGCAGAACTTCCTTGTTAATGATGTCTTCGATATCTTGCAGTTCTTCTTCGGCGACTCCGGTGAAGTGCGAGAAATCGAAGCGGAGATGATTGGGAGCGACGAGCGAGCCCGCCTGCTTGACGTGCTTGCCCAGAACTTCGCGCAGTCCGGCCTGGAGCAGATGCGTAGCCGTGTGATTGCGCATGGTGGCTTCACGAATCGCGGTGTCGACAACGGCGTCCACTTTCTGGCCGATGCGAATTGCCTGCTTGGCTGTGACCTGATGCGCGCGCACACCCTGGACCGGGTAGTAGCATCCGGTTACTTCGGCGACTACGGTGTTGTGGTCGTCGGAGTAGAGCCATCCGCGATCGCCGACCTGGCCGCCGGATTCAGCGTAAAACGGAGTGTGATCGAGAATGATTTCGCCCTTATAGCCAGCATCGAGTTGTTGCACGCCCTTGCCGTTGTGGACAATCGCCAGCACTTCGCAGTTGTCGGAGTGCGTCTGGCGATAACCTTCGAAATCGGATTTCGGGAGTTGCTGGTAGGCGGGGTTCGCCGTCTGTTTGGCTGCGCCTTTCCAGGAGGCGCGAGCGCGCTCGCGCTGCTCGGCCATCGCGCGATCGAAACCTTCTTGATCGAAATGGATGCCCTGATCACGCGCCGCATCTTGCATGAAGTCGAGCGGCATTCCGTATGTGTCATAAAGCTTAAAGGCGTCTACACCGCGTATGGTCGCAGGGGCGTTAAATGCACTGCGAAGCTGGGTTTCGACTACATTACGACTGCTTTGATTGAGGGCCGTTAGCTGAACCAACAAGAACTGAATTGCATCAGCGTCCTTTGCAGGAAGATTCGGTTCGGAAACTGTTACTACACGGAAAATCTCATCTGCATAGACCTTCTTCGTTGTGTCTTGGCGCCACTCGTCAATAATGCGCTGTAAAGCACGGCGGCGACGAAGAACAATCGCGGCATTAATCAGTTCCTCGAGTTTTTCGAGCCCAACCTCCATCGTATGATGGAATCTTCGCTCCTCTTCGTTGACGACCCTGATCACTTGGCCGCTCCCGGTCAGCTCAGGGTAAGCGTCCGCCATCATCTTCTGGACCAAGATGACCATCTCGCTCATTACTACAGGTTGTTTCTGACCGAGCAACCACGCGTGTCGCATGGCCCGCCGCATGATCTTACGTAGTACGTAGCCACGACCTTCATTTGACGGGACCACGCCGTCGGCTATAAGAAACGCAGTAGCCCGCGAGTGGTCGGCAATCACCCGCAGAGACGCTGCTGACTTTGATCCTGCCGAGCTTTGCTCGGCGGGGCGGAGACCCGGCTCTGCCTCTGCAGCGCCAGTTAACTCCGCTGCTCTTTTGATCAGCGGCGTGAACAAATCGGTTTCGTAGTTTGAAATGACGGCCTGCAGCACCGACGCCATCCGCTCCAGCCCCGCGCCGGTGTCGATCGACGGCTTAGGCAGCGGATTCAGCTTGCCTCTGGCATCGCGGTCGAACTGCATGAACACCAGATTCCACAGCTCAACATACCGTCCGCAGTCGCATCCAAACTTGCAATCTATGTGACCCTGATCGCTGGCGACCACTCCCATGTCGTAGTGAATTTCGCTGCAAGGCCCGCAGGGACCGGTGTCTCCCATCTGCCAGAAATTGTCTTTCGCGCCGAATTCGTAGATGCGATCTTTGGGAACGCCTTGTCCGAGCCACAGGTCGTAGGCTTCGGCATCGCGCGGGACTGCGTTTTCGCCTTTGAAGATCGTTACGTAGAGCTTCGCTTTATCGATGCCAAACCACTCCGGCGAGGTGATCAGCTCCCACGCATAGGCGATGGCGTCTTTCTTGAAGTAGTCGCCGAAGGAAAAATTTCCCAGCATCTCAAAAAACGTGTGGTGGCGATTGGTGAAACCTACGTTTTCGAGGTCGTTGTGCTTGCCTCCGGCGCGCACGCATTTTTGCGAAGTCGTTGCGCGCACGTAGTCGCGCTTTTCGAGGCCAAGGAAAACGTCCTTGAACTGGTTCATGCCGGCGTTGGTGAAGAGCAGCGTCGGGTCGTCGGCCGGGACTAGCGACGATGAGTGCACCTCGCGGTGCTGCTTCTGAATGAAGAAGTCGAGGAACTTGCGGCGAATTTCGTTGCCTGTGAGCATGGAAGCTCAATTCTAAATGAAAGGTAAAGCTTCACCACAGGGAGCACAGGGGCACGCACGGAGAAACACAGGAGCATACAACCAGCACAACCGGCTGGCGCGAGCGATCCTACAGGACGGGCGGGGACGCCCGTCCCTCCACTTAAACACTACAGGAGCCGTTACGCGAGGCCGTCATATTGAACCACGCGCATGAACGCACCTTATCGCTCGACTACTTCTTCACGGCGTCGTCCGTTTTCTCGGCGCCTTTCTTCACTCCATGGCCGACCGCCTTGGCTCCCTTGGCTACGCCTTTACCGGTATCCTTGCCGGCGGTCTTCGTCCCAGCAGCAGTTTTGTCGGCGGCTTTTTCGGTAGCTTTGCCGGTATCCTTGGCAGCGACCTTGGTGGCGTGCCCGGTCGCGACGGCTGCTTTTTTGGTGGCTTTGCCGGTATCGTCGGCCGCGGTCTTCACGTCGCTTCCGGCCTGGCCGTAGGAGAACGCACTCAGCGCCAGCAGCGCGGCGGTGAGGATTAAAGAGAACTTCGTTTTCACGGTTCCTCCAAAGAAATTACCAAGTATATCGGTAGAGCAAAGTTTTATCAGAGTGGGAGGGACGTACGCAACCGCAGCAAGAAAGAACCAGGTTTCAAAGTCTCAGGGTTTCAAAGCTCAAGGAAAAAGCTCACGCCTCGGAAGTCTCGCTCTCCAGTGCTGTGAGAGTTTCTTCATCCACGTCCCACTTTTTCAGGATGGTGAAGATGGTTTTTGATCCGAAGCCGGCACGCATCAGGTTGCGAAAGATGCGGGCTGCCTGTTTCCGGTCTCCATCCTTGGGCTTGGGCAGGCGTTTGCGGCGAATGTAATCGCGCGCCAGGCTTTCTTCCTTCACGTCGTCGTAGACGGAAGAAACCGCTTTCTCGATGACCTCGCCGTGCACTCCCTTAGCCTTCAGGTCGTTGACGACGCGCATGCGTCCGAATTTCTCGTTGTCGCGGCGGTAGGATGAAAACGCGGTCGCGTACTTGGCATCGTTGAGATAGCCCTGGTCTTTCAGGCGGACGACAATCAGTTCCACGAGCGTCTTGCCGATTTCCGTGTCGGCCTCGACGCGATTGCGGAGCAGGCGCTTCAGTTCCGCGACCGAGCGCATGCGGCGCGCCAGGGCACCCACGGCGTAGTCGTAGAGCTCCGCTTCGGTGAAAAGTTTTCTGGGCCGGCCAAACGCCATGTCTACACGATAGCGCGAGACGGGGCGGGGGAGTTAGCGCTCAATCAATCAGTGCGGTGCCCTCAGCGGCTAAAGCCGTCTCTCACAACAAGTCAGCCATCGCAGCGCTAAAGCGCTGCGCCACCCAAACTCAATTGCAACATCGTCCTACTTTGGCGGTGCGGAGTTCGGCGTAGCGGGGGGAGTTGTAACCGGCGGGGTGGTGGCCGCGGGCAAACTCGGCGCGGTTGGCGCTACCAGCGACGCTTTTGCCGAGCCGGGCAGTTTGTCGGCATTGGCTACCAGCAGCGCGATTTGCCACATCTGGGTTTCCGAAAGCGATTTGCTGAAGCCGGGCATGCCGGTCAGGCGAATGCCGTTGAAGATCTTCCAGTAGCTTTCGCCGGGCTCATCGTCGGTGACGCCTTTCCCTTCGAGCAGCAGCGGCGGATGCGGATACATGCCCGTGGCAATCGAGCTCTTCTGAGACAGGGGCAAGCCGTGGCAAACCGCACAATGCTGCTTGTAAAGATCGGCGCCGGCCAGGTAGTTAGCTTCTGTCGGCTGGATGGGAACGGTCTTCGGCATGTCTTTCGCGATGCGCGCATCCAACGCCTTGTGCGCAAAATAATTCTCGAAAGGCATGTCAGAATCGGTGGTAGCAACGGGAGCGCTGCCGCCGCTTAAATACAAATAAAGCCCGAAGGGCACGATGAGGAAACCGAGGAGCAGTCCGGCGATGAATTTCACTGGGGGTCCTGTTTACTAAAGTTTTACAAATTTAACTTTACCATCCGCATCCAAATTCTCGGAAGCAGCATACAATTTCAGGCAATCGCGCCGGCGAGCGCTGGGGTCCTGGGAGGGGAAACAACTATGCGAATTGTCAGTGCGGCCAGCGCGTTTCCTCAGCATTACTACTCCCAGGAGATGCTGCTCGAGGCCCTCCAGGAATACTGGGGCGATCAGATCGAGAACCCGAACGTGCTGCGGCGTCTGCATCGTCATGTGGGCGTCGACGGGCGATTCCTCGCGCTTCCCAAAGAAGAATATCTGAAGATGAAGACCTGGGGCGAGGCCAATCGCCACTGGATTCGCACGGCCAAGGACTTGGGTGAGAAGGCGGTGAGCGGCGCGCTGACGGATGCCGGCTTGCATGGCCGTAATCTGGGCGCGTTCTTTTTTGCTTCGGTCACCGGCATCAGCAGTCCATCGATTGACGCGCTGCTCATCAATCAGATGGGTCTGTGCCGGAACATTCGGCGCGTTCCGATTTTTGGGCTGGGCTGTGTGGCGGGCGCAGCCGCCATTTCGCGCGCCGCCGATTATGTGCGTGCTTATCCGGATCAGGTTGCAGTCGTGCTGTCGGTCGAACTCTGCTCTCTCACGCTGCAACGCGAGGATATCTCCATGGCCAACCTGATTTCGTCCGGACTGTTCGGCGACGGCGCGGCCGCGGTGATCGTAGCGGGCACTGACGCGGAGTGCGGAACTTCCGGCCCCAGCATTCTCGCGACCCGTTCCGTGTTCTATCCCGACACCGAAGAGATGATGGGCTGGGACGTGTCGGAAAAGGGCTTTCGCATTGTGCTCTCGCGCGAAATTCCTAACCTGGTTCGAAAAAATCTCGCGCACGATCTCGACGACTTTCTGGCCGGGCGCGGATTGCTTCGCTCCGACATTGGCAACTGGGTGCTGCATACCGGCGGCCCGAAGATTCTGGAAGCGACCGCCGATGCACTCGGATTGAAGAATGGCGAGCTCGACGTTTCCTGGCAGTGCCTGCGCCGGACGGGCAATTTGTCGTCGGCCTCGGTGCTGGTGGTGCTCGAAGAAGTGATGAAGCATCGCCGTCCCGCGCCCGGCACGCTCGGCTTGCTGGCCGCGATGGGTCCGGGGTTCTGCGCGGAGTTCGTGTTGCTGGAATGGTAGGAGAAATCGCTCTTAGCTCTTAGCTTTTGGCCAAGAGCAAAACCAAAAACGCTTTTCCCGAAGGAAAGATCATCTCGCAGGAAGTTGGCGAAGGACCTTTTGGTGAGCCACTTTCCCAATCCGGTGGATGTGTTCGTAGTCGGCGGCGGACCGGCCGGCTTGGCGACGGCTATCGCCGCGCGCCATCATGGTTTAAGCGTGGTCGTGGCGGATGGCGCCGTTCCTCCGATCGACAAGACTTGCGGCGAGGGATTGATGCCGGATGGAGTCGAAGCTCTGCGCACTCTCGGCGTCCAGATTCCCGAAGGCGAAGCGTATCCCTTCCGCGGCATTCGTTTTGTGAGCGGCGACGTGAAAGCCGACGCTCAATTTCCTCGCGGTATGGCTTACGGAATCCGGCGCACTCACCTGCATCAAATCCTGGTGCATCACGCCGCCGCGTGTGGCGTGCGCTTGCGATGGCAGGCGTCGGTCACTAGGCTTCATCCGGAAGGCGTGCTGGTGGCAGGAGAGTTAGTGCGCGCGCGCTGGGTGGTGGGCGCCGATGGCATCGGTTCCCGCGTCCGCGGCTGGGCCAAGCTCGATTCGCACGAACCGGGTGCACGCGAGAATCAGAACCAGCGCTTTGGCTTCCGCCGCCACTACCGTGTCGCGCCCTGGACGGACTTCGTGGAACTGTACTGGGGCCGTCGGTGCCAGGTGTATGTCACGCCCGTCAACCGCGAAGAAGTTGGTGTAGCGCTGATCTCGTCGAACCGAAAGTTACGGCTGGGGGCGCGAATTGACGATTCGCTCGGGGAATTTCCGGAACTTTGCGCGCGCCTCAAAGATGCCGAGATCGCTTCCAGCGAGCGGGGCGCGATCACCGTCACCCGAAAATTGCGGCGCGTGTATCGCGGCCGAACTGTGCTCGTTGGCGATGCCTCGGGCGGAGTCGACGCCGTCACCGGAGAAGGTCTTTGCCTCGCCTTCCGCGAATCCGTGCTGCTCGGCGATTGCCTGGCCAGCGAAGACCTCGCTCGCTATCAAAATGGTCATCGCGCGCTGCTTCGCCGTCCCGCCATGATGGCTCGATTGATGCTATTTATGGCGAAGCACAGTCATCTACGGCAGCGCACTATGCAGGTATTTCAATCAAGCCCGCGCTCCTTTGCGGGAATGTTGGCTATGCACGTGGGCGAAGGCTCCGCGCGCGATCACATCTCGAACGGAATTGCCCTGGGATGGGAACTGCTGAAGGCCTGATGCTTGCGGCATCCATCGCGGAATGCGTCTGGCGCAGCTTCAAGATTCGTCTGCTAATCCGCGGACGTGGGTTTGACTGCGTAGTAGCCGCGGCGGGTCTGCAACTCTAACCTGGACGCGCTATTCAGCGTGACCTTCAGCTTGTGAAACTTGCCATCAAGCTTCTGCGGCGAAAAGCCGAGAACATAGACGAACTCGGGAACATCCGCCGTGCGCCGGAAGCCCTCATCCAGATTATTGTTGTTGTGGAAGAAAATTCCGCCGGTGCCGCTGGCAAAATCGAGCATCACGTCCCGTCGTGCCTCGGCTTCGGCGCTGTGAAACTGACTGCCCTCCAGATCGGTGGAGCTGTCGGTGAATCCGGCCGCGACGAGTCCGCCTGCATCGAGCGTGTTGATGATAATTCCAGAGCGCACGGCGCCATCGACGATTTTCATCACGTCCTCATGCGTTTCCGGGGTGAGTGCAAGAAAGCCTGGCGAAACTAGCACGATGGTGCGCTGGCCGGGCATCGAGGCAGTCCTGCGGATCACCCCGTTTAGGACGGCGAGCGCATTCTTGCTTTCGGCGTTCCCGGCATCGAGCACCTCGATCGCCTTTGCATTTGCTAAACGCGCCGCCTGTGGACCGGAAACGAGCGACCGCAACGCGCAGTCCTCGACCTCTTGGACGGCAATGCTGCCCGCGTCCGGGTCATGCTGGTTGAGCATGAGGTCGGCCATGTAATGGCTGATTGGCGGACAATCGTTCTCAGGAATGGTCGGGTGCGGCCTGAGGCTGCGCACACCGGCCAGCAATTTTTCGCGGTCATCGGTGAAATCGACGGCCACCGCTCCAGAAATGGTAAAGACAGCATCGCGCTCTCCCGTCGGCAACGAACCGAGATGCCTCTCGGCGGCATCGCGTGCGCTCGCCAGTTCCGCCAAGGTCGAGTGGACATCGTCAAAAAGATAAGCCGTATCGCGTTCGGGCATGGCTGGACGAGTTTGATTTGTGACTAGCGGAACTGGGCCTTCGGAGCGAATCGGTGCTGCGGTATCCTCTCCCTTCTCTGGCACGCTCCGCATGGCTGACTCGACTGAAAAGCGGGTGATCACCTGAGGTTTGCCTTCGTCGAAGAGCCGGAAATTGTCTTTGACGAAGTTGCCGACCGCGTGTCCTTGCGCATCCCTTAAAACGACGCTTACCGGCACCAGATTGACGTTGACTCGGAGCGTGGTCAGCGCTTCAAGGCCAGAAACTGCGGGCGTCGCCGTTGTCTCTGTCTTTGCGTCCGCCTCGAGTTGCGCCAGTATCTTCTGTTGCTCACTGCGAAGACCCGATAGTCTCGCCATAGCCGAGGCCGTTGCCGCATCCGTCATCTGCTGCTGCATCTGCTCCTGCTCGGCTTTCAGCCTTATTGCATTTTGCTGCAACGCCTGCTCGCCAATGGCGGCGAAGATCGCTTGATTCTCGGCCAAGTCCTTCTGCAGAGACTCGCGGGTGGGCGGAACCTGCGCGGCTGATTCCGTTCCTGGAGGCGCGATGTCGGCGTTCGCGACGATTCGTGCCTTGGCCCCAAACTTATGGCAATTCCTCAGACGAACGTCATTCCGTCCCGCTTCTCCATGCGTATCCTTGGCCGTCGCGGTAATGTCAGTGGGCAACAGGAACGACGAGCCGTCCGAAAATGCCACGCTTTCATAGTCGATCTGAACCTCTGCGCCTGTCAGCGGGAAGCCCTGTTGAATGTTCTCCGCAATCGACCGAAAACGAAGCACCCGTCCGGTTTTCTGGTCGACCCAGACCTCGCCCTGATAAGGCGGGGCCACGACGGAATTCCCGGCGTGCAGGCGCCACAAAGGGAGGTGTTGCTGCACGATCTGATAGGTAAAGACCCAAGCGGAGTGTCCCTCCAATGTGCTCTCACGGGCGAACTCGAACCGCGCCTGATTCTCGCGGTCAAAGATGGAACGGAGATTGTTGCTGCCAAACTCCCCCGTGGACCAAAGGCCGGTAGACTGCGCGATCTCCGTCGACACCAGTTTGCCGTTCACCTTGACATCGCTATAGGATTCGTTCCCGCCTTCATATCTCACCGATGCCGAAATCAGATCCGTAAGCGCATGGCGGCTGCCGCTGTAGCGCGACGCGTCCTCGTCGCAGACAAAGTTCGGCATCTTCTCCGGCACGCTGATGGAATATTCGCAAACGCCGCGCAGTGCGTCGGCATGGGGAATACCAGTGGGCAGCCATGCGCAGCGGCTGGGAGCGACTTGAGCGGCCGCAGAGAGACTGCCAAAGCAGAGAATGGAAATCAGCGTCAGTGGGAGGAACACACGCATACGAATGTTTAGACACCGGCGACAGGCCCTCTGCTCCACTCTATCAGGGTCTATCCGCTTCCCCTCGCCATGTCCACGGCCCGCAGCACGGCTCGCGCCTTGTTCTCCGTCTCTTCAAACTCGCGTTGCGGATCGGAATCGGCCACGATTCCCGCGCCCGCCTGCAAGTACGCTTTTTTGCCTTTCATCAGAACAGTGCGAATGGCAATGCAGGAATCGAGATTCCCGGCGAAATCGGCGTAGAGCACGGATCCGCCATAGACCCCGCGCCGCGTTGGCTCCAGTTCTTCGATAATCTGCATGGCGCGAACCTTGGGCGCGCCGCTTAACGTTCCTGCGGGAAAGCATGCGGCAAAAGCGTCCATGGCGTTGAGTTCCGGACGCAGGCGACCTTCGAGTGCGGAAACCAGGTGCATCACGTGCGAATAGCGCTCCACATACATCAGGTTGCGAACTTTCACCGAGCCATATTCGCTGACGCGGCCCAGATCATTGCGTCCGAGGTCGACCAGCATCACGTGTTCGGCGCGCTCTTTTTCGTCGCCGAGCATTTTCCTTTCGAGCGCAGCGTCTTCGGCTTCGTCGCGTCCCCGCGGATGCGTTCCGGCAATGGGACGGTATTCGAGCTTTCGTTCTCCTCCCGCGGCACGCACCAGCATTTCGGGAGAGGAGCCAAGCACGTGCATTCCCGCAGAACCTTTCTTTTTTTCATTCCGGCCCGCGCCGAATCGCAGAAAATACATATAGGGCGACGGATTCACAGTGCGCAGGGCGCGGTAGAGGTCGAGCGGCGCGACTCCCGGCTCGAAATCCCAGCGCTGCGACAGCACGACCTGGAAAATATCCCCGGCGGCGATGTACTCCTTGGCGCGGCGAACGCTTTCCAGAAACTTCGCTTTCGGAGTGCGCGCTCGCGTCTTCAATTTTGAAGTCGCGAGCCTTGACTGCGCGCTTGTTTTGCGCCAGTACGCCGGCTTCCATCCCGCGGCGAGCTTTTTCTCGATGCGCGCGATATCCCTCACGGCGCGCTCGTAGGCCGCTTTGGGCGCTTCCCGCGTCACGTCCGCCGACGCGACGATGTGGATCTGGTGCCGCAGGTGATCGAAGGCGAGCACGCGGTCGAAAAACATCAGCACACAATCGGGGACGTTGAGGTCATCGGAGGCATGCGATCCGATATTTTCGAGCCGCCGCACAATGTCGTACGCGCAATAGCCGACCGCGCCGGCCGTGAATGGCGGCAGACCTTCCATCGCCGCAGGACGATGCTGCTGCAGGAGTTCCTTGATGACTTCGAAAACATTTCCCGCCCGCTGCTCAACTTTACGGCCGCGTTCGATGTTAATTTCGGCGCCGCGCGATTCCAGGCGCAGAACCGGGCGCACCCCCAGAAATGTATAGCGTCCGATTTTTTCTCCGCCTTCGACCGACTCGAGCAGAAAAGCATCGGGCTCGCCGTCGGCCACGGCGAGAAAGGCGGAAACCGGAGTCAGCAAATCGGCCGAGATCGACTTGGCCACCGGAACCAGCGTGGCGCTGCGCGACAGCCGGACGAACTCTTTGTAATCGGGACGGATCATGTGTTTTTTTGTAGCTCCGTTTAGCGGCAGCGCTCAGGATTGCACGGATTAGTATGCTGAACGGGAAGAGACAGGGCAAGCCCCGTCTCTACAGGCACGTCGGGTGAACCTTGGCAGGTTGCGCGCCCTGACCGCTTCCGCTCGTTCCCTTTTTGGCACTCCCTTCGCTTGCCTAGCCTGCGGGGCGGTCATATACTTTGCGAGGCTTCCCCGTGGCTAGGGCAACAATCTTTGGGGCAATTATTTTGGAGACTTTATGACGACGACGTTGGATCTTGAGCAGGAAACTAATCCTTGGCAGGCGCAAGCCGCCCGCTTTGACCTGGCCGCGCACAAACTGAATCTTGATGAAGGACTGTGGCGGGTGCTGCGCAGTCCCAGCCGGGAAATTATCGTTCACATTCCCGTGCAGATGGACGATGGGAGCCTGGAAGTATTCACCGGATACCGGGTGCAGCACTCGATTGCACGCGGCCCGGCCAAGGGCGGATTGCGCTACGCGCCCGACGTCAACCTCGACGAAGTCCGCGCGCTGGCGAGCTGGATGACCTGGAAGTGCGCGGTGGTGAACATTCCGTTCGGCGGCGCCAAGGGCGGTATCATCTGCGATCCGCACCGCATGTCGCAGGGTGAGTTGGAACGCCTGACCCGCCGCTACACGGCCGAGCTGTTCGATTTTATCGGGCCGGAGAAAGACGTTCCCGCGCCCGACGTAAACACCAACGAGCAGATCATGGCCTGGATGATGGACACATATTCCATGCATGCGCGCCAGACGGTAACCGCGGTCGTGACCGGCAAGCCAATCAACATCGGAGGATCGCGCGGACGCCGCGAGGCCACTGGCCGCGGCGTTCTCATGGTCTGCGAACAGGCGATCAAGAAACTGCGTCTGAACCGCGATACCACCCGTGTCATCGTGCAGGGCTTTGGCAACGTTGGTTCCAATGCGGCCATCCTGATGGCGAAAGCCGGATACAAGGTCATCGGCATTCTCGAGGTGGATGGCGGCTTGTACAAAAAAGACGGCATTGACATGGACGCGTTGTGGGAATTCCGCCAGCGCAATGGCACGATTCACGGTTTCAGCGGCGCCGAGGCGCAGGATCCGGTGGAACTCCTGCTGACCGACTGCGACATTCTGATTCCGGCGGCCACCGAAAATGTCATCACCAGCCGCAATGCGGACCGGGTGAAATGCAAGATTCTCGCCGAGGGCGCGAATGGGCCGACCACCGCAGCCGCCGACGAAATTCTTTCCGCGAAGAAGGTCTTCGTAATTCCCGATATCTTGGCGAACGCCGGCGGGGTTACGACTTCTTATTTCGAGTGGGTGCAGGATCGCCAGGGCTATTTCTGGAAGGAATCGGAAGTCAATGAGCGCCTGGGCGACATCATGGTTACGGCGTTCGACGACGTTGTCCGCTACTCGGAAACCCATGGCGTGAACAACCGGATCGCCGCGTATATGCTGGCGATCGACCGCGTAGCGTATACCATTCGCCAGCGCGGAATCTACGCGTAGCCACACATTTCAGGGGTCTCCGCTCGGAAGCCCCTATAGTTTCGGTTGACCCGCGGTCCCTCCCGATGTAATCATGCTGGGGCATTCCCAGCACCATCTTTAAGTTCTCCAGATAAGTGCAGGTATTGATGCGTAAGAAAAACGGGGCATGATGCCTCTTAATCTCGTGAGGAAAAATGAATTACTCCCAAAAGAAACTAACTCTGTGGACGCTCGCTTTCTGTCTGATGCTCACCGTCGCAATGGCTCCAGCTTTGGCGAAAGCGCAAGCGAGCTCTAGCGATACCACTTCGGATACCACCAAGAAGAAGTCGAAGAAGAAAGCCAAGAAGGATGCCGCCGCTACGGATGACAAGACCGCCGCCGCGGACAAGACGGCTAAGACGGACAAGACCGCTGCCGCGGATAAGACCGTTGCCAGCGATACGACCTCTGCGAAGAAGTCGCACAAGAGCAAGAAAGCCGCCGCTGCGGCTGACGAGAGCGCTGCGAAACCGGCTGCGGCTGCTGCACCTGCCGCCGCCCCGGCTCCCGCATCTGCACCTACGGCAAAATCAGCTCCGGCTCCTGCATCTGCCCCTGCACCTGCGGCGAAATCGTCCCCGGCGGCAGCTCCGTCGTCCGGCAACACGGCCGCGCCGGCGAAGAGCTCGAGCAAGGCAGCAACTCCGACGGCTTCCAGTGCGGATATCGACGCGGCTAAGGCCGGCGGCAAGGTCTGGGTCAATACCTCGAGCGGCGTCTACCACAAGGGCGGCGAATGGTATGGCAAGACCAAGCAAGGCAAGTTCATGACCGAAGCGGAAGCGAAAGCTGCCGGCTACAAAGCCGCCGCCAAGGACTAAGCCACGCCAAAAAATAAATAGATAAGTTAATAGACAAAAGGAGAGAGACGCCTATGACAAAAAAATTCATGACTCGAATTCTCATCGCACTTTTTGCCCTCAGCCTGCTCAGCGGAATGGCTGTGGCTCAAGCCGCCAAGACGCCGGCCAAGACCACCACCGCCGCGGCAGCCGATGCCGATTTGCTGGACATCAACACGGCGACCAAAGAACAGCTCAACGCTCTGCCGGGCATCGGAGACGCGTACGCGCAGAAGATCATCGATGGCCGTCCGTATGCGAAGAAGACCGACTTGACCAAGAAGAAGGTTATTCCCGCAGCGACTTACGCGAAGATCAAAGACAAGATCATCGCCAAACAGAAGTAAAGATAATTACCGCCGAGACGCAGAGTACGCCGAGAGAAATGGCTGGAGAATCTCCGCGAACTCCGCGTGCTCGGCGGTAACCGTTTTTCGACGAAATCACAGGAGGCAGGTATGGGTTTACTCGACAATCTGGAAAACCAGGCCTTAGGCAACGTGTTAGGCGGCAGTTCCAATCCGCTGGCCTCGGGCCTGTTGCAGATGATTCAGAATCAGCCCGGTGGCTTGCAGGGCTTGGTGCAATCGTTTCACGATAAGGGGATGGGTGGAATAGTGTCGCAATGGGTCAGCACGGGACCGAACCCGCCGATTACCTCGGATCAGGTTCACCAGGTGCTCGGCAGCGATCAGGTGAAAGCGCTCGCCGCCAAGGCCGGAATCAATCCGGACACTGCCGGTAACGCAATCGCCCAGATCCTTCCCGGACTGGTCGACAAGCTGACGCCGAATGGGTCGGTGCCCGACCACAGCAATGTTCTGGCGATGGCGTCGAGCATGCTGAAGAACTTTGAGTCGAAAGCGTCCTGAACTTTTCCCCGTAAGAGAGTGTGGCGAGCGATCCACAACGCGTTGAGAGGCTGGCATTGGCGGGATCCTTTTGCCTGTTCGACAACAAGCTTTGTTCCAGCGGAAGGGCCAGCATTACGTGGGGGCTGATCAACGTGCTTCTCGGGGCGCTGGTCATCGCTCGGAATAACTGGGGGGCAGTCAGCTTAGTTTTAGGATTGGCACTGATTGCGGAGGGTATTTACGAACGGAAGGTGCGTGACCCCAAAGTCATCGTTGTCTCCGCTGCCACCCTCGGCGCGCTGGCGCTGTGGAACTTTGTGCTGATCGCTTTGGCAGCCATGGGCAAGGCGCAGCTTGCTCTTGGCGGTAGAACCCTGTACTGGGGCATCGCGCAAGCTTGGGGCGCTTATGCGACCTGGAAAACCTACAGCACCTACAAATTGCTTCTGGAAAAATCCGATCCCCTAACCGTGCAGCATGTGCGCGAATGCATCGATGAATTGAAAAAGGCTAAGCCCGAGCAATGCGTAGATCTGGTCCAATTTGATGTCAACCCAGGTTTCCTGCGGACCACTAGAAGGTATCGCCTGAAGCCCATTGAAGACCTATATCTGGTCGCCCAGTATAGAACACAGTTCAGCTCGTTAAATCTGGAAGAAGTGAATTTCGTTCAGCGAAACGAGGTGACCCTCACGCTCGAAGGCGAAAAATGGATAAGCAAGAAGATCAAGGCTTCCGTGCAACTGGGCCCGTTGAAGCTGGACAAGGTAAGCATCACGCCCGAAATGGCCGGGCGCATTAATCCAGCAGCGCGAGCAATTTCACTTGCCGCTATCTAACACCTTTGGGCGCGGGTCCTCCCGTCCGTTGCCTTGGCTTCTGATGTAGAGGATAATCACAGTGTCCGCCGCCGCGGCTCAGGCTTAGTCATCGCGTGAATCTTCCCAACTCCATCACGCTCACTCGTATCGCCGCGATCCCGCTTCTCATCTGGATTCTTTGCACTCCGCGTTTTTCGGGCGAGCAGACTGGTCAACGAGAAATCCTGGCTTCGGCCGTTTTCATTCTGGCTTCGATCACCGACGGCATTGATGGCTATCTCGCGCGCAAACGCGGCCAGATCACGACCATGGGCATGCTGCTCGATCCACTGGCTGACAAATTATTGGTGGCCGCCGCCTTCATCACTCTAGTGCAATTCAATCCCGTGCTCGTGCCTGCGTGGATGGCCGTGGTTGTCATTGGCCGCGAGTTTCTGGTTAGCGGACTGCGCTCCATTGCCGCCTCCGAAGGTTTTACGATTCAAGCGAGCGAACTGGGCAAGTTCAAAATGCTGGTGCAAATCAT
>Ga0209415_10010827_pt1 | contig 15439 bp, 14 predicted proteins | sample PeaSoiSIISIP2007_FD_187696 | JGI IMG/M metagenome (GOLD analysis project Ga0209415, IMG submission 187696) | Peat soil microbial communities from Weissenstadt, Germany - SII-SIP-2007 (SPAdes) (version 2) | ecosystem: Environmental > Terrestrial > Soil > Wetlands > Peat | place: Germany... | reverse complement strand
TAGCGGCCGACGCGCTGGGCGTTGAGGTCGATGTGGAAGAGCTTGCCCGCCCAGAGCGCCTGGCCGACGGCGTGGTGGATCGAAAGCCCGGCCATGGTCTCGTGGGCCACCTCAGGATTGACTCCGACCATCTCCGGTCGATCGAGCGTCGTGATGAAGTGCAACGCGTGCCCGACCGTAGGCAGAAACATGTCGCCGCGCGGCTCGTTCGGCTTGGGCTCCATCGCGAAGCGCAGCTCGTATCCCTGCTCAACGGCGTAATCCGAGAGGACGTTGATCGCCTCGCGGTAGCGCTCAAGCGCGTCGCGCGGATCCTTCGCGACCCCAACCTCGGTGCCCTCGCGACCGCCCCAGAAGACGTATACCTCAGCGCCAAGGCGCGCGCCGAGGTCGATCGAGCGCATCGCCTTGCCAATCGCCGCGCGTCGCACGCCGCGATCGTTCGAGGTGAAGGCCCCGTCCTTGAACGCCGGGTGGCGGAACAAGTCGGTCGTGGCGAATCCGACGCCCAGGCCGTCCTCCTTCAGCGCCTTCTCGAAACGCGCCGTTATCTTCTCCGCCTCCGCGGGGCTCGTGCCCCACGGGATCAGGTCGTTGTCGTGGAGGGAGATCCCCCACGCGCCGAGCTCGGCGAGCTTGTGCACGGACTCGACAGGGTCGAGCGGCGCTCGCGTCGGCTCGCCGAATGGATCGCGTCCAGGGTTGCCGACCGTCCACAGACCGAACGTAAAGCGATGCTCGTGCCCCTGCAAGTTCGCTCTCCTCTCATCGTCACGCCGTCCCGTTCATCGCGAGTCGCTGTCGCTGTCGAAAGCAGTGCCGGCGTTGGTGTCGCGGCGAGCGTCATTGCTCGGCCGGCGTGAACGCTATCGCGAGGGGCAGTCGGGCGGAAAGCCGCGCGTTCGGCTGCGCGATGCCCGGACCCGCGGCCCGATGCGATGATCGACGAGGGCCGGCCTTGCGGGCCGGCCGCGTTCTTAGGAACGGGCGCCGGCGCAGATCGCGGCGAACGACTCGGCGCTGAGCGAGGCTCCGCCAACAAGCGCGCCATCGACGTCGGGCAACGCGAGCAGCTCGGCCGCGTTCTCAGCTGTTACCGAACCGCCGTAGAGGATCCGCGTCCGCTCGGCCTCCCTGGAGGTCTCGGCGAGTACCGAGCGAGCGAACGCGCAGGCTTCCTGTGCCTGCTCGAGCGTCGCGACGCGGCCTGTGCCGATCGCCCAGATCGGCTCGTAGGCGACGGCGACCTCGGCGTAGCGCTCAGGCGCGACGTTCGCGAAGGCGGCCTCGAGCTGGCGGCGCAGGAGCGCCTCGGTCTCACCCGCCAGACGCTGGCTCTCGGACTCACCGACGCAGAGGATCGGCTGGAGGCCCGCATCGAGCGCCACCGGTAGCTTCGATGCCAGCCGCTCGTCGGTCTCACCGAAATAGGCGCGGCGCTCGGAGTGGCCGATGATCACACCGCTCACGCCGACCTCGCACAGCATCGGCGCCGAGATCTCGCCTGTAAAGGCGCCGTGGTCGGCCTCGTGCATGTTCTGGGCGAAGACTGCGACGCGCGAGCCGAAGGCGCTGTCAATGACCGCCTGGAGCGCAGTGAACGGCGGACAGATCGCGATCTCGACGCCGTCGAAGCTCGCGACGCGCGGCAGGAGCGCCTGAACCAGCTGTTCGGCCTCCGCAACCGTCTTGTTCATCTTCCAGTTGCCCGCGACCAGCGGTACACGCGACATCGCTGGGCCTACCCGAGCGCCGCGACGCCAGGGAGCACGCGGCCCTCGACGAGCTCGAGCGTCGCGCCGCCGCCCGTCGAGACGTGCGTCACGCGATCGGTCAGGCCGAAGGTTGCGAGCGCTGCGACCGAATCACCGCCGCCCGTGACCGTCGTGCCCGGGCACGCCGCGACCGCCTCCGCGACCGCGCGCGTGCCGGCGTCGAATGGCGGCGCCTCGAAGACGCCCATCGGCCCGTTCCAAAAGACCGTGCCGGCAGCACGAATCAGCTCGGCGTAGCGCTCAGCGGTTCGGGGACCGATGTCAAGCCCCATCCAGCCAGGGGGCACCTCGACGCCTTCGGTGTCGCGACGCTCGGCGCCGGTCTCGGCGCGCTCGCCGATCCCGAGATCGCCAGGCAGCACGAGCTTCGAGCCGCCGCGCTCGAGCGCTCCGCGCGCCGGCTCGAGGCCCTCCTCCTCGCAGAGCGAGGCGCCAACCGAGTGGCCCTGCACCTTGAAGAACGGGAAGCACATCGCGCCGCCGATCAGCACCGCGTCGGCGAGCTGCACGAAGCGATCGATGACACCTATCTTGTCGGTCACCTTGGAGCCGCCGAGCACCGCGACAAGCGGTCGCGCCGGCTGCTCGAGGATCGCGCTCAGCACCTTGACCTCGCGCTCGAGGAGAAGCCCAGCTGCTGTCTGCGACACGTGGCGGGTGATCCCCTCGGTCGAAGCGTGCGCACGGTGAGCGGAGCCGAACGCGTCGTTGACGTAGACGTCGCAAAGACCGGCAAGCTGCCCGGCGAGCCCGTCGTCGTTCTTGGTCTCGCCCGGCTCGAAGCGGATGTTCTCGAGTACGACGATGTCGCCAGGTTCGAGCGCCGCGACCGCGGCCTTCGCGCTCTCGCCGACGACGTCGGTGGCGAAACCGACCTTCGCATCGGTCAACTGCGCGAGGCGGTCGGCGACCGGTCGCAGCGAGAACGCGGGATCCGGCCCACCCTTGGGGCGGCCGAGGTGCGAGACGAGGATGATCTTCGCGCCGCGCTCGCGCAGCGCCTCGATGGTCGGCAGCGCCGCACGAATCCGCGTGTCGTCGGTGATCACGCCATCGCGCAGTGGAACGTTGAAATCGACGCGGACGAGAACGCGTTTACCACTGACGTCGAGGTCTTCAAGCGAACGCATGATCAGACCTTCGCTACGAGGTCGACGAGCCGGTTGGAGAAACCCCACTCGTTGTCGTACCAGCTGACGGTCTTTACGAGCGTGCCGTCGATGACCGTCGTAAGCGGACCATCAACGATCGAGGAGTAGGCGCTGCCGACGATGTCCGAAGAGACGATCGGATCCTCGGTGTAGGCCATGATGCCCGCGAGATCACCGGTGTCGGCGCGCTCGCGCAGGGCCGCATTGATCTCTTCCTTGCTCGTCTCGCGCGCGGCCTCGAATGTGAGGTCGACCAGCGATCCGACCGGAACGGGAGCGCGCACCGCAAAGCCGGTCAGCTTGCCGGCGAGCTCAGGGAGTACGAGTCCGACGGCCTTTGCAGCGCCGCTCGAGGCGGGGATCAGGTTGAGCGCCGCCGCGCGCGCCCGGCGCAGGTCCCGGTGCGGCAGGTCGTGAAGGCGCTGATCGGATGTGTAGGCGTGGATCGTCGTCATCAGGCCATGCTTGATACCCACTGCTTCGTGGAGAACCTTCGCCACCGGCGCGAGGCAGTTCGTCGTGCACGAACCGTTGGAGATGATGTGATGCCGCGCCGGGTCGTACTGGTCGAAGTTGACGCCGAGCACGACCGTGATGTCCTCGTCGGTCGCGGGTGCACTGATCACGACCTTCCGCGCGCCGCCCGCGAGATGCTTCTGGGCGCCATCGCGTTTGGTGAAGATCCCGGTCGACTCGATCACGACATCGGCGCCCAGATCACCCCAGTTGATATCCGCCGGGTCGCGCTCCGCGAGCACCTTCACGCGCTCACCGTCGACCACGAGCTCGTCCCCCTCGACAACGACCTCGCCCGGGAAACGCCCGTACAGCGAGTCGTAGCGCAGCAGGTGCGCGATCGTCTCCAGATCCATCACGTCGTTGAGCGCGACCCACTCGAGGTCCGCGCCTGACTGCTTCGCAGCGCGGAAAACTCCCCTGCCGATCCGGCCGAAGCCGTTTATCCCTACACGTACGGGCATACCACCATCCTTCGGTGCTGACGAATTACTGACGAAGCGGCGAGCCGCCCGCGGCGGGAGGGCCTAGCCGTCGGCGGCTTGCTTGCCGACGTCCCGGTGGCTCACCTGTACAAGCATGTCAACTTCACGCGCGTAACGTCGTGCGAGGTGCTCGACGACCGCGACCGAACGGTGACGCCCGCCGGTGCAGCCGATCGCGACCAGCAGGTGCGATTTACCCTCAGCGACGTACTGGGGCAGGAGGAAGTCGAGCAGCGGCTCGATCAAGTCGTACAGCTGCCGTAGACGACCGTCGCTGTCGATGAAGGCAGCGACGCGCGGGTCGGTGCCGGTCAGCGGACGAAGCTGCGGGTCGTAGTGGGGGTTGGCCAGAAAGCGGACGTCGAACAGCAGGTCTGCGTCGCGCATCGGACCGTGCTTGAAGCCAAAGCTCGCGAACGTGACGGAGAGCTGCGTCGCCCGCTCCGGCCCGAGCAGCCGCTCGACGATCGCCTCGCGCAGCCCGCCCGTCGAGAGCGCGCTCGTGTCGATCACCACGTCCGCCCGGCGCTCGAGCGGGCGCAGCAGCTCGCGCTCGGCGGCGATTCCCTCACCAACCGACGCCGCGAGGGGGTGACGGCGCCGCGTCTCCTGGTAGCGGTTTCGCAGCGTTTGCTCGTCGGCGTCGAGGAACAGCACGCGATGGCGCATGCCCCCCCGATCGAGCATGTCGAGCACTCCGCCCATCGCCTCGAAGTACTCACCGCCGCGCACGTCGGAGACGATCGCGGCGCGCTCGACCTTCGACCCATCGTGCGAGAAGAGCTCGACAAGGCCCTCGATCAGCCGCGGCGGCAGATTGTCGACCGAGAAATAGCCCGCGTCCTCGAAGACGTTCAGTGCAGTCGACTTGCCGGCACCGGAGAAGCCGGTGATGATCACCAGGTCGTCCACGCTTTGGAGCCTAGCGACGCGGCGCGCGCTTTCGCGCCGACGAGGGGCAGCGAGAGCTCAGCCGACGCGATGAAGGTGCGCGTGGATGTCGCGACCCAGCTTCGCCGGCACACCGGGAACCGACTGGAGCTGTTCGACGCTCGCGGCGAGCACGGCGTCCGGCGAGCCGAAGTGGGCGATCAGCGCGCGCTTGCGCGCCGGCCCGACACCGGGAAGCTCGTCAAGCAGCGAGGCCGTCATCGCGCGATCACGCCGCTGGCGGTGGTGGGTCACCGCGAAGCGGTGGGCTTCGTCGCGGACGCGCTGGAGCAGCTGGAGCGCGGGCGTGTCGTGGGCCAGGCGCAGCGGATCACCTCGGCCCGGCAAGTACACCTCCTCGAGTCGCTTCGCGAGCGCAATCACAGCGACCCCTCGGTCCAGCGCAGGGCCTAGCGAAGCCAGGCCCGAGCTGAGCTGGCCCTTGCCGCCGTCGATCACGATCAGGTTGGGGAGCGTCGCGAACGAGCGGTCGTAGCCGGCGTCGTGGGGGGAGATGTCGATGTGGCGCTCGAAGCTCGCCATCCGCCGGTCGAGCACCTCCGCAATCGCCGCGAAGTCGTCGGGGCCGCTGCCATCGAGCGAACGAATCCGAAAGCGGCGATAGTCCGAGCGCCGCGGCGCACCGCCTTCGAAGACGACCATCGAGGCGACCGTGTGGGTGCCCATCAGATTCGAGATGTCAAAGCACTCGATGCGCATCGGGGGCGCGTCCAGAGCAAGCGCCTCGCGCAGGCTGTCGAGCGCTTCGGCCCGATGCTCGCGGCGACGTTCGGCCTTCAGCTGGTCCTCCTCCAGGGCGAGCGCGGCATTGCGCGCGGCGAGCTCGAGGATCCGGCGCTTTTCGCCCCGCTCCGCGGCCCGGACCTCGACGGGACCCCGCCGCCGCTGCGCAAGCGCGGCGATCGCGGCCGCCGAGACCGGAGCCTCGACGACGATCTGCGCCGGGACGGCGGCGGCCGTCTCGTAGTACTGGAGCAGGAACTCCTCGATGACCTCGGCCTGGGGACGCTCGGCTTCGTTTGCGAGGTAGAACGACTGCCGGTCTGAGAGGACCCCATCGCGGACCTGGAACACCTGGGCGTTGGCGTCTGCGCCGCGCAGTGCAACGGCGATCGCATCGAGCGTGCCGATCTGCGAGCTCGCGACGCGCTGGCGCTCGAGCAGCGAGCGAACCGCATTCAGGCGGTTGCGCTCAACGGCCGCCTGCTCGAATGCCTGCGCCTCCGACGCCGCGCGCATGCGCTGCTCGAGCTCGTGCTCGATGCCCTTGTAATTGCCGCGCAGGAACTCGGCGACACGGTCGATTCCGCGGCGGTACTCCGAGCGCACGACATAGCCGACGCAGGGCGCGCCACAGCGCTTGATGTGGTAGTCAAGGCACGGCGATCCGGAGCGCCGGCCCGGCTCGGAGCCGGTGCAGGAGCGGATCAGGAAGACGCGGGAAAGCACCTCCAGGGTGTCGCGGACGCGTTTCGCGTTCGAGTACGGACCGAAGTAGACGCGATTCGAGCGATGGCGCTCGCGCGTGAAGTACACGCGGGGGAAGTCCTCGTCCATCGAGATGCCGATGAACGGGTAGGACTTGTCATCGCGCAGGCGGATGTTGAAGCGGGGCCGGTACTGCTTGATGAACGCCTGCTCGGCCAGCAGCGCCTCGGCTTCGCTGCCGACGACCAGGCACTCGATGTTCGCGATCTCGGCAACCATCGTGTCGTGCCCTTGGGTCCCGGAGCGCGCCTGCGCACTGAAGTGCGACGCAACGCGCTTGCGGATCGAAATCGCCTTGCCGACGTAGATGACGCGACCTTCGGCGTCGCGGAAGAGATAGACGCCTGGTTGGTCGGGTAGCTTGCGCCGCTGCTCGGCGAGGGCCTGAGGGTTCAGTAGCTGCGCCAGACCTGGTAGACGCGGATCAGGCCCGCGACGCAGGTCGCGAGCAGGACGATCTCGATCACTGCGCCGGCCGTCGAGTTGAACCACTGGGCGCCGGCGAGCAGCACGACTATGCCCGCAAGCGACAGATAGAGGATCCCGCGATCGAGATCACCGAGGCCGTAGATCTCGATCCGGCGGTCGCGATACAGGCGCGCGATGAAGTAGACGATCAGGGCTGCAAGCGTGAGTGAGAGGACCGCGCTGACGATCCCTTGAGCTTGCGAGCTCCCTGGGATCGCGGCGATCGCGAGCGCGATCAGCACGAGGATCGCGATGTTGCGAGTAGCTGTCACCTACGACAAATGTAGAGCAGGTGCTGGCGCGCGCAACCCCCGCCCTAGAGCAGCGCCTCGAGCTCGGCGTAGGCCAGCGCGACGGCCCGCTTGGCCGCGGTGTGCCGGGCCTCGCTCTTGGCAGCCTCGTAGCGCGTCGCCCAGGCGGCTGGGTCCGCGAGATCCTCCTCGAGCTGGGCGAGGGCCGCTTCAGCATGCTCGATGGCTTTCGCAGCCTCTTCCTGCCGGCGCTCGCGGTTCTTACTCGTGTTCGCGGGCTGGGTGGCTTGCTTTTGCGGCTTCGCTGCGACTCGCGCCCGGGTGGGCGCCGGGGGTGCCGCAGGCTCCGCCTCCGGCCCGTCGCGCTCGCGTTCGGCGCGCACACGCAGGTACTCCGGCCAGCCGCCGCTGTAGCTGCGCAGGTGGCGGTTCTCGAGCGCCACCGTGCGCGTGCCGACCGCGTCGAGCAGGGCACGATCGTGGGTGATGAGCAGCAACGCGCCCTTGAAAACCTTGAGCGCATCTTCGAGCGCCTCGCGCGATTCGATGTCGAGGTGATTGGTCGGCTCGTCGAGGATCAGCACATTTGCGTTGCCGCTGACGAGGATCGCGAGCGAAAGGCGCCGGCGCTCCCCGCCCGAGAGGCCCGAGACCGGCTTGTCGGCGTCCTCACCGCTGAAGAGGAAGCTCCCCAGAAGCGCGCGTGCCTTGCCTGGCGTGAGGCCGGTTTGGCGCAGCACCGCCTGCACCACGCTGCCCTCGTCGCCGAACTCCTCGGCGTGCTGGCTGAGGTAGCCGATCGTCACGTTGTGACCGCGACTCAGCTTCCCCTCGTGCAGCGGCCGCGTGCCTGCCAGCGTCGCGATCAGGGTCGTCTTGCCCGTGCCGTTGCGACCGACGAGCGATACGTGCTCGCCGCGCTCGAGCCAGAGGTCAGCGTGCTCGATCAGCGTGCGCGGCGGGTCCCCGACCTCGATCCGCCCGTTCTCGAGCTCGAAGACGACGCGGCCCGAGCGCTCGACCTGACCGAACTCGAAGTTGAGCGCCATGCCGTCCTTGGCATCGCGCGAGAGGCGCTCGATCTTCGCGAGCTGCTTGCGGCGCGACTGCGCCTGGCGTGCGCGCGTACCGGCGCTCCAGCGCTCGACGAAGCGCTCAAGGCGCGCGATCTCGGCCTGCTGGCGCTCGATCGCGCGGCCGAGTGCCAGCTCGCGCGCGGCCTGCTCCTTGCGCCAAGCGTGCCAGGTCCCGGGAAAGAATCGGCTGCGCCCGGCCTCGAGCTCGAGCACAGCCGTGCCAACCGTCTCGAGAAACCAGCGGTCGTGCGCGACGAGGGCGATCGCACCGGGAAACGCGACCAGGGTCTGTTCGAGCCATTCGAGCGACTCGAGGTCGAGGTGGTTCGTCGGCTCGTCGAGCAGCAGCAGATCCGGGCGCGTCGCGAGCGCGCGGGCAAGCGAGGCCCGCGTAAGCTCGCCACCCGAGAACGTCTTCAAAGTCCGCGGCAAGTCCTGTTCCGAGAAGCCGAGGCCGCGCGCCACATCGTTGGCGCGGTTGCGCCAGAGGTAGCCACCGTGGTGCTCGAGCTCGGCTTGCGCCTTCGCGTAGCGCTCGAGCGTCTGCGGGTCGCTCGCGCCGGCGGCCATTGCCGCCTCGAGCTTGTTCAGGCGCTGCTCGATTGCCAGCTCGACTTGGCAGCCGGAGAGCAGATACTGCTCGAGTGCGATCGCGCGGTCGCGTGGTGGGCGCTGGTCGTGGAGCGCGACCCGCATCCCCCTGGCGAAGCTGAGCTCGCCGCCGTCGAGCGCCGCATCGCCGGCGAGCATCCGTAGCAGCGTCGTCTTGCCGGCCCCGTTGCGCCCGGCGATCGTCATCCGCTCGCGCGGCCCGAGCTTGAACGACACGCCGCGCAAAAGCGGCGTCCCCGCGACGTCCTTCGCGAGATTCGACGCGATGCAGACAGCCATCGAGCGCATCGTATGCGGCGCCTGCCCGCTCCGATACGATGCGGGCGATGCGGAGGCTGCTGCTCTCAACGGCTGCGACCATCGTCGGCCTGCTCGTCGTCGCGCCGTCCGCGCTTGCGGTCGGTGGCGAGGGACTGCTCGGGGAAACCACCGATACGACAATCACCTGGGCCGGCCTCGCGCTGATCATCTTCTTCCCCGTGTTCGTTGGACTCGCCAGCCTGCTCCAGTGGCACCTCGAGAAGCGCAAGCACGCGCGCTACGACGCACAGAAGGCGCGCGAACAAAGCGCCGACTGGCGCGGCGGCTGGTAGCGAGCCGGTCCGCCGAACTCGCGACGGAACGTGGTGAGTCGGGCGTGCGGCGCCTGACATGATCCGGGCTGATGCCAGGCGTCAAAGCGGCAATCGAGGTGCGCGAGCTGCGCAAGAGCTACGGCGCCATCGATGCGGTTCGCGGTATCGACTTCAGTGTCGCGCGCGGCGAGATCTTTGGGTTGCTGGGACCTAACGGCGCGGGCAAGACGACGACCGTTGAGATCCTCGAGGGATACCGGCAGCGAACGGCCGGGGCAGTCAACGTTCTCGGCTTCGACCCGAGCGAGCGGCCGCGAGAGCTGCGCGCGCGCGTCGGCATCGTCTTGCAGAGCAGCGGCATTTACGCGCACGCCACCGTCGCTGAGCTGCTCGCACACTTTGCCGACTTCTATCCGCGTCCGCGGAAGATCGACGAGGTAATCGAACTCGCCGGCCTGGTAGAGAAACGCGATCAGCAGGCGCGCAACCTGTCGGGCGGCCAGCGCCGCCGGCTCGATCTTGCGCTCGCGCTGATCGGCGACCCCGAGCTGATCTTCCTCGATGAGCCAACGACCGGGTTCGATCCAGCCGCTCGACGCGGCGCTTGGCAGACGATCCGCTCCCTGCGCGAGCTCGGCAAGACTGTGCTGCTCACCACGCACTACCTCGACGAGGCGCAGGAGCTCGCCGACCGCGTGGCGATCATCAAGAGCGGGCGAATCCTCGCCGAGGGCTCGCCGGCCGAGCTTGGCGTAGGTGCGGGATCGCGCTACCGCGTGGCCTACGCGAACGGAAGCGGCGAGCTGACGATCGTCGAGACCGACGACCCGACGCGCCTGCTCAACGAGCTGACGAGCGCGGCGCTTGCCCGAGGCGAGCGGCTGAACGCGCTGTCGGTCACGCGACCGAGCCTCGAAGACGTGTACCTGGAGCTGACGAGCGATGCGTAGCGCCGGGGCACTGCTGTGGCGGGAGTACCGCTTCGAGCGGCGCATGTTCTGGCGCAACCGGAGCGCCGCGTTCTTCAACTTCCTGCTGCCTTTGATCTTCCTTGCCCTGTTCGGCGCGATCGTTGCCGGGCACCGCAACGAGCTCGACGTGATCGTGCCCGGTATTGCCGGGATGAGCGTGATGTCGACGACATTCACCGCGCTCGCCTACAACCTCACCTTCCTGCGTGAGCAGGGGGTGCTCAAGCGGATCCGCGGCACACCGCTACCGAGCGGCGTCTACCTGTGCGGGCTCGCGCTGAACGCCGTCACCAACGCGGCGATCCAGATCGGGATCGTGGTCGTCGCCGGTCGCGTCTTCTTTGGTCTCGGCTGGCCGCCGCAGCCGCTCACCCTGGTCGTGTTCGCCGTGGTTGGCGTTGGGGCCTTTGCGCTACTGGGCGCGGCGCTCTCGCACGCGATCCCAAGCTTCGAGTCCGCGCCGGCGATCGTCAACAGCGTCTTCGTACCGGTGATCCTCGTCTCGGGCGTCTTCTTCGACGTCAAGCACGTACCGGGCTTTCTGCGCGACATCGCACAGGCGCTACCGCTCGAGCCGTTGATCAACGGGCTCACGGGCGGACTCGTCCAGGGGCGCGGGGCGCTCGGCTCGCACCTCACCGCGCTCGCGGTCATCGGCCTGTGGGCAGTCGTCGGCATCGTCCTCGCGGTCCGCGGCTTCTCCTGGGAAGCGAGGCGGGGTTAGCGCGGCGCGCCGGGTTCGCTAGACGACGATGCGCAGCGCCAGGTCGTGCGGGCAGCCGGCGTCGAGCAGCCGGCGGACGTCGTCGAGCTCGATGTGCTCGCCGGCGTTGCGAGTCGCCGCGAGCATCAGCGCCTGCGTGGTGTCGAAGCCAAGCTCGAGGAACGCCTGCGCTCTCGCCTGCTCGCTCGCCGTCGCCGTCGTTGGGATGACTGTCATCGAACACACCTCCCGTGACCGATTGCGCGCGACATGAGACCAGCGAGCCCGGACGGAAAGCGCGCGCGTCTATGCTGCGAGCCTCGCGATGAGTGCAGCGGAATCGGTAGAGGAAGTTCGCTGGCGACTGTCGGACCTGCTCGACGGCGGCGGACCCGAGCGCGCGACCGAACTGCTCGACGCCGCGCTCGAGCGAGCTGAGCGGTTCGCGCAGCGCTATCGCGGCGCACTCGCAACGATCGACTCGGCTGGCCTGCGCGAAGCGATGGCCGAGCTGGCCGAGATCTATGACCTCGCCGGTCGTGCCGGTTCGTTCGCCGGGCTTAGCTTCTCCACCGACACGACGGATCCACAACGCGGCGCGCTGCTCCAGAGCATCCAGGAGCGCGGCACGAGACTCGAGACGCTGCTCCTGTTCTTCGACCTCGAGTGGGCGGCGCTCGACGACGAGCGCGCGGAGGAGCTTCTCGCCGGCGAGGGCCTCGACTTCGCGCGCCACCACCTACAAACCGCACGCCGCTACCGCCCGCACCTGCTCAGTGAGCCCGAGGAGCGGATCATCAGCGAAAAGGCGCTGAGCGCGCACGCGGCCTGGACGCGCCTGTTCGCAGAGCAGACCGCGGCGATCGAGGTCGCGCTGGGCGATGAGAAGCTGACGCTCGATGTCGCGATCAGCCGCCTCCTGCTTCCCTCGCGCGAGAGCCGGCGCAAGGCGGCGGAGGCGGTCACGCGGGCCCTCGAGCCCGGGTTGCGCACGCGTGCATCGATCTACAACGCGCTACTCGTCGACAAGGCGACCGAGGATCGCTTGCGGTCCTACCCGCATTGGCTGAGCGAGCGCAACCTCGCGAACGAAGCCAGCGACGAGTCCGTCGCCGCGCTGATCGCCGCGGTTCGCGCCCGTTACGAGCTGCCGCGCCGGTGGTATCGCCTCAAAGCCACGCTGCTGGGGATCGATCGACTCGCCGACTATGACCGGATGGCACCGCTCGCCGCCGAGGAGGTCGAGATCACCTGGCCGCAGGCGCGCGAGCTCGTGCTCACGGGATACGGCGCGTTCTCGAGCGAGCTCGGCGCGCTCGTGGAGCGCTTCTTCGCAGAGCCGTGGATCGACGCGCCGCCGGCGGCCGGCAAGCGGGGCGGCGCGTTCTGCTCTTACACGGTGCCGTCGGTCCACCCCTACGTGCTGCTCAACTACACGAGCCGGCGGCGCGACGTGCTGACGCTCGCCCACGAGCTGGGGCACGGCGTACATGCGTCGCTCGCGGCGCGGCAGGGCATCTTCCACCAGGGCATGCCGCTGACGCTCGCCGAGACCGCGTCGGTGTTCGGCGAGTCGTTGATCTTCGCGAGCCTGCTCGAATCCTCCCCCACGCCAGGCGCCCGCCTGTCGCTGCTCGCAGAGAACGTCGAGGACGCGATCGCGACCGTGTTCCGCCAGGTCGCCATGAACCAGTTCGAGGATCGGGTGCACACGCGCCGGCGCGAGCAGGGCGAGCTGTCGGTCGAAGGGTTCGCCGAGCTGTGGACCGCGACTCAGGCCGAGCTGCTCGGTGACTCGGTCGAGCTGACAGCGGACTACGGCTGCTGGTGGTCCTACATCCCGCACTTCATCAACACGCCGGGATACGTGTACGCATACGCCTACGGACAGCTGCTCGCGCTCTCGGTTTACGAGCGCTACCTCGAGGAGGGGCGCGGCTTCGAGCAGCGTTACATCGAGCTGCTCGCGGCGGGCGGCTCGCGCAGCCCGGAAGCGCTCGGGACGATCGTCGGTATCGACCTCACCGATCCCGGCTTCTGGGACAGCGGCCTCGACCTCGTCGAGCGCCGCGTCGCGCAGGCGGAGGCCGCCGCGGCCGAGGTCGGGGCGATCGCCGGACTATGATCGCCCGGTGACCGGCCCGGACGCGGCGCACCGCCGCGGCAGCGCCGGGCCCAGCCGATGACGCAAACGCAGCCACCCGCTTCCTCGCTCGGATCGGAGGCGCCGCGGCGCATGGGGGCGAGCGTCGAGGTTGATCACGTGAGTCGCCGCTACGGCGCCGTGACCGCGCTGCAGGATGCCTCGCTACGAGCGGGGCCCGGCGAGATGGTCGCGGTCACCGGTCACTCGGGTTCGGGCAAGAGCACGCTGCTCAACCTGATCGGGGGTCTCGATCAGCCCTCGAGCGGGAGCGTCCTCATCGACGGCACGGAGATCTGGCGCGAGCCGGACGTCGCTCGCCACCGCCGCGAGCTCGTCGGTTTCGTCTTCCAGCAGCATTTCCTGCTCGCCGACCTCACGGCGCGCACCAACATCGAGGTAGCGCTGATCGGCGCCGGCATGCCCCGCGCACGGCGCCGCGCACGAGCGCTGGAGCTGCTCGGAGAAGTCGGCCTGGCGCACCGCGCCGAGCACCAACCGGGACAACTGTCGGGCGGCGAGCGCCAGCGCGTCGCGCTCGCGCGCGCGCTCGCCAACGAGCCGCGCCTACTGCTGGCCGACGAGCCGACGGGGGCGCTCGACAGCGCCACCTCGCAACGCATCCTCGACCTGCTCGGCGAGCTGCGCGCGCGGCGTGGGATGACGCTGATCATCGTGAGCTACGACGAGCAGGTCGGCGAGCGCGCCGACCGCATGCTGACCGTTACCGACGGGGTGCTGACCGCGGGTCAGTAGAGCTCGCGCCAGCTGAACTGCGGCGCGTAGCCGAGGACACGGCGCGCCTTGTCGATCGCAAGCAGCGTGTCAGTGCCCTGCAAGCCGTCGGCGACCGGGACGCCGGGAAAGACCTCGGCCATCAGCTCGCGGCTCGGGCGATTCATCACGCTGTCGGCCGCCGCGATGATGAAGTTCTCGGCTCCGCTGAGATCGGCGTCGAGAGCGAGCCGAACGCTCTCAGCCACATGGCTCTCATCGACGTAGGCCCAGAGGTTCCACTTACGGCGGTGCGGGTCCTCCCAGAAGTCCGGGAAGCGCTCGTAATCGGCGCGCACCATCACGTTCGAGAAGCGCAGCCCGAGGATCGTCGTGCCGAACCTACGGTGGACCTGCCGCGCGATCTCCTCCCCAAGCACCTTCGAGAGCGCATAGCTCGTCTCCGGGTAGACGTGCACCTCGTCGACCGGGGCATAGTCGGGCGGCCGCTCGAAGGGCAGACCAAGCGTCGTCTCACTCGATGCCCACACGACGCGTTTGACCCCCAGCCGGGCGGCCGCGAAGAAGACCGTGTAGGTGCTCGTGACGTTGGTCCTGAAGACCGTATCCGGCGTCGCGTGCGCCGGCGAGGGGATCGCCGCGAAGTGCACGACCGCATCGACCACGGGCCAGCTGTCGCCGCCAGCGAGCGCCTCGAGCGTCTGCCCATAGTCGGTCACGTCAGCGCGCGCGAAAGGGATGTCGGCCTCGGGCCCGGGCGACTCCGGCGAGGGCACTAGGTCGATGTTGATCACGTCATGCCCGCGCTCGCGCAGGTCGCGCACGACGGGCCGCCCCGCCTTCCCACTCCCCCCCGTCACCGCGATGCGCATATCCCTACATGTATCAAGAACCTCCAGCCGACCGCCCGTCAGGCTCGCGCAAGACCCTTCAGCGGCGGCATCCGCGTGACTCGCCACGCCGGGTAGATGCCGCCGAGCACGCCGATCGAGATCCCGACGAGCAGGCCGCGACCGAGTCCCCAGGCCGTGATCGCGGGTGAGATGAACTCGCCCGCGCCGAGCACGCTCACGAGCAGCTGGCTGCCGATGACTCCGAGCAAGAGGCCGAGGCCCGCGCCGAGCAGGCTGACGGCGACGCCCTCGCCGACGATCAGGGTCGCAACGCGACTCGCACTCCAGCCCATCGCGCTCAGCAGCGCGAGCTCGCCCTGACGCTCGAGCACCGCCATCGCCATCGTGTTCGTCACGCTGATCCCGCCGACGATCAGCGCGATCACGATGAAGACGAGCGTCGCGTTCTGGATCAGAACGGTGTTGGCACCGGCGCGAGCGGCCTCACCAGGGTCGGTGAAGACGTTCGTGTGCGGGAGCTGCTGCTGGATCGAGCGTTGCGCGAGCGCCTTCGAGACGCCCGGCGCGAGCTGCACGGCGATCGTCGTCGCTTCCCCCTGATCGCCTGCCAGCCCTTGGGCGAGACCGAGCGGGAGAAACGCCCCGTCGTCCTCGTAAGGGACCCCCGAGTGATAGATGCCCACGA